>SMVB01161909.1_pt1 | contig 29755 bp, 34 predicted proteins | sample 2456461 | NCBI WGS metagenome assembly SMVB01 (sample SAMN11095934, study PRJNA526329) | marine sediment metagenome | biome: Marine sediment; feature: Surficial sediment; material: Deep marine sediment; isolation source: Hadal surficial sediment | place: Pacific Ocean | collected 2014-05 | depth... | reverse complement strand
CCTGATCGAAGTCGAGGATCGTGGCGCCAGGCAGAGCCATCAGAATTGGCGAGTGCGTGGCGACGATGAACTGGCTGCCGTCTTCGACCTTGTCCATGATCAGTGCCAGTAGCGCCAGCTGATTGATCGGGGATAGCGGCGTTTCGGGTTCGTCCATCAGGTACAGACCGGGTGCCGTGAGGCGCTGGCGGAACAGTTCGAGAAACAGCTCCCCGTGGGAACGGGCGAACGGGTCATCACCATAGCGCGCCGCAATCGCTTCGTGCTGGGCCCGCGCCATGCCGGTGGCACGGCGATGCCCTTCGCCCGTCAGCGTTTGGTCGTAGTGCGCTTCCAGCTCACGATGCTCGTCTGCCATACGGCGGAGGCTCTGCACGAATCCCAGGACATCATTGGCCCGAAAAAAGAAACCGTGCTTCCTTGGGGTCCGGCGAATCAGCGTGAGTTTCTTAGCCAGGGCGCGCGCGGCCTGCATCAGCGGATGCTGGGCCAGGCCGACCTGGGTCAGCGCCGGCAGTCCCAATGACGCTGCGATTGCTTCGAGCAGAGTCGACTTCCCGGCGCCGTTATCACCGACGAAGAAGGTCACCGGCGTGTCGAAGCGTACGACCTCATGGGTTGCGAACAACGCCAGATTGAAGGGAAACCGGGCCTCGGGGTCGTAGTCGAAACGGGTTTCCACCGCGTCCAGATACGCCATCGTTCGACGGTCGATGTTGGCTGAGGTTGCACCATATCACTAACATGCATGGGCGGCAGAAGCGCGCTACCGGAGACAGCCCAGTGAACGAAAAACCACGTGCGACGTTTGCGATCGTCGTGCACACGCTGTTGGTCCAGTCGGGTCGTTGGTTCCTGGTGCGGCGTGCCAACACCGGTTATCTCGATGGTGCCTACACGCTACCAGGCGGGCACGTCCGGCGCGGCGAAGGCGTGGTGGCGGCAGCGCTGCGTGAATGCCGGGAGGAAGCCGGGGTAGATATCGTTCCTGCCGACCTGGAGCTGATTGCAGCCATGCCCTATCAAACCGCCGATCTGCAGGGAGTCGACTTCATCGCCCGGGCTACCCGGTGGGCGGGGACGCCCCGCGTCGCGGAGCCCCATCACTTCGATGATTGCTGCTGGGCCGAGCCGGGCGCCTTGCCGGATCCGCTTGCCCCATTCATCCCCGCGCTGGTCGAGATGCAAACGCTTGGAGCATGGTTCAGAGAGCTCATCGACTGACAAGAGTTATGTCCAAATCGTCCCTAAACTTTGATGGATGTCCAAATCGTCCTCCTCCAATGGGTGTCCTGAAAGATGATGGATGTCCAAAACTTTGCGCTGCTACAATGCGCGCCCTTTTCGATGCTCGGCCAGTTGAGGATATCCGATGAAGCCACCCGTTCGAGTTACGATCACCGGCGCGGCCGGCCAGATAGGTTACGCGCTGCTGTTTCGTGTCGCTTCGGGCGAAATGCTGGGCAAGGACCAACCCGTTATCCTGCAGCTGCTTGAGATTACCTCGGTGCTGGGCGCGCTGGCGGGCGTGATGATGGAAGTCGAGGACTGTGCCTTTCCGTTGGTTCAGGACTTGATTGCCACCGATGACGCCAATGTAGCGTTTAAGGATGCTGACTACGCACTGCTGGTGGGGTCGCGTCCGCGCAGCAAGGGGATGGAACGCAAGGACCTCATCGAGGCGAACGCGGCAATATTTTCGGTACAGGGCAAGGCGCTGAACGATCATGCGTCCCGGGACGTAAAGGTTCTGGTGGTGGGCAACCCGGCCAACACGAATTGCCTGATCGCCCAACGTAACGCGCCCGATCTCGAGCCGCGCCAATTCACTGCCATGACCCGCCTGGACCACAACCGGGCGATGGCGCAGTTGGCGCAGAAAACCGGCAAGCGCACCACCGACGTCAGCGGGCTGTGCATCTGGGGCAACCACTCGGCAACGCAATATCCCGACCTGCACGGCGCGACGGTGGACGGCACCGCAGCGATGGAGCTGATCGACATGGACTGGTACACGGGCGACTTCATTCCCACGATGCAGCAACGCGGCGCAGCGGTGATCGAGGCCCGAGGGGCTTCCAGCGCGGCTTCGGCGGCCAATGCCGCCATCGACCACATGCACGACTGGGCGCTGGGCAGCGACGGTGTCGTAAGCATGGGAGTCTATTCGGATGGCAGCTACGGGATCGAGGCAGGGTTGATTTACTCCTTCCCGACGATCTGCGAAGCGGGTGATTGGCGGATCGTCGAAGGCGTTCAGATCAACGATTTCAGCCGCGAGAAAATGACGGCCACGGAAGCGGAGCTGAGGGAGGAACGCGACGCGGTCGCACACCTCTTATCTTAGGCATTGACCGCGCGGGAGATCTCGGCGAAGCGCTGCTGCGTGAACGGTTCGCGCAATCGGGTCGCGTGATCCCAGACGTCCCTGGGCGCGGCGAGCAGATCGCCGCCGTACACGTGCAGTCCCAGGGTCACCGTATCCAGCGGATTCTCGATGGCGTGGATCGTGGTTGCATCCAGCGCCGCGACATCGCCCGCGCCAAGGGACCGTGCTGATTGCTGCGTGAGCCCGCCATCATCGGTGAAGAATCGGTTGTCCTCCCGTCCGTCGTAGATGCCGATCACCGCCCAGATCGTGTGGTTGTGTACCGGGCTCTTCAGCCCCGGCGGCAGGCTCACCTGCAGCACCGTCAGATCGTCTTCACGGTAGAGGATGCGGCTTGGCTCGCCGCGTGTGGGCGGTAGCACGGCCTTCAAACCGGCGCAATCGTCCAGTGCGGCGCTCATCAACTGCTGAATCTCGGTCATGGGTTGTGCGCTGCCGAGTACGGATTTGCAGTCGTTGATGAAGGCGTCGATTGTGAAGGTCATGCGTTGGCTTCCGGGTTGATCCATTCATTGAAAGAGGCATCGCGCTTCTCGTGAAACGCGCTGACCCCCTCGCGGGCGTCCGGATGATGATCGGATATCGCGGTCTTCGCGGCGATCTCGTCGAGCGACTGTTCCAGCGACAGTTCCGCCGCGTTGTAGATGGAGCGCTTCAGCAATCTCATGCTCACCTGGGGACCGTGGGCAAGCTCGGTGGCGAATTCAAGGGTCCGGGCTTCCAGGTCGGCGGGCTCGACGACTTCGTGCACCAGACCCAGTGCTAAGGCTTCATCGGCTTCGATGATGCGCTTGCGCATCAGGAAATCCATGGTCTTCGCCACGCCCAGCAGCTGGACGAGCAGATACTGCCCGCCTTCGTCCGGTAGCAGGCCGAAGCGTAACGTGGCGCTGCCCATGCGGGCGCCACGTGCGGCAATCCGGAAGTCGCAAGCGAGTGCCAGCGAAAAACCGGTTTGAATGGCCACGCCATTGATCGCTGCAATCGACAGTTTGTCGAGCCCGCGGATCGCCGTGTTCAGCCGTTGGGAGATCGTCCGCAGGCCGTTGTACGTGCCCAGCGCATTGTCGTGGCCCGGCGGAATGTCGCCCACCAGCGGCGTTCCGCCCAGGTCGGCATCCCGATAGGCCTTCAGATCGTCGCCCGCGCAGAATGCGCGCCCCGAACCCGTGAATACGACGATGCGCACCGCATTGTCCATTTGTGCCTGGGTGATTATCTCGATCAGGTCGCGCTTGATCCCGGTTGTCATGCCGTTCAGTCGTTCCGGCGTGTTGAACTGAATCCAGGCGATTCCCGGATCTTTGCGGGTCAGCTCGAATCCGGTGTATTTGCCCGTGTCCATGATGCCCCCTTCTGCCTCGGCCAGTTGGTAGTATGCGTAATCTTGCACCTGACAATTCAACGACTTTGGGCAACGGAATGCGATATCTGATTGTGCTGCTGCTCGGCCTGGTCTGTACCTCCGACCTGGTTCTGGCGGACGATCGGGAGGCGGTATTCGGCCGCTGGGCGGGTGATCGGTCGATTCTGGAGGTCAGGCCAGCCGAGGCCGGGCTGGAGATGGTCATCGTGGCGATGATCGACCCGAATTATCGGGAGGGGGAAGAGTTCGGTGTGCCCGGCGAGCCACGAATAGACTTTCGCAATCCCGACGACGCGTTGCGTGAACAACCTATCCTGGGGCTCAACCTGGTGAGTGGCTATCGATTCGAAGGCGGTACCTGGCAGGGTAAGATCTACGATCCGGAGTCGGGCAAGGTCTATTCGAGCAGAATGAAGGTCAGTGGCGAGGGCAACCTCGAGATGCGTGGCTACATTGGGATCCCCATGTTCGGGCGAACGGCGACCTTCGTGCCGGTCGCCCGGTGCGAGGCGCACATCATCAGCATGCTCGATGCGGTGGGGATCGGCGGGGCCTGCTGACCGGGACTCGCTTCAACCCATGATGTTGCGCCAGGTCGCGAGGTCGTCAATCCGCAGGTAGGGGTTGTGCGCTTTGGTTTCGCCCATGGTGGCGTTCGGCGCTGTGCTGTAGTGATGTCCCGGCAGCAACAACGTGTCGTCCGGAAGGGCGGCGAGTTTCTTCAGGCTGTGGTACATGTCCTCCACATTGGACCCTGGCAGATCGACCCGGCCGCAACCCTGGATGAACAGCGTATCTCCTGACACCAGCGTGTTTTTGATTCTGAAGCACTGCGAGCCCGGCGTGTGACCGGGGGTATGCAGGAACTCGACCTCGATCTCCCCAAGCCGAAGGGTGTCGCCCGAATCGACCTTTACAATGTCGGATTCGGAAATGCCGGTCACCTTGCGCACCCCTTCGGCCTCGGATTTGTGGGCATAGACCTTCACCGGGCGTTGTTCCATCAATTCGGCGAGACCGCTGATGGCGTTGCCGCTGAACGAACCGCCGATGTGGTCGGGATGGTAGTGGGTGACCAGTGCGGCGGTCAGCTTGTAATCTTTCTCGTCCAGAAGGTTCAGCAGAGCGTCGATGTCCCACGCGGGATCGACCAGGGCGACCTCCCGGGTCTCCGTGGAGCCGACGATATAGACGAAATTCTCCATCGGACCCAACTGAATCTGCTCGACGATCAGTGCGTTCTCTACCTGGCCCGGTTGCATCATCAATCCTATTTGTGGTGCTGAGATAGAATCATGAAACGTCCGGCGAGGGCTGGCAAGGCGGCGGGCCGCTCAGACGAATTCCAGGCGAGTGATCTCGGAGCGCGAGCCCAGGCGCAGCACCGGCCCCCAGGTGCCGGTACCCGGCGAGACGTAGAGTCGGGCGCCGTCCAACTCGAACAGCCCAACCAGGCGCGGATAGAAGCGCCGGGTCAGGTAGTTGAACGGAATGATCTGGCCGGCGTGCGTATGGCCGGCCAGCATCAAGGGAATGCCGCGTGCCGCGGCTGCTTCGAATCCGTCGGGCCGATGGTACAGCAGCACCGGGTAATGGTCCTGGGATAGCTCGATACGGGCGAGGGCCGCGGGAATGGTCTGCGCTTTATCGACGTCGTCGATGCCGATGAACTGGAATGGTCCACGCAGCACGCTTTCGTCGCGCAGTACGCAAATTCCGAGTGCGCGCAGCCGTTCGTCGATGGCGTTCAGATCGACGTAGCGTTCGTGGTTGCCGATGGCGAAGTAGGCCGGCGTTGCGAACTCAGCAAGCGGCGCAAGCTCCCGGCGAGAGATTCCGGCGAAGTCGATCAGATCGCCCGTAATCAGTACCGCGTCGGCTTCAATCGCGTTGACACGTTTAACGATACGCCGCAGCAGGCCGGCGCCGCGCGAGCCGACGTGAACGTCGCTGATCTGAACGAGCACCCGCCCCTTGAGTTCCGCAGGTCCATGAATCGGCACGGTCGTTACTTTCAGAAGCAGCGCATTCACGAAGCCGATGAGTCCGATGCCGGCAATCGATGTCAGCAATACCCAGCCCGACGTGACCGGCGGTAGTGGCTGTACGGCATTCACCAGCTCGAACACCACGACCAGTGGAAACAGTTGAAAGCACAGGCCCAGCCAGGTCATCGCAAGCGCGGCCAGCCAGCGGGTCGCGGCGTTGGGAATTCGCTCGTGGACGATGCGGGTCGCGATGGGCAGCACCATGATGGCCAGCAGCGACGGTGTGTCCGGCCGCCAGTCCGGCAGGATCAGGCCGATGACCCGTACCACCGGGTAGACGAGCACGCCAAAGTAGATGGCACTGACGATCGCCGTGCGCTGAGCGTAGCGCTTCAACCAGGTTCGGCGAGCTAACGTGAGCGTGTTCAGTTCAATGTCCGGAAATGGCGAGTCTTTTCGCAATCGTCGGATTATAGTGACTTTCAAGTGCAGCGGACGTGCGAGAGTCACGTGATCCCGGAACCGGAAATTTGCGAACGCGCGCGCCAATCCCGCGATCCACGCTTCGACGGGCGGTTTTTCATCGCAGTGCTGACGACCGGCATCTACTGTCGGCCGGTGTGCCCGGCCAGAACGCCGGCTCAGGAAAACGTGCGTTACTACCCGACGGCCGCCGCGGCCCAGGATGCGGGGTACCGGCCGTGTATGCGCTGCCGTCCGGAGCGGGCCGCGGCATTGCCCGCCTGGACCGTGTCCAGCGCCACCGTGATACGGGCCCTGGATCTGATCAATGCCGGGTGTCTCAACACGGGCTCGATTGCAGATCTTGCGGCTGCGCTTGGCATCGGAACACGCCAGCTCAACCGATTGTTCCAGGACGAATTGAGCGCATCGCCGAAGAGCATCGCGCGCATGCAGCGCTTGCAATTGGCGCGACAGTTGATCGACGAAACGGACCTGCCCTTCAGCGAGGTGGCTCTGGCTTCGGGCTATGGCAGCCTCCGGCGCTTCAATGATGAGGTCAAACGCGTGTTCGGGCGCCCCCCCGGAGTACTTCGTCGGCTGCCCCGGGTGGTGCGCGCAGGCACCGACATCGTGCTGCGTTTGCCGCTGCGTCAGCCCTACGATGCGAACTGGGTGCTAGGGTTCCTGGCGCGTCGGTCCCTGGCCGCCATCGAAGGTGTCCAGGGTCGGCGTTACTACCGACGCATCGGCCGGTGCGGTGGAACCAACACCGAGGTCAGCGCCGAACTTGGGGACCGCTACGCGGTGGTCACCATTCCGGCCTCCGAAGCGCGCCATGCCGGGCGTCACCTGGCGCGAATCCGGCGGATGTTCGACCTGGATGCCGATTCCGCGACCATCGATGCACATCTGGCGGAGCATTGCGTGCTGAACGTCGAGCGCGGCGGTATCCGGGTGCCCGGCGCCTGGGATGGCTTCGAGCTTGCCGTTCGGGCAGTTCTGGGTCAGCAGGTCAGCGTGGCGCGCGCGCGCAATCTGGCCAACACGATGATTGAGCGGTTCGGCGACGGCACGTTCCCTTCGCCGGAGCAACTGGCGAGCGCCGATGTGGCCGCGCTGGGTATGCCCGGCAGCCGCGGTGAGGCGATCAGTTTGCTGGCTCGGCGGGTGCTTGACGGTACGCTCGATCTGCAGCCGGGAATGGACGTTGGCGGATTGCGCGAGCAGCTGTGCGCCATCCCAGGCATCGGTCCGTGGACGGCGGAGTATGTTGCGATGCGCGCGGGACGTGACCCGGATGCATTCCCGGACAGCGATTGGGTGGTGTGCAGGTATCTGGAGGCTACGCCCGCGCAAGCGCGGGATCTGGCGGCTGCCTGGCGGCCGTGGCGCGCCTATGCCCTGATGTACCTGTGGCTGGCATCGACCCGTGCGGCGGCCGCTTAAGGAGAACTCATGTATTACAGCTATGTGGACAGCCCGATTGGCCCGCTGTTGCTTGCCGGTGATGGCGAGGCATTAAGCGTCGTTGGCTTCTCCCGAGGCAAGAAGTCGCGGGTGGCGGAGCCTGACTGGGAACGTCGCGACGAAGCATTCGGGCGGGCGCGCCTGGAACTTGCGGAGTATTTCGACGGAAAACGACAACGCTTCGACGTTGCGCTTTTGCCAGAGGGAACGGAATTCCAACTCGCGGTCTGGTCCGCGCTGCGCGACATACCCTATGGCGCAACCCGTTCGTATCGTGAAATCGCTGAACAAATCGGCAAACCGACCGCGATCCGGGCCGTCGGCGCGGCCAATGGCAGCAACCCGCTGCCGATCGTGGTGCCTTGTCACCGGGTCATTGGCGCCGACGGCTCGCTCACCGGGTTTGGCGGCGGAATCGAGACGAAGCGGTTCCTGCTCGAACTCGAGCGCAGTCGGTCGGGGTTGTTCGCTGCCTCATCCTGTTGAGATCGACCAGATGAGGTCGAGCCGACGAGTTCGATCTCAAGTGATCGAACACGTCATCTTCGATTTCTTCGGCACCCTGGTGACGTACACCGCAGGAATTGCCGGCAACCCGTGCGCGCGCATTGGCCGAACTGCAAACGCACGATGTCGTGCTGGAAGCGGCAGAATTCGAACGGCGGTTCGATGGCTGTTTCGCCGGCCTCGAAGCAAAAGCCCAGATCAGCCACGAGGAATATTCCATGCACGCCGCGGCGCGATTGTTGTTCGCGCAGCTTGGCATCGTGCCCAGTGCAGGCCGGCTGGACCGATTCATCGCGGCCTATCTGCAGGACTGGAACAGCGGTGTCAAGCCGCTACCTCGGTTGAATGTGTGGATGAACAGTCTGCCGGTGTGTAAGTCAGTACTTACTAACACCCATCAACCGGGCTTTGTTCCCGACCACCTCGAACGGCTCGGCATCGCGCATCTCGTGGAGCGGGTGACGAGTTCGGTGGAACACGGGTGGCGCAAACCCGATCCGCGCATCTACCGGGATCATCTGGCAGGGTTGGGTCTGAGAGTCGAGCAGGTGGCGTTCGTGGGCGATGACATCGAATGCGATTTCCATGGACCGCGCTCAATCGGGATGGAAGCCTATCTGGTCGCGGCGGCGCCGGTCCCGGGCGTGCCCGAATCCCACCGGCTGGCGCATCTCAGCTGGCCGCGCGGATTACTTGACGATCTTCCAGAACTTGTTGCCTTTGAAGGACAGGTCCGCCATGAGACCCTTGTTGTCGAACACGAAGCCGATGATCGGCGTGCGTGCGGTGTCGGTGTTTATCCCGGTTCCTGCGCCGAACTCGATCAGCGCGATACTGCCATCGATGCCGGCCTGCCAACCCTTGCTGGCGCGGAATTTGGCGAGCGAGTCGTCGGTCATGAACAGAACGATTTCCGTACGCCCTTGACCACCAAACAGCAGGCCGAACGAAAGGGAGGTGGTCCGGTAGTACTGAACGGTTTGCCCGCTGACCAGTAAAGCGCCCTCGCCCGTGCCGCCGCCGAACCAGAAACCGGCCTTGTACACTCGCGGAAAGACCAGAATGCCTCTGGATTTACCGGCAAGTTCCTTAGCGGGCGGTACCTCAGTGTAGAAACGCTGCATCGCGGCGCGAACGCGCGCATCGAGTTCGGTGCTGGCCGCCTGCGCGGGACTGGTGCTGCCCAGGGCAACCGCCAGAGACAGGGCAAAAAGGGTACGAAGCATGTTCATGGGTCCTCCAGGCTGGGGGCACAGTTATACCAGAGATGCTCATTCTAGGCGCCAGACCTTAATCGGAGCTGAACGAGAACAACTAATAGTAACTATACAGTTACAAATATTGATTGTCGTGGGTCCGGGCAGGGGTTATAAGTAAATAAATAGTTACTTATAGGTGTCGCGCACGGCAACCATGACCGCTCAGCGTGATCCAAAGCGCACCCAACGGCGGATCCTGCAGGCTGCCCGGGAAGAGTTTGCCGAACATGGGCCCGCCGGGGCCCGGGTCGATCGGGTCGCGCAGCGAGCGGGCGTCAACAAACGCATGATCTATCACTATTTCGACAGCAAGGACGGCTTGTTTCGAGCGGTACTGGCCTGGGTGCTGGAAGATGCGATGGCGGAGGTCGACTTGGACGGGGGGGATCTGGCCCGGAGTCTCGAGTTGCTCGCTCAACGCGACGACGTGTTGCGCTTGTGGGTCTGGGAGGCGCTCACCCGGGACGCTTCAGCGCCCGCCAATCCGGCCTGGGGCACGTTCCTGGACCGATTGGGATCAAAACTGCGGACCGCGGACGTTGAGGAGGCGGCGGGACACTCGCTGCTGGCGCTGCTCGCGGTGGCAATCGTACCGGCGGTGCTGGGGCCCTTGAGCAACCGGGTGACGGGACTCGATCCGCGCGGTGAGGTGTTTCGCCGCGGCCAGGCACGGGTCATCGAGCGGCTCATCGGGCTGTTCGGTGGCGGCGACCCGGAGTCGTCGGTAGCGCCACCACCCAGAGCGCGGCGGCCGCGTGTTCGCTACCGGTATCGATGGTCAACTTAGCTTCGGATCAACCGACGAACAAGCCGTCGGCCTGCACGTCCAGCAGCGACTCGCTGAATACACGGATCAGTTCGTCTACGTCTGCGTCGGTGTGCGCGGCGCTCAGAAATGCACGTTGCGTCCCCGGCACCAGCACGCCGCGGTTCAGCGTCTGGAGATAGAAGGCTTTCTCGGCGGTCTGCTCGCGGGCATGCAGGTCCCGTGAACTGTCGATCTGTTCGCGCTGGAAGAACAGGTGAAACATGGAGCCGACGTTCTTCATCTGCACCGGCAGTTGATGCTCCCGGCAGAACCCGTTGATCGCGCCCGCGAGTCGATCGCCGGCGCCGTTTACGCGTGGGTAAATGTCGGGATGGGCCTTCAGATGGCCGACCGCGGCGCTGCCGGCTACCATGGTGAGCGGGTTGCCTGAGAATGTGCCGCCGGAAAAGATGCCGTTTTTTGCGCTGAGCCCGGTAAAAGTCTCCATAACGTCGGCGCGACCGGTGATCGCGCCGATGGGAAGCCCGCCGCCCAGAATTTTTCCATAGGTGGCCAGATCCGCCTTCACGTCGAACAGTTCCTGGGCGCCACCGTAGCTGACACGAAAACCGGTGATCACCTCGTCGATGATGAGCAGAACCCCGGTGTCGCTGCAGACCTCGCGAAGCTCGGCGAGAAACTCGCCCGCTCCGGGTTGTGGATTGGAACTCTGCACGCCTTCCACAATCACCGCGGCCAGTTCGTCCTTGCGGGCCTGAATCTGCTCGATTGCCGCCGGGCGGCGATAGGGCAGCAGCAGTATCGTTTCCGCGATCTGAGCGGGGACGCCGTGACCCATGGGTAGGGGCTGCGGTGCGTCCGGGTCGCTGGCGGGATCGGTGACGAACATGCCGTAGTCGTGAGCGCCGTGGTAGCAGCCGTCGAACAGGCCAATGCGGGTCTTGCCGGTGAAGCCACGGGCGGCGCGCATGGCGTAGAAGGTGGCCTCGGTGCCAGTGTTGCAGAACACCACCCGCTCGGCGCAGGGACTTGCGTCGGCCAGCAGTTCGGCCAGCGTCATCTGCGTGGTGCTGTGAATACCGAACATCCAACCCTTGCCGGCGCGGTCGCGAATTGCCTCGGCAATCTCCGGATGCGCATGGCCAAGCATGTGCAGGCCGAAGCCGACCGAGGTGTCGATGTAGGAGTTGCCATCGGCATCCACCACCCGGCAGCCGGCACCGGACTCCAGAAAGATCGGGTGAGGCATTTCCAGATTGGCGGCCAGGCCGGAGTTCAGTATCTCGGCGCGTTCTTCGGAGATCTCGCGGCAGCGCGGGGTCTTCGCCAGCAACTCGGCGCGCGCGGCAGCCAGCCGAGGCGCCGCGTCACTCATCGCTGCGCCACCGATTCGAGCACGTCGAAATAGTCTGGAAAAGTCTTCGACACGCAGGTTGGGTCATCGATGGTGATCGGCACGCCGCCCAGTGCGGCGAGGGAAAAGCACATGGCCATGCGATGGTCTCCATAGCTGTCGATTCGGGCCGGCTTGAGCGAAGCAGGTGGGGTGACCGTCAGCGAGTCTTCGCCTTCCTCCACGGCGGCGCCGAGCTTGCGCAATTCGGTGGCCATGGCGCTGAGACGGTCGGTCTCCTTGACCCGCCAGTTGTAGATGTTGCGTATCCGGGTGGGTCCGTTGGCAAACAGGGCGAGCATCGCCACGGTCATGGCCGCATCGGGAATTGCGTTCAGGTCGAGGTCGACGCCGGTCAACGTGCCGCAGGTCACCCGCACGTAGTCGTCGCCGATCTCCACGCGCGCGCCCATGGTTTTCAGGACATCGAGGAAGCCGAAGTCTCCCTGGATGCTGTTGCGGCCGATGCCTTCGATGGTCAACGGTCCGCCGCGAATAGCCGCGGCGGCGAGGAAGTAGGTGGCGGCCGACGCATCGCCTTCCACCAGCAGCGTGCCGGGCGACGTGTAGTGGCCCACCGGCACCTCGAAGCGTTGGTAGCTTTCATGGCTCGCGTGGATATCGAACCGGGCCATCATCGCCAGGGTAATGTCCAGATAGGGTTTGGACACCTGATCGCCTTCAATATGGACGGTCACCGGGGCGTCTGCATAGGGTGCAGTCATCAACAGGGAGGTGAGAAACTGACTGCTGATGTGGCCAGGCATGGTGACTTCGCCGCCGACGAGGCCGCCGCCCGTTACGCGCAGCGGCGGGAAGCCTGGTTCGCCGAGGTACTCGATATGGCCGCCAAGAGCGGTCAGTGCGTCCACCAGGTCGCCGATGGGACGTTCGCTCATGCGTGCGTTGCCGGTGAGTTCGAATACGCCCGAGCCCAGGCACAGCGCGGCCGTCAGCGGCCGATACGCAGTGCCTGCCATGCCAAGATAGAGTTCAATGCGTTGGTCTGTTGCCTGATCTGTGCGTACCGGATCTGCGCTTGAAAGGGGCCCGCCCCGACCTTCGATCAGCACGTCCTTGCCGTCGCGCTCGGTCCGTACGCCCAGTTGCGCAAGCGCATCGAGCATATATCGGGTATCGTCGCCGACCATGAGGTTGCGCAGCCGGGTGGTACCGTCGGCGAGCGCCGCCAGCAACAGCGCGCGGTTCGAAATGCTCTTTGATCCCGGCAGACGGATTGTGCCGCGGACGTGGTCGATGGGCGCGATGGTGAGTTGTTCCATACGTGTCCGGATTTAACGACAAAGTTCGATGGAAACCAAATGATTGGCTAAGGCGCGTCCTGATCGGACGCGCCTTGGGATGAGCCCATGACCGATCCCACCACAGACCATCCGCTGGACGCGGCGCTCGACGCATTCGTGGTGCGTTACCAGGCCATCTTTCCGGAACTGCACGAACCCTTCGATCCCGAGTGGCGTTCACCCTGCGAGTTGGGTGAACCCTTTGCGGGCGATGATGGCGCCACGCTCGTCCGCTGGCAGCCTTTGCGCAGGCCGGTGTTCGATTCTCCCGAAGCGGCCGGCGATTTCGCCTCGCTGGAACGGGCGCTCGAGTTCGAGGTTCATCCGGACGTGAAGCGCTACTTTGCACGGTATTGGTCCGCTGGCCTGGAAGCGACGGCCAGCGACGGGCATGTCAGTTTGATCCTGCTGTGGAATCCGGCGGATGCGGATCGACTGGCCGAAAACCTGATCGGCCACGCATTGGCCAAGCGCCGCGCGCGCGCCGGCTTCAGTGTGTTCTTTGCCTGCACCGAGGCGGACTCGGAACTGTTCTTGAGCATCGACAACGACAGTGGCGCCGTGGTGCTGGAAAAACCCGGCTACAAACCGATTCGTACCGTCGCAGATTCGCTGGCGGCGTTTATTGCGACTCTGGAGCCGGCGTCGCCGGCTTTGCATCCGGAGCGATTGGGTCGCGTCGATTTCTGAAGTCCTCGGGCGCCGCCCGTGGCCCAATGCGGTGATGCCGTCCCCGCCGATGCATTCCTTTAGCCAGCTGCGCGCGTTCAGTGGGATCGAGTTGTGAAGCCAGCTCGACCAGCGCGGTATGGGACGCGACCTGGGTCGACATGAGTTGCTCCCGCGCGCGCGCCAGTTCGGTTGCCAGCACCTGCGCATCGAACGGTTCCGCGGTCAAGGCGGCGACGATCGCACGGTGCTGGTCGCGGATGACGCGTATCTGCGGGTGCAGCGTCGCGAAGTGCTCGCGCAGCAACGGTTGCAGTTGTTTGCGCCGCGCCGGGTCGAATTCCCGGACCATGCGGAACAACCCGGTGGTCGGATCCGGGTGCGCGCCCCACAACGGATGGCTCGCGCTCAGGCGGCCGGCGAGAAAGCCCGCGAGTATCAGGTTGACGGTCAGAGAGGCGACCAGAAGTATGTTCCGCCAGTTACGGCGCATACTCACCTCCTTCCACCGAAGCATTCAGGGACTCGTCCAGATAGGTGCCCTGGTCGAACGCCAGCAGGCTCACGGCAGCGATGAGATCGTCGTCCGCGGCAGGTTCGGGAAATCCGAGCCCCAACACGAATCCCAACCCCAGGGGTAACAGCGCGGCCATCAGCGGGCGCCACAGCGGTCCACGATCGAACCAGTCAATCAGCTGTTGCGAGGGTCCCGTCGACAAACGCCCACGAACGTCGGCGCGCATTCGTGCGGCCGTGGGGTTGGGCACAGGCAGCGATGCCCGGAGCAGGTCTTCCAACCCGCGCGCTTCTTCGAGCAGCTGGCGGGCCTTCGCGTCGCGCACCACCAGCCGTTCGGCGGCTTGCCGTTCAGGCCAGCGCGACGCATCGGCGCCGTGCCGCTCGAGCATCCGGGTAAATGCGTGGACGGTCATTTCAGTGGTACTCATTGGGTCGCCTGGTCGGTGTTGATGAACTGAACGAGTTGCTCCTTCAGCGCGCGCCGGGCGCGCGCCAGCAACGATTCGACGGCCGCGAGGCTGATCTCCAGGATGTCTGCGACCTGTTGGTTGGACATGCCGTGGAACTGACACAGCAGCAGCGCGCTGCGCTGTCGTTCTGGCAGTTCGGCGACCGCCCTGCGGACAGCTTGGCGACGCTGCTCCTCCTCGAATGCCTGGTCCGGTGCGCGGCGCAGGCTGGTTGGCTCGGCTGTCTCGACCGTTTCGTCCGTTTTGATAGGAGCGATCCAGCGGTACTTTCGATGACGGTCGATACACAGGTTGTGGCCGATGCGAAACAACCACGTACTGAAGCGGGCGCGCTCGGGGCGCCATCGCCCGGCGTGCTGCCAGACGCGCAGGAAGGCTTCCTGACCCAGCTCGTCGACATCCGAGGGATTGGGGTTCATGCGATACAGGTAGCTGTGCAGTGCGCCACCATGCCGGACCATGAGGTGCTCGAGCGCCTCGCTGTCCCGGGCCTGAACCCGGGCCATGAGCTCTTCGTCCGTCTGGTCCTGTTCATCTGGCGGGCTCAAGGCCAGCGCTCATTCCTCTGGCATGTCACGGTGATGCGGCGGGAACTCGTCGGGGGTGAGCACGCCGTTCCCATCACGGTCCATCCGCTGGAACATGTGCTCTTTCATCAAGGCCGTGCGAACTTCATGCAGGGAGGCGAACTCGTCGCTCGATATGCAGCGGTCGGCGTTGCTGTCAAGGGCCTCGAACAACGCCTGGTGATGACTGGCCCGTTGCTCGGCGGTTGGTCGGTCACCCATACCGGGCCGGCCCATATGGTGTCGTTTCCTGTGGTGTGGCGCTTCTGCAGCCGCAAATTCTTCCTCGGTGATTTCCCCGTTGCCGTCTGCATCGAGGTGTGCAAAGGCGCTTTCTGCCTGGTGTTTGCCGTCTTCGTGAGCGGCAGCCAGCGCTGCGACCCCGAGACAGATCAGAGCGAGTACGGCGATGATTTTGACGTTCATGGAAATTCCTCGGATTAACTGATTCTTTCGTTTATACGGCCGGCGCGGCAGTTCCCGTCGCGCTCGAATCACGATCTGCCGCAAGGGGGCTCGTAGCGTATCGATTTCACCTGAAGCATGCGCAGGCCGTCCGGCCCCACGACTTCGACGGCGTCGCCGACGCGCTTCTTCAGCAATGCCCGGGCCACCGGCGCATCGACACTGATGTAGCAGGGTTCCCGGTCGAATTCGTCCGCGCCAACCAGCCGGTACTGATGAGTCTCGCCCGCTTCGTCATCTACCTCGACCCAGGCGCCGAAGTAGATGAGATCCGTGTCGCTCGGCGTGCGGTCTACTACCACCAGTTCGTCGAGACGTTTCGACAGGTACCGGATGCGGGCGTCGATCTCGCGGAGCTGTTTTTTCCCGTAAATGTACTCCGCGTTTTCCGACCGATCGCCCATGGCGGCGGCTTCGGCGACTTTGGCGGTAACCTCGGGGCGCTTCTGCTTCCACAGAAACTTTAATTCGTCGGCCAGCACGCGTTGACCTTCGGGCGTCACGTAGGGCGTCGATTTCTCGCGCGGTAGTCGATAGCGGCTCACTTGAGGACCGAGAGTGTGTCCGGATACGGTGGACCGAGCAATCCTCGATTGGTGACGAAGCCGGTGACCAGCGCCCGGGGGGTGACGTCGAAGCCAGGATTGCGGATTTGAATGTGCCCGGGGATCTCCAGGCCTTCAAAGCTGCGGACCTCCTCTGCGGGACGTTCTTCGATCTCGACATCGACGCCCCGTGGGGTGTCGGGATCGAAGGTCGAAGACGGACACGCAACGTAGAACGGAATGTCGAAGTGATCGCACAGAATCGCCAGCGTGGCCGTGCCGATCTTGTTCACCACGTCGCCGTTCGCGGTCACCCGGTCGGCGCCAACGATCACTAGATCCACCTGACCCCCGGCCATTAGATGGCCTGCGGCGTTGTCGCAGACCAGCGTTACATCAATGCCGGCGCGGTCGAGTTCCCAGGCGGTCAGGCGGGCGCCCTGCAGTACCGGCCGCGTTTCGTTGGCGAACACCCGAAACCGGATACCGCTGCGGTGAGCCAGGTACATGGGGGCCGTCGCCGTACCCAACTCGGACACTGCCAGGGCCCCGGCGTTGCAGTGGGTCATGATCGAGCTGCCTTCTTTGATGAGTTCGACCCCGGCAGCACCAATGGCGCGGCAGATGCGTCGATCCTCGGCGTGCAACGCTTCGGCCTCGGTGCGCAATCGCAGATAGTTGGTATCGGCGTCGAGGGTGGGATCGAAGCGCGCCATGACGCGCTTGACTGCCCAGGCGAGATTCACCGCGGTGGGCCTGGCGGAGGTCAGCGTGGCTGCGGCGCTGGTCAGGCGCTGTTGCAGCGAGTCGCCGCCGCCGGCTTCCCTGGCCGCCAGCACCACGCCGTACGCCGCGGCGATTCCGATGGCTGGTGCGCCCCGCACGCGCAACTCGCGAATGGCGGTCGCTACGCTGTGCACGCCAGTCTGAACATCGTAGTGAACCGTTCCAGGCAGCAGCCGCTGATCGAGAATCTCCAGCGTCTCGTGGCGCCAGCGAACCGGTTCCGGAATCGGCTTCGGGGCCGGCTTCGGACTGGAATTGTGGGGGAAACCTGTGGTGCCCTCGACTGCTGGCATGGGTGTAGAATTCCGGTCCCATCGAACGCCGAAGCATGCCACTTCGCCGTACCAATCGCTGGAAAAAATTGGATGCAGATCGAAAAAGCGGCGGGCGCGTTGGGCGCCTATTTGAGTGGTGTCGATATTGAGGATGCGGTCACGTCCGAGGATGCATTCTCGGCGATCCGGGCGGCGCTGATCGAACACCAGGTTCTGTTCCTGCGTGATCAACCGATTGCGCCCCAGCGCTTGTACGAGTTTGCCCGCATGTTCGGTTCTATCGAGGGGCACCCTGCCTACGCAACAGTCGAAGGTGCGGGTGACGTGCAGATCCTGGAAAGCACGCCGGAGAATCCCTCGAAAATCGAGAAGTGGCATTCGGACATGACCTTCCGGAGTACGCCACCCATGGCAACCGTGTTGCACGGCAAGGTGATCCCGAAGTTCGGGGGCGATACGCTGTTCGCCAGTATGTATGCGGCCTATGACGCGCTCTCTGAGCCGATGCGCGAACTGCTCGACCCATTGGTGGCGGTACATGACTTCAGGCACGGATTTGCCGAAAGTCTGGCCGAACCGGGAGGCGCGGAGCGGTTGGCCGATGCGGTGGCGGCGAACCCACCGGTGGAACACCCGCTGGTGCGAACGCACCCTGAATCTGGCCGCCAAGCGTTGTACGTGAACCCCTTGTTCACCACGCGAATCAAAGGCTTGGCGCCGGCGGAGAGCAGGGCATTGCTCGAGTTTCTCTATACCCACATGGTGACCGAAGAGTTTACCGTGCGACTCAACTGGCAACCGGAGACGATCGCGATCTGGGACAACCGTTGCACGCAACACAAGCCCGTCAACGACTTCTTTCCGCAGCACCGGCGTCTGCACCGGGTGACCGTGGCCGGCGATCGCCCCCATTGAGCATGGCTGCGCCGCGCATGCGAGGCGTTGAGCTGCGGCCGTTGTCCGGTGCGCTCGGCGCCGAGGTTCTGGGCCTGGATGTGAACCGATTGGATACCAGCGGGGCTGCCTGGTTGCGTGCCGCGTTGCTCGAACACCAGTTGCTGGCGATACGTGGGCAACAACTCGAACCGAGGTCGTTCAGCGATTTTGCCGGCTTGCTCGGTAAGCGCGAGGTGTACCCCTTCAGCGAGCCGATAGACGAAGATCCGTTCGTGGTGCCAATCGTCAAAGAGCCGGATGATCAAGAGGTGTTCGGCGGCATCTGGCATACCGACAGCAGCTATCTGGAGAAGCCACCGAGTCTGACGCTGTTGCACGCGGTGGAGCTTCCGGTACAGGGTGGCGACACGTTGTTCGCCAATATGTACGCGGTATTCGAGTCGCTGTCCCCGGCGCTGCGCGAGGTCCTGTCGCGGCTGCGTGGGATCTATACAGCCGACCTGGTGCACGGCTCGTCCGGAGCGTTCGCCGCAGCGGCGGGGGCGGATCGCAATCGGCGGGAACCGGACGATGTACCCGTGGAGGTGTCCCACCCCATCGTGCGCACTCATCCGGAGACCGGTCGCAAAGCGATTTATGCGGGTCTGGCGCACACCCGTGAATTTACCGGGTTCACGCGCGCCGAAAGCCTGCCGCTGCTCGAGTATCTTGACGGGGTTGCGCGCCTGCCCGAATTTGGCGCGCGGCTGGCATGGCAAGCCGGCACGGTGGCGATCTGGGACAACCGCTGCGTGCAACACTATGCCCTGGACGATTACCCTGGTGAACGCCGCGTGATGCACCGGATCATTATTGCGGGAGACCGGCCGGTCTGATCGGCCATCTGAGCGGCAAGAGGAGGAACGGGTGGCAGACAAGCGGCGAAAACTGGGTTTCGAGACCCGGGCCATTCATGCCGGGCAGCGCCCGGACCCGACGACCGGGGCGATCATGACCCCGCTGTATCTCAGTTCTACGTTCGCGCAATCCGAACCCGGCAAACATCAGGGTTTCGACTACTCGCGCAGCGGCAACCCGACCCGCCTGGCTTTTGAAACCTGCGTGGCCGACCTCGAGGGCGCCCGTTATGGCTATGCCATGGCATCGGGTTGCGTCGGGGCTACCACCATCGTGCATCTGCTGTCGGCGGGTGATCACGTGGTGGCTTGCGATGACATGTACGGAGGTACGTTTCGGCTGTTCGATAAGGTGTTTGCGCGCCAGGGAATTCAGTTCAGCTACCTGGATCTCACCGACCCGGGCGCGCTGGAGTCGGCACTGCAGCCGTCGACGAAGCTGCTCTGGCTGGAGACGCCGACCAACCCGCTGCTGAAAATCATGGACATCGCTGCCCTGTCGGATGTCGCTCATGCGCAGGGCGTCCACGTGGTGGTCGATAACACCTTCATGAGCCCATACTTCCAGCAGCCCCTGGCGCTGGGCGCCGACATGGTTCTGCACTCGACCACCAAATACATCAACGGTCACAGCGATCTGATCGGTGGGGTGGTGATCACCGACGACGATGAGCTGGCCGAGCAGCTCGGTTTTCTGGCTAACGCCCTGGGCGGGGTGCAGAGCACCTTCGATTCGTATCTGTGCCTGCGCAGCCTCAAGACCCTTGCAGTGCGCATGCGCGCCCACGAAGCGAACGCGCTGCAGATCGCGCGCTTCCTGGAGGCGCATCCCCGTGTCGACCGGGTCGTCTATCCGGGTCTGCCGAGCCACCCGCAGCACGACCTGGCAGCGCGGCAGATGAGCGGCTTCGGTGGCATGCTGGCCGTCTACCTGAAAGGCGACCTGGAAACGGCCCGACGGGTGCTGAGCCGCGTTGAACTGTTCACCCTCGCAGAGAGCCTTGGCGGTGTCGAATCGCTGATCGAACACCCGGCCATCATGACCCACGCCAGCGTCGACCCAGCGCAGCGACGTGCCATTGGCATCGACGATACGCTGTTGCGGATCAGCGTCGGGATCGAGTCGGTGGATGATCTGATCGATGATCTCGATCGGGCGCTGGTTGCTCGATGAACAAGGGCGCGTCGGCCGAGGTCATCGACGATATCGATCGGCACGTGGGCGAAGCGGGATCCATCGACCGCGCGGCAGGCCCCATGGGTATCTACCTGGCGTGGTGTGCAAACCTGGATCTGTTGTCCGATGGGCTGAAGCAGGGCATCGCCGGCGAGGTGGTAAGGTTGCGCATGCGCGATCTCAAGCCAGTCGAGTTTCTGATCAAAGCGACCGCCGGAACACTGCGGCGCGAGCACTTGAACGAGGTGGGACTCCGATTTACCGAGCGCTACTACGCGAGATACCTCGACGACTATGCGGCTGCGTTGAACCTCGAAGCTTCGTCGGTTTATGACGTCGAAGACAGCTGGGATAATTACGATCGGGTCGCACCCGAACTCACCCGTCGGTTGTACCGGCGCCGCGGTCAACGAGCGAAGCACTGGTGGCAACGTTTCGGAGGGCGAAACCATGGCTGATACCAATCCGCAGACGGATCACCCGGAACTCAGTGCCGAGAACCGCGACATCTGGAACGCCAATGCCAAGTGGTGGGATGAGCGGGTTGGCGATGGCAACGATTTCCAGAACTATCTCATCGAACCCGCCAGCGAAACCTTGCTGGAAATTACGCCCGGTGAGAGCGTGCTGGACATTGCCTGTGGCGCGGGGCGTTTCACCCGGCGTATGGCCGAACTTGGGGCACGCGTCACGGCCTTCGATCAGGCGGCCGCGTTCATCGAGCGGGCGCGTGAGCGTTCGAAGGAGTTCGAGATCGATTTTCGCGTGCTGGATGCAGGCGAAGATGAGGCGTTGGAACAGTTCCCAGACGGTGGATTCGACAAGGCCGTATGCACCATGGCGCTGATGGACATGCCCGATGTCGAGCCGTTGTTCCGGAATTTGAGGCGGCTGCTGCGACCCGGTGGCTGCTTCGTGTTCACGGTCACGCATCCTTGTTTCCACTCCGCCGGCGTCGCCAGCGTGGCGGAGCAGTCCGAGAACGCCGAAGGGCGTTTGATCACGCGCAGCGGCATCAAGATATCTCGTTATCTCACCCCGTTTGCGCGCAAGAGCGAAGGGATTCTCGGTCAGCCGGTGCCTCAGTATGTCTTTCATCGCCCCTTGCAAGTGTTGTTAGGGTACGGGTTTCGCTACGGAATGGCCGTGGACGGATTGCTCGAGCCGCGCCTCCCCGAGCTGGAGACGATGTCGGATGTCAGTTGGAAGCAGATGACTGAACTGCCGCCGGTGATGGCAGTGCGGATGCGGCGGATCTAAGGTGCTCGAGCGTACGGCCGAGGTGCAGCAAGCGCGCGACAAATGGCAGTGGCGAGGTCAGGCGCGGCCGGATTTTGCCCATGCTACGGGGCACGGCGAAGAATCGGTCTGGGACTACCCCAGACCACCGATCATTGCGCCGGACTTTCGGCACGTCCTGGTGCGCGCAGATGCGACGGTGATTGCGGAGTCCGATGACGCTATCCGGGTACTTGAAACCGCCGGACCGCCCACCGTGTACGTTGCGGCAGAATCGGTGCGAATGGAGTATCTGGTGTCGAACGGCACGCAATCGACGTGTGAGTGGAAGGGGATCGCCGAAGAATTCGATGTGGTGGTTGGCGATCTGACAATTCCCTCGGGGGCCTGGTGTTACCGGGACACGTTCCCGGAATTCGAAGCATTGGCTGGCTGGTTCTCGTTCCACCCGGCGTTGCTCGACTGCCGGATCGACGGCGAGATCGCCTATCCACAACCGGGGACCTTCTACGGCGGCTGGGTGACCCGGGAAATCATCGGTCCGTTCAAGGGCGAGCCGGGCAGCGAATCCTGGTGATCGACTTCGATCCGCGCGCGGCGCACATCGTGCGTCCCTACGAAGGCGAATATCCATGGGACCTGCTGCTGCAAGCCGACCCGTCGCGTGCGCGCATTGAGGGTTATCTCAGCGACGAGCTGACCCGGATCGCCAAGGTGGATGATGAAGCGATCGCTGTGTATGCGCTGGCTCGGCACGCGCCCACGCACTTCGAGCTGATGAACATCGCGGTGCGGGAGGATTACCGGGGATGCGGACTCGGCCGCCGCCTGATCGGCCATGCGCTGGGGCTGGCCGAATCGAAGGGGGCGCGGGTCGTCGACGTCGGCACTGCCAACTCGAGCCTCCACAACCTCGCCTTCTATCAACGCAACGGGTTTCGAATCGTCGGGGTCGACGCGGATTTCTTTACCCGGCACTATCCTGAGCCGATCATCGAGGATGGCATCCAGGCGCGCGATATGATCCGCCTGCGTCTGGAGCTGACGCCGGAATGACTGATCGGACAGGACACTAAGGCATCACGCCGACGTAGCGCGCGGCCGGCCGGATCAAACGGTTGTCCACCCGAGATTCCATGAAGTGCGCGAGGTAGCCGAACACGCGTGCCATGGCAAAGGCGGTAGTAAAGAAGTCCGGCGGCAATCCCGCAGCGCGATACACTACGCCTTTGTAGAACTCGAGATTCGCGTACAGCGATTTGCCGTTCTCGAGCATGCGCGTGCGAAACCGGGCTTCGATTGCCTCGAGGATCTGGAAGGTTGCCTGCAGGGGTGATTCGCGCGACAGCTCGGCGGCGAGTTCCTTGACGAACCGCGCCCGGGGATCGAGCACCTTGTACTCACGGTGTCCCATGCCCATGATCTTGCGCCCCTCGGCCAGGCAGTGGTCCACGAAGTCGGCCGCGGCGGCAGGATCTCCCACCTCGTCGGCCATTGCCAGCGCCGCTTGGTCGGCGCCTCCGTGCAGCGGCCCGTGCAGCGCGGCGAAACCCCCGGCGAGGCTGTTCTGAACGTCGGCGAGGGTACTGGCGATGACCCGGGCAGTGAACGTGCCGGCGTTGAACCCGTGCTCAATCTGCAGGATCTGAGTCACGTTGAACGCCTCGCACAGATGCTCACTCGGATCGGCGGTACCGGCCTGAATCAGGAAGCGGGTGTTGTAGTCGAGTACGTCGATTGGATAGTCGATCATCGGCTTGCCCGCGCGCAGGCGCAGCAGTCCTGCGATCAGTGCGGGCAGTTTCGCGGCCACGCGAAAACCCGCCGCGGCATCTCCGAAGCGCTCGAAGCCAGGACCGCCGCCCAGCAAGAGGGTCAGACCGGCCAGGATCTGCATCGGGTGGGCGCCGCTCGCTGCGGCCTCTCCTAACAACCTGACCTCGTGTTCCGTGAGCGCACCGGCCGCGCGCAACTCGTCGGCGAGCCCAGCGGTGGTGTCTGCGACCACCAGGCTGACCACCTCGACGAAGGGTCGCTTCACCAACGCCGCGATCGGTTGGCCCCGATAGGAGAGTTGGCCGGCGGTGCCCTCTACCAGGCAGATTGCCGTGTCGTCGACCTCCAGACCCTCGAGCCCTTTTACGATGCTGTTCATTTTCCGGTTTTCCTCGTGCAATCAGGTGCCACGTCGGCGCTCCATCAGCGCTTCGTCAGGCCAAAAGAAGGCTATCTGTCGGGTCGCGTCGAAAGAACACCGGCGTGCTTATGGGTTGGCCAGATCTGCTTATCCATCAGTGGCGCTGATGGAGCGATAAGCGTGGGTGTTGGCGACGGCGGCCCGCCTGTGTAAAGGTTAGCGCGGGCGCGGAGGCGCACGGAATCGTGCGAGCAACATGCAGATTGAGCGAAATGAGATTCGCGTGTTCAGCGCGGTTGTCGAAGCAGGCGGCTTCAGCCGAGCGGCGGAGCGGTTGAACGTTTCGCAGTCCGCGGTGAGTCAGACCATCGCCAACCTGGAACACAAGTTGAATGCGCCACTGCTGGTGCGGGGTCGCAAGCCAACGCTCACCGAAGCTGGAATTCGACTGCACAGCTATGCGCAGACGGTCATCCACGAGGAAGCGATTGCACTCGAGGATATCCAACAAATTAAGACGGGGGCGCTGTCGACCCTGAATCTGGCCATGAGCAGCGTGGTCAACCGGTTTCATGGCACGGAGCTGATGCTGGAGTTCTGTGAGCGCAACCCCTTGACCCGGCTGAAGCTGGATGTCGCACCCAGTCGCGAGATCATCGCGGGTGTCGATGAGGGGCGTTGGGAGCTGGGCTTCGGGCCCTTTCAGCGCCAGATGCCGGGACACTTCGTCGCCCGTGGGTTCTTTACCGAGCAGCGCGTCCTGGTGGTGCATCGCTCTCACCCCAAGTTCGAACTGCTGATGCACGACTCCAACCCGACGCTGACGGAGGTCTCGCTGATCACCTCGTATCTCGATGACGCGGCGAAGCGGCCTGGCCTGGAGCGGTTGCGTGACCTGTTCGGCAGCGTCTGGGAGGTGAGCCACCTCGATCTGCGTCTGGCGCTGGTGGACGCCGGTAAAGGGGTAACCTTCGTTCCGGACACACTGCTCCCGGAATTCGATCAGTTGATACCCGTTCCCAACCTGAACTTCGGCACCATCGAACGAACCGTGGGCATCTATTACAAACGCCACCAACCGCTCTCGGAGGGCGCCAAGCGCTTCGTCGCGATCTGTGACGCACGGTTCGCTGCCCTCCCCCCGGCACCCTAGAATTGGACATCCATCAAAGTTCGGGACACCCATTGGGATACCCAATGGGTGTCCCGAACTTTGATGGATGTCCAATTCTAAGTACGCGGATGTACGATGGGGGACGACTGAATCGACGGGAAGGATCATGACGCGGGTAGATACCGGTACTGACGAACTGTTGTGCGCTATCGATGGGCATGTGGCGACCCTCACGCTGAATCGACCCGAGAAGCGCAACGCGCTGTCCGACAACCTGACGCCGGCACTGCGCCAGACCCTGCTGAATCTGGATACAGACCCGACTGTACGCTGCGTGGTCATCACCGGCGCGGGCACGGCGTTCTGTGCCGGCGGAGATGTCTCGGGCATGGGTGCAAATCGAACGACAGCTGCGGTCTCCGATGCGCCGCGACCGAGTCTCGACGATGCGATCCGCGGCTTGAAACACAAACAGGAGACACTGACGGTCCGTTTGCACGAGTTGTCCAAGCCGACCATTGCGGCGCTGCCTGGAGCGGCGGCCGGAGCGGGACTCTCCATCGCACTGGCGTGCGACCTGCGCATTGCTGCAGACAGCGCGTTCATTACCACCGCCTACGCCAACATTGGCCTCTCGGGTGACTATGGGTGTAGCTGGCTGCTGACCCAGTTGGTCGGGCCTGCGACGGCCAAGGAACTGTTCTACACGGCCCGACGGGTGAGCGCTGAGGAAGCCAGGGACCTCGGCATATTCAACGAGGTGGTGCCATTTGCTGAGTTGGCTGCGCGCGCCGCGGAGCTTGCCGCAACGATTGCGAACGGTCCGCCGATCGCGATTCGTTACATGAAGGAAAACCTGAACCGTGCGATGAGCGCGGACCTCAGGACCTGCCTGGCCATGGAGGCGGATCGAATGGTGCGCTGCACCCGCACCGAAGACCACCGTGAAGCAGTGCGGGCGTTTCTCGACAAACGCGTGCCTGAATTCAAAGGAGTCTGAGACCTGGGGTTCTGATGGCCGCTCAGGAGGCGTCGCTCGCCTGGTACCACGCCTGGAACATGAGTATCGCCCACAGCACGTTGGCGTGATTGCACCAGCCGCACAGATGCTGTTCCCAGAGAGTCCTCACGGCGTCCGCATGAAAATAGCCGATGTCCTTCACTCTGTTGTGCGAGATCAGGTCTTCCGCCCAGTCTCTCAGCGGTCCGCGTAACCAATCGTCTATCGGGACGCCAAAACCGCGCTTGGGGCGGTCCGTGTATTCGATGGGCACGTAGCGCTGCAGCACCTGGCGCAGAATTCTCTTGCCGCCTTTGCGATCCATCAGGAACTCGTTAGGCAGAGTCCAGGCGAACTCCGTGACCCGGGTATCGAGGATCGGGCACCGCGCCTCCAGGCTGACGGCCATCGTCGCTCGGTCAACTTTGACCAGGATGTCGCCGACCAGGTAGCCGGAAAAGTCGAATTGCAGCATGGCTGACAGCGGGTCTATTCCCCGGGCCCACGAGGCCGGGTCGTTCATATTGCTGGCGCCGCACTGGCCATCGACGACCAGCGATTCGGCTCGGTTGGTCCGGGTGAAATGATTGGCCAGCAACTCCTGGGATGACCTGGCTCCCCAGTAGCGGGTCTTGCGCGGCAACTTGCCGGGCGCCCTTCTCCAGCCGGGCAACCGCCCCGCTGCGTCCAGGTTGCCGGGCTTCAGCAGTTTCCAGCTTGCGTCGCTCAGCGCGGTGGCCGCATGGGCGGCAACGCTGCGCAGACCTCTCGGCAGCTTGGACAGCCGCTCCCAACGGGCCAATCCTTCCGCGTAATGCTTGTAGCCGCCAAAGGTTTCGTCGCCTCCGTCACCCGACAACACCACTGTGACGTGCTGCCGGGCCATGTGCGCAACCAGGTAGGTGGGAATCTCGGAAACATCGGCGAAGGGCTCGTCGTAAATCGCCGGCAGTTTCTCGACGACATCGAGGCAGTCCTGGGGCGTCACGTAGAGCTCTTCGTGTTCGGTACCGAGGTATTCGGCAATTGCCGCCGCATGGGTCGCTTCGTTGTACTTTTTTTCTCTGAAACCGATGGTAAATGTTTTGACGGGCCGTTCGGAATGCCGTTGCATCATGCCGACTACGGTACTGGAATCGATGCCTCCGGACAGCAGCGCGCCGAGGTCCACGTCGGCCACCATGCGTTCGGTCACGGCCGCTGTCAGAACTTCGTCGAGTTGATTACAGGCATGCTCGAAGGAGCCCGTGAAAGGGTCGCTTCGTGCGTCTTCAATGACACGGTTGGCCGCCCAGTACTGTTGCTCGCTTGCGGACCACGGGGTTGCTCCCGCAGCGATCGTTACGCAGGCACCGGGCTGCAGCTTGCGGATGTTCCGGTAGATCGACAGGGGTTCGGAGATCCAGCCATAGCGGACGTAGTGTGCGAGGGCATCGCGGTCGATGGCGTGGTCGAATTCCGGGTGCACGCGGAGCGCTTTCAGCTCCGAACAGAACAGAAAGGTGTCGCCGCACCAGCCATAGTACAAGGGTTTCTTGCCGACCCGGTCCCGGGCCAGGGACAACTGTCTCTTTTCCCGGTCCCACACGGCGAAGGCGAACATGCCGTGTACCGAATCCAGGGCCTTGGTCAGACCCCAACGATCTATGGCCGCCAGCAGGATTTCGGTATCCGAATGGCCCGCGAACGGGTAACCCGCCGCCCCGAGTTCCTCGCGGACGGCGGTGGTGCTGTAGATTTCTCCATTGTAAACAATGACATAACGTCCGCTGGCCGATTGCATGGGCTGCGCGCCAGCCACCGAAAGATCAATGATGGATAGTCGCCGATGACCGAGGCCAACGCCCGTTTCAGCATCCGTCCAGGTGCCGCCGGCGTCGGGGCCGCGGTGATGCAGGCGGGCCGCCATCCGGTTGACGATCTCGGTCAGTTCACCTGTGTCCGGCCGCCGCTGACGGTAGATGAAGCCCGCAATTCCGCACATTCCTGGGTTCGATCCTGGCTGTTTTTGTGTGCGATGCAACGTCGCACGGTCGAGCCAATGATACGGGCTAACTGGGCGCCGGTTCCCGCTATGATTCGGGTGGCACAACAGCGGATGGTCGACGAATCCGAATACAGGAGCCAAGCATGAGCGTGACCGTAGAGTTTCATTTCGATTTCGGTAGCCCGAACGCGTATTTGAGCCATCTGGTGATACCAGCACTCGAGGCGCGTACCGGCGTTGCCGTCACCTATGTTCCGATCCTGCTCGGTGGCGTGTTCAAAGCCACCAACAACGTATCGCCTGCCGTGTCGCTGCAGGGGATCAGGAACAAGGGCGAGTACCAGGGGCTGGAGACGGCCCGCTTTCTGAAGGCCCATGGCATTACGGACTACGAGCGCAATCCGTTCTTTCCGGTGAACACGCTGCAGCTCATGCGCGGCGCTATCGTTGCTCAGCGAGAAGGCTTCTTCGCACGCTACGTCGACGAAGTGTATCGACACATGTGGGCGCAGCCGAAGAAGATGGACGATCCGGAGGTAATCGTCGCGGCACTCACCGAATCCGAACTGCCGGTCGAGACCCTCATGGAGGGCATCCAGGATCCGGAGGTAAAGGCGCAGCTGATGGCCAACACGGAAGATTCGGTCACCCGCGGTGTGTTCGGCTCGCCGAGCTTTTTCGTCGGCGACGAACTCTACTTCGGCAAGGACAAGCTGCGTGACGTGGAGGAGGAGATCGTCAGGCAACAGGGGGCACGGACATGAGCGATGGCGTGGTCCGCGGCGAACGCGACGGGCACATCCTTCACATCGAAGTCGATCGTGCCGACAAGATGAACGGCTTTACGCCGGAGATGTTCGACGCGCTGTCAGAGCAACTCACGGTGCTGGATGAGGACCCCGAACTGTGGGTGGGAGTGCTGACCTTCGCCGGCAAACACACCACTGCCGGACTCGATCTGCCGCGCTTTGCGGGCTCGATGCAATCCGGCGAACGGGAAACCACCCCGGACGAACGGGTCGACGCGTTCGGACTCCGGCGGCGCTGCCGCAAGCCGCTGGTCATGGCCGTGCAAGGTGTCACGTTCACCATCGGCATCGAGATGATGCTGGCCGCGGACATCGTCATCGCGGCCGATGACTGCCGGTTCTGTCAGATGGAGCCCAAGCGCGGTCTCGCCGTGTTCGGCGGTGCCCACCTGCGCTACGTGCAGCGCGCGGGTTGGGGCAACGCCATGTATCATCTGCTGCGTGCTGACGAGTTCGATGCGGCGCGCGCCCTGCAACTGGGCTTCGTCCAGGAGGTGGTGCCCGCCGGAGAGCAGATTCAGCGTGCCTTCGAGATCGCCGCCGAGATCTGTGCTAATGCGCCGCTGGCGGTGCAGGAGATCAAACGAGGCGCCCAGGTCTATCTCGAGGCCGGCGAGCAAGCGGCGATAGACGAGATCCCGACGATGCGGCAGCGCACCGCCAACTCGAAGGACTTCGCCGAAGGCATCGCGTCGTTCACGGAAAAACGCCAACCCAACTTCACGGGGGAATAACGGAAATGGCCGACCAACCGGTTTGCCTGGTGACGGGGGTCGGTCCGGGGACGGGCACCGCCCTGGTTCGGCGTTTTCACGAGGGGGGCTACGCCGTTGCCATGTTGACCCGCACCAAGGCGCGACTGGATGCGCTCGAAGCCGAGCTGCCCAATGCCAAGGGCTACGTCTGCGACCTCGCCGATGAGGCGGCCGTGAACGCGGCCGTCAGCGCGGTCGGCGAAGACCTGGGCGCCCCTGAAGTAGTCATCCACAACGCAGTTGGCGGCGCCCGCGGCGACTTCATGACCATCGATCCGGCAATCCTGCAGCAGAACTTCCAGGTCAACGTGATGGGGCTGTTGTATCTGTCGCGGGCCGTTGCGCCCGCCATGATCGATGCGGGACACGGTTCGATCATTGTCACCGGCAACACCGCCGCGACCCGCGGCAAAGATTTTTTCGCTGGTTTTGCCCCGACCAAGGCCGCGCAGCGAATCCTGGCCGAATCGATCGCCCGTTCGGTAGGGCCCAAAGGCGTGCACGTCGCTTACATCATCATCGATGCCGTCATCGATCTGAGG
>SMVB01431896.1_pt1 | contig 29795 bp, 24 predicted proteins | sample 2456461 | NCBI WGS metagenome assembly SMVB01 (sample SAMN11095934, study PRJNA526329) | marine sediment metagenome | biome: Marine sediment; feature: Surficial sediment; material: Deep marine sediment; isolation source: Hadal surficial sediment | place: Pacific Ocean | collected 2014-05 | depth... | reverse complement strand
CACCGCTGCTTTCAAGATTTCCTAATATGAACACCGGTTCTTCTTCCCGTAAGAATTGACCAAACTCAGAATAAATTTTTGAAAACATCAGGCATTCACACGACCCCGAAAAATCATCTATCGTAAAAAATGCCATCATCTTTCCTGCCCTGTCAATTTTTGCACGAATATCTGTTATCACTCCGCAGGCTTTTACGTTTTCCATATCTTTTAAGTCTTCTGTCTCACCAATATGAAAATCTGCAAATGAGTTGTATTCGGTTTCATATTTTTGCAGGGGATGACCGGAGACATAAAATCCAATCACTTCTCTTTCTCTTTTTAATAATTCTTTCTCACTCCAGGGTTCCTGCTTTTTTAACACGGGTTCGGTGATGAGTATTTCGTCAGATCCACCAAACAAGCTATCACTATGAACGAGTTTAGAATTTTGGGTTTTATGTCCAAAGTCAAGTGCTAATTCTACGGATTCAAAAAGAGTTGATCTGTTTTTTTCAATTGAATCAAACGCACCTGCTAAAACCAATCCTTCCATCGCCCTTTTATTTACAATCTTTGTATCAACATGCATACAAAAATCAATTATACTGCTAAAATTTCTATCAAGTTTATTTCTCGCTTTAATAATTTCTGCAACCGCATTTTTACCAACATTTTTAATTGCACACATGCCGAACCTTATTTTGTTACCTTCCACATCAGAATTGACACTTGGTTTGTTAACATCTGGTGGCAATACTTCTATCTTTAATTTTCGGCAGTCTTCTAAAAACTTAGTAACTTTATCAGGGTTTCCAAATTCATTGGTAAGGTTAGCGGCTAAAAATTCAGCAGTGTAGTATGCTTTGAGGTATGCCGTTTGAAATGCAATGAAACTGTAAGCAACGGCATGGCTTTTATTAAAACCGTAATTTGCAAAATCATAAATTACTTCAAATATTTTTTCGGTAATCCTCTTTGTAATTCCGTTTTTAACAGCACCTTCTACAAATTTTACTTTTTGCTCTTCCATTACCAGCAGATCCTTCTTACCCATTGCTCGACGCAGAATATCAGCTTCGGCAAGACTCATACCACCAATCTTATTAGCAATTTGAATAACCTGTTCCTGGTAAACAATAATTCCGTAAGTTTCTTTCAGGATATCTTCCAAAGAAGGATGCAGATATTTAACTTTTTTAACACCACGTTTTCTATCGATAAATTCGTCTATAAATTTCATAGGACCAGGACGATAAAGTGCGTTCATTGCAGCAAGATCACCAAGAGAAGCAGGCTTCAATTTTTTAAGGTATTCGCGCATTGGTGGAGATTCAAACTGAAATATTCCGGTAGTTTGTCCTTTTGCAAATAGCTGATAAGTTTTCTTATCATCAAGGGAGATGTTATCGATATCAATTTCAATTCCATAGTTCTTCCGAACAAGTTCAAGTGTATCTCTGATTATGGTTAACGTTCTGAGCCCAAGAAAATCCATCTTAAGTAACCCGGCATTTTCAATTTCGTTCATGTTGAATTGCGTTACGATATCCTGCTGAGAAACAGCGTTGGCAAGTGGTACAAAATCACTTACATCTCCCGGAGTAATCACAATACCAGCGGCGTGCTTGGATGCATTTCTGTTCATGCCTTCCAACACTTTTGCGTATTTAATCAGATTTTGAATTTCTGCTTCCTTTGACTTCTCTACCCATTTTAATTCCGGAACTTCAGCAAGTGCCTGATCAATTGAAAAAACTTTTCCAAATTTTGAAGGAATGAATTTGGTAATTTTATTAACAGTTGGAATAGGGATTTTTAAAACTCTTGCTACGTCCCTGATAACTGCCTTTGATGATAACCTGTTAAAAGTTATGATTTGGCTTACACTTTTTTCACCGTACTTTTTTCGAACATATTCAATTATTTCAGATCTTTGATCATCTGCAAAATCAATATCAATATCAGGCATTGATTTTCTTGCGGGGTTAAGAAATCTTTCAAAAAGAAGACCATATTCCATTGGATTGATATTTGTTATTCCAAGTGCATAAGCTACAAGGCTGCCTGCTACGCTGCCTCTGCCGGGTCCAACGGGAATGTTTCTTTCTTTTGCAGCATTTATAAAATCCTGGACAATTAAAAAGTAACCTGCAAAACCCATTGTTTTGATTGTATCTATTTCATATTTAAATCGCTCCTCAATTTCAGGAGTAATGTTAATTCCTTTTTTTTCTAATCCTCTAATTGCCAGTAATTCAAAATATTCATCGATGGATTTTGTTTTTGAATCTTCCGGGATTGGAAACTGAGGAAAATGGTGTCCTTCAAAATCAAATTTCAGATCAATTTTTGAATCTATCTCAAATGTGTTTTCAACTGCACCGTCATAATTCTTAAAGAGATCAATCATTTCTGCAGGAGACTTGAAATAAATCTGATCGGTTCCGTATCTAAGCTTGGTGTAATCACCACCGTTCTTATCAGAGAGAAGTAAAAGAATATTATGAGCTATTGCATGATCTTTTTCAATATAATGGCAATCATTAGTAGCAACTAATTTTATCCCAAGTTCTTTGGAAAGTTTTGGCATCCATTCAAGTATTGGTTTATCAATCTCTTCACCATGGTCCTGTATCTCAAGATAAAAATCATCTTCAAAAATATTTTTAAAGGTTTTAGCAACATCTTTGGCTTTATCAATATCATTATTCACAAGGTAGGAAGAGACGATACCGCCTGCACAAGCCGAAGTACAAATTAGTCCGTCCCTGTATTTTTCCAGCAATTCCAGGTCTATTCTGGGTTTGTAATAGAACCCTTCAGTATGCCCTAAAGTAGAAAGTTTTGATAAATTATTATAACCAGTTTTATTTTTTGCTAATAATATTAAATGATTATAATGTTTAGTTTTCTTTCTGCCATTCGTCTCATTTATTTTACCTCTATCAAATCTGCTTCCCTCTCTAACAATATATGCTTCCATACCAACAATGGGTTTTATCCCCGCTGCAGTTGCCTTTCTGTAGAACTCTGCAATACCATACATTACTCCATGATCTGTTAAAGCAACTGATTTCATATTATATTTTTTGGCAGCATCAACCAGTCCATTAACAGTGCATGCACCATCTTGTAAACTGTAGTGAGTATGGTTATGAAGGTGAATAAATTCTGACATGAATCAAATTAAAATAAACTGCCTTTGAAGAAAAAAATAAATTAAAAGAATTGTGAAATTCCTGATGGAATATTACATAATTCAAATAACAAAATCCAAAGCAAGATACCTTTGTGTTGAAAAGAAAAGTGCTAACAATTCCATCTTTCTCGATTTGTTACTGCATCTGCTATCACTCTCGTATGAAGGAATAATTTATTCAGTTTTTTTCGTAGTCAAAGTAGTCGCAGGACAATTGTCCTGCGCTACGTATTTAAATTGCAATTTATTAAGGATTATTGACTTCCCGTATGACCAAATCCACTCTCTCCCCGATTACTTTGATTTAATTCTTTTACTTCCACCAATTTAACTTTATAAACTTTGGAAACTACTAATTGTGCAATTCTATCGCCCGGCTTAATGGTAAATTTTTCACTGCCAAAATTTATAAGTATAATTTTTATTTCTCCTCTGTAATCAGAGTCTATGGTTCCGGGCGAGTTTAATATCCCAATTCCATACTTTACCGCCAGACCACTCCTCGGTCTAACCTGTACTTCATATCCAAAAGGAATTTCCATAGAAAGATTAGTTGAGATCATTTTTATTTTCATTGGTTCCAAAACAACCGTTTCTGCTATCGCCGCACGAATATCCATACCTGCGCTTCCCTCAGTTGCATACGATGGGATAGGAATTTTATTCAATTCTTCCGAAAGACGTTTAAATTTTATTATTATATCATCAGGCATATTTTATTTTCCACGCGATTCTTTAAGTTTTGCTTTTATTGTTTTGATTTCATTTCTATCAACAGCAAAAAAGTACAGATATAATATAAACGCCACTAACAAAATTGATTTTTCAATCAGGGCTAAATAGTAATTTTCAGTTACAAATAAATAATAAGCTGAAGCTATTACAAACACCCCGATAAATATTTTTATTATTTTATCCCATTCATAAGTGATATGATAAAATTTTTGTGTTACTACATAGTACCCGACAGCCATAACAAGATATGCGATAAGTGTTGCAAATGCAGCACCCATAAAACCTATAACAGGTATTAATGCAAAGTTAGCAATTATATTTAATACTGCACCGGCTCCGGCAATAAAGGGCACGTAAAGACTTTTCTCTTCAATATAAATACCGGCAGAGAAGATTACATATATTCCATTAATCAGATAAGCCAAAAGAATGATGGGTACAATATCTAATCCTCTCCAATAGGCAGAACCGATTAGTGAATAGCCGGCGATGTTTATTTGTGCTAAATCAGCCACGAACAATGATATCCCCACAACCAGGATGCTGCCGACCAAGGTAAAATAAGTTAGTATTTTTGCAAACATCGCTTTAGCATTTTCCTCTTTTGCATTCTGTAAAAAGAATGGCTGCCAGGCATATTGAAACATATTCACAAACAGCATCATAAAAATCCCGAGCTTGTAGTTTGCTTTATATACACCAACTGTTTTTAAATCTGTTAATCTCTCTAATATTGGAACGTCTATTACCTGAACAACCATTACAGCTAACCCGGCAGGAAGATAGGGAAGACCGAATTTTATGAATCTCTTAAAAAGCCGGGTGTTAAATTCAAACTTTAAATACTTGAAGATTGTTGGGATCAATAAAATTAATGAAACCAACGAAGCAATAATATTACTGAATAATATTGCTTCAATTCCCCAATCAAGTACGAGAACTAAATATAAATTAAGTACAAGGTTAGTGCAGATATTAATGATCTTAAATAATGAAAACTTTTTTGCTTCCCTGTTCAATCGTAACTTTAAAAATGGAATTACTCCATTAGCATCTAAGAAGATTATGGCAGCGGCAAGATAAATCAGGTAATAATAATCTTCGGGGATACCTAATTTATCGGCAACTGTACTTTGAAAGTAAATTATAATAAAGCCGAACAGTATTGATGTAACGAAAACCGAAATGTAAGGTGTGGAAAAATTATCTTTCTCGGTGCCCTCATCTTTAAATGCAGCAAATTTAAGAAAAGCCGAATCCATCCCATAGATATAAAAAATATTAAGGATTGCGATATAAGCGTAAACAATTTGTATAACACCATATTCCGCTGGAAGAAAAATATTTGTAAAGAAAGGGATCAATAAAAAATTCAAAAATCTGCCCACCATAGTGCTGATACCATAAATGGCGGTATCCATGCTTAATTGTTTTAGCTTATCAAACATTGTTCAGATCTTTTACAAAGGAATATTTCATCAAATTCATTTATTATGTTTTGTGAAAAATGGTTTGATTACTTTCATAAAAAATTCCGGTGGACGGCAAATCTTTTTTGATTCTTTTTTAATAAATACAAGCTCAACATATCCTTCACAAATTATAATATCTCTATCAGCACTCCTTACAGTATGATCTAAATGTACTCTTAACTCAGGGATTTTCTCAATGCGTGTTTCTACTTCAAGCAGTTCATCGTAATAAGCAGGATTTTTGTATTTTATAAATACCTCATGCACCGGCATCAGGTATCCGTTCTTTTCAATCGATTTATAAGTGAGATTCTGTTCCCGCATCATTTCAGTTCTTCCAACTTCAAAATACTCAAAGTACTTTCCGTTATAGGCATATTGCATCTGATCGGTATCAGCATACCTTACACGGATTTGAGTTTTGTGAATAAACATATTAATTATAAATAACAGGATGAATGAAGAACTGATATTAATTTCTGATAATACAAAAGGTTAATAGTAAATTGTTAGTGATATTACTCAGTTAATTATGAAATAAAAAATCCCGAATAATTCGGGATTCAAATTAAGATATTTTTAAACGAACTAACGATATTGATTTTTATTCAACATACACTCCCATACTTCCGAACTTTTCTAACCTGTTTTCTATTAACTTTTCCGGTTTGATTTTTACTAATTCTGCTAATTCTTCCAGCAATACTGCCCGCAAAGTATTGGCTGCAGCTTTATGATCCTTATGCGCACCGCCCAGGGGTTCCGGGATTATTCTGTCAATTATTTTTTGTTCGAGTAGATCAGGTGCAGTAAGTTTTAATGCTTCGGCTGCCTGCTCTTTATAATCCCAGCTTCTCCATAATATACTGGAACAAGATTCGGGACTGATAACTGAGTACCAGCAGTTCTGTAACATTAATATTCTATTACCAACGCCTAATCCCAAAGCCCCTCCGCTTGCACCCTCACCAATTATTACCACAATTATTGGCACACGTAACCTGCTCATCTCAAATAGATTTTTTGCAATGGCTTCTGCCTGTCCTCTTTCTTCCGCTTCAAGTCCGGGATAAGCACCCGGTGTATCAAGCATAGTAATAACAGGTTTATTAAACTTCTCTGCTAACTTCATCAACCGAAGCGCCTTTCTATATCCTTCAGGATTAGCCATACCAAAATTTCTATACACATTTGATTTTGTATCTCTTCCTTTCTGCTGCCCAATTATCATCACCTTGTATTCACCAAGTTTGGCAAAACCACCTACAATTGCCTTGTCGTCACCGTAATGCCTGTCACCATGAAGTTCAACAAAATCCTCTGTCATTAAATTAATATAATCAAGTGTAAAAGGTCTATCGGGATGCCGGGCAAGTTGAACTCTCTGCCATCGTGTTAAACCATCATATAGTTCAGCTTTAAGTTGAGCTACTTTTGTTTCTAATCTTAAGATATCTTTTTCAATATTTAAACTAGCCGAAGATTCCTTCATCTCTTCAAGTTTCTCTTCAAGTTGGAATATCGGTTTTTCAAAATCTAAAATTGTTTTTCCCATATCTAATCTTTTTTACTCCACATTTTATTAATTGTACGTCCAAGTATTTCTAAATCAAGCCATATATTCTGATTTTTTGCATAATAAAAATCCATCTTTCCCGCTTCAGTTTTTGCATCATTTTCAATATACCAAAATCCGGTTAGCCCTTGTTTCCCAATATATATTTTCGTTTCCATTTGTACTTCTTTGGGGCCCACAAAACTCCTTTCACCTTTAACAACTGAAGGAACCGATAATATGAATGACCGAAAATCAGTTTTCTTTTTGCCAAGCTTTGTAAAGAAATATATAAAAGGATAAATGAAGATCAAAGAAAACATTCCAAGTATTAAATCGAAAAGACGTTTTATAAATTTTAATAGTTGACCAGATATGTTGTAATGAATTTCGATTAATGGAATATCATCAAGCATAGAAACAGATGTTTTTCCGACTATAAAATCTAATTCAGTACCGCTTATTTTAAACTCCACAAGTTCATTTTGGCAATTGGCAACTACTGCCATCATATCACCATAATTTAAATCTTCGGATGAAAATATAACTTCACTGATTTTATATTCGTTAATAACTTTCTTGATATTTTCAAGGCTTCCAACAACTTCAAATGATTCGATTATTTTTCCCATATCACTATGATCATTACCCACCAATCCCACAACGCTATGGTAATCCGTCCGCTTTGATTTTATTTTACTTGCTATCCGAATTGCATGCTTTGTAGTTCCAACAACTAATATTCTACTCTTACTAAAATCATCTATCTGAACACCGACTCTGAAAAAAAGTTTGAGTGCAATTCTCCATGTAGTAGTTGATATGATTAATAAAAGGTATGCGATTAATACAACAGCTCTGCTGTATGCAAATTGCTTAAAGAAAAATGTGATGGAAGTAAGGAAAATAAAACTTACAAATACAGCTATGAAATTTCTCAATACCGAAAGCGAATCTCTTTTGTAAACTCCGGCAAGAGAAGCAATAGTTATATGTATTAATGCCGGGAGGGTATAAATAACAATGTAGTCTACTGCTTCAAAGCCTAACCAATTACTACGACTAATATATATTTGTTCAGCAATGAAGAGACAAATATCAAATATTAATAAGTCTGCTAACGCTGAAAGAATCGCCAGCTTTCTTTTCCCCCAAAAAGCAAAAACTTTTCGAACACCTATTGCTGAACGCAGAATAGCTTCAACAAGAAAAGAACCGGAAAAATGTTTTTTTACGAACAGGTGCATAGCATCATAAAACACTTTTGTCTCATCTAAATTACTTCGTTTAGTGCTCTCGCCCTTGTAATGTATTATTTGAGCATTGTGAACATAAAAAACTTTATACCCGGCTTGCTGAATGCGATAACATAAATCAAGATCTTCCCCGTACATGAAAAATTCCTCATCAAAACCGTTCACTTTGTCATATACTTCTCTCTTCATCATCATAAAGGAACCGGAAATGGCATCAACTTCGTAAGTTTGATCTTCGTTAAGGTAAGTAAGATTGTACCGTGCAAAAATTCTACTATTGGGAAATAAATTACTTAATCCGGTTACTTTGCAAAATGATGTCCAGGGTCCAGGGAAACTTCTTCTGCAGGCAAGTTGTAAACTGCCATCAGGATTTAATATCTTACATCCTGCTAATCCCGCATCCTTATTATTTTCAAAAAATTTGATCATCAGATCAATTGTATCTTCGCTGACTATTGTATCAGGATTTATAAGTAATATATATTTTCCTTTTGCAATTTTTAGCGCTTGATTATTTGCTTTCCCGAATCCAAGATTTTCCTTATTAATAATAAGATTTACCGAAGGATATTTATTGCGGATAAGTTCTACACTTCCATCGTCAGAAGCGTTATCAACAATTATCATTTCTTTTGAAATGCCGGACGATGCTTTATCAATTGAGTGAAGCAAGTTTTGAAGGAACTCTTTTACGTTATAATTAACTATGATAATTGATAGATCCAATTACGTACCTACTTAAGTGTTCCTAACATACTTGCTAATCTTAACTTCCAAACCATCACGATTGCTTCACGAACAATTTTTTTTGACATTTTTGAAGTACCTTTTACTCTATCCGTAAAAACAATAGATATTTCTTTTATCTTAAATCCTTTTTTCCATGCTTTAAATGTCATTTCAATTTGAAAAGCATAACCGTTTGATTTTACCTGGTCCAGATTGATTGATTGCAGAACTTCCTTCCTAAAACATTTAAATCCTCCCGTTGCATCGTGTACCGGAAGTCCAGTAATCAGGCGCGTATATATGTTTGCAAACAGACTTAACATTAATCTACGCATTGGCCAGTTTACAACGTTAACCCCATCCTTATACCGGCTTCCGAGCACCAGGTCGTAATTATCTATTTCATTAAGAAAATTTGGAATTTCTACAGGATTGTGTGAAAAATCCGCATCCATTTCAAAAATAAAATCGTAATTATTTTTAAGAGCATACCTGAACCCGGCAATATAAGCAGTGCCTAAACCCATTTTCTCTTCACGTTTAATTAATTTTATTCTCGGGTTCTTCTCTGCTTCTTCCTTCACCCATTGTGCTGTGCCGTCAGGTGAATTATCATCAACAATAAGTACATCAATACTTTCATCCTTCAAAAAAATTACCGGCAATAATTTTGGAAGGTTATCAACCTCATTATAAGTTGGTATAATTATAAGTGCTTTTTTATTTATCATACAGTTTATATGCTAAGAAATAATTAAGTAAATATATTGATCGCTCAAGTTGGCGCTTATTCTAATAAACCGTTAAAACGGTTATAAAAAACATTTTTTTTCAGTAACCCACGACTTAAGTCGTGGGTTACTTAATAACCAATTTAATAATTTAACCGTTTCTCCTGAAGGGATACCTTCGGCAAACGGTTTTCTATCAATAAAAATTAACAGGTCAACTGCAGTTATTAATTATACTGCTCCTTGCCAAACAATACTACAAAAATAGTTCTTACAATGATCTTAAAATCCATTCTTAAAGACATATTTTCGATATAAAAAAGATCGTAACGCAATTTAATTTTAACATCTTCAATTGATTCATCATATTTATGTTTTACTTGTGCCCATCCTGTAATACCGGGTCTCACCTTTAATCTTCTCTTGTAATACGGAATTTCATCGGATAATTTTTCTACAAAGTAAGGTCTTTCAGGACGCGGACCAACGATGCTCATCTCACCCCTAAGAACATTTATCATCTGCGGCAGTTCATCAATTTTTACTCTTCGAATGATCTTTCCCACTTTTGTAATACGCGGATCGTCCTTCGAAGACCAAACGGGCCCAGTCTGTTTTTCGGCATCTTCATACATAGATCTAAACTTAATGATCTTAAAAATATTGCCATTCATACCGCTTCTTTCCTGTTTGAAAAAAACAGTGCCTCTGCTGTCTAATTTAATTGCAATTGAACTAAGAATAGTAATAGGCAATGTTATAATAAGTATAAAGAAAGAAGTGAAAACATCTAACATACGTTTTAATTTCTTTTCCCATTCCGGCATTAATTCCGGCATAATATCGATGAGAGGCATTCCGTATATTTGGGAGGTTCGTGCCTGTCCACTGAGAATTTCATAAAGATCAGGAACAATTTTTAATCCAACATCTTTATGCTCAAGTTTAGATATTACATCAATAAGTAATTCGTGATCTTCTTTTTCAAGGGCGATAATAACTTCTTTAGAATTTGTTTTGCCAACGATTTTAACAATTTCATCTACAGTGCCTATAACTTCTACACCTTTATAAATTTTACCAACATTTTCTTGATTAACAGCAGCATACGCTTTAATATCCAGCCCAAGAGCAGCATGTTCAGAAATCTGATCGTGCGCTTCTCTTGCCCTCGAATTATAACCTACAATTATTGTGCACTTCCTGCCAATACCTTTAATCAATAGTCTGCGCTGGAATCCTCGAATTGCTAATCTGCCGGAACCGATAAACAGGATTAACAATCCCCAATAGAAAAAGATTACAATTCTTGTGCTAGATTCAATGTTATGGAGGTAATCATCAATAAAAATAATCGTAAAAAGTATAAAGATTCCTACAAACGTTGCTTTAAAGAGTGTTGATAATTCATCGAATCGTGAGGCAGCAAACCATGTGCGGTACATACCAACAAAAGTAAATAATATAACCCAATACACGTATACAACAAGCATCGGTATAAATACTTCGGGAGTTGTTATTAATTGAAACCACCCGGTCTTAACCCGTATATAAAAAAATACAACCCAGGAGAGGTTGATTGCGAGGAAGTCAATTAGAAGAACAAGTATTTTTTCAGTTTTTTTGTTCAATTAATATATTTTCTATATTATTCAATAAATTACCATTTATCAGATCGTGGGAGAAGTAAACCAATCAGGAAACCCAATCCCCAAAAAAAATGCATTAGAAATGTGAGTAAAGCTACAATTGGCAAAAACATTATTTTTTTGGAAGAAAGAGCAAATACAGAAAATAAAAGGGTTACAAAAAAGTAAAACAATAAAAAGGAAATGAGAATCTTACTCTCAATGATATTTCCTATTGCTAACAAAGCTAAAAGAATAATAGAAATAACGAATATAGGAGGAACTAGGTGGAAAATTTTTATAGAATCTAAATGTTTTTTTAATACGTTAACTCTCAAAATACCATATCTAAACATCTGCTTAATAAACTTGAAAACAGATTTTCGAGGATAGTAATAACTTTTTATTCTAGGTGAATAAAATATTTTGTAACCAGCTTGTCTGATTCTCCAATTAATTTCAGCATCTTCAGAAATTGAAAAGTCTTCCTCAAAGTAACCAATTTTTTCAAACAAATCCCTTTTATAAGCAGCATAAACTACAGTATCAACAAATTGCTCTTTTTTACTCCATCTATAAGATGCGCTTGCCATTGCAAAAGGCACTTCCATTGTAATTCCAATTGCTTTTTGAAAAAAATTTGAACCTTTGTTTATTTGTGTCCCACCACTTACTTGTACATTTTTTTCTATTAAAAATTTATTGTTGTAATAGATAAAGTTCTTATCTAGAGCAGAATGAGCACCTAATATGACAACAACATCGAAATTAGAATTCTTTATACCAATATTCAATGCCTTTGGAGTTTTTCTATCAGGATTAGAATAGTACTTTATATTCGGATGATCTTTTTGATATTGATTTATTATTTGTGGTGTTCTATCGTTAGAGAGTCCATCAACGATAACAATTTCGATCAAATCAAGATTATAATTTTGATCAAGAATTGAATCCAAACATAACGAAATATGATCTTCTTCATTATAGCATGGTATAACTATTGAAAAGCTATATTTTTTTTCTTTTTCTTGCATCTTAAATAATCTATAAATCAAGTACAGCTCAAAGTTTCCGAATGATCTTAGCAGGAACTCCAGCTACTACAGAATTAGGAGGAACATTCTTTGTTACAACTGCCCCGGCACCAACAATTGAATTTTCACCAATTGTTACACCACAAATTATAGTAGCAGATGAACCAACTGAGGCACCCTTTTTTACAAAAGTTTCAATCAAATTCCAATCTTCCTCTGTTTGCAAACTGCCATCAATATTCACAGACTTTGGAAATTTATCATTAATAAAGGTTACGTTGTGTCCAACGAACACATCATCTTCGATATGAACATCTTCACAAATAAAAGTATGAGAAGAGATTTTACAATTTTTACCAACAGATGCTCTCTTCTGAATTTCAACGAAAGTGCCGATCTTTGAGTTATCATCAATTGAACATCCGTACAGATTAACGAAATCAAAAACTTTTACATCTTTACCCAGTTTAACATTATTAATATTTTTTTTATCCATTACTTAATTATTACCATTCACTATCAGAACTTTATGAATCAAGTTAAGTTAAAACAAATAAAATCACATTTTAACCTCAATTAAATTTCCTTTCATCTTATTGATTTTTCAGGAGCTTCAATTAAGTAAATTTTATTCATTCTAAAAATTATTATTAGCTTACAAATTTAATTGATTATAAATTTCTATTAAAGTTTGAGCATCCTTTTCCCAATTATATTTCTCTGCAACCGCTTTGACTCCATTCTTACCAAAATTTATTTCTGATGATGCAATCTCTAAAATTATTTCAGCAAAATTTTTCGGATCGTTAGTTTTATAATATAATCCTGCATTTGTCTCAAGAATAATTCGCTTTAGAGGGATTGCGTCAGTTACTATCACAGGAATAGATCGAGACATATATTCAAAAAGTTTATGCGGAATTGATGTGTTCCAGTGTTCATTATTTGGTTGAGGGCTTACTCCAACATTAGCAATTATAAGGTATGATCCTAAATTTTCATGCCCGGGCCAGCTAATAAATTCAACCATACCTTCTAAATGATTTACTACTACAATATTCCTCAATTCCGGAACTATAATCCCGTCTCCAATTATCAACAATTTGGCAGCAGGTAATTTATCTTTAAGATATTTCATCCCCATAACAACCGTATCTAATCCTCTTTCAGGAGAAACAAAACCACTATAAAGGAGAATAAATCTTCCTTCATATTTCTTTACAATTCTATCATCAACCTTTTTCTTAGCAAAGGTATTAAGATCAACTGTATTTGAAACTAAGTAAATTTTTTCCTGTTCAACTCCTAATCCAATTAATCTTTGAGAATTTTCCTCAATTACTGTAATTACACGGTCCGCCCTTTTTACGCAGAATTTCTCTAATATTTCAGCAGCTCTATAATTTTTGAAGATAAAATTTAAAATCCCTTTTTTCTGGAAAGTCTTTAGAGCCGCAGGATAATTTTCATGCATATCGGAAACTATAGGTTTCTTAAGAACCTTGGACAGTAATAGTCCAAAAGGCATCATGGGTAAATCATGTGCATGAATAAAATCCGGATTGAAGGATTTTGCAGAAAAAAGCAGGCTGAATACAAAACGAGGATTAATAATGATGGGGAAATTAATGATTTTGTTTAACTTCCTTAACCTAAAAGGTGCGTTTAACCTTTTTATTTCACAGAATGAAAATTCCTTCTCATTTTCCTTACTATAACTATTACAAAACAGCAAAACTTTATAACCAGCCCTACTTAGCGTTGTTATTTCCTTTTCGAGTCGAATATCGGGTGGGAATTCTGACTGCAAAATCATTAGTATTTTATTTTTCATATAACTCGTTTATATACATTAATTGTTTGCTGTGCGTTAAAATTCCAGGTATATCTTTTTATACTTTCGTAACCATTTTCACCAATTCTCTTTCTTAATGATTCAGAAGAGATAAGTGATTCTAATTTTTGAACTAAATTCTCTACGTCTTTTGGATTTACAAGCAATCCATTTTCTCCATCTGTTATTATATCGGAAATTCCCTCTCCGATTGAACCAATAACCGGTTTTTTAAATGACATAGCTTCTAGGTATACAACACCAAATGCTTCATCCCAGCTTGGGAGGACAAATATATCACAACTATTCATAAGCTCTAACATCTTGGAGTGTGGTACAGCACCCTCAAAGTGAACTTTATTCTCAATTGATAAATTCTTGGCAATATTTTTTAATAGCTTCAGTTCATCCCCAGCTCCTGCAATTGTAAGTTGTATGCTATCATATTTTTTTAACAGTTTATCAAAGGCAAGAAGAAGATTTTTACATCCCTTTCTTTCAATTAATTCACCGGAAAACAAAATATTAATTATTCCATTTCTACTTTTAATATCAATATTTGAACGATCTACATATCCATTATAAACTATGTGAATATTACTGCGCCTGTCAGTAAATTTTCTAATTCTCTCTTCAACTTTTGAAGAAACTGCAATTAGAGCATTTGCATTCTCTAATGCTATTCTTGAGTATTTAAATCTTCGCGGGAAATTTACAAGCGCATAGACAGATTGACCATGAACGGTGACTACTAGCGGTTTGTTCATCCACTTTGACAATAGATAACCTCCAAAATCATCGGGTAAACTACCGTGAGCATGAATTAAATCAACCTGCTTTTTCATTTCAATCCTTTTAAGTAATGTATTAATAAAGAATGCATATGGATATCCCCAGTACCCTTTAAAATATCCACCCGGAATTGCTATATACCGTGGATGATAAACAGGAACCGATTCAAAAACCTCGAATTTTGGTATTATATCATAAGATTTAGAACCGAGCCCGGTTAACTTTAAGAATTTAGGTTTATACGGAACAGGGGCTATTACTGTTACTTCAATTCCTAATTTTGCCAATTCTTTTACTTGCTCGTGTACAAATATACCAGAAAGGTATATCCTTGAGTTTGGATACATAGTAGAAAGAATAAGTACGTGCATTAATTATTCGACTTTTTAAATATTAATTTGAAATAGTTGAATATATAAACAGCGTCATTTTTTTTGATGAAAATCAAATCTGATAATTTCACCTTATGCTTATTTTTGAAATATATAAGTAAGCTGAGTGACCACAAAACGTAAACAACTGAACCTATTGCCGCGGAAGCTTTAATACCATATTTTGGAACAAAATGAAGATTCAGTGTAATTGAAAGTGCAGCTGTGATTCCACCAATGATAATAGGTTTTAAGGGAAAAGCTCGACCAATAAAATAAGAATAAATTATACCTCCCGGCCCCAAAAAGATCAAGGCGGGGAATAAATATTTTAATGCTTCAAACGCATCGGCAAATTCGGATTTAAACAACAATATAATTAGTCCCTGCCCAAAGATTAATAGCATCAGAATAAATATCAAATTTATAAAGAATGTAAATCTTACCAAACGAACAACATCAAATATGTTTTTTATTGAATCATCATTAACTGTTCGTGAAATAACAAGTGGTCCTAACGTGTTCGGTATCTTCTGAAAAAATTCTAAAAATAGAATTGCAACAGAATAGAGACCGGTAGCTACGCTCCCCAAAAAATAGTTTATTATAAAAATATCACTTCTTAGCAGTAAATACATAACAGAGACTGACACAGTTGATTTAAATAATATCGGAGCTGAATCCTTTATGGCTGATAATTCAAAATTCATATTCAGTTTCATATAATCTCTGAACAACCAGGCAGCAAGAAGAAATGTAATTATAGCAGAACATAGAAAACTAAATACTATTTCTGTAAGGCCAAAGTTTAGCAAATAAATTCCAATTACATTAAGCAAAAAAGTTGCAAACACTGACACTACCTGAAGAAGATTGAAAAAGAATATGTTCTGAATTCCTAGATAAGCAGCTTGAATTGATTGCCAGAGAATAATGAATATGGCACTAAATAATGCTAACAAGAATAATTCATTACTTACATTGGGTAAAAAATTTTCTAACAGGAAGGATGAATAATACAAGACACTTAATAATATAATTATTGGTATAATTAAAATTAAAGACTGAAGAAAAACCTTAGAAATAATTCTATTATCCTTCCCCAAGATGATAGTATTCCTTCTTCTTATTCCCTCACCTAGTATTAATGTTAATAATAAAACCAGGTAAATAATGACACTATATTTTCCCCTCCCGTCCGGCCCAAGATGTCTGGTTATGATTGCATTGTTGAGAAATGCTATCCCTGTTACAAGAATTGTAGAAGTGCTAGAGACCCAAAAATCTTTTATAAAACTCATTCATTTAATCAATTTAATAAATATCAGAAATTCAAACATCCTATTTTAGATAGAATTTGTAGCTCTAAAGTAATTATTATTTTTCAATATTAATTTTAATTTATCTGGATTATTCAATTGTTTGTTTAACCACATCAATTTCTTAACGCTTTATCAATTTTTTCAATATTCCTCATTTGCATATAATATCTTAAATATTCTTATTTGTTACCAAACATGACCATTCATTTGGGCTTGGCACACTTTCACTACTTCTTCATCCATAAAGAAATATTCAATTTCTTTTTATCTCTAGGATCCTTTATTATTCGACATAACTTTAACACCTTAGGATATATAACATAAGTTTTATTTTACTTCCTTGACTAGCGAATCTGGATATTTATTACGATTTGCTTTTTCAATAAACATTAAACTAATACCAACTATCAATAGACCAAAAGTCCAGTTGGGCAATTGCATTACAAGTTTAAAAAAAGAAAACCCGATAATAAGGTTTAAGAATATCATTACAACTAAATCGATGATTTGATGGTTCTCATAAAACCTATACCAGAAGAAGGTTGTTAAGAGACCTAACAAAAATGGAAACAATAAGATACCCAGGTGCCCAAAATCAGAATGCAAGTCTCGTAAATATGTAGCAGAATTCGACCAGTATGGAATGAAGTAACCTTTCGCCTGATAATCTGGTCTGTTCACAAGGTTAAATTTTTGAAGAATACCGTAAAACGTGAAGAAAGTTTGTGCTCCAAAAATTAAGTTCTCGTTATCTTTATCCAGATATCTATCAAGAACTCCAATGTGCGATGACATATAAAAATATAATGAGGGAGAAATTAGGATCCCCCCTTCTTGTTGGGTCAGTGAACTCTGTGTACCTTGAAAAGATTCGGTTGGATTTCTGGCAATTTTAACTAGAGATGCGCCTAAGAATAGTATTAGAGCAATTATTAGAACACTTGGAATTATTTTTAGTTTATTAGAACCAAAAGTTTTCGTATCCCTTTTTGATAGTAGATGTCTGAAGAACATAAAACTCAGTAAAAATTCAAGTAACGCAAATAAAATACCTGCCCTGGTAAATCTAGCTGATTCTTTGAGAATTACTGCAATTAATGGTAGCAAAGTTAAAAGAGTTATTCGATTTTTGTAGGCAGTATAAATACCAGCTAGAACGATACCAAAGTATCCGAATAACCAAAGATAGGGTACAACGCCTTTTATCTCACCTAAAAGCCTCATCCTATAAATCTTATGAGAATTAATTAATACATTTATCACACTTCCAAATTCATCAATAAGAACCATCCAATGTTGCAAAGCGCTCAATATTCCAATCAAGGAAAATGCAAAAATGAACCACCTAATCAATCTTCCGTTATCTCTAAAAATATCAATATGAAAATTGCTATGCTCAAATGTAACCTCTGTCCTTCCTAATGAATCTCTGGCAGTCTTGAGTGTAATTATGCCAAGAAGAAAACAAAAATAACTGGAAATTATTACAACCCAAGTTTCAAAGGTTAAATCAATGTATGGAATGATTTTTAATTCGTAGAATGTAATCATCATTACCCATATAACCGAATAGAGAGAAAGATGATTAATCCACTTATGGAATAAATGTTTGCCAAGAAAAATTGCAGATACTCCGACGATTACTGTTAATAGTATTGACATTAAGAATGGTTACTGAATATTTAGTCGATAAATTTTCGCAATTTTATTGTAGATTTTTTTTTGCTTTTCTTCAAGAGGATTCCTAAGATGATCAGTAGTAAGTAATCTATCACCAATAAAAACTAATGGTAAGTGGATAAACAATCCCAAAAAAAAGTAGACAAATATAATAAATGCTTTTTTAGGAGAATATTTAAGTAGTGGAGGAATTGCTTTATCTACAACAATTAGCGAGGGAATGCTTTTCTGCTCTTCAACTTTGGCTTGTTCATACATAGGAAGAACAAATTCCATTACTTTTGTTTGAATCTCAATTTCTCTGAATATTCTATAATAGTTGAGAGTTAATCCTGGAATTTCGGAGAATGGAAAAAGTACATTAGAAGAATAAGAAAGTTTTGAAGCCCTTTTTAATTCATTAACCTTAAATTTTAGCTTATCCAATTGCCTGTTCATCTCGATATACCGGGGTGAATTTTCACCATATTGCTGCTTTAGTAAATCAACCATTAACTCCTGTTGTACTAACTGTACTTCGATCTGTGCTGCTGCCTTAACCGAAGCTTCTAATTGTTCCGGAACAGCAAAAATACCATATTTTTTCTGAAACCTGTACATCGAATCTTCCGCTTGTGATAGATCTTTAATGTTCTTTTTATATCTTTTCTCAATAAATATCCTATTATTTCTCGCCTGCTCTATATTAAATTCAATATTCATACTATCAGCTAATTGAACAAAATAGTTAGCCATTTCAGCGCTTAAATTTGGATCCTCATTTATAACACTTATTTCAATCATATTGTTTACAGTAGGTTCAAAAATCACATCATTAGAAAATGATTTTAAGGTTCTGTCTATATTATTATCACTGATGCCGTAATAATCTATCAAGCCAAATTTATTCACAACATCAGTCAAAGCCGTTCTACTGTTTAGTATACCAAAAATAATATCTTGTGAAGGGCTAGTCATACCAAATAATTGTGCACTGACTGCTCCAAATCCTCCCCCACCTATTAACGAGCTCAAGCCACTCATATTATTGGAATTATTTTGTGATACCATAACAATGGAAGTTGCTTTAAACTTCTCCGTTATTAGGAAAGAATAAATTGTAGCAAATGCAATTATCAAGAACATATTTATAAATAAAAGCTTGCGCCATTTATACAATACGTAAATATAATCGCTAAATTTTACTTGTTTTTTACCTGTTTCTTGAGACATATATATTTCTGGATGATTATTGTAGATTTGTAAATATTTTTATCATAACAATAAATTTACTAAACTATTTCTGCTCTCTGCAACTCAATTTTAACTCATTAACCATAATTGGTGTCTAAGAAATATATTAAAAAATCAGGGAACTTTTTGTGAATTTATACATCTAAGCTTTAAAACCGAATTAAGTATTTGACTTTAATCTATTATTTTTTATTTTTGTATTAAATTAAACCAAGAAAGGGATTATTTTATAGCCGATTTGTTACTGTAATAATACAATTTATATAAGTTTATTACCAGAGTAGCAAATTAACGCCGATTTAGGGTTATTCTCTGGTCGGTATTTTTTTTATAGTTTTGAAAAATCGTTGAGGTGTTTTACTAGTAATATTTGATACTTATAACAAGGTACAGACTTCCATTAACAAAAAAAGGAAACGGAAAATGAAAGAGATAATAGCGAAAATCGATAACCCCCTCTCCGATCTTATAAGTGACGAGATTTACGATTTGTTAGATGCTCACGGATTAATTGATGAAAAAGCTGTTAGGGATTATCAAATTCGTAAAAAGTTCAAACAATTAAGAGCCGGTAAAATTAGTGCCGGTGATGCGATTGATACTATCAGGGAGGACTATCCTTACCTGCAGTTTGATACTATCAGAAAAATCGTTTACCAAATAAGTAAATAATATTTTGCTTGACAAATAATGTATATCGTATTATATTGCTTATGACTCTTTCAAAGGGTTCTCCCCTGCCCTTTGAAACAAAAGAGTCGAGCCCAGTGGTACCCCAATCGCTGGGCTTTTATTTTTTATTATATTTTGAGTTGTAATGGCAAAGAAAGTTGTAAAGAAAAGTTTTCGTAAAACGAAAAAAACCGCAGCACCTGTTTCACCTTTTAGTATTTACTGGTCGAAACAAAATTATTATTTTCTTTATCTTGGTTTTGCTGTTATCATTTTAGGTTTTTATCTTATGTCAATTGGGCAATGGGATAGTTTTCCATCGTTAGTAATCTCACCAATTTTTTTAATAATTGGATATATATTAATATTTCCCGCATCAATTTTTTTCCGCAAGAAGAATAAAATAGAAAATAGTAAGGATACTAATATTGACCCTGGCAAAAGTTAAAGGAAACGTTGTTTCCACTCAGAAAAATTCCAACCTCAAAGGTCAAAAGCTTTTAATTGTTCACCCTATCGATCTAAAAAATAAATATATCGGTAAAAAAGATGTTGTTGCCCTGGATTTTGTTGATGCAGGAATAGGTGATGTTGTTTTACTTGTACAGGAGGGTAAAGCTGTGGAGCAAATTCTTGGTCACCGAAAAGCACCGGTTCATTCCATTATAGTTGCAATTGTAGATTCTATAGATGTAAATTAAAAACAAAATTTACATTCATCTTTTCTAATCATGTCTAAGTTAAATTTAGAACAGCTAACAAATCTATATTCTCTTCTATCGATAGAAGGAATAGGACCGGGAAAAATCCGGAGCTTGTTAGCTAAATTCAAATCGACTGAAAAAATTCTTTCTTCAGATTATAAATCTTTACTCGAAGCGGAAGGAATTAATTATAATCTTGCGGGCAGAATACAAGCCGCAGCCAAAAACCGAAAACGAACTAAAATATGGGTTGAAGATCAATTAGATAACCTTCAAAAATTAAATGCTCAAATAATAACAATATGGGATGAGAGTTATCCCCGGCTTCTAAAAAAAATTTATGATCCGCCTCTCGTGATTTATGTAATAGGCAGTCTAACTGATTTCGATGAATATTCAATTGCGATTGTGGGAACAAGACAGCCGACTAATTACGGCAGAGTTCAGGCAGAAAGAATATCTGGTGATCTTGCAGAGCAGAATATTACGATTGTAAGCGGGATGGCAAGAGGGATCGATTCAATCTCTCATACCGCCGCAATAAAAAAAGGAGGGAGGACGATAGCCGTTATTGGATCTGGGTTAGATGTAGTTTATCCGCCTGAAAATAATAAATTATTTAAAATGATTTGTGAAAACGGGGCAGTGATAAGTGAGTTTACATTAGGCACCAAACCTGATGCAATGAACTTTCCTAAAAGGAACAGGATTATTTCCGGAATAAGTTTAGGTAGTATAATAATTGAAACCCGTGTGGACGGTGGTGCAATGCAGACAGCAAGATTTGCTCTTGATCAAAATAGAGAAGTTTTTGCAGTGCCCGGCAATCTGGGTGTTAAGCAATCTGAGGGCACTAACATGCTTATTCAGAAAGGCGAAGCAGAATTGATCAAATCTGCCGAGGATGTGCTGCTTGAATTAGAATTAAAATTGAAACCGGTTCTTGGAAAGAACATACCTAAACACCAGGAAGAGTTAAATCTTTTTGAAGAAAAAATTTACACCGCATTAAATTCAGAAGCCCTGCTGATCGATAATATAGCTAAAGTTACTGATCTATCTACATCCGATTGCCTGGTTCATTTGTTATCGCTTGAGTTTAAAGGATTGGTAAAACAATTACCTGGCAAAATGTTTGCTCTTCTTTAAAAGTAATCACCATTAGTCTGCATTGTTTTAATGAAAACAGCCGCTGATTCGCGAATTGATAAAAATTATTAGTATTAATCAGTATTATCTATGGCTGATATTTTAGAATATATAAACCCAATTTTACACTATTTGTCAACCCGATTATACAAATAGTTATACTATATGTCTATTACACTTTACAAATCGTAAACTTTGTGGATTCTGCAGTTTAATACTTCTTCTTGTTCTTCCAGAAAAACTTAAGTCTTTCCTTAATATTTTTTTCCTGTCCGTTTTCGGTTGGAAAGTAGAATTGTTTATCCTTCAACTCTTCAGGTAAATAATTCTCTGCTACAAAATTATTTTCAAAATCGTGTGCATATTTATACGTTTTACCATAGCCAATATCTTTCATCAGTTTTGTCGGTGCGTTTCGTAAATGTAAAGGGACTGGATATAAATTATTATTCTTAACTTCCTGCTCAGCATTTTTTATTCCCATATAAGATGCATTACTCTTAGGGGCAGAAGCAAGATACGTAACACACTGGGCAAGAATAATTCTCGCCTCCGGCATCCCGATTTTATGAACTGCATCAAATGCTGCCCCGGCTAATACCAACCCATTCGGCGAGGCATTCCCAATATCCTCTGAGGCAAGAATAACTAATCGACGAGCGATAAATAGTGGATCTTCCCCTCCTTCAAGCATCCGTGCCATCCAATACAATGCTGCATCCGGATCGCTGCCTCTAACACTTTTTATGAAAGCAGATATAATGTTATAATGCTCTTCTCCTGCTTTATCATAAAATATATTCTTTTTTTGAACGACATTTTCCAGAATTTCTTTTGTGATTTTTATTGGTTCTGATTCAATCTCTTGTACAACTGATGATTCCAAAACATTTAACAACGTTCTGGCATCGCCGCCGGATAAATATAGCAGGTAATCCACATCAACATATTCAATTTTCAAAGTAGAAAGAAAGGCATCATTTTGTAGAGCTGTATCTAAAATTTTTTGAAGATCATTTTTGCCAAGATCATTAAGAATATAAACCCGCGCCCTCGAACGCAAAGCAGGAATAACTTCGAACGATGGGTTTTCAGTAGTAGCACCAATCAAATAAATAAGCCCTGTTTCAACCGAACTAAGTAACGCATCCTGCTGAGCTTTATTAAACCGGTGTATCTCATCTATAAAAAGTATTGTCTTTTTTTTCATAAGCCTATTTTGTTCAGCAATCTCAATAACGCGTCTTAAATCTTTTACACCCGAAGACACGGCATTAACCTGGTAAAAATCAGCTTTTGTTTTTTCCGCTATTATTTTTGCGAGAGTAGTCTTTCCGGAACCAGGCGGTCCCCAAAGAATAAATGATGATAGTGCGTCATTCTCAATCATCAGACGAATTGGTTTGCCCTCGCCAACTAATTTATCCTGCCCATAAAATTCATCTAAATTTTTTGGTCTAACTCTTTCGGCAAGAGGAATGTCAGGAATATTATTTTTCATCTTCGTCTACTTCATTTACTTCAATTGTCGTTTCACCTTCCTTTATCATATCATATTTTTCTCTGGCAATTTGTTCAATCTTTGCAGGTACTTCTCTTTTTAGTGAGTCAATCTCATTCACTAAATTTTCATTTTCTTCTTCCAGCATTTTTAATTGTTCGTTTAAAGAATTGATTTCTTTTTCAAGTTTTACGTACTTTATCAAACCGTTCTCATTAAAAATGAAATAAATTACGCCGAAAAGAAAAATTGCAAGGAATAAGAATAAAAAGATTTTTTTCTTTTTACTTTTTGCCATCTAGACTATCCCTGATGATTTTGTCTATCAATTCTTCAAATGAGATACCAATTACTTTTGCCATTTTAGGTACAAGACTTGTCGAAGTCATTCCGGGTAAGGTGTTAACCTCCAGACAATAGGGGATGTTATCTTCATTTAATCTAAAATCTACTCTGCCGTAAATCTTACACCGTAAAGAGTGAAAGGCTTTTACAGCTTGTTCCTGTAAATTCTTGAAAACATCATCCGGTATTTCTGCCGGTACAATATATTCGCTCATACCTTCTGTGTATTTTGATTCATAATTGTAGAACCCATCTTTAGGAATTATTTCTAATACAGGAAGGGGGTTATCATTAAGAATTGCAACCGTCATTTCTCTTCCCGGGATATATTCTTCAATTAAAGCTAAATCCGAAAAGCCAAGAGCAAGTTCAATAGCATTTTTTAGCTCATCATCATTCTTTGCAATTGTCATTCCAACGGTTGATCCCTGATCATTTGGTTTTATTACACAAGGATAACCGAATTCCGTTTTGATAGTTTTAATAATATCATTTATTTTATATCGTTTTGCAACCGTAAACCAGGCAGCAGTATTAACATTATTTTTTTGAAATATTGTTTTTGAAAAATCTTTATCCATAGCGATGGTACTTGAAAGAACACCGGAGCCGGTATATTTAACTCCTTTTAACTCAAGCAGCGATTGAATGATTCCGTCTTCGCCACATTTACCATGTAATGCAAGAAAAACCAGATCGATGTTATTCAGTATATCTGAGTTAATGGTTTTTATAAGATTTTCATTTTTAATCTCAGAAAAATCCTCTTTAGCAAAATACTTTTCTTCTTCATCCGGCTGAAAGGTTCCGTAAGCAGGATCAATTAAAACACATTTATATCCAAGAGAATTTATTGCCTCAAAAATTGCCTTCCCCGATGATTTGGATACTTCCCTTTCCGGTGAAGTTCCACCGACAAAAACAGCAATATTTAATTTTGATCCTGACATAAAATGTTTAGTAAAATGTTAAAAAATTATTCAAGTTACACATTAGTTGTTCCGAAGAAATCCATTAATATTAGTTATAAATTAATTTAGGGATAAGTCTTCTCTAATAATGTGTTTTTTATAAAACTAAATTTAAATTTTTATTTCGATACAAAAATAATGATATAACATTTTAGATACGTATTATCAAAGGCTTCTGAAAAATTTATCATGGTCATATTAAACAAAGTGAAATATCTCAATTTTTATTTTAAAACAGACTCTTCACTCCTGACTTTAGGAAGACAGGTCGTTCAGAGTGACAGTAGCAGAATAATTCAGAAGTTACTACTAATTATATAGCCGGATTCTTTCTGAATGAGAAGTCACATCAAAAAAATATTTTTTGTAACCTGAATTAATTATTAATAAATATTTTGGGGATCTGCTTTAATTCCGTAGGTCTCTTCCGAAATTTTTAAAAGCTTTGATATATCATCACGTGATAAAGTTTTTGGTGTACCCAGCATTCTCGCTTTAAAAATCGTTTCAGCAGTGTGTTCCAGTTTTTCCATTTTATAGTATGCATCATCCAAATCTTTTCCCAGAGTTATAGCACCGTGATTCTGCAGCAAATACGCCCAGGAATGTTCAATGTACGGTTCGAGACTTAGTGGTAAATCATTTGTAGATGGAGTTCCATATTCACACAGCGGCACTTTGCCCAAAGTTAATATCACTTCCGGAAAGTAGTGGTTTGTTAATCCTTCGCCAATCAGACTAAATGCTGTTGCATAAACAGGATGGCAATGCACAATTGCACTCACATCGGGTCTTCTTGAATAAGCAAATAAATGAAGTTTAAACTCGGTTGTAATTCTTCCTTCCCCTTTTATCAATAAACCTTTCAAATCAAATTCAAGAATATCATCTGCAGTTACATCCCCTTTACACACACCTGAACGCGTGAACAGTACGGTATTCTTATGTGTAATTACAGATACATTTCCATCGAATGCTGATACATATCCTTTATTATATATTTTGTGACAGACCGAAACAATTTTTTCTACTTCCTGCATTTCCTTTCTAACTCTTCCATCAGTTTCATATTTATTAGTCCGTCTTCACCGGTAACCAGGGGTTCCTCATTTTTCAGAAATGACCTTTGAATTGATTTAAGAAGGAAAAGAAGTTTATTCCCTCTTTTTCGGAAACTCATTTTCGTTTCACCATCCACTAAGATACGTAGCTTTGCCGATTGATTCTTAACACCTATAAAATTTTCAATGCTTATAGCACCCTTATGTCCAAGAATTTCTATTCTATTGAACGCTTTTTTATTATTGTATGAAACATTAAAATAACCATAACCGCCATTATTAAAATTAACAATCCCTGCTGCAAAATCATCTACATCGCTTTTATAAACAAGATTATCTATATAGCCATTTATTTCTGATATCTCGCCTCCAAAATATCTTAATAAGTCAATCATATGTGTGCCCAAATCTCTAAAAGCTCCGCCGCCGCTAAGTTTTTTGTTGAATCTGAAATTGCTGCCCGGTGCAAAATCCATATTGAAATTCAGGTTGATTGAAACCAACTTTCCTAAGGTTTGGTTTTTAAGAATTCCCTTTGCTTTTACAACATGTGGATGAAAACGATGAACATAGTTAACTGCAAAAAGCACTTTGTTTTGTTTACAAACATCTACCATTTCAGCGGCTTGATCAGAAGTAATAGCAAGGGGCTTTTCGCAAAGAATATGCTTCCCGGCCCCGGCAGCTTTAATTACCTGCTCATAATGATCGGAATTAACACTTGAAACATAAACACAATTAATATCAGAACTGAGAAATTTATCATAATTATCATAAAAACCTGCAGCACCGGATTTTTCCGCAAGCTGCTGAGCACGGTTTAGTTTATGGCTGTAAAGTGAAATCAAGGAGCTTCTTCTTAGTGATGCTAACCCCGGTATGAAGGAATTTTCAGCAAAGTAACCACATCCTGCAATACCCCATTTTAATTTTTTAGTTTTTGGTCTTTTAATTTTTATCATTTATGAATTTTTTATTTCGATTAAAAAAGTTTTAATCTATCCATAAGCATTTTTATTGGTTTGGGATTGAGCATTATATAAAAATGAACACTTGGAACTTTTTTATTTAAAAGCTCTTCCACTTGCTTCGCTGCCCATTCAACGCCAACGTTCAATACATCTTCAGGATTAGTGCTATCTATTTCATCAGCAAGTTCATCGGGAATTGATACATGAAAATTTTTGGGTATTGAATGAAGCTGTTTCTTTGATGTAATTATTTTTAACCCGGGAATTATCGGGACATCTATTCCGGCTGCTCTGCATTTATCTAGAAAATCAAAATAAAAATTATTACCGAAAAACATTTGGGTTACTGCGTAATCGGCGCCGGCATCAACTTTATCTTTAATAAATTTTATATCCGATTTTAGATTAGGAGCTTCAAAATGTTTTTCGGGATAGCCACCAACACCCACACAATAATTAGTTGCTTTCGCATCAAGCAGCGAATCTTCAAGATACTTTCCGTGATTCATATCAATTATCTGTTTAACCAAATCGAGTGAACTTTGATGAGTACTTTTACCGAGAGGAATTGGTTTATCATATCCGCTGTCATCACCTCGAATTGCCAAAACATTATCGATACCAAGGTAATTAAGTTCAATCATAAAATCTTCTGTCTCTTCTCTCGTAAATCCCTTAACAAGAATATGCGGGACTGCATCCACATTATATTTATTTTGAATAAGTGCACAGATTCCCAAAGTACCGGGTCTTTTTCTCTTCACCTTTTTCTTGATGCCTTCGGGTGTTTCTTCATAAATAACTTCTGCCGAATGGCTTGTGATATCGATAAACGGCGGATGATATTTAATTACTTGATCAAGTACGCCAAACACACTTTTTATATCGCCCCCCCTTTTGGGAGGAATTAATTCAAAGCTAATTAATGGTTCAGTTGCTTTATTTAGATGTTCAATTACCTTCATTTAAAGTTTCTTTTTTGTTTAACTTAATTTAATACAAATAATGCTAAAGTTCCTTACTGATATCAGGGTATAAGCTTTAATAATTTATTAGAGGAACTTTTTATAACATCCTCGCTTGTCGATATTTTCATGTATCTGCCTTGCAGCCATAATAAAGACAAATCATTATAGTGATCGCTCATTACATTACCAGATTGCCCTGTATTAAGAATCAAATAAAACTCATCAGGCATATTAAAATCGTAAATAAAACGCATAGACGGACCTAAATCATTCTCAAATGGTTTGTGCCTGAAAATTGGATATTCTTCTATACTTGCCGAGAAAGAATATTCAGTATTGAATATTGTTGTACCATCTCCGCCAATTTCGTATGGACCAATATCTATCAATTTATCCATTAATGAAAAATTCCCGCTGAACGGATGCTTAAATATTACTTTATGCATTCTTCCCCATTGCCAATCCTGTACATTATTCCCAACAGTTTCCTCTAAATATGTTAATGCATCCGCAACACTTTTACGAATAATTTTATCCCTGTTTTCTATTTGCTGTGTATTAATATTATCCCACCAAACCGATGAAGGTTTTTCCAGAAGTTGTAAAACACTGCGGTAAGGTACGTTTGCTAAAAACACATATTGATTAAAAAGATCATCCCCCATCTCATCCAGAAAAATATTATCGAGTAAAAACTTAAATGTGGTTAGATAAATAGATGGAGCCTGACTAAATTTATCGAGTTTAAAATCCCATTCCTCAAGAAGCTTTAACGATAGTTTTAAATGACCATCGGTAACTTTAATACCATTAAATGCATCCAGAATATATTTTACAATTACCCTTGCGTATGGAGAGATAATATCCATCTGATATTTCATAAAATCTTTAACAGAATGTTTTTCTTTTGAATTTAGAAGTTCGAGTATTCTATCGATGCGGGATGATGGCTCCCAGAGATTCGAAATATGATATTTGTAATCTTTAATTGTTTTATTATTTGCAGAGGCAATAAAATTCTGTACGGGATTGTACAACATTGGCAATTTATCTTTATCTACAAATCCTTTCCAATCACTTTCGGATTTTGTTCCATCAAAAACAAAAGTTGTGGAATTTGCAGTGCTTGTATTTCTTAATGGAAGTGCTCCGCCAAAAACGTAGCCGATGTTTCCTTCTTTATCAGCATAAACAAAATTTTGTCCCGGCACATTAAATTTTTGAACAGCAATTTTAAATTCTTTCCAATTCTGCGCTTTATTAATTTTCAGAAAAGCATTAGTTTCATTACTAAATTCATTCCCCAGCCAGCGCATACTGATTGGCGGATAACTTGTAAGTTCGCTATTATAAATAAAATTAAAGGGATAAATATCAGAAATAACCGGACCCCGGTGAGTTTCCTTTATTATTAATGGAACCGGGTCTCCTCCGTTCACTAGAATTGTGTCCTTCGTTATAATCAGATCACGCCAAACATTATCAACTAAATATTTTGTCCCTGATGAATCGAACTGTTCAAAATAAAAATCAGCATCATCATTCATAATATTCGTAAGAACCCAGGAGATGTTTTCATTCTTTCCTATTACAATCCCGGGAACGCCTGGAAGGGTAACACCGGCAGCATCCCACTCCGGGCTTTTAATAACTACAGCATACCATTTACCCGGCGCACTGAATGCGAGATGCGGATCGTTAGCAATTATCGGCTTTCCAGATAACGACATAGAACCGTTAACAACCCAGTTGTTCGAACCGATATGAGTACCGTTCATTCCCATAAATTTCCTGAATGCTTTATCAGTTTCAATCAGTGATCTGTTTAGTATCGCAAATTTATCAAGGTGATCCGGGATTATGGTTGGGGAGTTTTCAGGATAATCGGGAAGAATTT
>SMVB01103639.1_pt1 | contig 29814 bp, 28 predicted proteins | sample 2456461 | NCBI WGS metagenome assembly SMVB01 (sample SAMN11095934, study PRJNA526329) | marine sediment metagenome | biome: Marine sediment; feature: Surficial sediment; material: Deep marine sediment; isolation source: Hadal surficial sediment | place: Pacific Ocean | collected 2014-05 | depth... | reverse complement strand
CCGCTCATGCCGCTTCGCGGCGGGCCGCTCGGGCCACGGCTCCGCGAATCGCCTCGCCGACAGAGACCAGATCGCTGCCCCTTTTGCGGAGCGCCATTTTTCCGCTCATGCCGCTTCGCGGCGGCCGCTCGGGCCACGGCTCCGCAACGGCCTTTCCAACACACACCGGATCGCTCCCTATTTTTGCGGAGCACCATTGTTTCCGCTCATGCCGCTTCGCGGCGGGCCGCTCGGGCCACGGCTCCGCGAATCGCCTCGCCGACAGAGACCAGATCGCTGCCCCTTTTGCGGAGCCTCTGGTCGGTCGTGGGTGCTAGTCGTCGTCAGCGGCGACGATATGGAGCTCGTCGTCGTCGACGGGCTTGCGGAAGGTCACCGATGTCCGCACCCCGAGGCCGAAGGTCTCGTCGGCGCGTCCATCCCTCACCGCCACTGCGATCTGTCCGTACGAGTCGACGTGGAGGAGCGCGTCGCCCGGTTGCGAATCGGCGTATGTGTCGACCCACGGCAAACGTTGCTCGGCGCCGGCGATGATCACACTCACCTCAGATCCCGACTCGAGCCCGATCGAAGAAAGATCGTCCGGCGTGGCGTTGGTCTGGGCATTGCCGAAATGGTCGACCCACAAAACCTCACCCTGGATGGCGCCGAAGGCGTCTTCCTCGACCAGCGGGATCATCATCGGCACCACCTGGCCTGGATCGACCGACGGACCCAGATCGGTGATCTCCGCCTCTGCTGAGGCGAGCACCGCAGCCGCAGGGGCGAACACATCACGCCCGTCGAAGGTGGCGCCGTGCACCGGCAGACGGAACTCGGCCGCTTCGATAGAAACGATGAGATCGGCGCCGCCGACCATCGCCACGGCCGGCGCCAACACCCCGTTGTCGGGTCCCACGAAGACGCCCCACGGTGTCCTTGCCGCGATCGCCAGCCGATCCGTCCCCACCCCTGGGTCGACGACGGCAAGGGCAATTCCCTCAGGCAGGTATTGGACCGATCGCAGCAGAGCAAGCGAGGCCGTCTGCACGTCGCCCCTCGGGAAGTCGTGCCCGATGTCGATCACCAGAACATCGGGAGCAATGCGAGCAATGACGCCGTGCACCACACCAACGAACTCGTCGTCGTGCCCGAAATCAGAAAGAAACGAGATAGGGAGAGGCATGGATCGGAGGGTAGTTGTATCCGGTTCTCCCTCCGTTTCTCCACCCATCCTGGGGGAGTTCCGAGTTCCCAGTTTCCAAGTCCCGGTCACCGGCCCGACCCGACGCAGCTCGTCTCCTTCCGGCCTGCCGGAGGCCGGTGGCCGGTAGCCGGGGCCAGCCCAGTTCCCACTCCGGCGTCTCGGGGTGCGGATCGTAGGATCAGGTGATGACCTCGTTCATGCTGCTCGATGTCGGCCGCCCGACGGAGGTCGAGACCACGATCGATCAAGACGGTGTCTGGATCGGCGCCGCGGGTGTCGAGGCAGCCCTGGGCTGGGAGTTGAAGCCGGAGGGCCTCTGCAAGGATGACGTGTGCATCCCAATCGCCGACCATCAAGGCCTGGTGAGCAATGGGGCAATGCACTTGGAAACTCTGGCGGATCTGCTGCGGCGACCGTTGGCGCTATCCAAGGAGCACGGTGCCGCCTACCTCGGCCCGCCGCTCGATCTCTATGACCAGACCGTCGGAGCGTTGCAGGCTCCGGACTTCACGCTCCCCGACCTCGACGGCCAACTCCACTCATTGTCGGAGCACCGGGGATCGAAGGTGTTGCTGGCGGCGTGGGCGTCCTGGTGAGGCTGCCGCTACGACCTGCCCGGGTGGCAGGCTCTGTATTCGGAGCTCGATGACGAAGGGCTCGTGGTGATCACCGCCGCGGTGGATCGGGCCGCCGATGCCCGACCGTGGATCGAGCGGGCGTCGCCCACACACCCGAGCCTGATCGACGAAGAGCACCGCCTCGGCGAGCTCTACAACATGGTGAATGTCCCGACCGTGGTGTGGATCGACGAGGAAGGGCGAATCGCCCGACCAAACGACGTTGCGTTCACGACCGAGAAGGGCGGCAAATACGCCGACGTTTCGACCGACGAGCAGATGGCTCTGCTGCGCAGCTGGGTGCGGGGGGAGCTGCCACCAAAGCCTGAAGATGTGCTGCGTGCGCAGGTGGCCCCAGCGTCGACAGGGTCCCAGGCCGCCCGCGCCCATTTCGGGTTGGGTTGGTGGCTGTACCAGTCCGGATACACCGACGCCGCCGAGCATCAGTTCCGGATCGGCGGGGAACTGGCTCCCGATGACTTCATGATCCGACGGGGCACGATGCGCCTTCGGGGGTCTGATCCGTTCGGGCCCGAGTTCCGCGAGATGGTCACGGAATGGTTGACGCTCGGCCACACCTACTACCTGCCCCTCCCGGTTGGGTAACCGAGGCGGATCGAAGTCAACCCTCGACGACGTGGAGCGTCGCTTCCATGCCGACGACGAAATGACCCGGGATCGTGCAGATGACCTGGTAGGTCCCCGGCGAGAGGTTGAACGTCCCGGTCGATGACCCTCCTGAGACCCTGGCGACCTTGAAGATCACGAGGTCCTTCGCGAACTCGTCATCATGCGAGATGGTCGAGCTCAGAACGGACCAGGAGACGGACTCACGAGTCGCGACTCACTCCGGCCACCAGCCTGCCCGTGCCACCGCGGCGGGCAGGTCCTTGCCGAGCTGCTCGCCGAGCCAGCGGCCGGTGGCAATCGTCGCCTCGTGGTCGATACCGGTGTAGACCCCCATCCGCTCGAACAGGTACAGCAAGTCTTCCGTTGCCACGTTGCCGGTCGCATTGGGGGCAAACGGGCAGCCGCCGGTACCGCCCACCGAGGCGTCGAGCACCGAGATCTCCGCCTGGTACGCGGCCACTGCGTTGGCTGTGGCCGTGTTGCGAGTGTCGTGGAAGTGGCAGCGCAACACCGCATCGCCGACAACCGGTCTGATGGACTCGATGGTGGCGGTCACCTGGGTGGGGACGGCGACGCCGATCGTGTCGCCGAGCGCGATCTCGCCGGCTCCGCTCTCCGCGGCCCGACGAGCCAGCTCGACCACAGCGTCGACCGACACCTCCCCGTCGAATGGGCAACCGAATGCGACCGAAATCGTGACACTCGTCGTCCTCCCGGCGTCGCTGGCATCTGGGAGCATTGCTTCGATGTCCCGCATCGTCTCGTTCGGCGACACCCCGGCATTGGCGGCGTTGAACCCTTCCGACGCCCCGACCACGAAGTTCACCTCGTCGACGGTGGTGGCGAGAGCACGATCCAGGCCGCGGCGATTCAGAACCAGCCCGATGTAGGACGCCCCATCGGGGCTGGGACCGAGCCCGTCAACGACCGTCTCTGCGTCTGCCATCTGCGGCACCCGATCGGGGTGCACGAATGATGCCACTTCGATCCGCGACGTCCCGGCGGCTACAAGACGACGGATCAACTCCACCTTGGTCGGCGCGTCGAGAATCGCATCCTCGTTTTGCAGCCCGTCGCGAGGCCCGACCTCGACAATCTCAATGAACGGTTGATCTTCGGCTGCCATGTGATCCGATCGAGCTGCTTGGTGCGTATTACGTATTAGGTATCACGAATTCGTAACACGCACTGCGTAACACGGCGACGCCGGAGGCGTCGCTCACAGATTTCCCCGCTTCTCTTGCTCCTGTTCGATCGCCTCGAACAACGCCTTGAAGTTGCCGAGGCCGAATCCGGTGGCACCACGCCGCTCGATGAGCTCGAAGAACACCGTGGGCCGGTCCTGGAGCATCTTGGTGAACATCTGGAGCAGCTGCCCGCCCTCGTCCGCATCGACGAGGATCCGATTGGCCATGATCCGGTCCCAGTCGGCATCGAGGTCGGGGACTCGGACCTTGGCTTCGTCGTAGTACCCATCCGGTACGTGGATGGTCTCCAATCCGCGGGCGTGCACATCCTCCATCGTCGTCTGCAGATCGTCGGTCGCCATCGCAATGTGCTGGACCCCAGCGGAGCGGTAGAACATCAAGTATTCCTCGATCTGGGACCGCCTCTTGGCAGCTGCCGGCTCGTTGATTGGGAGTTTGATGATCCCCTCCCCGTCCCACATCACCTTGGACATGAGGGCGGTGTACTCGGTCGAGATCGCCTCATCATCGAAGTGCTTGAGCATGGTGAAGCCGAAGATCTGCTCGTACCAGTCGACCCACTCATTCATATTCTCGACGTTGGCCACCACGTGGTCGATGGTGTGCAACCCCGCCGAGACCGCGATAGGGTCGTCGCGCGGTTCGAAGTCGGGGAACAGCCCGTCGCGCTCGACAAGCGAATGAATGGTCTCGCCGTAGGCCTTGATGCCGCCGGCAACCTCCCTGCCACGATCGCTCTCGGTGACAAACGGTTTGTAGGCGACCTCGGCTCCGCGATCCAGAGCAAGCTCGAACGCCTCCTCGGCGTCTGGCACCAGGAACGCCACGTCCTTGACGCCAGGACCATGGAGAAGGACATGCTCGGCGACGGGGTGCTCCGGAACCTGGGCGCCGGTGACGATGAAACGGATGGCGCCCGACTCGACCAGGTAGGAGCTGGTCTCAGCGACTCCGGTCTCCGGTCCACGGTAACCGACGATGGAGAACCCGAGCAGGTTTCTGAAGAACATCGCCGTTTGGTAGGCGTTGCCGACCCACCACTCGAGGTGAGAAAAACCCTGCAAGGGAAACGGGTCCTTGGCGGCGAATTCCTTGGCTCTGACCTCGAGATCGGCGTCCATGTGCTCCTCCACGCGAGTTCTCCCCGATTATGCCACCCCCCAACGCAGCAGGGTCTCGGGCCGGCGACGGCTGCGTACCATGGCGCTCGAGAACAGCCGCCCTCCCCTGTGGGGGAGAGACGCAACAGGAGAATCACGATGCCCTACTACCGCAGTGTCGGGGAGATCCCACCGAAGCGGCACACCCAGTTCAACAACCCCGACGGTGGCCTGTTTGCCGAGGAGTTGATGGGCGAAGAGGGGTTCAGCTTCGACTCATCGCTGCTTTACCACAAGTATCTACCGACCGCGCTGCAGGCGATTGAACCGGTCGACATCGAAGACCAAGAGCTCACCCCCAACCACCCGCTCAAGCCACGCCACTTCCGCACCCATCAGCTCAAGGCGGGCGGCGACCCCGTGACTTCGCGTCACACTGTGCTGGCGAACGGCGACGTTCGCATCTCCTACTTCACAGGAAGCGAGGACAGCCCACTGGTCAAGAACGCCGTCGGTGACGAGTTGGTGTATGTCGAAGCGGGCTCCGGCACGCTGGAGAGCACCTTCGGGACCGTACCGTTCACCTCCGGTGACTATGTGATCATTCCAGCGTCCACGATCCACCGCTGGGTGATCGATGATGCGGAAGAGCCGATGCGGGCGCTCATCGTGGAGTCGACGGGACATATTGGGCCGCCTCGTCGCTACCTGTCGCGCAATGGCCAGTTCCTGGAGCGCTCTCCGTACTGCGAGCGCGACCAGCACGGACCCAACGACCTCCTCGAGGTCGAGGGCGAGGACGTCGACGTACTGGTCAAGACCAAGACCGGCACCACGCGGTTCGTGTACAAGAACCACCCCTTCGATGTGGTCGGCTGGGACGGGTGCCTGTACCCATACACGTTTTCCATCCACGACTTCGAGCCGATCACGGGACGAGTTCACCAGCCCCCGCCGGTGCATCAGACGTTCGAAGCGCCGAATGTGGTGGTGTGCTCGTTCGTGCCCCGTCTGTTCGACTATCACCCAAAGGCGATCCCGGCGCCGTACAACCACGCCAACGTCGACAGCGACGAGGTGATCTTCTACGTGGACGGCAGCTTCATGTCGCGCAAGGGATCCGGGATCGAGGCCGGGTCGATCTCGCTGCACCCTGCGGGCCACACCCATGGCCCCCAGCCCGGCAGCGTCGAAGCCAGCCTCGGAGCCGAGGCGACCGAAGAGCTGGCCGTCATGATCGACACCTTCCGACCCCTCGAGCTTGGCCCGGGTGGGCGGGACGCCGAGGAGGACGACTACGCCTGGACCTGGCTCGGCGGCCGGTGACCGTGCCTGTCCGATGCCAACTGCTCATATGTCCGCAGGAACGGTTGGGGTGGCGGTGGTGACGGTTCTCATCCCAGACGCCCGGCAAGAAATGTTCCGTGGCCTGATCGACTATGCCGGGCTGTTCCCACCGGCCTCGCGCGACATGGCCGATGCTGTGGCCGGCTACCGGGCGGCCCGCGCCTCGGCGGAAGGATGGATCGCCGGGCGCTTCCTGTGCTCTGCCACCCGGCTCGAGGAACTCGCCGGGGTCCTCGTTGCGACGATGGACCGCGGCGAGGCGCCGTGGCCGATCGGGGTCGTGTTCGACACCGACCCGGCCGCGTCGGCCGCCGCGGCAGCGGCGTTCCACGCCGAGATGGAGCCGGCTGCCACAGTCGACCTTGCCGAAGCACGGATCGCGGCTGGGTCCGACACCGAAGCGATCGAACGGCTGTTCACCACGGCAGCCTCGATCGCCGAAACCGTCGTCCCGTTTCTGGAGGTCCCTCGCGACGGCTCGATCCCGGCGACCGTGCGCGCCATCGCTGCGGTCGTGAGCGAGGTGCTTCGCCCGGGTGGGGCCAAGCTGCGCTGTGGCGGGCTGTCCCCTGAGGACTTCCCATCCACCGACGAGGTCGCCGGGTTCATCGTCGCCTGCACCGAACACGATCTGCCGTTCAAGACGACCGCAGGACTCCACCACCCCATTCGGCACTACGACGAGAACCTCGACATGATGCGCCACGGATTCGTCAACCTGCTGACCGCCTCTGTCGCCGCCAGGGAGGGAGCGGGTGTACCGACAGTCGAGGCCATCATCGCCGACACCGAGCCCGGTTCCTTCGAGGTCAGCTTCGCCGGAGTCGTGTGGCAGGGGAAGCGGATCGGCCCGAACACGATCGGCGAGACTCGCAGCCACGGTTTGGTCGCCTACGGGAGCTGCGAATTCGAGCAGCCGGTGGAAGAGCTGGCCGAGCTCGGCTACCTCCCGTGACCTACGTCGTACCGGCGAGCGCCCGATCGTGGGTGCAGGTGCCGGAGGGCTCCGGCTTCCCGATCCAAAACCTGCCATACGGGGTGTTCAGCGGCGAACATGGCGAACCTCGGCCCGGGGTGGCGATCGGCGAGTCGATCCTCGACCTCAATGAAGTAGCCGGAGCGGGCTTGCTCGACGCCCTCGCTCTGCCCGATGGAGTGTTCTCGGCCCCGTCCCTCAACCCCTTCCTGGCTCTGGGTCGACCGGCGTGGACCGCGGTACGCACCAGGGTTGCGGAGCTCCTCGGTCAAGGAAACGAGGAGGTCGCAGGGACCGGTATCGCCGACACGGCCCTTGTCGCCCAACGTGAGGTCACCATGCACCTTCCGATTGAGGTCGGTGATTTCGTCGATTTCTATTCGTCGATCCACCACGCCACCAACGTCGGCCGACTGTTTCGACCGGATGCTGAGCCCCTGCTCCCCAATTGGCGTCACCTCCCCGTCGGCTACCACGGTCGGGCGGGCACCGTGGTCGTCTCCGGCACGCCGATCAGCCGACCCACCGGACAGCGTCGCGGCCCGGATGGTGGACCTCCGGCCTTTGGTCCCTCGAACGCACTCGACTTCGAGCTCGAGGTGGGGTTCGTCACCGGCAACGTGCTCGGCGAGCCGCTGGCTGCACGCGACGTCGAGGAGCACATCTTCGGGATGTGCCTGGTCAACGACTGGTCGGCCCGTGATATCCAGGCATGGGAGTCCCAGCCGCTTGGACCGTTTCTCGGCAAGTCCTTTGCGACGTCGATCTCGCCGTGGATCGTTCCGCTAGATGCGGTGGCCCCGTATCGAGTGGACCCCCCGCACCAGGAGCCGAATGTGCTGGACTATCTACGCACCGATGGGCACACCGGGGTCGATCTGCGGCTCGAGGTCGAGGTCATCCCGAACGGCGCCGAGGGGGGGACCGTGGTGACCCGCACCGGCTTCGCAGCCATGTACTGGACGATGCCACAGCAACTCGCTCACGCCACAGTCAACGGAGCCACCGTCCGCGCCGGCGATCTGTTCGCATCTGGGACCGTTTCCGGGCCGGAGCCGGGCACGCTCGGCAGCTTGCTCGAGATCACCAAGAACGGGAACGAGCCGATCACGCTCGCCGACGGCTCCGAGCTCACCTACCTCGGAGACGGCGACACGGTCATCATCCGGGGTCGCTGCGCATCCGAGGGCGCCCCGACCATTGGTTTCGGCGAGTGCACCGGAACCGTGGGATAGTTTCTCGTCTGCCCGCCAGGTGAGCTCATCAAGCCACTCCGGCTCCCTGAGCTTCCTCCGCCTCCACGTTGGAGAGGCGAACCCTCTCGACGTTCGACGTGCGACGTGCGACGTGCGACGTGCGACGTGCGGCTTGCGACTTGCGACTTGCGACTCGTTGTCTCGCGACTCGCGATTCGCGACTCGCGACTCACTACCCTTCCGGCCATGGCAACACTCCGCCTCTTTGCCGGGCTCCGAGAGAGCGCAGGCGTGTCCGAGGTCACCGTCGACGCCACGACGGTGGGCGAGGTTCTCGACCAGGCGGTCGCCAACTATGGAGCGGACTTCGCCGACGGGCTGGCCGCAGCGCGGGTCTGGGTCAATGGCGAACCGGCCGACAAGGCCACCAAGGTGAGCGCCGGCGACGAAGTCGCCATCATCCCCCCGGTGTCTGGTGGAGAGTACGTGGCAGAGAGGGCGGCCGCCGATCCCGCAGAGAACGTGCTGTCGTTCATCCTTCTGGCCGCTCTCTTCATCGCCACCTGGATCTCAATCGAATGGTTCGTCGTGGTCGCTGTCGGCGGAGCACTTGCCTGGATCTGGGATCTGGCGGAGACGGACGACCGCAACCAGGCCCGGCTGAACGTCTACGCGCTGATCATCGCGCCACCGGCCGCCGGCGTTGCCACATACGCATGGGGCCTCGACGGGTGGGCCGGCGCCGTGGCGGCTGCCATGGTCGTCTCCGTCGCCTGGCCCATATTCGACCAGAACCAGCGCGATGTCACCGCCATCGGCGCAACAGCAACCGTTGCCGTCATCGCAGCCACCGGCACCGGCGCCCTCGTGCTGCTGCGCATGATCTCGACGATGACCGTGCTCGCCTTCACTTTCGTGGTCGCCGCAGGCATCCTCGCTGCGCTGGCCACCACGCTATACGGTGGCCAAACGCTCGATCCCAACGTCGGAACCCTTGTCGGATCGATCGTCGCAGGAGTGCTGATCGGGCTGCTCGCACCGGAGATCGACCTCGCCACCGGCCTCTTCTCCTCCGTTGCTGCTGCGGTCGGTCTCATTGCCGGGCGCGCTTTCGGATCACTGATCCGGGCCGGCGCAGTCGTCCACACCGAACGCGCTCCCGGACATCTCAGCCCGATCGACGGGGTCTTCCTGTCGGCGCCGCTGTTCTGGATGAGCGTGCTCCTGTTGTCCTAGCCGGTGGTGGCATGCCGTATTTCTCGGGCCGAGTTGTAGCCTGAGGGCTCGCATGATGATTTCGCGCTTTTCGCGCGCCGTGGTGGTCGCCGTGATGTTCGCCCTGATGGCGGCCGTCCCGATTGGCGCGTCTGCGCAGACCGAGCAAGATGTGGAACGCGCCGAGGACCGGTTGGATACGGCTCGACACGAGGCAGGGCACGCCCTAGGCGCCTGGGAACAGTCACAGGATGACCTGGAGGCAGCGCTGCTCGCCCTCGAGGAGGTCACTTCCCAGAGGGAGTTCCTCGTGTACACGATCGGCCTCCTCGAGCACAAGATCGAGGCCTATCAGGGCGAGGTCGCCGAACTCAAGGTCATCGCCAGAGATCTCGTCATCGAGGCCTACATCTCGGGAGGCCGCACCATCGTGACCACCGCATTCGAGGTTGGTTCGATCCAGGATCTGCTCATCTCCCAGGTCCTCATCGATAACGCGGCGAGCCGCGACCTCGCCGATCTCGACCGCCTCCAGTCGGTGTCTCGCGAGATGGATCGGCTCAGCCTCGACCTCGACGAACAGCGCATCGAGGTAGAAGCCCTCGAGGCCGAGACGGCCGTGCTCGTCGAACGCACCGGCGAGCTGGCCGAGCAGGCCCGCGCCACGTACGCCAGCGCCACCGCCGCCGAAAGGGCGGCCATCGATAGCCTTGCCAAGGAGCGCAGGGAGCTCCAGGCGGCCGAAGCCCGCCGCAGAGCCGAGGAAGCCGCACGCGTGGCCGGCCAGAGCGGAAAAGCCGGGGGTCTCCCTCCCGAGGCAACCCCCGGCTTCCAGTGCCCGGTGCTAGGCGGGGCTTCGTTCATCAACACCTGGGGGGCGCCGCGCTCGGGGGGGCGAACACATAAGGGCGTCGACATGTTCAACAGCCGCAACACTCCCCTCGTCGCGGTCGTCGATGGCACGGTGCGCTTCTCGTCCAACAGCCTCGGCGGTGTGTCTACCCACGTGTACGGGGACGACGGAATCACCTACTACTACGCCCATCTGGAGAGCCATCCCACCAATATCTCATCCGGACAACGGGTCAGCGCCGGAACGATCGTGGGCTACCTCGGCAGCAGCGGCAACGCCCGCTTCACTTCACCGCATGTCCACTTCGAGATCCGGCCGAATGGGGTGGCTGTGAACCCCTACCCGACCGTCCGCCACTACTGTTCCTGATAATCGGAAAGGGAGTCGAGCAGTGGAACCGCGCCGACGCCGCGTTGACGAAGTCGTCGATCCGGCCTACATCGCAGATCTCGAATCGCTCTCAATGGACCAGCTCCGGGAACGACGAGCTGTGCTCGACGACCTCGACACCGAACTCTCCTATTACCGCAGGATGCTTCACGGCAGGATGGATCTGCTCTCCTTCGAGCTGCGACGCCGCTCCGGCGAAGAGACCAGATCACTGATCGAAGCGTTGCCACAGATCCTCGCCAAAGAGGTGGGCGGCACCCACCGGAGCCCGATCCCCAAGCAGCTTTCGCTGGAGCCTCCGGACTCGGGTGGAGACGAGCGGCATCCGGTCGACCTCATCCTGCAAGATGACTTCCTCGCCCACCTGCCCTCGCTGGAGGATGCTGAGCTGATCACCATCCAGGCCACGCTGACCGACGCCGAGCGCATGGTTTCTCGGGAGCGACGCAGCGTGTACGACGTCTACGACGTGATCAGCGCCGAGGTGACGCGTCGATACAAGGAAGGCCTCGTCGACGCCGGGGACGTCCTCAAGGAGCGGTAGCCGCGGTGCGCCTCGTCATCGTCCGATCCGGGTTGGGCGAAGCGATCCATGACGTCGACGTGTACGCAGTGGATGCGGCCGGCAACGAGCTGCTGAGCTCTGGCGACCCCGATCACCCCATGTACTACCGATCCGCGGTCAAACCCTTCCAGGCGACAATCGCTATTGAAGCCGGGCTCCAGATCCCACCCGAGCACCTCGCGGTCGTCTGTGCCAGCCACGGCGGCTGGCCGGTGCATCTCGCCACCGTTCGCGCCATCCTCGGGACAGCAGGGCTCGACGAGGCTGCGCTGCAGACACCGCCGGCGTGGCCGTTCTCCGTGGGCGCTACGGCCTTACGGCAACAACGGGGCGCTCGCCACCCGCGATCGATCTTTCACAACTGCTCCGGCAAGCATGCAGGGATGCTCGCAGCCTGCGTCGCAGCCGGCTGGCCGACGGAGACCTACCTCGAGCCCGACCATCCTCTCCAGGTCGGGATCGTCGAGTTGATCGCCGACGTCACCGGCGTCCCCGCCACTCCGGCGGGGGTCGACCACTGCGGTGCGCAAGCGGCGAGGGGAACCGTCAAGGGCCTGGCACTGGCGTTTGCCAGGCTGACCGTCGACAACCGGTTCGCCATGGCCGCAGATGCGGTCGCCCGATTTCCCTCGCTGGTTGCGGACAACGAGCGTCCCGAAGGCCTACTCGGCCGCTGGTGGGGTGGACCGGTCAAGGTCGGCGCCCTAGGGACGATCGGTCTCGGCCGCCACGGCGTCGGGATTGCCACCAAGGCGCGTACCGGAGACAACGGTGCTGCAGTGGCGGCTGCCGTATCCGCCGCCGACCAGCTGGGTCTCATTTCCGACGCAACGCGCGAGGCGTTGTCGGAGGTCGCCGAGGCGACGGTGCTCGGAGGGGGGAGGCCGGTCGGCGCGGTCATCCGCGCATGACCTCCGTGTCCAGCGAGTGGACCAACGAGCCGTTCACGCACCCCCCGATCGCAGTCGGCACAGGTCCCTTCCCCGAAAGTGCTTTTTTGGAGACCTGGTGGCGCCACCAGGCCGGCGCCGATCGCCTGGCGCTGGCCGCCGCAGCAACGGGGGGTCTGCCACTCCGAGTTTCCGACGGCACGGTGATGTTCTGTGGCGACGCCGACTTAACCGATTACCACAGCCCTCTTGGCGACCCGCGGGTGGCACTGGAGGCCGTCTCGGAGGCTTTTCCGGGACACCGATTTTCGTTCGACAGCCTTCCGGAGGAGGCTGCTTCGGTTCTGCGCGACGCCCTGAAGGCAGGGGGTCATCGCTTCACTTCCGCCGGCGAGTCCATGACTTCGGTGATCGACCTCCCAGACGATCCCGAGGCGTGGCTCGCCGCTTTGCCAAAGAAGGACCGCCACGAGGTCAGAAGGAAACGGCGCCGGTTCTCGGCGATCCTGGGAGAGGCCTCGCTGGAGCGACGATCCGACCGGGCAGCCGTGACCTTGTTCGCCGAGATGCACCGCAGCGCCCCTGGTAGCAAGGGCGGGTTCATGTCGAAGGAGCGAGAGGCGTTCTTCGCCGACCTTATCGGCTACGCCGGAGCCACGATCGACCTCCTGGTCACCAAGCGAGGGCCGGTCGCCGCCGCCTTCGCCTTCGACCGCGACGACGGATACTTCCTGTACAACTCGGCCTACACACCAGAGGCGGCGGTGGCATCCCCTGGCATCGTGTTGCTGGCAACGGTCATCGAGACGTTGATCGCAGGACAAACCGTGCGACTCGATCTGCTCAAAGGAGATGAGGCCTATAAGTTCCGACTGGGCGCAGCACCCAGACCGCTCTACCGCATCGAAGGGACATTCGCATGATCAGGGAGGTCGCCCTTGTTGCCATGCATTCCTCGCCGCTCAACCAGCCGGGGATCGGCAACGCCGGCGGAATGAACGTCTACGTGGACGAGCTGGCCGCGACCATGGCTTCGATGGGCATAGACGCGGTCGTGTTCACCCGCCGCACCGATCCAAACCAACCGGAGGTGGTGCAACCGGTGCCCGGCTACCGCGTCGTCCACATCGATGCCGGTCCCCGACAGCCTTTGCCGATCGCGGAACTCATCGAACACGTCGGCGCCTTTGGGGACGGGATCGTCGACTGGACGAGGCGCAATCGGAAGCGACTCGATGTGGTGCACTCCCACTACTGGCTGTCGGGCTGGGCGGGGGTGCTGGTCAAACAAGCGCTTGGCCTTCCGCTGGCTAACTCGTTCCACACGCTGGGCCGGGTGAAGGATGCCGCGCATGGGACCGACGAGCCGCGGTCGAGCGCGGCGCGACTGCGCACCGAGGATGAGGTCATCGCTCTCTCCGACTGTGTGGTCGCCGCCACCCCGTATGAGTTCGATGATCTCCTCGAGCACTACGGCGCCAGCCCGGAGCGGCTGTTCGTTTCCCCCCCTGGGGTCGATCATCGACTGTTCACACCAGGAGATCGTGACCTAGCCCGGCTCCGCATCGGGCTCGGTGCCGAGCCCATCGCGCTGTTTGTAGGACGGATCCAGGCGCACAAGGGCATCGACATCGCGGTGCGGATGCTCTGCGAGATCCCATCGGCGGTGGCCGCAGGAGAGGGCGAAACCCAACTCGTGATCGTAGGCGGTCCCAGCGGGGAGGACGGCACCGAAGAAGTCGACCACCTCCGCGACCTGGCCGTCGATCTCGGCCTTTCCGACCGCGTACATTTCGTCCCACCGCAACCCCACGATCAGCTCGCCGACTTCTACCGGGCCGCCGACGTGCTGGTGATGCCGTCGCGGTCCGAATCGTTCGGCCTGGTGGCGGTCGAAGCGCAGGCGTGTGGTCTGCCGGTGGTAGCAGCCCGAGTCGGGGGGCTGGCGTATACCGTCGCCGATACCGAGTCCGGACTCCTGGTAGATGGCCACGAGCCAAAATCGTTTGCGGCCGCCATCACCGCCATCCTCGACCACCCCAGGTTCAAGGCAGAGCTAGCAAACGGAGCCGCGAAGTTCGCCAAGCGTTTCTCCTGGCCGGCCGCCGCTAATCGGCTACGCGATCTCTACGAAGACATCGCGAAGAGCGCGGACAGATAGGTGCCGAGTTCCCAGTTCCCAGTTCCCAGTTGCCCATCCCCAGTTTGCCGACTGACCGTCGCCGGAGGCCGGAGGCCGGAGGCCGGTGGCCGGCGACCGGTCGTCTTGACAGAAGTTGAGCATTTTTTCCGCTCTGGCTGCGCCCCGCCCGGGCGACCGCGCGAAAAAGCGGTCTGAAGAACTTGTCGACATGGTGTTGTGCACAAGGACCTGTGGATTGCTGTGGGTATGTGGAGAACCTCGGTCCCCGACACCCAGCTAGGTCCATCGAGGCTCAAGTGAACAACGCCGCGAACAGAAATCAGCCCGTCTTTGACTAAAACAGGGTGCTTGAACCGGCGGCCGCCAATCCGTATGGTCGTCGGTGGATGGCCCAAGGTGCCGGAGCAGCCATACCTCGTTCGGGGAAGTGCGGGGACCGACTGCAAGGGTAACTTGGGCTATCCCTTTTAGTAGTGGGTCGATCGAATCAGTTGGGAACTGGAAACTCGGCCACCGGCCACCGGCCACCGGATAACTCGGAACTTGCGACTTGTGACTTGCGACTCTCAAATCCCGAAGATGAGCTGGCGGAGCCGGACCCGCTGCGTGTCGAAGGTCTCCAGATCGACTCGCATTGATCCGAGTCTGAGGCCGCGCATGGAATCGCCATGGTGTGTGGCCACCCTGAGGACGTCATCGTCGTGTTCCAATACGCCGAGGCCAAGGCACCGGCCTTGATCATCGAGCACCCCAACCAGTATCCCATCCAGCCGGGACGGATCGAACCCGTCGGGGAGCGTCGGGGCAAAGACCGTGGTTTGCACCCGCCACCGTTGCAGCGGTGGCGCCAGGGCGGCGGCGAACGCTTTGGATTGCCGCTCCCGGCGCTCGAGTGGAGAGGGAGCAATGACCTCGCCCGCGGGTTCGGCGGTGGCAATTCTCGCCGAAAGGAACCTGCGCAGCATCCCGATGATGGGCTCCAGCTCTTCCCCGCGCTCCAGCGCGATCACGAGGTCGGGGCGGATCAGCTCCCACAGGTGGTATTTGAGGGTCTGCCCGACGACCCCGGCCACGATTCCAGATGTGTCGACAACGATCAGCTCAGCGTTCGGTCTAGCCACTTCGACCAACGTCGCTACGGCCACCACGTGTGGTAGCACCACCCCCTGAGGCGTCGTCGACCCGACGAATCTCATCTCGACGGGCGCAACCGAAGGATCGAGATCAGCGACGTCGGAAACGTATTTGAGCCCCGTCGTCGCCGGAGGACCGGCCACGTTCGATCCAACGTCCCCGTCGACGAAGGCGACCGAAGTGCCGGAGGCGATCGCGTCGGTGACGATCAGTTTGGCGAGCTCGGTCTTTCCCGTCTCCGCCATGCCGAGCAGCATGACGACACCGCTGAACCCAACGAGCCGATCGCGCAAAGCCGCGTACGGACGATCGGTCACCTGCCCCGGCCTCCTTCCTGTGCGCCCATCCTATGAGCGCGGTTCAATTTGGCCGACCAGTCGGACTTCGAAGTGCACCCAAGTGGTCCAAGTCACCACCATCCATGATCCTCATCCCGCCTTACGGCGGACTCCTCCCTGACGGGAGCGCCCGGTCAGGCAGCACGATCCGCAGCTCGATAGGCTGGCCGGAGACCAACGAGCATCCCGACCGGCACCGCCAAAGCCCCGACTCTACGGCTGAGCTCATCAACCAGCCGGACCACTTCGGCGACCTCGTCGAAAGACTTCGTCTCGCCGGTCCGGAGGAGGACGAGTAGGTGTCAGAAGGCGACGGCGTCGGTGTTGGCGCCACTGACCAGGATGCCGACGTGCTCGTCCGGCTCCGGTGTGTACCGGCCCGACAGCAACCCAGCAGCAGCTGCGGCGCCGCCGGGTTCAGCGATCACACGTGCGACGTCCCACAACCGCTTTTGGGCGGCGATGATCTCCTCGTCGTCGACCAGGATCACCTCGGCGACATGGGCCTGGGCGATCGGGAGCACCAGCTCCCCAACCCGAAGCGGTGCCAGCGAGTCGGCGGCGACACCGTCGGCCGGAGCATCCACGGGCGCCCCCGCTTCCAGAGCCATCGTGAGCGTCGGAGAGAGGCGCGGCTCGACCCCGATCACCCTGACGCTGCCGGTGAACCAGGCGGCGATACCGGCGATGAGACCACCGCCGCCCACCGATACGAGCACGGTGTCGAGGTCGGGAACCTGCTCGTCGAGCTCGAGGCCGATCGAACCCTGCCCGAGGATCGTCTCCCGTTGGTCGTAGGCATGGACGCTGAGAGCAGACGTCTCGGCGACGAATTCGTCGCAGGCCCGCAGCGCCTCGTGGTAGCGGTCGCCGACGATCGTCAGCTTCGCCCCCTCGCCGCGGATCCGATCGACCTTGGCCCGTGGCGACACCGACGGAATGAAGATCTGCGCCGGGATCCCGAGCTTGCGGGCAGCGTAAGCGACCGCAGCGCCGTGATTGCCTCCGGATGCGGCGGCGACACCGGCTGAACCCACGTCTCGAAGCAACAGATTGGCAAAGGCGCCTCTGGGCTTGAACGATCCCGTGTGCTGCAGGTGCTCGAGCTTGAGTGTGATCTGTTTGGCGGCGACGTAGAGGTCGCTTGGATCAAGGCCGAGTGTGGGAGTACGCCGGATATGTCCTTGGATGACGCGGTAGCTGCTCTCGATCGCCTCCCGAGAGATCACGCCGCTCTCGGTCATCGACTCACGACTCGCCAACGGTCAAGTCGTTGCGCAGGACCGCGATCGGTTTCATTGGTGAGACTCCCTCAATGACCGTCTCATCACCTTGGCTGACGCGGTCCTGGGCAGCTCATCGATGATCACCACCTCACTGACCTTGAACAGCGGGTTCAGCTGCGACCGGATCGCCTCCTGCATCTCCCGCTTCCACCGGTCGGCGTCGGCAGCGGCCGGGTCGGCCGCGACCGCATACACCACCAGCCGGCTCGGACCGCCGTCGGGCGGCGAGACGGCGATCGCGGCGGTCTCGGCCACACCGTCGATCTCGGAGATCGCCCGCTCGATCTCGGCAGACGAGACCTTGATCCCACTCAGGTTCATGGTGTCGTCGACTCTGCCAAGGGCCCGGTAGTACCCATTGGGTAGCCGGCGCATGTGGTCGCCGTGACGCCGGAGCGGCACGTCGATTTGTGGGACTCCCTCGTAGTACACCGCGTCGTGGTCACGGTTGAGCAGATCTTGCGACATCCCGATCGACGGTGGGACCAGAAACAGCTCCCCGGTATCGGCTTCGGCTCCTGCATCGTCGAGGATGCGGATGTCGATGCCGAGCGTCGGCGTGGTAAAGGTGGCGGCGATGGCATCCTGGATCACCGTGCCGGTGATATACCCTCCGCCGATCTCGGTGCCACCGCAGTATTCGATGACAGGGACACCCCCTGCTTGGTTCATCAGCCAGTCGTAGTCGTCAGGTGCCGACGCCTCTCCGGTCGACGACAACACCCTGACATCGGACCAGGGCGCGTCGTCGAGCACGCCGGTAGATCGCCACACCGAGACGATGGAAGGGACCAGCCCGAGCACGGTGACACCGGCATCGGCGACGAACTCGACGAAGCCACGCCCGGTGGGCACGTCGTCGTACAGCGCAAAGGTGGCCTCGTTTATCAGCGTGGCGTAGATCAGCCATGGCCCCATCACCCATCCCAGGTTGGTTGGCCACGCAACGACGTCTGCGGCGTGGATGTCCTGGTGGTATCTCCCGTCCATGGCTGCCTTGATCGGGGTGACGTGGGTCCACGGGATCGCCTTCGGCTCCCCGGTGGTGCCAGAGGAGAACAGGATGTTGGTATGGGCGGCCGGGTGTTGCTGCACGGTGGTGAGCGTTGCGTCGTCGCTCAGGAAGTGCCTCCACGCAATGTCTTGTCGGCGAAGATGAACGTCTGCGCCGGTCTCTACCACGACACAGCGATCGGCGCCCGCCTCCACGACCTTGTCGTACATCGGAAGCACGCGACCGGTGCGGATCAGCTGGTCCTGGGTGATCATCAACACCGGGTCGGTGAGCCGGAGCCTGGTGCGGATCTCGTCGGCGGCGAACGAGTCGGCGATCGAGACCACGGCCCCTCCGGCGGCAACCGTGCCCAGATAGGCGATGACGGATTCAATCGTCATCGGCATCGCCAACGCCACCCGATCCCCCGGCTCGATTCCCCGGTCGGAGAGACCGTTGGCGAATCGTGCCACTTCGGCTTGTAGCTCTTGATAACTGACCCCGTTGTTCTCTCCGTCCCGGCGGTACACAACCGCGGTGCGATCGGACCCCGCGGTGAAACACGAGTCGACGATGTTCATCCGGGCTCCGCCAAGCCAGATCGGATGCTCGGCAGTACCGTCCACGATGGTGTCCGGTGACTGGCTGAACACGATCCCGAGGCGGTCGATGACCGTTCCCCAGAACCCCATCGGGTCAAGGACCGACCAGCGGTGCAACTCTTCGTAATACCTGAAGCCCGCATCGGCCATCAACGCGGTCACGTTGGCATTGGCGATCATGGCTTGGGTCGGCTGCCACGATGGGGTGAGCTCGTCCATAGGCGCCGCGGAGAATACCGGCAGCGGAGGGCGCCAAGCCGTAGAGTCGTCCCAGGCGGAAGATCGGAAGGTAGCCATGCACCGACGTGCAGCCACCGTATTGGTCCTCGGGATGCTCAGCGTCGTCTTGGTCGGCGTCCTGGCGATGCCGGCGGTGGCCGAGATAACTCGGGGCGATTGCCGCGGCTCGGCCACGTTCCCCGACAAGTCCACCGACAGGATCCTCGACGCCGCCCGCCCCAGGAGCGACGTTTTCGAGGCACCGCTGTCGGCGACCATTGGCTACAGCGGCGACCTCGGCCCCGCCGCCGAACCCAGCGATGAGGAGATCTCCTTCGAGGGCGGCGTGGTGATCCGGCTTCCCCGCATGTCCTGGCAGATAGTGGGGTGGAGCGGAGCCACAAAAGAGGTCAGCGACTCCGGGTCCTACACCTACGACCTGCCGGACTTCACTCCGCAAGGAACCGGTGGCATGCAGGTGACAGCCTGGCACATCCATGATGGTGTCGCAGATTGTGAGGCGGTCGTCACCGTATCCATCTCCGGAAGTCCAGGTGGAATCGCCGTCGGTGCGGCTGCCGTCACGGTTCTCGCCGGCGCCGGCACCCTGGCCGCAGGAAGGAGAAAGCCGTGAAGGGCAGACCCATCCTCGGCGTGATCTCCGGGTTCCTCTTCGGTTTCCTCCTCGGTGTCTCTCTTTTCCTGTGGGGGGCGATCCCGCTGCACAGCGACTTCCTATGGATCCTGCCGCTGCTCGGGATAGTTGTCGGCTTGGTGATGGCCTGGTGGGCTCCGTTCGGCAGGACGTCAGATCAGCCGGCGCCGGTCACGTCACCCCCGGTCGAGTCGATGGATCCAGAGAGGCCCGAGTCCGGTCCCACAAGCTGACCCGGACACGGGGTCGTCGGCCACCGTGAGAATTCGACATCCCAGCTGGTGGGGCGGTCCTGCACACGTCGCGTACACGGTCGTTGTGTTCGTCATCCTCGCCTCGCTGGACAACGCGGCGCTGGTGATGCTGCCGTCGATGGTGCTGCCGGTTTCCGACTCCCTTGGCACGTCGGCGGTCGCCATCGGCGTGCTATCGGGAGTAACCATCCTCGTCACCGCCCTCACCGCAGTCGTCTGGGGCTACGCGGGGGACGCTCGATCGCGAAAGCCACTCCTGTTCTGGGGAACGATCATTTGGTCGGGGGCAACCCTGCTATCGGCTACGGCGGACAACATCTGGCAACTTGCGCTGTGGCAAATGGTGGTCGGCGTCGGGCTCGGGTCGATCGCCTCTATCGCATTCTCGGTCATCTCCGATTTCATTGGACCGGCAAGACGGGGCTTTGCGATGAGCTTCTGGGGCATCTCGCAGGGGGTGGGGGGAGTGGTCGGCGCACTGCTTGCCTCCCAGTTGGGTGCGGAGAACTTCCGGATCCCGCTGGTCGTAATCGCAGCCGCCGGGTTCCTGTTCGCCCTCTTGTACATCCCGACCTTCGAGGCCCCGCGCGGCTACAAGGAGCCGGCGCTGGCCGCGCTCTACGAGGCCGGAGGCGACTACGAGTACCGCATCGATCGCTCGCAACTCCCCTCCTTGCTGCAACGCCGAACCAACCTGTGGTTGATCCTGCAGGGCCTCACCGCTCAGATCGCCTACGGCTCGCTGATCTGGGTCCCGCTCCTCTACCAGCAAAAGGTCATCGCCGAGGGCTACGGCCCAGCAACCGCCACCCGCGTCGGCGGCCTGTTTGCGACGCTGTTCACCGTGGGGGCCTTGTTCTCGATCCTGTTCGGGCATCTCGGTGACCGGCTCCAACGGCGGACATTGCGCGGGCGCGCCCTCCTGTCTGCCTTCGGCATCCTCGCCGCGATCCCCTTCTTCCTTGCGTTTTTCTGGATCCCGCTGCGCGGCCTCGAGGTGACCGAAGGAGCGAGCACGGTGGTCCTCATCGGCGAGGTGTTGCGCAGCCTGGTGACCAACCCCTGGGTGGGTGCCGCCTTCGCCGCTGCGATCCTCGCTCTCGCCTTGACCTCGGCAGACTCTCCCAACTGGTTTGCGCTGATCACCGACGTCAACCTGCCGGAGCACCGCGGCACGGTCTACGGGATGGGGAACCTGGTCAACGGGCTTGGCCGCTCGCTGGGTGCCGCCGCCACCGCCGCCACCGCGACGGCGATCGAGCGGGCGGTGCCTCCACCGTTCAACTGGGCGCTCGGTCTTTCCGTCTTCCAGGTGTTCTTCCTCCCCACCGGGTTCTGCTACTGGAAGGCGTCGCAAACCTGCCCCGGCGACATCGTCGAGGTCGAAGGCATACTCGAAGAGCGCGCCAGGGAAGCGACAGTGTGAGTCGCGGGTCACGAGTTGCAAGTCACGAGTCGCAAGTCGCAAGTTCCCAGTTCTCAGTTCCCAGCTCCCGAATCCCGAATCCGGAGTTCCCGCTGGCCCGAGGCCGGTGACCGGAGGCCGGAGGCCGGCGCAAAGGCCTGGTCGCGAAAACGTTCTCGCCATCGCGAAAAACACCGAGCGTATCCGCTTGCCCACAGCGAGCGCGTGGTCTACAAATAGTGCAGCTTCCCCGACCGGCGGAAACATCGGCCGGGGCAGTCGCGTCACAGGAGCGAATGAAGTAGTTGACGGAACACACGCGTGTAATTACACTCGTGTAGCACGCTAGATCTAGGGGTTCTTTCGCTTCCCTACCCCAACATCTAGTGGTGGTGGGTAATTGTGTGGATAACACCGGGCGAAGCCCCGGCCGAGGGAGGACCGATGAACAAGGGGTTGCAAATCGAGCGCCGGTTTACGAATTCCGGCGAGGACCCTTACCAAAACGTCGAGTGGCTGACAAGGGACTCCCGGATTACCAACCCGGACGGATCGGTGGTCTTCGAGATGGAGGATGCCGAGATTCCCGCTGCTTGGTCACAGGTCGCCGGCGACATCATGGTCTCCAAGTACTTCCGCAAGGCGGGCGTTCCCCACCTCGACGAAGATGGTGAGCCCATTGTCGACGATGAAGGAAACCCGGTGGTCGGTCCGGAGACCTCGGCGCGTCAGGTCATCAATCGGCTGGCGACCACGTGGCGCTGGTGGGGAGAGCAGCACGGGTACTTCGCCGGGGCGGACGATGCCAAGGCATTCGAGGACGAGATCGCCTACATGCTTCTGCACCAGATGGCGGCACCGAACTCGCCGCAGTGGTTCAACACCGGGCTCCACCATCAGTACGGCATCGAGGGTACGGCGCAAGGTTTCTGGTTCGTGGATCCGGAGACAGGCGAGAACGTCGAGTCCCCCGATGCGTACAGCCGCCCGTCGCCGCATGCCTGCTTCATCATGTCGGTCGATGACGACCTGGTGAACCCGGGCGGGATCATGGACCTGTGGGTCCGCGAGGCACGGTTGTTCAAGATGGGTGCAGGAGCCGGCGCCAACTTCTCCAACATCAGGGCGGAAGGGGAACCGCTTTCGGGTGGAGGAAAGTCGTCGGGGCTGATGAGCTTCCTCAAGGTCGGCGATCGGGCGGCGGGGGCGATCAAGTCCGGAGGAACGACGCGGCGGGCCGCCAAGATGGTCATCGTCGACATCGACCACCCCGATGTGGAGGCGTTCATTGCCTGGAAGGCAGGCGAGGAGGACAAGGTCAGGGCACTCGTCGCCGCCGGCTACCCATCGGATTTCAACGGCGAAGCCTATGCCACGGTGGCTGGCCAAAACTCCAACAACTCGGTTCGGGTGACCAACGAGTTCGTCAATGCGGTGATCAGCGACTCCGATTGGGACCTCGTCGCCAGGACGGGAGGCATCGCGAAGACGGTGAGGGCACGTGATCTGTGGCGTCAGATAGCAGATGCGGCGTGGGCGAGCGCCGATCCCGGAGTGCAGTTCCACACCACGATCAATGAGTGGCATACCTCACCGGCAGGGGGAGAGATCCGGGCATCAAACCCCTGCAGCGAGTACATGTTCCTCGACAACACCGCCTGCAACCTGGCGTCGTTGAACCTCGGACAGTTCTACGACGATCCGACCGGGGTGTTCGACATCGACGGCTACCGGCATGCCATCCGGTTGTGGACGATCGTGCTCGAGATTTCGGTGACGATGGCCCAGTTCCCGTCCAAGCAAATCGCCCAGGGTTCGTACGACTACCGGACGCTCGGCCTCGGCTACGCCAACCTCGGTTCGTTGTTGATGCGGATCGGCATCGCTTATGACTCCGATGAGGGCAGGGCAATTGCCGGTGCCCTGACCGCCATCCTCACCGGGGACGCTTATGCGACCTCGGCCGAGATGGCGGGCATCCTCGGGCCCTTCCCAAAGTTCGCCGATAATCGCGATGCAATGCTTGCGGTGATGCGGAACCACCGCAGAGCTGCCCGCAACGCACCGCAGACCGACTACGACGGTGTGTCCCATCATGTGAGCGGAATCGACCCTGAGGCTTGCCCCGAAGAGTTGGTGGCGACCGCTCGCGAGTCGTGGGACCGTGCCGTCCAGCTCGGCGAGGAGCATGGGTACCGCAACGCCCAGGCCACGACGTTGGCTCCGACCGGGACCATCGGCCTTCTCATGGACTGCGACACCACAGGGATCGAGCCCGACTTCGCCCTGGTCAAGTTCAAAAAGCTCGCTGGGGGCGGTTACTTCAAGATCGCCAACCGTTCCATCGCCCCGGCGCTGCAGCGGCTCGGGTATACGACCGACCAGATCAGGGAGATCATCGAGTATGTCGTCGGCACGTTGGATCTCCAAAGGTCACCGCACATCAACGCGGCGACGCTGATGGCCAAGGGCTTCACCGCAGAGGACATCGGCAAGATCGAGGACACACTGCCCTCGGTCTTCGAGCTCGGGTTCGCCTTCAATCAATGGACCCTCGGCGAGGAGACGATGCAGCGCCTCGGCTTTACCTCCGAGCAGTACAACGGGCTCGGGTTCTCGATGCTCCATGAGCTCGGTTTCTCCAACGATGACATTCGTGAGGCCAACGATGTGGTCTGTGGTCGACAGGCGATCGAAGACGCACCGGGGATGAAAAATGAGCACCTCTCGGTGTTCGACACCGCCAACCGGAACGGCAAGTTCGGGAAGCGGTTCATCCACTACCACGGCCACATCAAGATGATGGCGGCGGCGCAACCGTTCATCTCGGGGGCGATCTCGAAGACGATCAACATGCCAAACGAGACGACGGTCGAGGACATCGCGGCGTCGTACCGGATGTCGTGGGAATTGGGGCTGAAGTCGATGGCGCTGTATCGGGATGGTTCGAAGGCATCACAGCCCCTATCTGCCACCACCGATGACAGTACTACCGGTGAGTTGTCCGCAGAGCTGGCAGAGGCGGTGGATCTCGAGGTTCAGATCCACGCTGGGATGTTCCGGGCCGGAACATCGCCGAGCGAGGCGTATCACGACCTGTTGCGCCCGCGGTTCCTGCTGGCACCGAAGCGAAGCGGCTTCACCCGGGAAGCTCGCGTCGGCGGGCACAAGGTGTTCCTCCGCACCGGAGAGTACGAGGACGGGACGCTCGGCGAGGTATTCATCGATCTAGCCAAGGAGGGAGCAACGCTGCGCGGCATCCTGTCCTGCTTTGCAATTGCGGTCTCCAAGGGTCTGCAGTACGGGGTCCCGCTGGAGGAGTTCGTGGACACGTTCACCTTCCAGACATTCGAACCCAGAGGAGTGGTCGAAGGTCATCCGAACATCAAGATGGCGAACTCGATCATCGACTACGTATTCCGGTCACTCGGAATCGAGTATCTGGAACGCGACGATCTGGCGCAGGTGCCGCCGAACCGGTCCGGGGATTTGCCGGAACCGCCGATGGGCCTAGCCGTTGAGGCCGGCATGCAGCTAGATCTCACCGACGCTGCCATGGAATCGGATATCGATGCCCAGGTGGCGGCTGCCAAGTTCGTCGATGCCGAGGTTGTCGGGGGAGTGCCATCGATCCCGGCGGCGCTGGCATCACCAAATGGGAAGGAACCACTCGGTGGGGCCGCCGCGGTGACGGCGGCGCTCAACGGCGGCGCAACCCAAGCCGCCGTGGCCACCGTGGCCGCGGAGTACTCACTGAGTGAAATGATGGGAGATGCCCCGGCATGCCAAGGATGCGGCCACATGACCGTGCGCAATGGATCCTGCTACGTCTGCCTGACCTGCGGAGACACAACCGGCTGTAGTTAGTGGTGGGAAGGCCCGGTTGTGGAGAGGGGAGCCATCGGGGGAGGGCTCCCCTTCTCGTTGACAAGTAACAACTAGCCATCCCGTCGTACGTGCTTAGACCCACCCTCACGGTGGCTCTAAGCACGCACGATCGGCCAAGATGGGGGTATGCCTGACCTCGAACTCATCTATGTCGGTGATCCGATGTGCTCCTGGTGTTACGGGTTCGGCCCGGTCGTCGAGAACCTCGACGCTCGGTTCTCCTTCCCTACCCGGCTGATCATCGGCGGGCTCCGCCCCGGGCCCGCCGCCGAAGTCCTCGACGACCGGATGCGAAGGTTCCTACGACACCACTGGGAGGAGATCGGTGAACGGACCGGACAACCGTTCGATCTCAGCGGACTCGATCGTGAAAACTGGGCCTACGACACGATGACCGCGGACACAGCGGCCGTGACCATGCGCGAAATCGATGCCGACGTCGCCCTCGCGTTCTTCGCCCGCTTGCAGCGGGCGTTCTATGCCGAGCGTGTCGACGTCACCGACCCAGCCGTCTACCGGGAGCTCGTCGCCGACTTCGCCGTCGGCGCCGATCGGTTCGCCGACCAGCTCGCCTCACCAGCGATGCGCGAAGAAACCTTGGCCGACTTCGCCGAGGCTCGTGCCCTCGGTGCCACCGGATTCCCAACCCTGTATCTGGGCCACGGAGACGACATGTACCTGGTGAGTCGCGGCTACGCCCCATTCGAGGTCCTCGAAGAGGCGTTGATCGGGTTTCTCGACGAGCGGTTCCCTGAGGAGATCGGCGACCTGGTCCGGCAGCCGGCGGCAGCCGACTGAATGTCGTTCGCCTCCGCCACCGCGGTCAGTCATGTGATGGGCGACGTGTATCAGAGCGCCGTTGAGCCGGGGTGGGACATACTCGGGGCAACCAACGGCGGCTACCTGATGGCATTGTCAGCCCGCGCTATGGCTCAAGTCGCCGAGCGCCCCCACCCGGTGACGATCACGGCCCATTTTCTCAACCCGGCCGGTCCCGGGTCGGTCACTATCGACACCAACCTCCTCAAGACGGGAAAGCGGTTCGCCACGGTCCAAGCCCGCCTCAACGATCCCCAACACTCGCTGGTCGCGCTGCAAGGCACCTTCGGAGACCTTCAGCCCTCGAGCGCCTTGAAGCGATTCGAAGCAGGACCGCCCGAGCTACCACCACCCGAGGAGTGCGTCGGCGTCGAGCCCGCCGATACCTTCCCCCCGCCCATCTTCGCCAAAATCGAGGTGCGGCTCCACCCCGACGACGTGCCCCTTCTCTCCGACAGCCCGCGACAGCCGCGCATCAGGGGATGGTTCCGACTCCGCAACGGCGAACCGATCGACACCTTCGCCGTGCTTCTCGCCGTCGACGGTTTCCCACCTGCCATCTTCAACACCGACCAGCCTCCGGCGTGGACCCCGACAGTCGAGCTCACTGCCCATGTGCGCGCCGTGCCGGTACGCGACGGGTGGCTGGCATGTGCATTCACCACGCGCTTCATCACCGGGGGGTTCCTCGAGGAAGACGGCGAGGTGTGGGACGCCACCGGACGGCTGATCGCTCAGTCCCGCCAGCTGGCTCTGGTGCCCAGGAGGCTCCGCAAATAGAGCGCGATCTAGTCTGGAGCAGGGCGACCTTTTGCGGAGCCGTGGCCCGAGCGGACCGTAGGCGAGAGCGAGAAAAAGAGCTCCACATCCGTCGAGGGACGAGGTCACTCATCGGTGCGCCCTCTAAGACGTGAGCCAGGAGCCCCAGCTATTGAGCCTGGAGCGACAGGAGACGGCCGTATTGGTGAAGGCTCAACCGTTCCCAGCGAGTTCCTGAACTCTCATGCGACTCTCAGGATCAAAGACGCTAGCCGCGCCGTTGGTATGGGTAAGCGACCACGACACGAGGACCTTTCATGACGATGACCAGCGGCAGCGGAACCTACATCGGATACGAACCACCTGGGACCAAGGCCCCCCTCCGATCCGAGCCACCACGTAAGAAGAAGGGTGGATGGATCGCGGTCGTCGCAGCCTCACTCGTCGTTGGCGGACTTTCTGGAGCCGCCGCCGCCGTCCTGATCGACGATGAACCGGCGGCGCCCGTCGTCATCGAGGTCCCGGCCGCCGCCGAGCCGGTCGCTCCGTCGAACACCGATGTCCCGACCTTCCTTGGGGTCGATCCTGCAGCGGTAGGGGCCACCGTCATCCCGAGCATCGTCACCGTACAAGTGGGTTCGATCCAGAACGGCGAGTTCGTCCCCACAGCCTCGGGGTCGGGCGTCGTATTCGACCCCAGTCACATCATCACCAACCACCACGTGATCGACGGGGCCACCGCGGTCCGGGTCGTTCTCTCCGATGGCAGGGTCTATGACGCCGAAATCGTCGGCAGCGACCCCATCACCGACGTGGGCGTATTGGTGTTGGAGACGACAGACCTCGATCCGCTGACGCTCGGCGCCACCGACACGCTCACCGTCGGGATGCCGGCTATCGCCGTCGGAAGCCCGCTTGGTCTCGATGGCGGACCGTCCCTGTCGGTAGGTGTGATCTCCGCCCTGGGTCGTGAGGTTCGGACCGGCCCAGACGTCGTTCTCTTCGGCATGATCCAGACCGATGCTCCGATCACCAACGGGTCGAGCGGCGGCGCCCTGGTCGACGCCAACGGCAGGCTGATCGGCATCACCACCGCGGTCGGCGCCAGCCAGCTCGGCATCGAAGGTATCGGGTTCGCCACTCCAATCGAGATCGTCGAGCGCGTCGCCACCGAAATCATCGAGACCGGGTCCGCGTCCCATGCGCTGCTGGGGATCCTCGGCAGCACTGCGTTTGAACAGATCTCTGACAGCGGCGTGATGCCGGTTGGGGTCACCGTCGAAGAGGTGACCGAATCCTCGTCAGCCGCCATCGCCGGGATCGTCGTTGGCCAGGTGATCACCTCTGTTGATGGTGTTCCCGTCCGCACCATGGACGAGCTGATCACCGCGCTGCGACACTACAGCGCTGGGGAGACGGTGACCATCGAGTTGACCGATGGCGGAATGGTCACTCTCCAGCTCGGTACGCGGGAGTAACGAGTGACAAGCAACACTCCGGGACGAGGATGAGGGAAAACCGGGGCATTGGGCGGGTTTTCCCTTGGGTGGCTTGCCTTCCATAACTCTTCGAAAGCTCTTGACTTTCGTCATGGTGTTCGATATTCTTCGAACATGACAAGAAATGTGCCCGAAGGCCACAAATCCAGGGGAATGCGATGAGGATGGAACCTCGGGTGAGGGATTTCACCGCCCCCGAGACCGGCGAGCCGACTGTCGAGCTCGCGCTCCACTCCGCTGCAGACCTGCTCGTCGTTCTCTGGCTCCTCGAGGGCTGTGACGAGGCGGAGCAGGACTTTCAGGAATACGGCCTCGGAGCCGACTGGTTTGCCGGCATCACTTCCGCCATGTCGGATGCAACCACCGAGGCTATCCAGGGTGTCGGCGCCGGTGAGGTGTGGATCTCGGTGATGGGAATCCTCGCCGACCTGCCGGACGGCAGCACCGTCGACGAATTCATCGACCACGTCCAGGCCATGGATCCCGTCGATATGAGGACCCGTTTGGTAGAGCTGAAGAGCTCCCGCGGCGCCGATGCCGATCTCCTGAAGGCAGCGGCCGAGGGAGACGCCGGCGCCCTGGAGCAGTTTCTCACCCTGCCCATGTTCGATGATCACGAACTGTGGCGGGACACGATCCAGCATCTGCTGGAGATGTCTCCCCAGGAGACCACCGAAATCATCACCACCGCGATGCGGGGCCTGCAGAAGGATGCTTTCGCCGAGCACGAGAAAGCCTTCCGTTCGATTCTCGAACGCGACATCGAGGCGCACCGGAGCATGGCGAAGCGAATGTCGGCGGAGCGGCTGGTCGAGCTCACTACCAACGGGATTTCGATAGAGCAGGCCGGGTACACCAGGCCGATCCTGCTGCTCCCGACCGTCGCCGGGCGGCCGTGGGTGATATTCACCGATACGCCCGACCGCCTGATCATGGCCTATCCGGTAGCGGACGAATACATGGGCGCCGATCCCGACGCCCCGCCCAACTGGCTGATCAAAATATACAAGGCACTCGGCGACGAGCGGCGACTGCGGATCCTGCGCCACCTGTCGCGGGGACCAGCTTCGCTGCACGAGCTGGCCGAAGAGTTCGACATCTCGAAGTCGACTCTGCACCACCACATGATGCTGCTGCGCACCGCGGGGCTGGTGAAGGTGCTGATCGGCAATGAGAAGGAATACGCGTTACGCGAGCACGTGGTGCCAGAGACGGCGGCTGTCCTCCAGGCCTATATCGGCAACGATGCCATCAAGGGGGAATCGTGATGTTGCACAGCCCCAACCTCGGTTACGCTCGGATGGCCGAGCTCACCAAAATCGCCGGCGGCAGCCAAGCTTCGCGGCACAAAGGGGGGGCGCCAGGGAGGGTCGCTCGAATCCGCCTCGTCATCGCACGGGTTCTGGTACTGACGGGAGCGAAGCTCCATGGGACGGAGCCCGTGGTCATCGGGAGGGTCGTCATCCTCGACCCGTGTGGCGAACCCCCACTGGGATTCCGGCCGGCCGCCTAGAGGCTCCGCAAATAAGACGCTATCCGGTCTCTGTAGGCGAGACCATCTGCGGAGCCGTGGCCCGAGCGGCCCGCCGCGAAGCGGCAGAAGCGGAAAAAATGGCGCTCCGCAAATAGGACGCTATCCGGTCTCT
>SMVB01300595.1_pt1 | contig 29824 bp, 21 predicted proteins | sample 2456461 | NCBI WGS metagenome assembly SMVB01 (sample SAMN11095934, study PRJNA526329) | marine sediment metagenome | biome: Marine sediment; feature: Surficial sediment; material: Deep marine sediment; isolation source: Hadal surficial sediment | place: Pacific Ocean | collected 2014-05 | depth... | reverse complement strand
TGAATACCAATTATTGCTTTTAATCCTGTATCTTTGTCGTTGCAAAAAACAACTTGTTCATGATTGTCGAAAGATAATTGTCCAAAAACAGGATTCATTTTTTTAAGATCATTTGTAGTAATTATCTCAGTTACCATATTCATTTTAAATTTAAATATCCTTAAAAAGGAGGTGCAAAAGTAGTTGTTTATCAACAATATCACAATTAAATTGTTGTTAAAATAAGAATATGTTAATTTATATTAATTATTTATAAATGAAAGAGCTTCAATATCTTAATCGTTTTTTTGTAAAATATAGAGGACGATTGTTATTTGGTCTTTTTATTACAATAATTGCGCGCATCTTTGCTCTACTTGTTCCAAAATTTATTGGTGATTCTGTAAATATTGTTGAAAAATATATAAATAACGAAATCACAGATATAGCTTTGGTTAAATCTGAGTTACTCACTAATATCCTTTTTATTTTAGGAACTACCCTATTAGCCGCATTTTTTACCTTTTTAATGCGACAGACTTTTATTGTTGTATCTCGACATATTGAATTCGATTTAAAAAACGATATTTTTAGACAGTATGAAAGACTATCCTTGAGTTTTTATAAGCAAAATCGCACAGGGGACCTAATGAGTCGAATAAGTGAAGATGTTTCGAAAGTACGCATGTATGCTGGCCCAGCTTTAATGTATAGTGTAACTACAATTACATTATTTATTGTAGTAATCGGTTATATGTTTTATGCGGCTCCTTTACTTACTTTATATGCTATAGCTCCATTGCCCATTCTTTCAATTGCAGTTTACAAACTCAGTGTTGCTATTCATAAACGAAGTACGGTTGTTCAACAATATTTATCGAAACTTACCACATTTACCCAGGAAAGTTTTAGTGGTATTGCAGTAATTAAGGCTTATGGAATTGAACCCCGAATAAATACTGATTTTGTTGAACTTTCCGAAAAAAGTAAAGACAAAAATATTGATTTAGCAAAGGTACAAGCTCTCTTTTTTCCTCTCATGTTACTACTTATTGGACTTAGCAATGTAATGGTAATTTTTATAGGCGGAAATCAATTTATCAATGGTGAAATTGAAAATATGGGAACCATTGTTGAATTCTTAATTTATGTAAATATGCTTACTTGGCCTGTTGCTGTTGTAGGATGGGTAACCTCAATGGTACAACAAGCCGAAGCCTCTCAAAAACGTATTAATGAATTTTTAAAAGAGGTCCCTAATATTAAAAACCATGTAACAAAAGTAACACCTATTAAGGGCATCATAGAATTTAAAAATCTCTCTTTTACCTATCCCGATACAAATATTACTGCTTTGAAAAACATATCGTTTACAGTAAATCCTGGAGAAACTTTATCTATTATTGGAAACACAGGTTCTGGTAAATCTACTATACTAGAACTTATTAGTCGTTTGTATGACGTTGAGAGTGGGCAGTTAATGATTGATGGCATTTCTGTTAAACAACACAATCTAACCAGCCTTAGAAGTAGTATTGGATATGTGCCACAAGATGCATTCTTATTTAGTGATACTATAAGCAATAATATAAAATTTGGAAAAGAAAATGCAACAGATGCAGAAGTAATAGAAGCCTCTAAAAATGCTGCTGTACATAAAAATATAACTGGTTTTAAAAAAGGCTACAATACAATTTTAGGTGAACGTGGTATTACCTTAAGTGGTGGACAAAAACAAAGAGTATCTATTGCCAGAGCTATTATAAAAAATCCCCAAATCTTGTTATTTGATGATTGTCTTTCGGCAGTAGACACTAAGACAGAAGAGGAAATTTTAAATAACTTACAAAGCCTATCTAAAAATAAAACCACAATTATTGTAAGTCACAGGGTTTCTACAGTAAAAAATTCAGATATTATAATAGTATTAAATGAGGGTGAAATTATACAGCAAGGGTCTCATAATGAACTAGTAAACTCAGATGGATACTATAAGGAATTGTATGCTAAACAATTGTTGGAAAAAGAAATATAACTTTTATGTTGGCATATTTGTATTTTTTTTAGATTTTTGGTAAAACCTTAACAAAAAACAATATTATGAGTGAGAAGAATATGATAGACCGAGAAGAAATACATTCAAAGATAATGCGTGCTGGAAGACGTACTTATTTTTTTGATGTTAGAGCCACAAGGGCCGGAGATTATTATTTAACTATTACAGAAAGTAAAAAGTTTACTAATGAAGATGGTTCTTACCATTACAAAAAGCACAAAATATACCTTTACAAAGAAGATTTTATAGAGTTTAAAGACAGTTTAGGTGAAATGATAACCTTTATTATTGATGAAAAAGGTGAAGAAGTAATTAGTGAACGTCATCAAAAAGATTATAAAAGAGAGAATACAGATTCAGATACAGCTGTCTCTGACAATGATACTGAAACAAGCCCAAATGATGAGTCAGCAACATCTAATTTCACAGATGTTGACTTTGATGATATTTAAAAAGATTGTTATACAACTATAATGAAATTTTTTCGTCTTTCCTTTTTTTTACTAGGAGGGACGTTTTTTTATATCTTTAAGCAAAACATGTATTATTATGAAAAACTTATTTCTCATTATTCTTATATTACAGGCTTTAAATGTAATTGCACAGGATTATAAAGTAGATTTAGAATATTACCTTCCTAATGATGTTAGCTATAACCCAGACATCCCAACTCCAAAAAGTATTATTGGTCATGAAATTGGAGATTGGCATATTACACATGACAAGCTTGTACAATATATGTATGCTTTAGCAGCTTCCAGCGACAGAATAACAATTGAAAATAGAGGAGTAACTTTTGAAGACAGACCATTGCTACTGTTAACAATTACATCTCCAAATAACCATAGAAATATCAATTTAATACAAAATAATCACCTAGCCCTTACAGAAGATAATTCTAGCACTATAAATATTAGTTCAATGCCTATTGTGGTTTATCAAGGATTTTCCATTCATGGTAATGAGGCCAGTGGTTCTAATGCTGCACTTGTTGTGGCGTATTATTTAGCTGCTGCCCAGGGTGCAAAAATAAATGAGCTTCTTACTAATGCAGTAATATTATTCGATCCTTCATTTAATCCTGACGGATTACAACGTTTTTCTTATTGGGCTAACATCCATAAAAGCAAGAACATTAACCCAGATCCTAACGATAGGGAATATAACGAAGTTTGGCCAGGTGGAAGAACTAATCATTACTGGTTTGATATGAATCGAGATTGGCTTCCCGTACAGTTACCAGAAAGTCGAGCCCGAATAAATACCTTTTATAATTGGTACCCTAATATCTTAACCGATCATCACGAAATGGGAACCAATGCCACTTTTTTCTTTCAGCCGGGAATTCCTTCACGAACACATCCATTAACCCCTGCTAAAAACCAGGAACTCACTGCTACTATCGCCGAATTCCATGCCAGAGCGTTTAACAAATTAGGTAGTTTTTACTATACCAAAGAAAATTTCGATGATTTTTACTATGGAAAAGGTTCTACATTCCCAGATATTAATGGAGGTATTGGAATCCTTTTTGAACAAGCATCTTCCCGAGGTCATGCTCAAGAAAGTGATAATGGAGTGCTCACTTTTCCATTTACTATCCGAAATCAATTTACTGCAGCATTATCAACTTTAAATGCTGCAATATCATTACAAACGCAATTACTAGAATATCAACGTTCGTTTTTTAACAATGCCAGAAAAGAAGCTTCTTCAGGAAATGCTATAATTTTTGGAGATTCAAAAGATGCTTCAAAAGTGTATCATTTGGCAGAAATACTTCAGAGACATAAAATTAAGTTTCATGAACTTAAAAAGGATTTTACTCAGGGAGGAAAAACCTATAAGAAAGGTTTCAGTTATGTAATTCCATATAACCAAAAGCAACACCGCCTTATAAAGGCAATGTTTGAAAAACGTACTAAATTTCAGGATAGTTTATTTTATGATGTTAGTGCGTGGACATTCCCATTAGCATTTAACTTAGACTATTTAGAAAATGTTAATTTAAGTAATTTAGGTTCTGAGGTTATCGATTTAAAAATGCCAGAAATCAACTTATCATTTACATCAAACTATGGATATTTAATGGAATGGAACGAATACTATTCCCCTAAAGCCCTTTACAAAATTTTAAAAAAAGGAATAAGGGCTAAGGTAGGGTTGTTACCTTTTAGTTTAGAAAACAAAGAATATGATTACGGTACTATACTAATTCCTGTACAAAACCAAAAACTCGATAGGAACGAACTAGCTGAATTTCTAAAAGAAGTTGCAAATGAAAGTCATATTCCCATCACTGGAGTAAATTCCGGATTAACCGAAGGTATTAATCTTGGCAGTAGCAAATTTAGGGCAATAACTCTTCCTAAAGTAGCATTGGTAGTTGGAAATGGCATAGCCCCTTACGATGCTGGAGAAATATGGCATTTATTAGACCAACGATATGATATGTTAGTCACAAAATTAGATACACGAGATTTTAATCAAGTTGATCTGAATCGATATACCGATATTATTTTACCAAATAGTTTGGACAATGCGTTAACAAAAAAGGACGCTGAAAAACTTAAAACGTGGATCAAAAATGGGGGTACACTTATAGGTTATAAAAATGCAGGTAAGTGGTTTAATAGCAATGAATTATTAAAAATAAAATTTAATAAATTAAAAGATAGTGCTCAAAACATTTCTTTTGAACAACGCAGTAATTACTCTGGAGCCAAGAAAATTGGAGGTGCTATTTTTGAAATAAAACTAGACCGTTCTCACCCAATTGCTTTTGGATATAAAAATAATAAATTACCTATTTTTAGAAACTCTACAATTTTTGTTGAAGCTGATAAAGACAGCTATAATAATCCATTACAATACACCAACAACCCTTTACTAAGTGGTTATATCTCTATACAAAATTTAAAAGAATTAAAAAACACGGTGCCTTTTAAAGTGAGTAAATTAGGTAATGGTCATGTTATTTATTTTACCGATAACACCAACTTTAGAGCATTTTGGTATGGTACTAATAAATTACTTATGAATGCTATATTCTTTGGAGATGAGATGTAATCTTGAATAGTGAGAAAATTTAAACTTATATTTTTTTAATAATTGTTGTATTATAATATGAACTCAAAGCAAATTTTTGAAAACAATAAAAATTGGGTTGCAAGTAAACTTGCAGAAGATGAAAATTATTTTGAAAATCTTGCAAAAGATCATACCCCTGAGCTTTTATATATAGGATGTTCCGACAGTAGGGTACCCGCAGAATATTTAATGGGAATTGAGCCTGGCGACGTATTTGTACATCGAAATATTGCCAATATGGTTTCTGATAAAGACCTCAATGTTATGTCTGTACTAAATTACGCAGTAGACTATCTGAAAATTAATCATATTGTTGTTTGTGGTCATTATTATTGTGGTGGAGTAAAAGCAGCCATGGAAAAATCTGATTTTGGTGATCTAAACCCATGGCTTAAAAAAATTCAAAACGTTTATAAAATACATGAAGAGGAACTAAATGCTATAACTTCTGAGGAAATTAAATACAAACGTCTCATCGAATTAAATGTTCAGGAACAATGCAAAAATATTATTAATACCAAAGTCGTTCAAAAAGCATTAACTAAAAGAAATATAAAAGTACACGGTTGGGTTTTTGATATTAAAACAGGAAAATTGAAAAATATGAATGCTTGAATCATAGTTAAATAGATTGAATATAATTAACCTATGAAATTATTAGAAGTAAAAACAAAAAAGGATTCTAAATTGTTTACTGCTTTATCAGTTGCACTATACAAAAATATTCCTGCATGGATACGACCTATAGATGAAGAAATTGAGAATATTTTTAACCCCGATATAAATAATAATTATAAAAATGGTGAATGTATAAGATGGATACTTGAGGATAACAATAAAATTATTGGCCGTGTTGCTGCATTTATTAATTTTAAAACTGCTTCAAAACTTAATTGCCAACCCACAGGAGGAATTGGTTTTTTTGAATGTATTAATAATCAAAAAACGGCTAATATTCTTTTTGATAGTAGTAAGGTATGGTTAAAAGAAAGAGGTGTGGAAGCTATGGATGGTCCTATCAATTTTGGGAATCGAAATAAATGGTGGGGATTATTAACTAAAGGATACGATATTGAGCCTAGTTATCAATGCAATTATAACTTTCCTTATTATAAAGAATTATTTGAAAATTATGGTTTTCAACTATATTTTAATCAATTTACATTTGTAAGAAATATTATAGACCCTGTAAGTCCAAGGATTCAGTATAAAGCAGATTTAATAAAAAAAGATCCTGGATATACATTTGAACATTTCAGTATGAAAAAATTTAAAAAACATACAGATGATATTATCAATATTTATAATAGGGCTTGGGTTAATCATATAGGAGTTCCAAAAATGACACACGAAAAAGGAGAAGCCATTATAAAACAATTAAAACCAATACTAAATGAAAAAATAATTTGGATGTGTTATTATAATGAAAATCCTGTTGCTTTTTATTTTAATATTCCAGATGCAAACCAAATACTTAAACATGTAAATGGTAAACTAAACTTACTTGGAAAATTAAAATTCTTATGGTTTAAAAAATTTAGTAAAAGCCAGAAGATGCTGGGAATAATATTTGGAGTAATTCCTGAACATCAAGGTAAAGGTGTTGATGGAGCATTAATACTTGCCTCTTTAGACTCACTAATTAGTCTTACACATAAATATCCTATAATTGAAATTAAAGGAATAGGCGATTTTAATAAGAAAATGATATTGGTTTTAAAACAAGTAGGAGGAGATATTTGTAAAATACATACAACATATCGCTATCTCTTTGATAGAAATAAACTGTTCGAAAGAATGAAATCAATTATTTAAATCTTATGTAGAGAAAACAATTTATTTTCTTTTTTTTACGGGTGGCATCGTACCAAAAACTTTATCCCAAAATGTACTGGAAACTCCAAAAGCTTTTTCTGGATATTTGTAATGGTGTAGACTATGATGAAGCCATAAATTTTTAAATCTCTTAGGAGCTTTCATAACATGTGTTGCTCTATGAACAAAAGAATAAATTAAATATCCTACAAAAAAACCAGGAAAAAACCCAAAAGTTAGATCAGGTATTCCAAGTATCCAAAAAATAATATAATAAATTCCAAATAATACCCCTGCCATAATAAAACCAGGAACCGGTGGCATTAGTAATCGCTCTTTATCTATTGGGTAAAGATGGTGAGAACCATGCATTATAAAATGAAACCGTTGTGACCATTTAGCTTCAGTAATCCAATGAAAAATATAACGGTGAAGTATATACTCTGCGAAAGTCCAAAATAACAATCCAAAAATGAACAATCCAATTAATAACATAATTGGTAATCCTATCTGATAAATAGCAAAATATATAGCTATAATAATAGCTATTCCATAAATAATAATATTAGATTTAGGTGTGGTCTTTGTAAGGCTTTCTAAAAATGGGTTTTCAAATATTGTTGCTTTTCCATGTTTAAACTCTGTAGTAACTTTTGGTTTCATAGCTTTCTACCTTAAATTACAAATATAATTAATAATTAATAAATTACATAAATATAAACACAACCGATAATTATTTCTAATTAACTTAAAAAAATCAATAACGGCTAAAAATTTATCATTATCTTTTTAGCAGCCTCAAATTCTAAAACCATTTCTTTTATTATCTCCGCTGCAGGTTTAACTTTGTGTATGAGTCCTGAAACTTGACCTATTTCCAATTCCCCATCAACAAGGTCTCCTTCAAACATTCCCCTCTTAGCTCGTGCACGACCTAATAATTTTTGTAATTCTTCTTTGGTAGGATTGGTTTTGTATAACTCTATTATTTCTTCATAAAATTTATTTTTAAGCATCCTAACAGGAGTTAGTTCTTTTAAAGTTAATAATGTATCTCCTTCATTTGACTTTACAACTAAATCTTTAAAGGATTGATGTGCACTAGATTCTTCACTTGCTACAAAGCGGCTACCCACTTGCACCCCGTCTGCACCTAATACCATGGCAGCTAACATCCCCTTACCATTGGCAATACCCCCGGCAGCAATCAACGGAATAGTTAGTCTTTCCTTTACCATGGGAATAAGGGTAAATGTTGTTGTCTCTTCGCGTCCATTGTGACCTCCAGCTTCAAATCCTTCTGCGACTACAGCATCCACACCGGCTTCTTGAGCTTTTAATGCAAACTTTATACTACTTACTACATGTACAACGGTAATTCCATTTTCTTTAAAATTAGCTGTATAAATATTTGGATTACCTGCCGAAGTAAATACAATCTTTACACCTTCCTCAATAATAATTTTAATGATTTCTTCTATGTCAGGATATAACATAGGGATGTTTACTCCAAATGGTTTGTATGTAGCTTTTTTACATTTTATAATATGCTCTTTAAGAATATTTGGATACATAGAACCTGCACCCAATAATCCCAAACCTCCCGCATTGCTGACAGTACTGGCCAGTTTCCAACCACTATTCCATATCATTCCGGCTTGGATAATGGGATACTTAATCTTAAACAGTTGAGTAATCTTGTTTTGCACTACCCCTTAGCTTTGTTGATCAAGAATAATTGATATTAGCAATAGAAATTTTTCCATAATATTCTTTTATGAGATTACACCACTTCCCAGGAGTTCTTCGCCTTGGTACCAAGCAACAAATTGACCTTCGGTAATAGCAGATTGAAGTTTATCAAAAATAACAAAAAGTCCCGAATTTGTTTGATGTAATGTAGCTTTCTCCAAAGGTTGTCGATACCGAATCCGAGCGAAAACTTCCATAGTTTCATCTTCTTGTAATTTTTTATCAGTACGAATCCAATGTATTTCTTTGGGTTTTACATATAATCCTCGACGGTATAATCCGGGATGGTTTTTTCCCTGCCCCGTATATATAATATTTTCTTTCACGTCTGTATCAATAATAAACAATGGTTCTTTAGTTCCTCCTACTGCAAGACCTTTACGTTGTCCTTTAGTAAAATAATGAGCCCCCTGATGGGTTCCCACTATTTTTCCATCAGATTTTGAATAGATTTGTTTCTTTGAAAGATTTTTTAGTTTTTCTCCTTCCGAAGAAAATTCTATAGCTACTTTATCATATCCTGAAAAGTCTGACGGAACCTCAACAATAACCCCCTTTTTTTGCTCTAATTGTTGCTGAAGAAACTCTGGAAGGTGTACTTTACCAATAAAACATAAGCCTTGAGAATCACGTTTTTCAGCAGTAATTAAGCCCTGGTCTGAAGCTATTTTACGAACTTCAGGTTTAAGAAGTTCTCCAACAGGAAACAAGGTTTTTGATAACTGTTTCTGTGATAACTGACATAAAAAATACGATTGATCTTTGTTTGGATCTTTCCCTTCGAGTAGTTGATATATTTTCTTGTTGTCTTTTTCTATGGTTCCTTTTCTGCAATAGTGCCCTGTAGCTACATAATCGGCTCCAAGTTCAAGGGCAATTCTTAGGAATACTTCAAATTTAATTTCACGATTACAAAGTACATCAGGATTAGGGGTACGTCCCATTTTATACTCTTGAAACATATAATCCACAATTTTTTCTTTATACTCAACACTAAGATCAATAGTTTGAAATGGAATCCCTAATTTTTCGGCAACAAGCATTGCATCGTTGCTGTCATCTAACCAGGGACATTCGTCTGAAATGGTCACAGAATCATCGTGCCAATTCTTCATAAAGAGCCCGATAACGTCGTAACCCTGCTCTTTTAAAAGATAGGCTGCCACGCTGGAGTCAACGCCACCACTTAATCCCACAACAACACGTTTCATATTAAATTTTTTGAAAGCGCAAAGTTACGAAATAAAAAAGTCCCGAGGATGGTTAGTATCTGCTTCCTAATTGCCCTTTTTCTTATAAGATTTTGGATAGGTCTCCTCAAGAATCACTTCTTGATTCTTGTAATATTTCCAGGGTCCATGTTTTTTTCCGTTTTTATATTGCCCAATAATAACTATGTTTCCATAGGCATCATAATAGGTTGCAGGCCCATTAAGTTGATCATTTTTATTATGAAGTTTTTTCAGAAGAACCCCTTGCGGCGAATAATAATTATTTTCTCCTTCCTTAATTCCATTTTTGTACTCAGTTTCTTCAGTTACCTTGTTATTAGTGTAATAAGTAACTATTAATCCTTCAAGTTTTCCGTCAACATAAAATTCTTTTGTCATGACTCCATTAGATTTTTTATGGTAATAAACCCACTCTCCCATTCTACTTTTATCTTCCATTTTTCCTTCACTTACCAACTTCCCCCTTTTTGTATAATATTGAACCTGAGCTATATTATTAGTATCGTTAAACGTTTTAATAATTGTGGGATTGTCATCGCAGTCGCTACAATAGTATTTAAAGACCCCAACTTCCTTACCGTGTTTAAAAGTACCCTCATACCTAAGCTGTTTAGTTCCCTGGAAGGTTTTTTTCCAAACCCCATGTCGCTCATTATTAATGTCGAATTGATTAATATCGTTTTGTGCTACTACATTTGAACATAAAACGATAAGACTTAAAACAAGAATAAACTTCATTTTATAAAACATACCAGATAATTCGTATTAATTAGTTAACGATAAATTATATTTTCTATTGAATTTAAAAACAAAAAACTTCCATTCGGAATATTTAATTATCTTCTTTTACCGGCCTTTTTTTGTTTTTCAGCTTGCTCCATCATTTCAGCCATTTTACGCTGAAAACGATTTTGCTTTTTAGGTTTCTTTTTGTTTTCCTGGATCTTAGCGTGGATTTTATCTTCATCGATAATAAATTTCTTAACCACCAACATAATCCCAATGGTAATAACATTTGAAGTAAGATAGTACACAGATAATCCACTGGCATAATTATTGAAGAATACTAACATCATCAACGGAGAGAGGTACATTAAGAATTTCATATTTGGCATTCCAGGCTGTTGCTGCTGCTGCATTGTCTGCCCCATTGTCATCATCATATAAATAAAGATAGCAATAGAAGCAAGTATTGGGAACAAACTTATGTGATCTCCATAAAATGGAATATTAAACGGCAATTCAGCTACAGTATCATAACTAGAAAGATCGTCTGCCCATAAAAAGCTTTTTTGTCTTAAATCGAAAGCACTGGGAAAGAAAGTAAATAACGCATAGAAAACCGGAATTTGTAACAAAGCAGGCAGACATCCTTTTAAAGGACTTGCACCCGCAATATTTTGCAATTTCAAGGTTTCTTGTTGGATTTTCATTTTGTTCCCCTCAAATTTCTTTTTAATTTCATCCAATTCCGGTTTTAATACCTTTAGCTTAGCCTGTGATAGATATTGTTTGTATTGAACAGGAGATAAGATCAACTTTATTAAAATTGTAAGTAAGATTATAGCAATACCAGCAGGTAAAAATCCACTTAAGAATCCAAATAATGGAATAATGAGGAATTTATTTATTAGACCAAAAATACCCCATCCCATCGGCATAGCCTCATCAAGGTTCCTTCCATAGCTTTTAAAAATTCTATAATCGGTTGGTCCATAATACATATTCATATTATACGAAATAGAGCCTCCCTTAGGTTCTAATAGCATTTTTGCACCATAATATTTAGTAAATACCGTATCAATTTCTTCATCTTTCACTAAGTCAATTGATTTAAATGCAACTTCTTTAAACGGAGTGTCAGTTAGAAGCATAGAGCTAAAGAAATGTTGACGGAAATTCATCCATGTTACATTTTTTTCTAATTCTTCGTCATCACTGGCGGGAGATAATTTGCTATGGTCTTCATCTTCATACTCATAAGTTAAACGTGAATAACGATTCTCGTAAGAAATACTTTTTGCATGACGATAGCCTTTCAATTTCCATTCTAAATAAATAGGTTGAGAAGTTGTTATAACATTCTCGAGTCCTTGTGTACGAACGCTAAATCCTAACATATATTCATTAGGAGGAAGTTCATATCGGTATTCTATAAAATTGTTTTCTGAAGTTTTTAACTTCATAGAAAGTACATTGGTATCTCCGTTAGAAGTAAACGATGGTTCAAAGTATAGTTCTTCTGAATTGATAATACGATTCTCTGAAAAGAATTGAAGATTTAAAGAGGAGTTACCATCTTTAATTAAATAAACCGGAGAACCATCATAAATAGTATGCTGTTTTAAACGAGCTTCCGTTATATATCCTCCTTTGTTGCTTATAGTTAAGTAAAGAAGGTCATTTTCAAGAATAGTAGTATCATCTGTAGCAGAAGGCAAAGTGCCAGAATAAGCAAAAGAACCCAATCGGTTTTTTAAATTTGAAAAAGCTAAAGAATCTCCGGTATTTACATTTGCGAGTTCTGAAGTAGCCTGTTCAAGGGAAACAACCTCAGAATCAAAATCTAAACCATCTTTCTCTAAAGTTCTATTCTCCTCTGAAATTTGTTCCTTTTTTGCTTTCTCAGCTTCAAGTTCCTCAGGAGTAGGCTGATTTTGATACAGCATAAATAATAAGATTCCACCTATTAAAACAAACCCAATTATGGTGTTAAAATCAAATTTCTTTTCTTCCATTTGCTATGTATTCTTCTTACTTATTTCAGAAGGAATTAAATTTTTCAATATTCTTTTTAGTTTGCAAATATCCAACCCATTATTTATAGTACGTCAAATTGTCGCATTATTTTCCCTTACTTTTTCGGTAGATAATTCTGAATGGTCATGCGCTGCTTTAACAAATGACACAAACAAGGGATGTGGATTGGCAACGGTACTCTTATATTCGGGATGGTACTGCACTCCAACAAACCAAGGATGCGCAGGTATTTCTATGATCTCTACTAAGCCTGTTTGAGGATTTATTCCCGTTGCAATCAAGCCGGCATCTTCTAATTGGTTTTGATATTTATCATTAAATTCATATCTATGTCTGTGGCGTTCATCAATAGTTTTGTATTGGTATACTCCACCAACGATGCTATTTTCTTTTAGATCGCATTTCCAGGCTCCCAAACGCATAGTACCACCTTTATTGGATATACTTTTTTGATCTTCCATTAAATCAATAACCGGATGAGGTGTTTCAGGATTCATTTCAGTCGAATCAGCTTCTTTAAGTCCAAGAATGTTACGAGAATATTCTATTACCGCCATTTGCATTCCCAAACAAATTCCTAAAAATGGAAGGTTCTTTTCACGAGCATAACGTACTGCTTCTATTTTTCCTTCAATCCCACGTTTCCCAAAGCCCGGGGCAACCAAAATACCATTAAGGCCAGATAGTTTTTCGGCAATATTGCTATCATCAATATATTCAGAATGAATAGGAACAATATTAACTTTTACTTCATTTTTAGCTCCTGCATGAACAAAAGATTCTAAAATCGATTTGTATGAATCTTGTAGTTCGACATACTTCCCAATTAAACCAATTTGCACTTCACTTTTTGGATTTTTATGGCGTTTTAAAAATTGTTCCCATTGAACTAGATCAGGGGGGGTGGCATCAGATAAATTAAGTTTTTGCAATGTAATAGAATCCAATCCTTCCTTTAACATAAAAATTGGGACATCGTAAATAGTAGAAGCATCAATAGATTCTATTACTGCTTCTTGTTGTACATTACAAAATAATGCTAATTTTTTTCGAATATCATTAGACAGTTTGTGTTCCGTACGACAAACCAAAATATCTGCTTTTATTCCACTTTCCATTAATTTTTTAACCGAATGCTGTGTGGGTTTTGTTTTTAGTTCTCCGGCTGCTTTCAGATAGGGAATTAATGTAAGGTGAATTACCAAAACATTGTCATCTCCAAGCTCCCATTTCATTTGTCTTACAGATTCTATGTAAGGCAATGATTCAATATCACCAACTGTTCCTCCAATTTCTGTAATGACAATATCATATTTGCCTGTTCTACCTAATAATTGAACCCGTTCTTTAATTTCATTGGTAATATGAGGAATTACCTGTACCGTCTTTCCTAAAAACTCTCCCCTTCTTTCCTTTTCAATTACACTTTGGTAAATACGGCCTGTTGTAACGTTATTAGCCTGGGAGGTAGGGACATTCAAAAAACGTTCATAATGGCCTAAATCCAAATCGGTTTCTGCACCATCATCGGTAACATAACACTCACCATGTTCATAGGGATTAAGTGTCCCAGGATCAATATTTATATAGGGATCTAACTTTTGAATAGTTATACGATAACCTCTAGCTTGTAGAAGTTTAGCTAAAGATGCTGCAATAATTCCTTTACCTAATGAAGAAGATACCCCGCCAGTTACGAATATGTACTTAATAGTGTTCATTTGTGCTAACTATACGGGATGCAAATGTACAGTTTTATATGAATATGGACAAAAAATAAATGATTGCTTCATGAAAGGAATATATTATTTAAAAACCCTACAATATATTAAAAAAAATTATTCCCATTTTGCAAAGGCTTTAAGTTGTCTTGCAACAAATTCTTCCCATTCCAATTCTTTATTTCTAATATTTGAATGATCCGTTTCATTATCAAATCTAAGTTGCATTTCTTTGCGCATATTTTCAATAGTATTGTAAAAAGTGTCCATTTCTTTTTTTATATTCTTCGAAAATATTGTCTCTGATATTTTTTTCCGAAGTAATCGTGCATGTAATTCAGATATGTCGAAATGTGTTTGCTCATGTTTTAATGTGTTTTCTGTAACTTCTGAAGCTATATACCAAGATAATGTTGGGTAGAAGTTACTTTGTATAGTATAATCCAAATCAAAATCGCCTTTTTCTTCAGAATAGGAAAAGGAATACGAAAATGAAATTCCCGAATTGGTACTTGCTACAAAACCACTTCCAATATTAGGTTTTGCTTGAAAATCTGCCCAAGAAAGTTTATAAGACTCGCTCCATATTATTTTTTCCTTTTCTATATTTAAAGGTATGGTTTGAAATAATAAGGTAAGTACAATTAAATAAAAATTCATATTAAAAATAACGATTAAAAAATATTTTTATTTGTTTTAAATTCCTTCTCAAGAGGGAATTTTTTTTTTTTAAAGTAGCAATTTAATAGATGTTCTTATTTTACAACTCCAACTTGAAGGTCTTTATCATATTTTATAATATATAAAGCATTATTTTGATATCCCGAAAACAATTTCTTAGTATACCGAAATTTATTTTCTATGTATTCAGTCTCAAAATCATCAATTATAGTATCGTAGACATCGTCTGCTGATGCTAACCTTAATAATACATCATAAGTAACATCAAATCCACGTATCGCATAACGATTGGGTAAGACCCCATATTTGTTTTTGTAACTCGTGATAAAGGGGTTAGGCACTTTAGGGTTATAGTTCTTTTTTACAGATGGAAAAGTAAAATTAAGATTAGCCAAATGTAAATTTGAAATATCATGATAATCATACACTTTATTTTTATCCAATGTGAATAAACGTATATTATACTCCTCTGGCATTCCATTCAAAAGCCCTACTACATTACTTACCAGCACAGGGTTTGCCGATTCTAAGATCACCCAATTTTCGATGGTTTCAGTCAATTTAGACTCAATATCATCCTTATATAAAAAAATTCCTTTTTCACCGGTACGTGGATTAAGTACACTTTCTATATGAAGATAAGAAAGGATTGCTTCTTTTTGCTTATTTCTTTTATTATCACAAATAAGAATTAAATTTTTTCCAGATCGATTATTCTTAATATAATCTAACATCGCCCTTTCCAACATTGCAATTGAAGGAATTGTTTGGAAGAAATTTGAATACGATTTTATTTCTCTATTACTCAAAGGAGAAAATACCGGAGTATCTGTACTTCGTAACATTGATATTGCTTTTACAACATTTTTTTGCAATAATGGGCCTATAACAGCGTCTACATTCTTAAAATTATTATTTGAAATAATCCTCCCGACTTTACTTTCATTTGCCTCGGTATCGTATACATCTATATTTACCGATATACCTTTATCCTTAATAAATTCGGCGGCCATTAAAACTCCACTGTAAAAATCGAGAGCTACACAAAGGTTTTTATCTTTTTTTAACAATTCTATATTGGCTTTAATTGAATCTGTATCTACTCTTTGAAGTCGAAACGGTAACATTAAAACTATGTTCTTTTTTTTATAATTTGATATACTGTTTTCAAGATTTATAACCGATGAATTATAAGATATGATTTCGTTATTTTTTTTGGGGATTATTAAAATCATTCCTTCTTTCAGACCTTCCTTTGCATATGGATTAAGAGTTATAATTACTTCTTTTGTAAGACCTAATTTTACTTTTAATCTATAAAACCCTTCTTTGGGTTGTACTTCATAATACTCGAAATTATCTTCTTCTATAATTGCCGAGTTAATTACAGATAATTTAGGTACATTTAGTACTGTTCCAATTTGAAGCATCTCCCCAATATTCGGATTAAGCATTTCCAATTCCGCAATAGTAATTCCATATTTGCGTGCGATACCATACTTGGTTTCCTTGGGTTGAACAGAATGTTTTTTAGTTTCAAAAGTATTAGTTACTATAGTAGTATTATTTGAATTAACTGTGGTGGATTTTTTCAAACTTATTGGAATCATAAGCTTCTCACCTTTTTTTAGTGCTTTAGAATATAAGTGCTTATTGTATCTCTTAATATCATCTATACTTACTTTGTATTTTTGTGATATACTAAAAAGTGTTTCCTTTCTTCTTACTCTGTGTTTTTTAAATTTTACATTTGGGTCATTTGAATCAAAACCATCTACTAAAGGAAGTATCAAAATTGTATCAGCTTTTATCCCATTTTTAACATCGGGGTTTAAGCGATAAATTTCATTGATAGTGATTTTATATTGCTTTGCAATACTATATGCTGTTTCTCCTTCCTTTACTGTATGATTTCGGTATTTTTCTTGCGCAGATAAAGTGAAACTCAGGCAATAAAAGCAAACAACTATTATATAAATTAAGTTCTTCATTAAAAAATTATTCCCATTCTATTGTGGCAGGTGGTTTTGAGCTAATATCATACACTACCCTATTAACGCCTTTTACCCTATTTATTATATGATTGGAAATTTCCTGCAAAAACTCATAAGGCAAATTTACCCAATCTGCGGTCATCCCATCGGTAGATTCTACAGCACGCAATGCCACTACTTTTTCATAGGTTCTTTCATCGCCCATTACTCCTACACTATTAACAGAAAGCAACATAGCTCCTGCTTGCCATACTTTATTGTATAAATCCCATTTTTTAAGACCATTTATAAAAATAGCGTCCACTTCTTGCAAAATTCGAATTTTTTCTTGGGTAACATCTCCTAATATTCTAATGGCAAGTCCTGGTCCAGGAAAGGGATGCCTTCCTAATATTTCCTTATCAATTCCCATCTCAGCACCAATACGACGAACCTCATCTTTAAACAGCATTTGTAAGGGTTCCACCACTTTTAGTTTCATAAATTCAGGTAAGCCACCCACATTATGATGTGATTTTATAGTTGCTGAAGGTCCATTTACGGAAATACTTTCAATTATATCCGGGTAAATTGTACCCTGTGCTAACCAATGTACATCTCGTAATAAATGTGCTTCATCGTCAAAAACTTCAATAAACACTCGTCCAATAGCTTTTCGTTTTTTCTCAGGATCGTTAATATCTTTTAAGGCATTCAAAAAGCGTTCCGAAGCATCCACCCCTTTAACATTCAAACCCATATGTTCATACTGCTTCAGAACATCACTAAATTCATTTTTACGAAGCAATCCGTTGTTTACAAAAATACAATAGAGATTCTTGCCAATTGCTTTATGTAATAAAATAGCTGCTACCGTAGAATCTACACCGCCACTTAATCCCAGCACCACTTTTTCCCTACCTATTTGTTTCTTTAGTGAATTTACAGTGGTATTGACAAAGGAGGCAGGAGTCCAAGATTGTTCTATATTTGCTATATCCACTAAAAAATTTTCAAGTATTTGTTTTCCGTGTGTTGTATGATATACTTCGGGGTGAAATTGTATAGCATAGGTTAACTCACCCTCGATTCTAAATGCCGCATTAACAACATCTTTAGTACTTGCTATACAAACACCATTTACAGGTAACTGAGCGATAGTATCACTATGACTCATCCATACTTGTGTCTCATTTGGAACCTTATTGAATAATCCTTTGCCCTTTTCAATATTTGTCAGATTAGCACGACCATATTCTCGAATATTTGAAGGTTCAACGTTTCCACCATTAAAGTGAGCGAGGTATTGTGCGCCGTAACAAACCCCTAAAAGTGGTTTGTTTCCCTTTATTTTTGAAAGGTTGGGTTGCGGAGCATCCTCGGCGAGCACCGAAAATGGGCTACCCGATAAAATTACCGCTTTAAATTCGTCTAAATTTGTAGGAATCTTATAATATGGATAAATTTCACAGTAAATATTTAGCTCTCTAACACGTCTTGCAATTAGCTGTGTGTATTGCGAACCGAAATCTAAAATAAGGACGCTGTTTTGCATAGGCAAAAGTAATTTAAAAAATCAAATTTTAAGTATCTAGAACAAAGAAAAAAAGTTAAGACTTGAAGGTATAAAAGAAGGGGATTTATTTACCTGATTGGTTTAAATTAATAATTGATTCAGGGAATTTTATTTTTCATTTAAATACAAAACTGTAAACTCATTACACAAGGGATCTAACGATTCTTTTATTTGAGGAAGAAGTTTGTCACCATATATCAAATAAAACTCCGAAAAATTTAAAATACGTTCTTGTAAACTTTGATTGGGAAATAATTCATCCTGAATTTTTACAAGTCGGGTTAACTCATCAAGCAGTTTGCGCTTCTGTGCTTTTAATAACCGTTTTTCTAGTTTATCAAGTCCGTTGAGTTGCTTTTTTTCTTGAGCCCCCACTGCACCTAAAAAGGAAGCATCGGTTTTTTTAGCTAATAGGTATAAATCCTCAAATTGCTTTTTCAGATGTTCCATTTGTGGTGTGAAATCGATCTTAATATCTGAAAGCTGTCGTGTATGCTTGGCTTCTAATATATGTTGTGATAGGAATAAAGACTCTATATCTTCATTTAATTTCTTTAGTTTTTTTGAAAGTTTATCAGATACAAGTAACACCGAATTCCGAAGTAATAAAACAGGAAATGGTACTTCTACACTTTTAAAATAATCTTTTAACTGAAACCAGTAAGCCAATTCTCCTCCTCCGCCAACATAGCATAAATTGGGTAACACCACTTCTTGATATAAAGGTCTCAATAAAACGTTAGGAGAAAATCTTTCAGGTGCATTCTGAAGCTCTTTTAGGAACTCATTGTTGTTAAATGAAATCTCAGTGTTATTTATGTAAAACATTCCATCCTTTTCAATAATTCGCTCTCGCAATCCTTTTTTTAAGTAAAATAAATTAATTTCACGAGGATGTACTTGTTTTCCATATCCTATATTCTCAAGCCTTTTAGTAGTTTCATTTACTATATTAAATGCTAAGTTTTCGGTTAATTCTTTTTCAGCATAAGGGATAAATTGCTTTTTTAATTCGGTATCGTATCCATCGATGATTACAAGACCGTAGTCTGAAAATAACTCATTTGCTAAATATCGAGTCGCATCTGTTAGATTACTATGTTTTAAATACGCTTTAGAAAATAGAGAAGTTAATTTATGAGCATTCTCATTGTCACCCAAAATTGTTTTAAATTCATTTAAAAGGACTTCCAACCCAAATGTTGACAGTTCTCCAACAGCACCCACACTCTCACGATCCCATTGAACTTTATTTCCTAATAGATTAAAATAATTAATCTCGCCGAAATCATGATCCTCACTTGCCATCCAAAATATCGGGACAAAATGATGGCTAGGATATACTTTATTTAATTTTTCTGAAAGATTGATCACAGAAAATATCTTATATAAAAAATACAAGGGTCCAGTAAATAAATTGAGTTGGTGGCCAGTTGTAATAGTAAATGTTCTATCCTTTAAAAGTGAATTTATGCTTTTTTGGGTGCTTTTGGAAATAGAAATATCTCGATATTGAAATTTCAGTCTTTCTACCAAAACCTTTCGTTTTGAAGAATTAAAAGATTTCTCTTTTAATTTAATTTGTTTACCAAGATTTTCAAGTGTTGGAAAATGATTATAGAAAATACGAAGGTCTTTCTTTTCAGATAGATAATCACATATTAATTTCGAAAAATATCCTGTATTATTATAAGAAATCGTCTTAATTGGCATATACAAATTTGCGATATAAGTCGTAAAAATACGAAATCCTTAATAGTGGCTTTTAATGATACGTTAATATTATTTTTTAGTAGTTTTATCAACTCATAAAAATATTCTAATAATGGTTAAATATTTTTTAATTCTTTTTCTATTTCTTTCAGTAAACATATTTGCACAAATACAATCTCCTTCGCAATTTTTGGGTTATGAAATAGGCACCCAATTTTCAAGGCATTCAGATGTAGTTCGTTATTTCAAATATGTTGCAGACAACAGTACAATGGTAAAATATGACAGCTACGGAAAAACTAATGAACGGCGAGAGCTTACTTATGCCATTGTTTCCAGCTCACAAAACATAGCGAATATCGAAACCATCCGTACCGATAATCTAAAAAATATTGGGTTGATAAATGGTTCTGCTCAACCCACAACCGCTATTGTTTGGTTAAGTTATAATGTACATGGAAATGAAGCCTCAAGTACCGAAGCATCCATGTTAACCCTTTATATGCTTATCACCCAAAAACAATCCTGGTTGGAAAATACAGTAGTGATCATAGATCCCTGTATAAACCCTGATGGGCGTGACCGTTATGTAAATTGGTATAACCAAGTAAAGGCCACTCCCTACGATGTTTCACAAAAAGCAACCGAACATAACGAACCCTGGCCAGGTGGAAGAACCAATCACTACTTGTTTGACCTTAACAGAGATTGGGCTTGGGCAACTCAAGTAGAAAGTTCTCAACGACTTAAAATTTATAATAAATGGATGCCCCATGTACATGTAGATTATCATGAGCAGGGCATAAACGAGCCTTATTTCTTTGCTCCAGCAGCAGAGCCCTTTCATGAAATTATTACTCCATGGCAACGACAATTTCAAACCGATATTGGCAAAAATCATGCAAGATATTTCGATAAAGAAGGATGGTTGTTCTTTACACGTGAACGATTCGATCTGTTGTATCCAAGTTATGGCGACACCTACCCTACCTTTATGGGTGCGATTGGCATGACCTACGAACAGGCAGGACATGGTCGTGCTGGATTGGGTATTAATACCGATGAAGGTTTTGTCCTTACCCTTATTGATCGAGTTGCTCATCATACCATAACTGGCCTATCTACTGTAGAAATTTCTTCAAAAAATGCAATTAAACTTAATAGTGAGTTTAAAAAATTCTTTCAAAACGATAATCTTAAGTATAAAAGTTATGTGCTAAAAGGAAACGAAGATAAGATAGATGCATTGACAAAACTGCTGGATAAACACGAAATAAAATATGGATTTTCTGAAAGTGGAAATGTAAGCGGATATAGTTTTTCCGAGGGTAAAAATACTACCATTAATTCTGCAGGTGCTTTGGTAGTAAGTACAGATCAACCAAAAGGAAAAATGGTAAAAGTACTATTCGAACAAGAAACAAAACTAAGTGAGCCTATTACTTACGATATCACTGCTTGGAGTGTATCTTATGCCTATGGATTAGAAACCATTGCTAGCACTTCTCTTGTTTCAACCAATGGAAAAAAACCATTATTGTATTCTCAAAATACAATTATGCCTTTAAGTGCCGGATATATTGCAAAATGGAATAGTATTTATGATGCCAGATTTTTAACCGATTTACTTAATTACAATATTAAAGTACGCTTTTCTGAAAAGGTACTTAGTTTCAATGGAAATACTTTTGGACGAGGTAGTCTGATTATCACCAGAAGTGATAATATCGACAATCCGATTTTTGATGAAATTGTCAATCGTCTTGCCAATCAACATAAAAGAGAATTGTATGCTACAATAACTAGTTTTTCAGACAATCGAACCGATTTTGGATCACCAGATGTGAAACTAGTGAACAACCAAAGAATAGCTTTGTTAAAAGGAAAAGGAGTTTCTTCACTTAGCTATGGTGCTGTCTGGCACTTTTTTGAATCTCAATTACACTACCCTATTACTTCTATAGACACCGATTATTTCAGTAAAATATCTCTTAACAATTATGATGTTATTATTTTACCAGAAGGCTCTTATAAAAATACCCTGGATGAAAATATTTTAGAAAAGGTAAAAGATTGGATACGTAAAGGCGGGAAAATGATAGCCCTAGGTAGAGCGGTCAACTTTTTTAGTGATAAAGATGGTTTTGCTCTTGTTAAAAATGAAGATGACGATTCTACCTCAAATTCAGAGACAGAAGATGAAAAAAAGGAAGATGATAATATATATGACAAGCTCATCCCATATGACCAGCGGGAACGAAATAACATAAAAAACTTTATCAAAGGAAGTGTGTATAAAGTTACCCTCGACCCATCCCACCCATTGGCTTTTGGATATGGTGACACTTACTATAGTTTAAAACTAAATAAAAATTCGTATCAGTTTTTAGACAAAGGTTACAACGTGGGCTATATAAAAGACGATGCCATAAGTGTTTCCGGGTTCTCAGGAAAAGATGCAAAGGAGGGACTTAAAAACTCTTTAGTTTTTGGAGAATATCGTATAGGAAAAGGTAGTATCATTTATTTGGTAGATAATGTGCTCTTTCGTTCATTTTGGGAAAACGGAAAATTGTTTTTTGTGAATGCTGTATTTTTCGTAAACAATAATAAATTTAGAATATAAATTGCTAACTGTATTAAAAAATGATTGTCGAATAGATTAATACCTTTTAGCCATCCCTTAAAGTAAGCTTACTGGTAAAAGGAACACAACAAGACACTTGGTCACTTGAAAATCTGTTAGAAATAAAAGTAAATAAAGAATAATCATTACAATTGTAATTATATTTAATGTTGTAAAAAGAGTCAATCAAATGTTGGCTCTTTTTTTAGTTACTTTTGAAACATCAAAAATGAACTATTTTCCACCATGTGGTATCAAATAAGATCATATTTAGGCTTCCTGCTAAAATCTAAGAATCAACACGGAATACATTCCCCTTTTGTTTACGATCTTGTTACTAAATGTTTTAATGATAAAAATTTCTATCCGGAGTATGGTTTCTTTGAGAAGTTCAGAAATAAATTGTTTCAAAATCAGGAGATATTAGAGATAACCGATTTTGGCGAAGGATCCCGGGTTTTTAAATCCGAACAAAGAAAGATTTCAGAAATTGCAAAGAATACAGGAATCACCTACAAAAGACAGAAATTACTTTTTAGGCTTATGCGATATTTTAAAGCTGCAACTAATTTAGAACTTGGAACATCATTAGGTTTAGCTACAACAGCCATGGCATTAGCAAACCCCTTAGCTAATGTAGTAACTATTGAGGGTTGCCCAAATACCGCAAAGAAAGCGCAAGAATATTTCGATTATAATAATCTAAAAAACATCAAACTCCACACCACAACTTTTGAAAATTTCCTTTCTGAACATACTTCAGATAAGTATGATTTAGTTTATATAGACGGTAACCATAACAAAGAAAAAACACTCCAGTATTTTAAAATTCTTATACACAAAATCAAAAATAATTCAGTTCTGATCTTTGATGATATCTATTGGAGCCCTTCAATGACAGATGCCTGGCGACAAATCATTCAACATCCTTCAGTTAGTGTAAGTATCGATATCTTTTATTGGGGTTTGGTGTTTTTCAGAAAAGAACAAAAAAAACAACATTTTACTATAAGATTGTAACAAGCTGTTCCTCTCTACGTCTTATGGTAAAATCTATTATCTTGCAAAAGATAAAAAAAACAGCTATTCAAGCAATGATTCCAGTTATTAAAATAAGAGGAATAATCAGGAACTTTCCATTAGGTCAAGAAATTGTGAAAGTTTTAAAAGGTATAGATCTAGATATAGAACGTGGCGAATATGTTGCCTTAATGGGCCCTTCGGGTTCTGGCAAATCTACTTTAATGAATCTCTTAGGATGTTTAGATACAGCAACAGCTGGCTCTTACGAATTAAATGGCAAAAATGTGAGTAATATGACTCAAGATGAACTTGCCGAAATACGGAACAAAGAAATTGGATTTGTATTTCAAACATTCAACTTATTACCTAGAACCACAGCTTTAGATAATGTAGCATTACCAATGATTTATGCTGGAGCATCCAAAAGCGAACGTATTACTCGAGCTGAAGAAGTATTAAAAGACGTTGGACTAGCAGACCGTATGGACCACAAACCTAGTCAGCTTTCTGGAGGGCAAAGACAACGTGTAGCAATTGGGAGGGCTTTGGTAAACAAGCCTTCAATTATTCTTGCAGACGAACCAACAGGTAACCTTGATTCAAAGACTTCTTTGGAAATTATGAATTTATTTGATGAAATTCATGCTCAGGGAAATACGGTAATTGTAGTGACCCATGAAGCGGACGTTGCGAAACATGCAGATCGTATTATTCGACTAATTGACGGTATAGTCACAAGTGATGAGAAAAAAAAGCTAAATAATAATTAATTTTATTCTAATTTCAATCCCGAGTACTCGGGAACAAATACCAAATTAATTTCTTCAATCTTCTAGAATTATAAAAAAGTATAATGATTTCTATTTGAATATTTGATGCTTTTTTATTATGTTTTAATTGTATTTTGTATTTTGAAACTTGTTAATTAAAAAAATGGCTTTCATTGACCTCTCCAATCCAATTCTATTAGTTATAGGCGGATTCATGCTACTAGCATTACTCTACTTTTGGAATACCTACAATACGAAAAAACATAAACAACGTAAAAGAAGGAGTTTTCGCAAAATGTATTACGAAAAGAAAGAGAAAAGGGAATAGGCAATTTTTTCAGTGATAAAATTTCAAATTAATTAAACAAAAATGAAAATATACACCAAAACAGGAGATAAGGGAACCACAGCACTATTTGGTGGTACACGGGTCCCAAAACATCATATACGTATAGAATGTTATGGTACCGTCGATGAATTAAACTCATATATAGGGTTAATTCGAGATCAAGATATTGACACTCATACCAAGGGAATTCTAATTCATATCCAAGATAGGTTGTTTACACTTGGTGCTATTTTGGCCACCGACCCAAAAAAAGCAACTCTTAAAAGCGGAAAGGATCGCCTAAAAATAGAAAAAATAGAAGAAAAAGACATTGCTACACTTGAATCTGAAATAGATCGAATGAATGACACCCTTCCTCCTATGACACACTTTATTTTACCAGGTGGGCATCAAACTGTGTCATATTGTCATATAACACGTTGTGTATGTCGTCGTACTGAACGATTAGCTACCTTTTTAAATGAGAAAGAACCCATAGATATACTTGTGTTGATGTATTTAAACCGCTTATCTGATTACCTATTTGTACTGGCACGAAAGTTGACACAGGATTTACATGCTAAAGAAATTAAATGGGTTCCAAAAAAATTATAATTTCTTTCAAAAAAATAAATTGTAAACTGCTGTTTTACAGTTTTTTACAAACGTTCTTAAAATTAATGCATAAATAATCAAGATTTTCCTTGACTTTTTAATCTAAAAAATTATTTTTGCAGAAAATTATATACTTATTGAACTATGTACTGGACATTAGAATTAGCATCCTATTTAAGTGATGCACCTTGGCCGGCAACAAAAGATGAATTAATCGATTATGCCATTAGAACCGGATCCCCACTAGAAGTAGTTGAAAACCTACAAGCAATTGAAGATGAAGGTGATTCATATGATTCAATAAATGAAATTTGGCCCGATTACCCCACAGACGAAGATTATCTGTGGAATGATGATGAATATTAAACAATAAAATTAAAACATATAAGGGTCTCTTTTTGAGACTTTTTTTTTGCTTAAAATTAAGCTCATAAAAACACCAAAACCCTTTGGCAATGTAGTTTATTTACAGTTTTTTTGTAAAATCAAATAATGTATAAATCGATTTTACATTTTGAGTAATAAATAGAATAAGAAAAATGGGGATTTTAAATAGTGTAATAAATATATTTGTAGGAGATAAATCCAAAAAAGATATAGGTGAAATACAGCCTATTGTGGATGAAATTAAAAAACACGAAGTCCCTATAGCTAAACTTTCATTAGATGAACTAAGGGCAAAATCTGATGAATTTCGTGCACAAATAAAAGAAGATCAAAAAGAGATTCACCAGCAAATTGAAGACCTAATAATAGAATCGGAAGAAACTCAGGATATAAATCATAAAGAAGACCTCTACAATAAAATAGATATTCTTAAAGACGATAGATATAAAGTAGAAATAGAAACGCTAGAAAAACTTCTGCCCGAAGCTTTTGCGGTAATGAAAGAAACCGCAACTCGATTTAAAAATAACGATACACTTACTGTTTCTGCTACTCAATTCGACAGGGAAATTTCGGCAGAGAAAGAGTATGTAACATTAGATGGTGATAAAGCAATTTGGAGCAATTCATGGAATGCTGCAGGGAAAGAAGTGAAATGGGATATGATTCATTACGATATGCAACTCGTTGGTGGTGTAGCGCTACATCAGGGAAAAGTTGCAGAAATGCATACTGGGGAGGGTAAAACTCTTGTTGCTACACTTCCAATGTATCTTAATGCATTAGCAGGAAACGGAGTACACCTGGTAACTGTAAATGATTATCTGGCAAAACGTGATAGTGCATGGATGGGACCATTGTTTGAGTTTCATGGTTTAAGAGTGGATTGTATAGATTATCACAAACCAAATTCCGAATCTCGTAGAAAAGCATATAATGCGGATATAACCTACGGAACTAATAATGAATTTGGATTCGATTACTTACGAGATAATATGTCTAATACCCCGCAAGATTTAGTACAACGTCCACATTATTTCGCAATTGTAGATGAGGTTGACTCGGTATTAATTGATGATGCTCGTACACCTCTTATTATTTCTGGTCCTGTACCTCAAGGAGATCGGCATGAATTTAACGAGCTAAAACCAAAAATTGCAGATATTGTATCACTTCAAAAAAAGAACTTAACAGGTGTTTTAGCTGAAGCAAAACGTCTTATTAAAGAAGGAGACAACAAAGAAGGGGGATTCCAATTATTAAGAGTATTTAGAGGGGTTCCAAAAAACAAAACATTAATTAAGTATTTATCTGAAGAAGGTATACGACATATTCTTCAGAAAACTGAAAACTTTTATATGCAAGACAACAACAGGGAAATGCCTAAGGTAGATACCGAGTTGTATTTTGTGATTGATGAAAAAAATAATCAGATTGAATTAACCGATAAAGGGATAGATCACCTCTCGGGAGAAGACGACCCGGATTTCTTTGTTATGCCCGAAATAGGTCTCGAAATTGCCAAGATTGAAGAAAAAGGTCTTTCGATAGAAAAAGAAGCCGATCTAAAAGAAGAACTCTTTCGAGATTTTGGAATAAAAAGTGAACGTATCCACACTATGAGTCAGTTGCTCAAGGCATATTCGTTGTTTGAAAAAGACACACAATACGTGGTGATGGACAACAAAGTATTGATCGTTGACGAGCAAACCGGGCGTATCATGGACGGTCGCAGATATAGTGATGGTCTTCACCAGGCAATCGAAGCTAAAGAAAATGTGAAAATTGAAGCGGCAACCCAAACTTTTGCAACCATTACTTTGCAAAACTATTTTAGAATGTACCGTAAACTTTCTGGTATGACGGGTACAGCTATAACTGAAGCTGGGGAATTATGGGAAATTTATAAACTGGATGTAATTGAGATTCCAACCAATAGAGTTGTTGTGCGCGATGATCGTGAAGATAAAATTTATAAAACGAAGCGCGAAAAATATAATGCTGTAATTGAAGAAGTTACTAATCTTTCGAAGGAAGGAAGACCGGTATTAATTGGTACAACTTCGGTAGAGATATCAGAATTATTAAGTAAAATGCTAGGTATTAGAAACGTACCGCATAACGTTCTAAACGCAAAACTTCATAAAAAAGAAGCCGTCATTGTAGAAGAAGCGGGAAACTCAGGTATTGTTACAATTGCCACTAATATGGCAGGTCGAGGAACAGATATTAAACTAAGCGATGAAGTTAAAAAAGCTGGAGGGCTTGCTATTGTGGGTACTGAACGTCATGATTCAAGACGCGTAGACAGACAGTTACGTGGACGAAGTGGCCGTCAAGGAGACCCTGGAAGTTCACAATTTTATGTTTCTTTAGAAGATAACTTAATGCGATTGTTTGGAAGTGAACGTATCGCAAAAATGATGGATAGAATGGGGTTAAAAGAAGGAGAAGTTATCCAACATTCTATGATAACGAAATCTATTGAACGTGCCCAGAAAAAAGTAGAAGAAAATAACTTTGGGGTACGTAAGCGATTATTGGAATACGATGATGTAATGAATTCCCAAAGAGAAGTAGTTTACAAGAGACGTTATCACGCTTTGTATGGTGAACGATTACGTGTTGATATTGCAAATATGATTTATGATACCGCCGAAGTAATTGCTGAAACGAACAAGGCTGCTCAAGATTATAAAAACTTTGAGTTTGAGTTAATTCGCTATTTTTCTATAAGTTCCCCAATTTCTAAATCTGAATTCGAAAATTTGGAATTTCAAGAAATTTCTGGAATTGTTTATAAAACAGCTTATAATCATTATCAAGAAAAAATGACACGTAACGCAGAGATTGCTTTTCCTGTCATTAAAAATGTTTACGAAAATCAAAAAGATCAATACAAAAGAATTCTAGTGCCTTTTACAGACGGAGTAAAAACACTGAATGTTTCTACAGATCTTGAAAAAGCTTACGAAACCAAAGGAAAACAACTCATACAAGATTTTGAAAAGAATATTACCCTTGCCATTATTGACGAAGCCTGGAAAACGCATTTAAGAAAAATGGATGAATTAAAACAATCTGTTCAACTTGCTGTACACGAACAAAAGGACCCATTACTAATCTATAAGTTTGAGGCCTTTGAAATGTTTAGAGCCATGATAGAAATGGTTAATAAAGATGTTATTTCATTCTTATTTAAGGGAGAATTACCTCAAGAGAATCAACAACAAATTCAAGAGGCACGTTCGGTAAGACCCAAAGAGAATCTGCAAACTCAAAAAGACGAGATACCAAATATGGAGGAACGTACTGCACTGTCTCAAACTGCTGGAAAAACTCAACCTCAACAACAGATCACCGAAACCATTGTTAGAGAACATCCTAAAATAGGTCGTAATGAGAGAGTTACAATTAAGCATGTAATGAGTGGAGAAAATAAAACACTTAAATACAAACAGGCAATCCCTTTAATCGATAAAGGAGATTGGGTATTGATAGACTAGTTTTTATATCATTTAGTTAAATTTAAAAGGAATCTCAGTAATGTGATTCCTTTTTTTATTATCTTGCCAGAACTAATTTTAAAAAAAATCAAATGATAAAAAAAGTGTTCCTTTATTCGATACTTTCTGCATTAATCTTTATTTCATGTAATTCTTCAGGAGGTGATGAATATGATACAAGAGCTGTAGAAAGTTTAGATAAGTTAACTGAAACAATTGGA
>SMVB01269641.1_pt1 | contig 29868 bp, 37 predicted proteins | sample 2456461 | NCBI WGS metagenome assembly SMVB01 (sample SAMN11095934, study PRJNA526329) | marine sediment metagenome | biome: Marine sediment; feature: Surficial sediment; material: Deep marine sediment; isolation source: Hadal surficial sediment | place: Pacific Ocean | collected 2014-05 | depth... | reverse complement strand
CCTGCGGCCTATTTTCGCGCCGCTTCGCAAGCACATAAAGGGGATAAACCCCGCTCATTTAAAAAGACCAATAAGGATCCGGCCATGAAGGTTCGCAATTCTTTAAAATCGCTGAAGGGCCGTCACCGGGACAACCGGGTTATCCGCCGCAGGGGCCGGACCTTCGTGATCAATAAAACCAACCGTCGCTTCAAGGCCCGCCAGGGCTAAGCCCGGCGTTGCCTGCATTATGCTTAGTGCCCTGACCACCCCTGGTAAGGGCTTTTTTTTGTGCCTTTTTATGTCATGACCGCCCAACCGACATCTGTCATCTTTGATATTGGCAAGGTGCTGATCGAATGGGACCCCCGCGCCCTTTTTGAAAAGCTTATTGATGACGCTGAAGAACTCGATTGGTTCCTCAGCGAGGTTGTCAGCTTCCAGTGGCACCACGAACACGATCGCGGCATGCCGTTTGCCGCCAGCCTTGCCGCCAAGGCAATGGAATACCCGGATTATACCAACCTGATCTATGCTTACCGCGAACGCTGGCGTGAAACCATCCCGGGACCGATAAAGGGGGTTGTCGATATTTTAAGAACCCTCGACAACAAGGGGGTTTCCTGTTTTGCCCTGACCAATTATTCGGCGGAAACCTGGCCCGAACTCGAAGCCGAGTTTGACTGGATCAAGTGTTTTAGGGATATCGTGGTTTCCGGCCGCGAGGGGCTGGTCAAACCTGAGATGCCAATTTACCACTTGGCCCGTGAGCGGTTCGGATTGCGTGCCGGTGAGGGGTTGTTCATTGATGACCGGTTGGAGAATATCACATCCGGCGAAGCCGCCGGTTTCGTCGGTCATCATTTTATAGACGTGAAAACCCTTGAAGCAGACCTGAAGGAACGGAACCTTTTGTAGGCTAATCCCCGGTAAACCGGACGTTCTTGGGCTTGCCCTTAAGCTCGTTACCCTTGATTTCGGCGACGTGGAGGACATTGGTTGAGCCGGGCACACCGAAGGGCACCCCGGCGGTGACGATAATCCGGTCCCCCTTCTTGGCCAACCCCTGGCGCATGGCAACGCGTTTGGCCTTGCCGATCATTTCCTCAAAACTTGAAACGTCGCGGGTTTTCACCGTGTGCAAGCCCCACACCAGGCAAAGTTTTCTGGCGACATGCAGGTTGGGGGTCAGCGTCAGGATTGGCGCCATCGGGCGCTCACGGGCGGCGCGAAGCGCGGTCGAGCCCGAAGCGGTAAAGGTGACAATGGCGCTGGCACCGAGGCTGCGGGTAATCCCGCGGGCGGCGGCGGTGATCGCGTCATCGGTGGTCGGGGTGCCGGCGAGGGCTTCGCGGTGCAGCATTTTCCGGTACGAAGGGTCATTTTCGATCTGGGTGGCAATTTTATCCATGACAATGACCGCTTCCACCGGGAAATCACCAATGGCGCTTTCGGCCGACAGCATCACCGCATCGGCGCCGTCGAAAATGGCGTTGGCCACATCCGATACCTCGGCGCGGGTCGGCACCGGGTTTTTGATCATCGATTCGAGCATTTGGGTGGCGACAACCACCGGCTTGCCCATCGAGCGGGCGGTGCGGATGATCTTTTTCTGGATCATCGGCACCTCTTCAACCCGGGCCTCAACGCCGAGGTCGCCGCGGGCAACCATGGTCGCGTCGGAGAATTTCAAAATCTCTTCAAGCTCCCCTAAAGCCGCCGGTTTTTCGATTTTAGCCAATAGCCCGGCGCGGCCATTGATCAGCCGTTGCGCCTCTTTGACATCGCTGGCGCGTTGCACAAACGACAGCGCAATCCATTCCACCCCTTGCTCGAGGGCAAAATTCAGGTCGCGGCGATCCTTGGCCGTCAGGGCCTTCATCGGCAATACCAGATTGGGCAGGTTAACCCCCTTGTGATTGGACAGCGGACCGCCAATTTTTACCTTGCAGGTGATCGCTTGCTTTCCGGCCTTTTCCACCACCATGAAAATTTTACCGTCATTAAGCAGCAGGCTACTGCCCTTACGTATAGCGCCATAGACCTCAGGGTGGGGGAAGCTGACGCGGGCGTCATCACCATCGGTTTTGTTCAGATCAAGGGTAAAGGACTGTCCGTTTTTCAGGGTGACCTGGCCGTCTTTAAAATTGCCGATGCGCAGTTTAGGCCCTTGCAGGTCAACCATAATGGCGATCGGCCGCCCGACCTTTTCTTCAACGCTGCGGATGTTGGAAATCAGCTCACGTTTATCATCCTGATTGCCGTGGCTCATGTTGACACGGAACGTATCAACACCCGCTCTATAGAGCGTCTCAATAGCTTTCTGGGAGGAGGTTGCGGGGCCGAGGGTGGCAATAATCTTGGTTTTTCTCTTACGCGACATTTTTGTCCTTGCTTCCAGGTAACTTTCACTTATCTATCAGTTTAGTTTATTCCATAGGATTATTACAGAGTTATGATCATTACCCCTGAAATTATAAATAAAGGCGGCGCCGCCAACCTGGTTTTGATCTGCGATCATGCCTCAAATTTTATCCCCGAAGACTACGCCGGCCTCGGCCTGAATGACGATTTGCTGAAAACCCACATCGCCTGGGATATCGGTTCCGAGGCGCTGACCCGGGGGCTTTCCAAAATTCTTGATGCCCCGGCGCTGCTTGCGCGCCATTCCCGGCTGTTGATCGATACCAACCGCGAGGTTGGCGATGACACCCAGATCGTGGCCAAAAGCGACGGGATCGATATCCCCGGCAACCAGGGTCTGGAAATGGCTGGGCGGTTACAGCGTATCAAAAACTTTTACCTGCCCTTCCATGAAACCTGCGATGCGCTGGTGGCGGCGCGGCTGGAGGCGCATCCATGCGTCATCGGGGTCCATACTTTTACCAAGGTTTATGGCGGCCGTGGCCGCGATCTGGAAATAGCGGTGATGTGGAATGCCGACAACCGCCTGGCCACCCTGTTCGGAAAGATATTTGAGGCCAAGGGCCTGAAAGTCGGCTGGAACGAGCCTTATTCGGGCAAGAATTTCTTTTATTCGATGGACCGCCACGGCCGGGATAACAACCTGCCCCACCTCGCCGTCGAGGTCAGGCAAGACCTGGTTGAAACCAAGACCGGCCAGAAAAAATTCGCGAAAATAATCGCTGACGCTTACTCAGAAATCAAAGGGTTTTAAAGTCGAGCTTGGTGCCGGGCAGGAATTGTTCCAGGTGCGAAAGCGCCGCCGGATCGCCGGTGGTGAAGAATTCCAGCTTTCCGCCCGAGTTATCTGCAAATTCAGGGTGGCGGGTAAGGTAGGCTGTGAGCGAGGCGGCGACAATATCCGGTTGCGAGAGGATCTCCACCCCTGCGGGCAGCGCGTCCCTGAACAGGTTTTCAACCAGCGGATAGTGGGTACAGCCGAGGAAAACCGCATCGAGCCGTTCGCCGATCAACTGGCCCATCAGCTTGGTGCAAAAGCTGGCGACCATGTCCCTCAGGTCGTCTTCAGCCAGATTTTCTTCAATCGCCCCAACCAGCCCCGGGCAGGCCTGCTGGATCACCTGGACCTTGGGCGCGCGCAGGCGCACCTGGTGGGGATAGGCGCCGCTTTCCACCGTGCTGTGGGTGGCGAAAACACCCACGTTTTTAGAAGGAACGCTGCTTAAGCCCGGGTTGTTACGGTCCCAGTCAAGCCCGGTCAGGGCTTCGACCATCGGCACCAAAACCCCGAGGATGCGATGATCAGGATAATGCCCGGGCAGCCATTCCTCCTGAATTTCACGAAGCGCGATCGCCGATGCGGTGTTGCAGGCAAGAATAACCAGGCGGATACCGCGCCCGAACAAGGTTTCGATCATGGCGGTGGTGAATTTCAGGATTTCGGCCTCCGAACGGTGGCCATAGGGCCCGCGGTTGTGATCGCCCAGGTAAAAAAACGGCTGGCCGGGCAGCGCCTTGGCGCATGCGCCCAGCACGGTCAGACCGCCAGAGCCAGAATCGCATATGCCGATGGGGTTTGTCATGTTCGTCTTCTTACGGTTGCTGATTGGGTATGCCAAGGAAAAAAGGCGAAAGCAGGTCGAAAAACAGTCGGCCACATCCCCCAAGAACAAGTCTTACAATAAAAGAGACAGAAAGGTCTGTCTCTTTTATTGGAAGGATGCGGGTGATAAAATAAAATGGCGCCACCCGGGCATCCCCCAAAAAGGTCGATTTCGACGGTTGCGAAATAAAAAAACTGTGGTTAGGGTACCAATATTGAAACATCGAGCGATGAGAGGGCAACCGGACATGGCGACGTATTCAAAAAATGAGTTCAGGGAAAGTCGCGCGGCCCAATACAAATACTTCCAGCGTATCCTGGCCTACTCAGTTTTTGGGATTGCCGGAACGCTGGTTTTTCTGATGTTCATGCTGAAATACGCCTGGTCCTGATTTTTTCAGGACTTTTTTTTAGGCTAGGACTTTTTTTTAGCCATGGGAGATAAGCGGGGAATATGAAGATAGCCGTCTGGAAGGAAACACGGGGTGATGAACGCCGGGTCGCCGCAACCCCCGATACCGTGAAAAAATTTATCGATCTCGGGTTCCGGGTCGCGGTTGAGGCTGGCGCGGGACTAAATTCCAGCATTCCCGATGCCGCTTATCTGGACGCCGGCGCGACCATCGCCAAATCCGCCAGGGATGCCGCTTCCGGCGCCGATATTATTCTTAAAGTCAGCCGTCCGACCGCCAAGGAACGCGCCAACCTGCCCAAGGGGGTGATGCTGGTGGCAATTCTGGCCCCCCACGCCGATGCTGAAAGTATCAAGGCCTACGCCCGGGGTGGCGTGACCGCGTTTGCCATGGAGCTGATGCCGCGCATCACCCGGGCGCAATCGATGGATGTGTTGTCGAGCCAATCAAACCTTGCCGGTTACAAGGCGGTGCTGGATGCCGCCGGGGTTTACGGCCGGGTATTCCCGATGATGATGACCGCCGCCGGCACGCTCGCCCCGGCCAAGGTGATGGTCATGGGCGTCGGCGTTGCCGGACTGCAGGCGATTGCCACCGCCAGGCGCCTCGGGGCTATCGTTTCGGCCACCGACGTCCGGATGGCGACAAAAGAACAGGTTGAAAGCCTGGGCGCCAAATTCATTATGGTCGAGGACGACGAGGCCAGGGAGGCCGAGACCGCCGGCGGCTACGCCAAGGAAATGTCGAAGGCCTACCAGAAAAAGCAGGCGGCCCTGATTGGCGAAACTATTCAAAAGCAGGATATCGTTATCACCACCGCGCTGATCCCGGGGCGCCCGGCGCCGGTTTTGATCACCAAAGAAATGGTGAAAACCATGCGGCCGGGCTCGGTGATCGTCGATCTGGCGGTCGAGATGGGCGGCAATTGTGAATTATCGAAGCCCGGCGAAGTGGTTGATGCCGGGGGGGTAAAGATTGTCGGGTATCTCAACGTGCCATCGCGCCTCGCCGCCGATGCCTCGGCGCTTTATGCCAAAAACCTTTTGAATTTTGTCACCATGCTGGTCGATGCCGAAAAAAAGGAAATCGCCATCGATTGGGACGATGAGATCCTGAAAGCGATCACGCTGGCCCGCGGCGGCAAAATTGTTCATCCAAACTACGGGGGGAAATAAAATGGAAATCCTTACTGAAGTCCAGGCCAACCCATTCGTCCAGCAGCTGTCAATTTTCGTGCTGGCGGTGTTTATCGGTTATTACGTTGTCTGGTCGGTGACCCCGGCGCTGCACACGCCTTTGATGTCGGTCACCAATGCGATCTCATCTGTGATTATTGTTGGCGCCCTGATTGCCGCCGGGCCTGATGTTACCAGTATCTCAAAAATCCTCGGCATCATTGCCATCGCACTGGCGGGCGTGAACATTTTCGGCGGTTTTGCCGTCACCGGGCGCATGCTCGCCATGTACAAGAAAAAGAAATAGGGGCGGTTTATGTCGGAATTACAGGTTAACGCCACGGCCATAGCCTACCTCGTTTCAGCGGTGCTGTTTATCATGGCGCTGCGCGGCCTGTCCTCGCCCGACAGTTCACGCAAGGGCAATGTTATGGGTATTCTGGGGATGTTCATCGCCATCACCGCAACGGTCCTCAATCCCGAAATTGTCTCCTACGGGTGGATTGCCGGCGCACTCCTGTTCGGCGGCGGCATTGGTTTTATAATTGCCCGCCGGATTGCGATGACGGCGATGCCGCAGCTGGTGGCCGGCTTCCATAGTCTTGTCGGGCTGGCGGCGGTGCTGGTTGCCGGGGCGGCGTTCCTCAACCCGATTGCCTTTGATATTGCCGATGCCATGGGAAATATTTTTACCGCCTCCAAGATCGAAATGTCGCTGGGAGCGGCGATTGGGGCCATAACCTTTTCCGGATCGATTATCGCGTTTTTGAAACTGCAGGGCCTGATGTCGGGAACGCCGATCACACTCCCCGGCCGCCATGTCATCAATGGTGCCTTGGCGCTGGCAATCGTCGGGTTTATCGGCTGGTTCGCCATCGACCAGTCGATCAGCTTCGGCCCGGTCCATATATTCTGGGCGCTGACGGCCTTGAGTTTTATTATTGGCTTTTTGCTGATAATCCCGATTGGCGGCGCCGACATGCCGGTGGTGATCAGCATGCTCAATTCCTATTCCGGCTGGGCCGCGGCGGGGATTGGCTTTACGCTCGGGAACGACGCCCTGATCGTTACTGGCGCGCTGGTCGGCTCCTCCGGGGCGATCCTTTCCTACATCATGTGCAAGGCCATGAACCGCTCGTTCATCAGCGTCATCGCCGGTGGGTTCGGTGGCGATGATGCCGGCCCGGCGGCGGGGGCGGCGGAAGAAAAACCCTACAAACAGGGCAGCGCCGAGGATGCCGCGTTTATCCTGAAAAACGCCGGCAAAGTGATCATCGTGCCCGGTTACGGCATGGCGGTGGCCCAGGCCCAGCATGCGTTACGCGAGATGGCCGACCTCCTTAAATCCGAAGGCGTCGATGTTTCTTATGCGATCCATCCGGTGGCCGGACGGATGCCCGGGCACATGAACGTGCTGCTCGCCGAGGCCAACGTGCCTTACGATGAAGTGTTCGAGCTTGATGACATTAACAACGAGTTCGCCACCGCCGATGTCGCTTATGTCATTGGCGCCAACGATGTCACCAACCCGGCGGCCAAGACCGATACCGCGAGCCCGATCTACGGCATGCCGGTTCTCGATGTCGAGAAGGCCAAGACGGTCTTGTTCGTCAAGCGCTCGCTCGGCACCGGCTACGCCGGGGTTGCCAACGAGTTGTTCTTTCGCGACAACACCATGATGCTTCTCGGCGACGCCAAGAAAATGACCGAAGGCATCAACAAGGCGCTGGATTAAAATTTCAAGGAGATAATTCCATGCTGAAAATTATTAAATTGTTTATTGTCGTCCCTGTTTTTTCAATATTTTCTGCGATTTCTGCCAGTCCGGGTTTGGCCGGAGAAGAAGACGTGCTGGACGCGCCGTGTGTGGTTGATGGGTATCTTCGCGCCCGCGAACAAACCATGCAGGCCGATGCCAAGCCCAAGGATGTTGAGAGCCTTATGAAATTTGTCGCCGCAGACCTGGTTTACGAACATCCCCGGGTCGGGATCAAAATCGAGGGCGCTGAAGCCTACCGGGCGGGCGTGACCGCTTTCCTCGGCGACACCGATGACGGCCGTTATCAGGTGATTGATTATCTGGTCAATGGCGATACGGTGGCGATCACCTTCAACCGGGAATTTAAAACCATGACCGATGGCCAATGGCAGGAAAGAGTAGTCAAACAACTGGTTGTTTTTGAGGTCAAAGACGGAAAAATCACCCGGATCATTGATTACTGGTAAAAATCTGTACTGCCATGACTGAAAGCATCATCAAGGCGTTGGAGTAATTTAGGAGGGGTTTATGTATTCATTTACTACAGTAGGAATTCGCTTAATGGCTGCCTATTTTGTTTTTTCCGGATTGGCATATTTTGGTGATTTTTTTCTCCCATTAATAGGGGCAAGCAACACCCCTCAACTTGAAAGTTATCAGGCCACCAGTTTTTATGTCATTACAAGCATAATTTTAGGGGTTCTTATATGGCTTATGTCTAAACCCTTAGCCATATTTGCTACGGCAGGATTACCTGAGGTAAATAAACAGGTAGGCTCTGAAAGTATTATTGCCAGCGGGACATTTTTGATTGGGCTTTACTGGTCTGTTTCCAGCTTACCGAATGCGATTTATACGACATTTTATATTAATTCTAATTATAGTATTGGCGAGCATGATTATGTCACTGAAATCCTGTTTTCATCCTGGCTATCAGGAATTACGGGTCTAATTGTGATGCTCAGTTCATTTAGAATCGCCGGGTTAGTTGGAAAAATTCGCAAAATGGGAACCAAGTAGGTAGGCTTTTTGCCTTATTTATTAGGCATAAACTCACCCAGCGACTTCTTCTGCATGCCATCCGCATCAAAATTCGCCGGGTCGAGCCAGGCCAGATAAGCAGCATCGATGGCGGGCCATTCACTATCGATGATCGAATACCACGCGCTATCGCGGCTACGGTCTTTCATGACAAAATGCTGGCGGAAAATGCCCTCAAAAGTAAAGCCGAAACGCTCGGCGGCGCGTTTTGAAGGCTCATTCAGGTTATTGCATTTCCATTCATAGCGGCGGTAACCAAGCGTGGTCATGGCGTAGTGGCTTAAAAGGTAGATCGCTTCGGTGGCGCCAACGGTGCGGCGTAATTCCTTGGTAAAACGGATGTAGCCGACTTCAATGGTGCCATGTTCGGGGACGAAATTCAAAAGCGAAAATGTACCCACTGGCATGCCATCGCGGTTCCGGAGAATTGAAAAAAACAGGTATTCTTCATTTATTTCACACTCTTTCATGTGGTCTTCAAATTCAGCAAAAGTATGGAACGGCCCGGTCGGCAAGTAATCGTATGTGAAATGCTCGGAGGGGTCTTTGATCAGCTGATATAGCGGCGCGGTATGATCCCCGGCATTCAGCGGCACAATGGTCACATGCGCCCCCTTAAGCTTAACCCGTTCCGGCGGCGGGGCGCCTTTCCAGTTAAGTTTTTTTGGGGTGCTGTTCATCCCGGCACCTTATTGATGCGACCAGCCCTTGTCATCATCAGAATCAGCCGGCGAGCGGCCAAGGGGTTCGCCTTCGGTGGAAATGCCGAGGCCCAGCACGGTGCGGTTGGCGTAGGCGAAATAGGATACCACTTGATTGATCTCGAGAATCTCACCATCGTCCCAGCCGATGAGGCGCAAGTGGTCAACATCGGCCTCTTTCAAAAGGTCAGGATTTTGGGTGAGTTTGGCGGCGTAAAGCAGTGCCGCCAGTTCCTTGTCCTTGAAGGCCCCGGACGGAATACCGTTGACGATGGCTGCCTTGATCTCTTTTGCGCGCTTATCATCCCTGAGGAGGCGTTTAAGGCCGGCAAAGTGATGATCAACACAATAGGCGCAACCGTTCAGGTGGCTGACGTAAACCCCGAGAACTTCGAGGAACCAGGTCGGGATTGTATTGGCGGTATGATGGAGCGCATTTTTATAAAGCGCCATATGGCCTTCCATGGAATGCGGGCGCAAGGAATGCGCCATCATGATGTTATCGACGGTATCCTCCGGGCCTTTGATGCGATCATATAAACGCTTCAGGCGCCCTTTAGCCTCGGCAAAGGGAATGGTTTTGATCCAGGTCATGAGAAAACCCTAATTGGTTAAAGGGGATTGGCCAATAAAAAAGCGCCCTAAAAGGTGCTTCCCCTAAAGTTTGGTCCAGATCACACCCCTAGTTCCTAAGTGGTTAATCCTCATCGACCAGGATTTTTTCGGCGATATCAGCATCGAAAAGATGCACACCATTGTTGGCAAACCAAACCAGTGTTAACCCGTATTTTGGAAAACGGCGGACCCCGGCGCGGTACCCCCCTAAATCTCCGAAAGCCTGTTGAACATTTTTTCCAACCAAAATTCCGCCGCCAATTTCACCTGCGATCCAGCCCGGGGAAAATGGGGTAAGGTCGCCGGAAGACAAGGTTGCTGGCTCTAACATTTTGGCCCGAACAAATTCGGAAAGGATTTTTCCTTTAATCAGTTCCCGATCCCATTTTAAATAATCATCCATGGTCATGAAGATTCCCCCAGCCCCATAGGTCTGTCTTAAAACGGTTGTTTCGATTAGCCCCTGGTCGGTCGTTTCATAGCCCATAGCGGTTGGGGAAAGCCCCTTTGTCCCCGGTTCATTTACCCAAGCAAGCTCCATCTTCAAGGGTTTAAAAATCCGTTCATTTAAAAGGTAGCCATACCCTTGGCCGGTGGCAACTTCGATCATTTCGGCAATTAAAACGAAGGCCGAGTTGGAATAGGCGACATCGGTTCCTGGAGCAAAATCCAGTTTTCCATCGGAAATCATTAAATGATACACATCCGCATTATTTCTAATATCCAATCCCTTTTCCTCGGCAATGGAAAAATAATCAGGAATGCCGCTGGTGTGGGTCAACAAATGCCACAGGGTAACTTTTCTATAGCTGTTAGGAAGGTTGTCCAAAAATTTAGTAGGGGAATCATCAAGGGACAAAACACCCTCTTCAACCAATTGAAGAGCCAAGGCCGCGGTAAACTGTTTAGCCAAGGAGGCAAGATAAATTGGTGTGTCCATCCGTAATTTTTCTTTACCAATGACTGCATCCCCAACCTCAAGGTGGCTAATGAGTTTTCCATCACAAGCCAAAGCCACAACAAACCCCGCCTTACCCGTGAAATCATCATTAAGATCTCGCAAGATTTGGTTGGAGGCCGCTTTGTAGGTTTCACAATTTCCTGAAGCCTGTGCCAAGGGGGGCATGAAAAAAACTATCGAGCAAAACAAAATAATAAAAAGAGTTTTCATTTTTAAACCTCGTGTCAAATTTTTTTAAAACTCTACTACATGCGTAGATATAGTAAAGAAAATTAAACTACAGTTGTAGAATTTGTTTTTTAGATAGATTATTGGCAATAAAAAAGCGCCCGATGAGGCGCTTAAATAATGATTTGATTGGTGGGACTAACGGCCGCGGCGGGAGTCTGAGCGTTCCGGGCGCGGGGTACGCGGGATCAGGCCATCGCGTTCCATCCGTTTGCGGTCCATCTTGCGGGCCCTGCGAACAGCGGCGGCGGCATCACGGGCGCGTTTTTCAGACGGCTTTTCATAGAAACGGCGCATCTTCATTTCCCGGTAGACGCCTTCGCGCTGCAGTTTTTTCTTGAGCGCTCTCAGAGCCTGATCGACATTGTTATCGCGAACGGTGACTTGCATTAATTCATCAACTCCTAATATCAGGTTTGCCGCCGGTTTCCCGGCGTGCGGGGGTTTCTTTATCAAACCCGGAGACATAAAGAAAGCATTTTTTACCCATTTTTTCAAAAAGGAGGTATATTCGCAGGGGTTTAGCCCTAAGCGGAGAAGTCATGGCAAAATATAACAAAGCGCCCTCGGAAATGCGCCCTGAAATCATAGCGGCGATGCTTGATCATGTGCCTTTTGATGGCTGGTCGGAGGCGGGCATGAAGCAGGCCGCGGGTGATCTCGGGGTGCCCCTGGCATTCATCAAAATGGCATTCCCGGGGGGCGCCGCTGAGATGGTTGAAGAATACCTGTTGGGCCTCGATAGCGAAATGCTCAAGCTTCTCAAGAAAAAGCGTTTGGATAAAATGGGTATGACCAAGCGGATCGTCACCGCGGTTAAAGTCAGGCTTGAGATCAATCACGGGCACCGCGAGGCGGTGCGCCGCACCGTTGGTTTCCTGGCGCTGCCGTTCAACGCGCCGCTTGCCGCCAAGTGCCTGTGGCGCACGGTTGATGCGATGTGGAACGCCGCCGGCGATACCGCCACCGATTACAATCATTACACCAAGCGTCTGATTTTGGGCGGGGTCTATTCCACCACCCTGATCACATGGCTGGGTGATGAGTCTGAAGGGTACCAGGATACTTTTGAGTTTCTCGACCGGCGCATCGCAAATGTCATGGAGTTTGAGAAGGTCAAGGCCAAGGCCCGCGAGTTTACCAAGGATTTACCGGATCTGGCTAAAATCCTGGGTAAAATGCGTTACCCCGACGGCCATAGACGGCCATAAATTTTAATCTTTTGGAATTTCGGCGAGATTGTCGGCTTGGGCCTTGCGCCAGGTTTTTATTTTGGCTTGCAAGGCCTTATCACTGATCGAAAGCATTTCGGCGGCCAAAATCCCGGCATTTTTAGCGCCATCAATGGCAACGGTGGCCACCGGAATGCCCGGCGGCATCTGGACAATCGCCAGGAAAGCATCAATCCCCTCAAGGCTGGCCTTCAAGGGCACACCAATGACCGGCAGAGTGGTCAGGGCAGCGACGACACCGGGAAGGTGCGCGGCCATACCCGCCCCGGCGATGAAAATGCGAGTACCGGCGGCTTCGGCCCCGGTTACATACTCCTGCAACCTGGCATTCTTGCGGTGGGCGGAAATGATTTTGGCTTCATTGGGAATGCCAAAAACATCCATGGCCTCGGCGGCTTTTTTCATCACCGGCCAATCAGACTGGCTGCCCATAATGATGCTGACGAGTGGTGTTTTGGTTGCCATCCTTCACTGTTCCTAAACTAAAAAAACCGGCATGGGTTTCACCTGCCGGCGAGGTCCAATTATAATCAGCACCGTTAGTTTCGCAAGCCAAATCGGTTTTTTCCTGCGATCAACTATAAATTTAGGCAATAATATCAGGCAACAACCGGTCTTCCAGCTTGGTAATCTCATCCTTGATAAAAAGCTTCTTTTTTTTCAACCGTTGCAGTTGCAGGCGGTCAGAGGTGCCAGCGCCAATCAGGGCGGTGAGGGCATCGTCAAGATCCCGGTGTTCCTCGCGGAGCCGGGTCAAGACCTCTTCAATTTCCAGTTTTTCGCTTTCTTTCATGGCACTCCATTATTTTACATAGCCTTTCCACTGGGCCGCAGGCACTATATCACAAGTCTTATGGCAGAACCAAAGAACCCAAATGAAAAGACCCAGGCTACAGACCAAGTGTGGGCGGAGGTCACCCGGTTTTATAAAGCCCCCGGGGTCGAAGCAACCGTGCTTGATTTGCAGGACCACCGCGGCGCCAATGTCATGTTAGTGTTATTTTTATGCTGGCTGGCGGAGGGCGGCCGCGTGCCCCGGCCCGGGGTCGGCCTTGATGATTTGCTGAAGGCCGGGGGGGTGCGCCGAATGGTTTTGTTAAAACCCATCCGCGCCTTAAGAAGGGCTTTATTTAGAAAAAAAGGGACAAAGAACGCCCTTAAAAATATTCTACTTGGGTTTGAATTACATCAGGAAAGGGCCCTGCTAAAAATTTATCTGGATCTAACCAGGCCCCACCGTCCGCCGCAATCGATGCCAGGCAATGGCCCCAATCTGGTCGTCGCCTACATGAAAATATTGGGGTTGAATGCACCTTATAAGGGACAGTTTGATTTGTGCGAATACTTCACCGAACTTGATTCAATCCTTAAAAAAAGAGCGTAATAAAACCCGCTATTTCTTATCCTGCCAGCGTTTTAGCGCGGGCGTTTCCAGATGATAGAGGTCAAGGACCCGGGCCAGGGTCTGGTCGATCATCTCGCTTATGTTTTCCGGGTGGGTGTAAAACGCCGGCACCGGGGGAAAAACAATGGCGCCATAGGAAGAAACTTTGGCCATGGTCTCCAGGTGGCCGGTGTGCAAAGGGGTCTCCCGCACTAATAAGACCAGTGTACGGCGTTGTTTCAGGGTAACATCGGCGGCGCGGGTGAGAAGGTTAGATGTCACCCCGGTGGCAATTTCAGACATGCTTTTGATCGAACAGGGGGCGACAATCATGCCACCGGTCTCAAATGACCCGCTTGAGATGCTTGCGGCAATATTTTTGACCGAATGAACAACATCGGCAATTTTTCCCAGGTCCGCGACCTTGTAGGTGGTCTCAAGCCCAAGGGTGATTTCCGCCGACGGGCTCATCACCAGATGGGTTTCTATTTTAAGGGATTTCAGAATTTCAAGCAGGCGGACGCCATAAATGGCCCCCGAAGCCCCGGTCATGCCCACAATGAGTCGTTTTACCCGCACAGATTTACCCCTTGTCTCCTGGCCAGACTTTAGGCCGGGGGCCCCGGAATTCCCAGTCCTTTTTGAAATTTGGCGCCGCGATTTCTACTTTTTGAAAATTTGTGTTAGGCTTTTCACATGCAAAAAAACAGGGAGAACTGAGAATGGGTCAAGTTGAAGATCTGAGTCGAAAACATCATTCCCTCGAAGAGGCTATCGAAGAAGAAAATGCACACCCCTTTCCGGATCAAGGTAAGATAGGCCAACTAAAACGCGAAAAATTGCGCATCAAAGACATTATGGAACACCACGTAAGTTCTTGATTAAGAATATTTAAATCTATTCAACCGCCTCGGCTTCAGGGGCCTTTACCTTGTGGGCGGTCTTTTGCACCAGGTCGTCCAACTCTATTTGTTTACAAAGACCTAATGAAACCGGGTCCTGGGGCTGGATCTGGTTAATGTTCCAGTGGGTGCGGTCACGAATGGCGCCAATGGTTGGCTTGGTGGTGCCGATCAGCTTGCAGATCTGGTTGTCGGAAAATTCCGGATGATAACGCAACAGCCAGGCAATCGTAGCTGGTTTATCCTGGCGTTTTGAAACCGGCGTATAGCGCGGCCCCTTGGTGCGCGGCTGGGCTGCAATCTCGTCTTCAACCAGCACCAGGTCGGCAGAAGGGTCCTTCTGGCAGCGCTCAATTTCTTCCCAGGTCATCTGGCCGGTTGCTGTTGGGTCAATGCCGACGATATTCTGGGCCACGGTTTCATCGGCGATGCCCTGAACCTCAAGGGCATGCATACCGCAAAGGCGGGCAATCTGGGAAAAATCCAAGGTGGTGTTGTCAATCAGCCAGACCGCGGTGGCCATCGGCATAAGCAGTTGTGCCATTTGAAATGCTCCCTAAATAAATACCTTATCGCTCCGTGAACGGGATGAACCGTTCTCTCTCCTCAACCCTTTTGATCCACGTTTGGATATTCGGAAAGTGGGAAAGCTCAAATCCGGCTTCCCCGGCGACATGGGTATAGGCATATAAGGCAATATCGGCAATTGTAAAGCGATTGCAGGCAAAAAAATCATTTTTTTCCAGATGATCATCCATCACCTGAAGCGCACGATTGGCGCGATTGGCCAGTTCTTCAAGGAATGGCTTGTTTTGCTTCTCGATAGGGACGTAATGATAAATGAAGCGCACCTCAGCAACCTTAGATTCAATCTGGTTTTGTTCAAAAAACATCCAGCGCAAAATTTGTGCCTCATCAACCGGGTCATCGGACGCGAGGTCGGATCCCCGGGCAAGGTAATGCAAAATCGCATTTGATTCAGCGATTCTTGTGCCATCAGGAAGCTCAAGGAGCGGCAATCGTTGATCAACGTTTTTCTTTTTAAAATCTTCGGTCCGGCAGGCCCCAGCCAGGGCGTCCATTTTTTCAATGTCTACCGGAAGGTTTAGCAAATTTATAAGCAGTCTGACTTTGTAGGAATTACCGGATTCTGGGAAATCATAGAGTTTGGGGGATGTCATGATAACCACTCCATTTTATTGTGAAAACGGACTATAGTTTTTTAAAGCGCTGAATTGAAGTCAAAAGTTTGGGAGAATTAAAGATGGACCTGAACGACCTTCCGAAAAACCGGGACACACCCATTGAAGCGATCGAGGCGGAAAAGCTCGATACGCTTTCCCTCAATGAGCTGGCCTATCGCATCAAGGTATTAAAACGCGAGATCGTGCGTATAGAGGCCGAGATCAAGGCCAAAAGCGCCAGCATATCCGCCGCCGAGGATGTCTTTAAGAAGTAATTTCAAAAACAAGAAAAGGCCGGGGAGGGGGGTCCCGGCCTTTTCTGTCTCTATAGTAGAGACTGTAGTAGAGAGGGTCGTCAGTAGTAACTATCAATCCATTGGTCGTCTTTAGGCGGCTTTCGAGGCCTTCTTGCCCTTGACGCCTTCAAGCACCGGCTTAGCAGGGCCGGTCTTGATCGGGATATCCCGGGGCCGCTTGTGCTCGGGGATTTCACGGTAAAGCTCGACGTGCAGCAAGCCGTTGTCGAAATTGGCGCCGGTGACGCGGATTTCAGAGGCCAACTGGAACTTGCGGACAAACGCCCTGGTGGCGATGCCGCGGTGGAGAAACTGGCTTTTTTCGTTTTTCTTTTCCGGTTGCTTGCTGGAGATCGTCAGCAACTCGTCTTCGAGCGAGATGGAAATGTCTTCCTTGCCGAAACCGGCCAGCGCCATGGTGATACGGTAGCCGTCTCCGGCCACTTTTTCGATATTATAGGGCGGATAGGCGCGCTCGGCGGGCTCCAGGCCTTTTTGAAAATTTTCAGCCATCCGAAACAGCTCGTCAAAGCCGATGGCATTTTGCATGAGGGGTGATAAATCGAAGGTACGCATAGTAAAATCCTCCTTGGGAAGCGATTTTTTCAGTTTACCTTTGGCCCCCAATCGGGCGGCCAAGGCGGTTAAGTGGACCCGAGTTTGGCGTCCATACTCATTAATTTAAGCGCGAAAAAAGTGATTACAAGAGGGTTAGTGAGGATTTATTTAATGGTGAAGGAATTAATGAATCTCCGAGGAAACATTATCTTTGCCATTCAAACGCCCCATCTTGCACGATAATGCACTTTGGGGCTTTCCGCCGAACGATCGGCGCGCCAACGCTTGTTGGCGGAAGAAAGCAAAAGGCGCACAAGCGTGCGCCCGCGAACCGTTTCGCGCCCCCGCGGAGCCGTGAGCAAAGCTCACTGGCGTGAGCGATTAATCAAGAGTGAGATTTGCGGAAAATCCCGGAGAGCTCATCATTCAGTTTTTCGTTGGTAGCGAGGATACTGCCGGACTTCAGCATGGCGGCGCCGCCATCCAGTTCCGAGACCAGCCCGCCGGCCTCGCGGACAATAACAATACCCGCGGCGATATCCCAGGGGTGCAGCTGGGTTTCCCAGAAACCGTCGTAGCGGCCGGCGGCGACATAGGCGAGGTCAAGCGAAGCCGCGCCCCAGCGCCTGATTCCGGCGACCCGCGGCATAATCGCCGAGAGTTCTTCGGAAAAGGTATCGTGATCTTTTTTGGACGCCCAGGGGATGCCGGTGGCCAGCAAAGCGGTCTCAAGCCTGGTCCTGGACGAAACCCGGATACGGCGTTCGTTGACAAAAGCGCCGACGCCATTGGCGGCCCAGAACAATTCGTCGCGGATCGGGTCATAGACAATGCCGTGGGTCAACTCGCCGTGATCTTCCAGGGCGATGGAAATAGCGAAATGGGGCAGGCCGTGGAGAAAATTCAAAGTACCGTCGAGGGGGTCGATGATCCAGCGTTTTACTGCCTTGGGATCTCCGCGCCGGCCTTTTTCCTCCATCAAAAAACCAATTTCCGGACGGGCATAGGACAGTTCTTCAAAAAGCGAGGTTTCAACCTTGAGGTCGGCGGTCGAGACAAAATCCGACGGGCCTTTTTGCGAGACCTGGAGTTCTTCGACCTCGCCGAAATCGCGCACCAGCCCGCGGGCGGCACGAAAAGCCGCCTTGGCCATAATGTTTATGATCGGGGTGCGCCGTGACATTTTTTAATCGGCTCTTTTAACGTAGGAGCCATCGGCGGTGTTGACGATAATCCTGTCCCCGACCTTTACAAACGATGGCACCATGGTGCGGGTGCCGTTTTCCAGAAGCGCCGGTTTGTTGGAAGAAGCCGCGGTCTGGCCCTTGACCACCCCTTCGGTTTCAACCACCTCAAGCGTGACGTTATCAGCCAGCGACAGCCCAATTGGTGTGCCTTCGTGCATTTCGATCCTGACCTTCATGTCATCCTGCAAAAACGCCGCGGCTTTGCCGACATATTCGGTTGAAAGCTCGATCTGTTCAAAGGTCTCGAGGTCCATGAAGGTAAAGGTTGCGCCATCGCTAAAAAGAAACTGGTGTTCGCGCTGCTCAAGGACGGCGCGCTCGACCCGCTCGGAGGCGCGGAAACGTTCGTTCATTTTGGTGCCATCCTTCAAGGACTTCAGTTCAACCTGGAGGTAGGCGCCACCCTTGCCGGGCTGGGTATGCTGAATCTTGACCGCGCGCCACAGGCCGCCTTTGTGACTAATGACATATCCCGGGCGGATGGCGTTGCCGTTGATTTTCATAACCTAAATCCTAAAAAATCTAAAAGTGCGAGAGGCTTCTAGCACCTCTAAGGCCCGCCTTCAATCGCAAAGGTGGTTTATCCCGGGGAATGCCGGGCCATCAATTTATTGAATGCCTTGACCGCTTCACCGGGACCACCGGGGTGATCCCAAACCCCCGATGAGACCGCAAGGAAGTGCGCACCTGCCGTTATTAAAGCCAGGCAGTTTTCAGGGATGATGCCGCCGATGGCGACTGCCGGGATTTCGGAAATATCCGACCACCAGCTCAAAAGCTCGGGCTCGGCGGTGAATTTTGTTGCTTTGGTTTTGGTCGGAAAAAAGGCGCCGAAGGCGACGTAATCAGCGCCCGCGTCACCGGCGAGGAACGCCAAATGACGGCTGTTGTGGCAAGTAACCCCGATCATGGCATCAAGCCCCAACTTGGCGCGGGCTTCCGGGACGCTGCCATCGCTTTGGCCAAGGTGGACGCCATCGGCCCCAACATCACGGGCCAGGTCGGTACGATCATTCAGAATCAACAGCACATGAAATTTGTTACAAATCGGCAAAAGCGCCTCGGCGGCGTTATAAATTTCTTCATCATCCGCCGGCTTGAGGCGCAGTTGGAAGGCAGCGACATCCCCGGCGCCAAGCGCGGCTTCAAGCCGGGGCGCAAAGTCGTCCAGGATAATTTTTGGCGGGCTGATCAGGTACAGCCGGCAGGGTGGGTCAATGTTTGGCATAATCACACTGGTGTCAGGCGGCCTCTTGTTCCAGCTCGGGTCGCCATTGCCCCAAGGCGGCCAGGCCGTTCATGCGGGCACGGTGGGCAAAGGCGCGCTGGGCGGCCTCAATATTGGCATTGTTGCCGGCCCAGACCTTCAAGGGCGCGGCCTGCAGGGCGCGGCCATAGGAATAGCTCAAGGCCCACGGCAGTCCGGACGTCTGGTTCATGACACTCAAGTGGGCGGTGGCATCTAAATCTGATTGGCCACCCGACAGGAAAACAATCCCGGGCACCGCGGCGGGCACTGTGCGCTTGAGGCACTGGAGGGTTTTTTCCGCGACTTCTTCGATCTCGGCCTGGGTGGCGCAATTGCTTCCGGAAATCACCATATTGGGCTTAAGGATGGTGCCCTCGAGCGCAACCTGATGTTCGGCAAGAGCTTTATAAAGCGCGTTCAGGGTAACCTCGGTCACATCGAAGCAGCGGTCGATGGTATGGTCACCATCCATCAGGACTTCGGGCTCGACAATGGGCACCAGGCCATTTTCCTGGCAGCGCCGGGCATAGCGGGCCAGCGCATCGGCATTGGCGCTAATGCAATCTTTGGAGGGCAGGTCTTTGCCAATCGTGATCACCGCGCGCCATTTGGCGAAACGGGCGCCAAGGCCGTGGTATTCCTTGAGGCGGTCACTGAGGCCATCAAGGCCATCGGTGACCAGCTCGCCGGGGTGCCCGGTCATTGGGTGGGCGCCGGTGTCAACCTTGATACCGGCGATGGCGCCCTGGTTTTTGATGATATCAACCAGCGGCGTACCATCTGGGGCGGATTGGCGCAGGGTCTCGTCAAACAGGATTACGCCTGAGATAAAATCTTTCATCGCCGGGGTCGAAAATAGCATATGACGGTAATCGCGGCGCGAATCGATGGTCGAATCCGAGTTAATCGTATCAAAACGTTTCTTGATCGTGCCGGTGCTTTCATCGGCGGCCAGGATTCCCTTGCCCGGGGTCACCAGTGCCAATGCTATTTCGTTTAACCGGTCGCTCATTTTTTCCCTCCACCCGATCTCAAAAGGATTGCTGGTTATAGCATGAGTGCAGCTATGCCCGGCAGGGTTTTGCCCTCCAGCCATTCCAGAAAGGCCCCGCCAGCGGTCGAAACATAGGTAAAATTGCCCTTGGCATTGGCATGATAGAGCGCCGCCACGGTATCCCCGCCGCCGGCCACAGATATCATCTTGCCCTTTTTGGTGAAATTACCGACCGCTTCAGCGACCTGGTTGGTGCCGCGATCAAAAGGCTTGATTTCAAAAGCCCCCAACGGGCCGTTCCAAATCACGGTCTTGCAGCGCCTGAGAACCTTGATAAAGCCTTCAATGGCTTTCGGGCCGATATCGAGAATCATGTCATCGTCTTCGACGGCGTCAAGCGGCAGGCCGATGGCCTTGTCGGTGGCGTTGAAATGTTTGGCGACCGACACTTCGTCGGGCAAATGGATTTTACAATTTGCCGCAACCGCATTTTCCATAATCGTGGTAGCAACGCTTTCCAGGTCTGGCTCATTCAGCGAGGCACCGATTCTCTTGCCCTGTGCTGCCAAAAACGTATTGGCCATGCCGCCGCCGATAAGGATGTGGTCCATTTTTACAATCAGGTTTTGCAAAACCGAAATTTTGGTTGAAATCTTGGCCCCGCCAATCACCGCGGCCACCGGATGCCGGGGGTTTTCCAGCGCCGTTGTCAACGCCTCGATTTCCTTGACCAGGCCAAGTCCCGCAGCCGAGGGCAGGTGGTGGGCAATGCCCAGGGTCGAAGCATGGGCCCGGTGTGAGGAGGAAAAGGCATCGTTGATATAAACATCGCCGAGCGCAGCCAGTTGTTTGGCAAAGTCCGCGTCGTTCGCTTCCTCACCGGGATAGAAGCGCAAATTCTCAAGCAAACAAATGTCCTTGGAATTTTTGATCTTGGTCTTGGTCTCTTTTGCCAGGGCATCGCCGGCAAAGGTAACCTTGGCCCCCAGCCCCTGTTCCAGGGCCGGGACAATCTGCGATAACGACAGGCCGATTACCGGTTGGCCTTCGGGGCGGCCAAAATGCGACATCAGGATGATCGTGGCGCCTGCACTCTTAAGGTGCGAAACAGTTTCCCTGATGCCAAGGATGCGGCTGTGGTCAACCACCGTGCCGTCTTGCATGGGCACATTCAAATCAACCCGGAGCAAAACCTTTTTACCCTTGAGGGTACCGAGATCCTTGATTGTCCGTAAATTCCCCATACCAGCTCCTGTTATTTGGCGTTTGCCAAGGCGATAGCGGTGTCGGCCATCCGGTTGGAAAAGCCCCATTCGTTGTCGTACCAGCTAAAAACTCGGACAAACCGGCGTTCGATCACCGTGGTCCCACTGGTATCAAATATTGAGGATGCTGGGCAATGATTAAGATCGATTGAGACCACCGGTTCATCGACAATATCCAGAATCCCTTTCATCGGCCCGGCGGCGGCTTTTTTCATCAGGTCATGGATTTCCTCGACCGAGGTGTCACGGCCGGCGTCAAATTTAAGGTCGATCAGTGAAACATTTGGGGTCGGGACCCGGACCGCCGAGCCATCCAGCTTGCCCTGTAATTCCGGCAGGACCAGGCCAACCGCCTTGGCCGCGCCGGTCGAGGTCGGGATCATCGACAACGTTGCCGCGCGCGCGCGCCGGGGGTCGGAATGCAATGTATCCAAAAGTCTTTGGTCGCCAGTATAAGCGTGGATGGTTGTCATGTAGCCGCGCTCAATACCAATGGCATCGTTCAAAACCTTGGCCACCGGCGCCAGGCAGTTGGTGGTGCACGAAGCGTTGGAGATTATTCTGTGGCTGGCCTCAATCTTGTCGTGGTTGACGCCGTAGACCACGGTCAAATCGACCTCTTTGGCGGGCGCGGAGATGAGAACCTTCCCGGCGCCGGCATCAAGGTGGGCCTGGGATTTGGGACCCGAGGTGAAAAACCCGGTGCATTCCATGACAACATCTATATTTTTTTCTTGCCACGGCAGCTTGGCCGGGTCGCGCTCAGACGTGACCGAAATTTCATCCCCGTTGATAATCATGGAACTGCCCTTGGTTTCCACCGTGCCCGGGAAAGGGCCATGGACTGAATCGCGCTTGAAAAGATAGGCGTTCATCCCGGCATCGCCAAGATCATTGACGGCCACAACCTGGAGGTCCTTGCGCCCGCTTTCATGGATGGCGCGCAGAACATTGCGGCCGATCCGTCCAAAGCCGTTGATGGCTACCCGTACTGTCATGTGTTAACTCCCTTAAACGAATTATAGTCAGGCCCAATAGGGTCAGGCCCAATAGGGTCAAGCACTGGCCCGGAACCTGTTCAAGATCCTGGCAGCGACATCGGCGCCGGTAAAGCCGAAATGTACATATAAATCTTCTGCCGGCGCTGACAACCCAAAGCGGTCAATTCCAACCGAAAAACCATTGTCCCCGACAATCGCTTCCCAGCCCCGGGTAATCCCGGCCTCTATTGAAACCTTCAATGTTCCGGCGCCGAGAACCTCTTTTTTGTAGGCCGCAGGCTGAGCCAGGAAATGTTCGATTGAGGGCATACTGACAACCCGTGCCGGAATATTTTTTTTGTCCAGGATTTCCTTGGCCGCCAGCGCCACTTCGACTTCCGAGCCGGTGGCAACCAGGGTGACCTGGGCCTTGGCTTCGGCATCGCGTAAAATATAGCCACCGCGGGCGCTCATGTTTTCTTCATAATGCTTGTTCCTGACCGGGGCGATGGTTTGCCGGGTCAGGGCTATAATACTCGGTTTTTTTGCGTCTTCCAGCGCCAGCGCCCAGCATTCGGCCACTTCAACCGCGCAACAAGGCCTGAAAACATTAAGGCCGGGGATTGCGCGCAAGCTCATTAAATGCTCGATCGTTTGATGGGTCGGGCCGTCTTCGCCAAGGCCGATGGAATCGTGGGTCATGACAAAAATTGACCGCAGCCCCATCAAGGCCGCCAGCCGGATCGCCGGCCGGGCGTAATCTGTAAAGATCAGGAAAGAGCCGCCATAGGGGATAAACCCGCCGTGCAGCGCCAGGCCGTTCATGCACGCGGCCATGGCAAATTCACGAACCCCGTAATAAATGTACCTGCCGGTTGGGTTTTCAGGGGTCATGGCCTGAAACCCGCTGGTCAGGGTGTTGTTTGATCCGGTCAGGTCTGCCGAACCGCCGATGGTGGCGTCGCTCAGGGAATTGATAATTTCCAAAGCGTCGCCGGAAGCCTTGCGGGTAGCGACCGTCTTCGGGGTTGCCACCAGCGCCTTTTTATGAGCATTGAGCCTGGCGTCCAGACTTGCCGGTAATGTCCCTTTCAAGCGCCCTTCAAGAATACTGCGGGTTTGGTCATCCAGATCCAGAAAACGCTTTTTCCAGGCTTTGACGTCGGGTTTTGAACGGGTGCCAAAACCGCGCCAGGTTTTAAGAATGTCCTCGGGGATTTCGAAGGCTTTGTGGGGCCAACCCAGGGTCTTGCGGGCGGCGGCGACCTCATCTTCCCCCAAAGGGGCGCCGTGGGTGGCCGCGGTGCCCTGTTTGTTGGGGGCGCCAAAGCCGATTATTGTCTTACAGGCGATCAGCGAAGGTTTGTCGCTTTTGCGTGCTTTGGCGATCGCCGCCTCAACCGCCGCCGGGTCATGGCCGTCAACCGCGATAGTATCCCACCCATGCGCTTCAAAGCGCTGGCATTGATCGTCGGAGACCGCGAGACTGGTGGGCCCGTCAATCGAGACTGAATTGTCGTCCCAAAGCACAATCAGCTTGTTTAATTTCTGGTGCCCGGCGAGTGACAGGGTTTCATGGCTGAGGCCCTCCATCAGACAGCCGTCACCAACAATAACATAGGTATAATGGTCAAAAACCTCAGGGCCAAACTCGGCCCCAAGCGCCCGTTCTGCGATGGCCATGCCGACCGCCATGCCCAGGCCCTGGCTCAATGGCCCGGTGGTGGCTTCGACCCCCGGCAGTTCGCCATATTCCGGGTGGCCGGCACACGGGCTTAACAGCTGGCGGAAATTTTTAATGTCTTCAATGGTCGGCCCCTTGTACCCGGTCAGGTACAAAAGCGAATACAACAGCATCGAACCATGCCCGGCGGACAAAACAAAGCGATCGCGGTCGGGCCATTCCGGCCAGGTGGGATCAAATTTCAGGAATTTTGAAAACAGCACCGTCGCCGCATCGGCCATTCCCATCGGCATCCCGGGGTGGCCTGATTTGGCCCGTTGGACGGCATCCATAGACAAGGCACGGATGGCATTCGCCAAGGTTCTGTCGGGTTTCACTGTGTTCTTTTTATTCGACATGAAAGCTGGCTGATTCTTTTGCTCTTTTAGACGGAAAAGCCCTATTTACAACGTCTTGGTTCCGTCAAATTCTCTCCCCCGGGGCCCAGTGCTGCAAGCCGCGCCACCATGGCCACCATAAGCCCTTACGTCAACGCTTTTTTATGACTTTTTTCAGTTTTTTTTAGCCACAAACAGGAACGCCGCTGGTAACCGCTGCAATTGTGTTTTATCTTAGGGTTGAAGAGGGGCTTTGGGGGTCTGTTTTTCTTTTTTTCAGCCTCGGGTTGACGCGCCCACAAACGCCGCCCTATCTTAAAAAATATCGGCTAAGAAAGAACTTGGGTTTATGATAAAAGCACGCAAAAGAATGAGAGCCACCCTGCCTGACGCCGAGGAGCGTTTGCATGTATCGCTTGATCGTCTTTCGCATGCGGTGAAAGGGGCGCTGGGATCAAAGGCAGAGATTGCCACCCTGCGCAAAGAAAATGCCGGGCTGGATGACCGCCTCAAAGACATGAAGGGGGATTATCAGACCCTTGACCAGTCCTTCAAGGTTTTACAAACCACGGTAAAGGCCATGACCAGAAAAGGCCGCCCGCCCAGTGGTAACCTGGAGTTGGGCGAAGATGGCGAATGGAGCGAAGCCCCGCAAGGGCCAGATCCCGAAACCGAATTTTTGAAAAATGAACTTGAGCGGGTTCACAAGGAATACAAATCCATGGACCAGTCGTTCAAGATGCTGCGCGGGCAATATAATGAATTGCAAAAAACCTATGAAGAAGCACTGGAAAGTGTCCCCGAAGAACCGGATCTTCCGGGAGAAGCCCTGGTAGCGACCGGCGAATTAAAGAAAGATTTGGGGGCGCAGCTGGATAAAACCATTGCCGCCTTGGAAAAACTGGCAAGTTAGGGCGAATAGGCGAATATATGGGACAAGTCAGCGTTTCGATCAACAATCATCGTTATACCCTGGCGTGCCGGGATGGTGAAGAAGACCGCCTGTTGGGCTTGGCCAAACTGTTGGATAACAAGGTACGCACGCTCACCGCGCGGCTGGGCCAGGTTGGTGAAAACAAGCTGATGCTGATGTCGGCCCTGCTGATCGCCGATGAATTTGAGGAAACCCGCACCGAATTGCAGGGCATCAAGGACGGCAAAATTCCGATCGACGAATCCGAAACCGCCGCCAAACTGGCCGAACTTCTGGATGGTATGTCCGAGACCATCGAAGTTCTGGCCGATGAATTAGAAAATGCCTGACCTGGCCTCTCCATGAGCACACCCACTAAAAAAAAAGAAACCCTCCGTACAGAATTAAGAACCCGGCGGCGCCAGTTATATAAATCTGCGGACCTAAAAACCTTTAAGGCGTTGGCCGATAATTTTTTTCGAGCCCTTCCCAGCCTTTTTAACCCCAGTACCGTGGCCGGGTATTATCCGCTGGGCAGTGAAATAAATCCGCTGCCGTTGCTTGAAGCGCTTGAGCAGGTCGGAACCCAGGTGGCGCTGCCGGTGGTGGTGAAAGAAAATGCCCCGCTTGAATTTCGGTTCTTTAAAAAAGGCGATAAGCTGAAAGAGGGCCTGGAGGGGGCAATGGAGCCACTAAAAACCGCCAAAACCACCAACCCTGACATTGTTTTGGTGCCGCTTTTGGGATTTGATGAGACCGGCAACCGCATCGGCCAGGGCAAGGGCTATTACGACCGCACTCTTGGGGCTTTAAGGAAAGAGCGCGCGGTTTTGGCGATTGGTTTGGCCTTTGAAGGCCAGCGCGAAAAAGCCCTGCCGTTCGAGGCCCATGACCAGGACCTGGATGCGGTCATAACCGAAGCCCGCTGCTGGGTATTCAGGTCTGGAAAGGCGGCGTAATGAAGGTATTGTTTGCAGGGGATATCATGGGCCGCTCGGGGCGGACGGTGGTTTGTGAACAAATCCCGCTTTTGCGAAAAAAATGGGGCCTGGATTTTGTTGTCGTCAACGGCGAGAACGCCGCCGGCGGTTTTGGCATGACGGAAAAAATTGCCAATCAGTTTTTTGATGCCGGGGCGGATTGCATCACCTCGGGCAATCATATCTGGGGCCAGCGCGAGGTTATTCCATACCTAGATAAAGAACCGAGGATATTACGCCCGATCAATTATCCTGACGGCGCCCCGGGCCATGGAGTTTATGCGGTGAAAGGCGAAGGCGGTAAATGGATCGTTATCATCAATGCCATGGGGCGGGTGTTCATGGACGCGCTTGATGACCCGTTCCGGGCGGTTGAGCGCATCCTTGAGGGCTATCCGTTGGGTGAGAAGGCCAAATTTATTCTGGTCGATATGCACGCCGATGCCACCTCTGAAAAAATGGCGATGGGCCATTTTTGTGATGGCCGCGCAACGCTGGTGGTTGGTACCCACAGCCACGTCCCCACCGCCGATGCCCAGATTTTCCCGGGCGGCACCGCCTATCAGACCGATGCCGGGATGTGCGGTGATTACGATTCCGTTATCGGCATGAAAAAGGAAGAACCGATCCATCGTTTTCTGGTCAAGGTCTCGAACCAGCGTTTCAGCCCGGCCGATGGCGAGGCCACGTTTTGCGGAGTTTTGGTGGAAAGCGATGATACCACCGGTTTGGCAAAATCCATTTCCCCGGTGCGCATCGGCGGGCGCTTGAGGCCCTATCTGCCGAAATAATCTTAAGATTAGCAAAACAAGATTTATTTCAGCAAAAGAACTCTCCTGAAATAAACCGACCAAATTTTAATTTCTAAAAGGGGGTGGGCAAAAACTTGTCACGGCCCGCCCCGAGCGAGCATCCGAATTTTTCATGTTTTCAAACTTTACTTCCACATGTGGTACATCGGAAGCCACCCACTTTACCTGCGGCAACTAGTATCCAGACGATACCCCAAAATCCAAAAGTGAAAAGTGTTAAGAAAAAGTGCAATATGTGATTTGGCGTTGTTCCGGTCGCCATAACATTTTTATTACAGTGGTGACAAAATTTTCCTGTTTGTTTTTGAGACATACTAAATCCCCCGTGGTTGTTGACTTGTTCCGGCTCCTGTTGCCCGGTTGTGTCAACATGCCACGAGTAGCGTGTCCTGCATATTTCCACAGAATGGTATTGCATTCCACAGGCAACCCGACCAAACGGGAGACCTCGTGACATATTGCCAATTCGGAAAATAAAGGTATTTTATAAAAAAATCCACAGGAAATGCGGTTAGTGTTTAAAAATTAGTTTAGGTAAATATGTAGAAGAAAAAGAAAAAAGGAGTATTTGCCCCTTATTCGTTTAATGAATAAAACCCTATCTGCCGAAATAATCCCAAAATTAGCGAAATTTAGTGCCGACAGGGGCTATATTTGGTATAAAAAATACATTAAATCACATCATACGGTGTATGGTGGGGTGTGGGTGTACATACCCTGGAGATAAAAAAAAGGGCAAACTCGAGACAAAAATGGCCGGCCATTCCAAATTCAAAAATATTATGTACCGCAAGGGCGCCCAGGACAAAAAGCGCTCCAAGTTGTTCAGTAAACTTTCCAAGGAAATCACCATTGCCGCCAAAATGGGGATGCCCGACCCTGACGCCAACCCGCGGCTGAGGGCGGCCATCACCGCGGCGCGCTCGCAAAGTATGCCGAAAGACAATATCGAACGCGCGATCAAGAAAAGCCAGGCCGGCGAGGGCGCCGATTATGAAGAAGTCCGCTACGAGGGCTACGGCCCCGGCGGGGTTGCGGTGATCGTTGATATCCTGACAAATAATCGCAACCGTACGGCCGCGGATGTGCGCGCTATTTTCTCCAAGAACGGCGGAAATATGGGCGAAAGCGGCAGTGTCAGCTTTATGTTTGAAAGGAAAGGCCTGATCGTTTATGACGCCGCCGTTGGTGATGAGGAAACGGTGTTTGAGGCCGCGCTTGAAGCCGGCGCCGAGAATGTCGAAAGCGATGATGAAGTCCACGAGATTTATACCGGTGACAATGACCTGCATGACGTGGCGCGGGCCCTGGAAAAGGCCCTGGGCGCGGCCCAATCGGCCAAGCTGATTTGGCACGCCAAGGATCAAATCGATCTTGATGTCGACAATGCCGGCAAATTATTGAAACTTCTTGATGCCCTGGACGACAATGACGATGTCCAGGAAGTCTCGGGTAACTATAATGTTCCCGAGGATGTCATGGCACAGTTAGGGGCCTAAAGGGGCAAAATGGCACAGGTTTTTAGCGTTTTGGGGCTGGATCCGGGGTTGAACAAAACCGGTTGGGGGTTGATTACCCTGGAGGGCACCCGGCTCAGCCATATCGCCAACGGCGTGATCACAACCAATCCGGCGGATGACCTGCCCACCCGGCTGAAGGTAATTTTCAAGGCCCTGGAGGCTATTATTGAAGACTGGCGGCCCGACAGTGCCGCGGTGGAAGAAACCTTTGTCAACAAAAGCGCCACCGCAACCTTAAAGCTGAACCATGCCCGAACGGTGTGCCTGCTGGCGCCGTCCCTGGCCGGATTGGAAGTGGAATCGTATGCCCCCAACCGGGTGAAAAAATCAGTGGTTGGCGCCGGCCATGCCGGCAAGGAACAGGTCCAGATGATGATCCGCGTCCTGCTGCCCGGGGCCGAGGTTGCCGGGCCTGACGCCGCCGATGCCCTGGCGGTGGCGATCTGCCATGCCCATCATAGTGGGCCAAGATACCGATTGGCAAAAACGGGGACCGGCCAGTGATCGCGAAATTAAAAGGGATGATTGACAGCCTGGGTGAAGGAAATCTGGTCATTGACGTTGGCGGGGTTGGATACCTGGTTTTTGCCTCGTCCAAAACGCTTGGCCAAATGCCCGGGGTCGGCGAAAGTACTGAACTCTTGATCGAAACCCATGTCCGTGAAGACCATATCCATCTTTATGGCTTTGCCACCCAGTTGGAGCTGGAGATGTTCAGGCTGCTATTGGGGGTTCAGGGGGTTGGCACCAAGGTGGCGCTATCGATCCTGACGGTACTGGACCCCGATGCCCTGCTGGTGGCGCTGGCCTCCGGTGACAAGGAAGCGGTGACCGGGGGCAAGGGGGTTGGCCCGAAACTGGCGGCGCGGATTATTAATGAATTGAAAGACAAGGTCGGCGGTTTTGCCCCGGGCGGCACCCCGGCCGCGGGCGGGGTTGGCTATGGCGCAGATTTCCAGGATGCATTATCAGCCCTGGTGCAGTTGGGTTACAAACCCTCAACCGCCCATACCGCGCTGTTGGCGGCCTCGGGGAAAGCCGGGGCAGGGGCCGATATCGCCAGCTTGATTAAAGGCGGGTTGAGGGAGTTGAGCCGATGACCAGCGAACAGATTTTGAGCGCCGCAGTGCGTACCGAGGATGAATTCGAAGTTTCCCTGAGGCCCAAGGTGCTGGGTGAATTTATCGGCCAAAAGAGCGTCTGCGATAATCTCCTGGTTTTTATCGAAGCCGCCAAGGTTCGCAGCAACGCGCTTGATCACGTTCTGTTTTCCGGCCCGCCCGGGTTGGGCAAGACAACGCTGGCGCAAATCGTCGCCCGCGAGCTTGGGGTCGGTTTTCGCGCCACTTCGGGACCGGTGATCACAAAGGCCGGCGACCTGGCGGCTATTTT
>SMVB01324466.1_pt1 | contig 29885 bp, 30 predicted proteins | sample 2456461 | NCBI WGS metagenome assembly SMVB01 (sample SAMN11095934, study PRJNA526329) | marine sediment metagenome | biome: Marine sediment; feature: Surficial sediment; material: Deep marine sediment; isolation source: Hadal surficial sediment | place: Pacific Ocean | collected 2014-05 | depth... | reverse complement strand
TCAAAGCTCTGCTCGACACTGGGACGTACCCCAAAGGGGTCAAGGTTGACGATGACGAGATGAATAACATCCGGCTTCGAAGACACAAGCTTCACCCGAAGTGGAACTACACAATCAATAACAAGTAATACTAATGTCCATGTTATTGTTCACCAGCTCCTTAGCGTCATTGTTAGTCCGTGACTCCGTTGACGGGAAGGGCGAGCTTCGATCTATCGATGACCGCGCCGCCTTTTATCACCATGTGTATTTTCTTCGCGTTGTCGATATCGACGGTGGGGTCCGCGTCCAGTAGAACGAGGTCCGCGCGTTTGCCGACTTGGATCGTCCCGAGCTCGTCTTCCATCCCGAGAAAAATCGCTCCATGTAGCGTCGCCATCCGGATGGCGTCGAGCGGTGAGATGCCGCCACCCACGAGAAGCTCTAGCTCGCGATGAACGGCGGGGCCGAGGCTCTGGTCGGTGCCGAGAACGACGATGCCGCCGGCTTCGTTCAAGAGGCGAAGGTTCTCTTGAGCGACGGGGGTCATGACCTTCATCCATTGCGTCCAGCGGCGCTCTTCCCATTCGCGCCGGGTCGCCCCTCGCAATCGCTCGATAGCACTCGGCAAAAGCGTCGCGCGGTAGAGAGGCTCATCGAGAAACTCCGGATGGTCGACGAGGCGGCCATAGCCGTCTCCTATCGTGAGCGTCGAGACTTGCGGGATGCGCTTGACCCCCATCATGTTGAGATAGCGCTCGCTGACGGGCGCCTGGATCACGGGATGGGCGAGCGTATCGATGCCGGCATAGATCGCATCCCAAGCTCGAAGCTCGTTCGAGGTGTGGATCGTCGTGCGGATGCCGTGCTCGTGATAGTAGCGGATGACTTGCTGGAGCAGATCCACGGGCATGTGGCGAATGAGCGGGCGTGTGCCCCAACCGTGCTCGTCCTGGGTAATCTTGAGGATGTCGGGCTTTCTCGCGATATGTTCGTCGAGCTTTTTCCGATCGCGCGCGAAGTCTTCGACGGTGACGGCGCCGCGTCCGCCATGGCCGCCTGGAGCGGTCACGACGCTCCCTGTCGCAAAGATACGCGGTGCCACAATTTCGCCGCTTCGTTCCTGATCACGCAGCGCGAAGATGAAATCAGGAGAGTTCCCCGCGTCGTAGATCGACGTCACGCCGCTATACAGATAGCCGTGAAGCGCGCGCAGGCCGTCGACCGGGGAGCTTCCGGCGCGGCCACCTCTGAGATGCACGTGCATGTCCATGAGGCCGGGGATCGCGAACTTACCCGACCCATCGAGGCGCTCGGCGCCCGGTGGTGCATCGACGTTTTTTCCTACGGCGCGGAAGCGGCCGCCATCGATGACGATGCTCACGCCCGTCACGGAGGGTGACCCGGTCCCATCAATAACGGTGATGTTGTCGATAACCAGGGCGGGCTGACCGCTCGCGCGCGCTGGCGCCAGTGCAACAAGCCCGAGTACGATAAGCAAAGAGTTCCAGCGATGCATGTTGCGCATCATAACTAGCCGCGGCCTCTAGGGCCACAATGGAGGTCTTATGTTCAAAGTCATGACGGGATTCTTCAAAGCGGTCGCGACGGTACTAGCCATGCCGTGGCTCATCTGGCTGGCCATGCTAGTGGGGGTGAACGCGATCGTGCCGCTTTTCTTGCTCGATCATCGCGAAGCACAAGCAGTACTCGGCGCGTCGATGCTCGCCCTGGCCATTCAGCTGGTCATTTTCAAATCCAAAGGCTATGTGCGCCTTCTCGGGATCGGCCATCTTCCATGGCTTCCTGTCGTGCTGTGGCTCGCGAGCCGGATGAGCGAGATCGGAACCGAGACGCTGTTCGGGCAATGGGTCCTCGCCGTCATTCTCCTCGACGGTTTGTCGCTCGTCATCGATGCCATTGACGTCGGCCGCTACATCAACGGAGATCGCACTCCCGCTACGACACTCGAAGACGCGTGATAAGATTCGAGGCCATTCGCTCCTTCTAGGAGGTTCGCCATGGCCCTGTCCCACCGTGTTTTTTGTCTGGTGTTCTTTGCGCTCTTGGCGGGCGCTCTGAGCGCTCAGGAAACCGTCGACTATCAGATGCCGCCTCAGGCGATGGTCGATATCGCCGATGCAGCGCCCACGCCCGGAGTCGTCGTCGACCCGACCAAGACGTGGCTTCTCGTGCTCGAAAGACGGAGCTTGTCCTCGATAGGCGAGCTCTCCGAGCCCGAGTTTCGGCTCGCGGGTCTCCGGATCCAGCCGGCGACCAACACGCGCAGCCGGCGGCGGGTCGCCAGGCATATAGAGCTCGTCGCCATCGCCGATGGGTCGACGCGCAGTGTCACCGGGCTTCCGAGTGGAGCTCGAATCGATGACGCCAGCTTTTCCCCCGACGGCAGTCTTGCAGCGTTCTCGCTGACGACGGCCACGGGCATGGAGCTCTGGATACTCGACGTCGCCTCGGGCGCGGCGAAGCGCGTGCTTGAAGATCTCAACGGTGTGTTTCGCGGACAGCCTTACGCATGGCTATCGGACAGCCGGAGCCTCGTCGTGAAAGTCGTGCCGGAAGACCGCGGTGCTCCGCCAGAAGCTCCTAGTGTTCCGTCGGGACCCATCGTGCAAGAAGCGAGCGGAATAAAATCTGCGGCCCGCACTTATCAGGACCTCTTGACGAGCCATCACGACGAAGCGCTCTTCGAGTATTACGGTCAGACGCAAGTCGTGCGCGTGAGCGTCGAGGGAGCGGTCCATAAGCTCGGAGCGCCAGGGCTCGTCGCGCGCGCCGCGCCGTCTCCGGACGGCAAGCACGTCCTCGTCGAGCGGCTAGAGCGCCCATTCTCCTACCTCGTGCCGTATTACCGGTTCGGCCACCGCATCGAGGTCCTGGACATGTCGGGCGCGCTCGTCAGCGAGGTCGCTCGTTTACCGCTCGCCGAAGACGTCGCCATTGGACGCAACGCCGTACGAACGGGGCGGCGCGATTTCGGCTGGCGCGCAGACGCGGACGCGACGCTCTACTTTATCGAAGCCACAGATGGAGGCAACCCGCGCGCCGAGGCCAAGTTTCGAGACGCGGTTTACACGTGGAGCGCGCCGTTTACGGGTGAGCCCGAGCCGCTCATCTCGCTCGGGCTGCGCTTCGCCGACGTCCATTGGGGAAGCGACGCCGTCGCTCTCGTTACGGAGTGGTGGTGGGCGACGCGGACGCGGCGCGTGTTTCGTGTGAAGCCGGGAACGAGCGACGAGCCCCCAAAGATGGTCTTCGACTATTCCTACGAAGATCGCTACAACGCGCCCGGCTCGCCGCTCATGACGCACAACGCGCGCGGCGCGCTCGTTCTCGCGACCTCGGCGGACGGCAAATCGATCTACTTGACGGGCGAGGGTGCCTCGCCCGAAGGCGACCGTCCTTTCCTCGATGCGCTCGATTTAGAGAGCGGCGCCAAAACGCGCCTGTTCCACTCCGAAGCTCCGTATTACGAGATGCCGATCGCGTGGATCGACGCCGAGGCGGGACACCTTCTAACGCGGCGCGAATCGCGCGACGAGCCGCCGAACTATTTCGTGCACGGGTCGGGGGATGCGCGGGCGGTGACGCACTTTCCTAATCCTTATCCCGGGCTCGAGGGCGTTGGGCGCGAGCTCGTCCGTTACGACCGCGAGGACGGCGTGAAGCTGAGCGCCACCCTGTACACGCCCGCCGGCTACACCTCCGAGGATGGCCCGCTTCCCATGCTCGTATGGGCTTATCCGCGTGAGTACAAGAGCGCGAGCGCCGCCGCACAAGTCCGGGACTCACCCTATCGTTTCTCGCGCGTGAGCTGGGGCTCACCGCTCTACTGGCTGACCCAAGGCTACGCCGTCATGGAAGGCGCGACGATGCCCATCATCGGCGAAGGGGACGTAGAGCCGAACGACACTTACGTCGAGCAGCTCGTTGCGAGCGGCCGAGCGGCGGTGGACGAAGCGGTGCGGCGAGGTATCGCGGATCGCGATCGCGTCGCGATCGCCGGTCACTCCTATGGCGCCTTCATGACGGCGAATCTTCTCGCCCATTCCGACACGTTTCGCGCCGGCATCGCGCGCAGCGGCGCTTATAACCGTACCCTCACGCCCTTCGGCTTCCAATCCGAGCAGCGTACGTATTGGGAAGCGCCGGAGATCTATTTCGCCATGTCGCCCTTCATGCACGCGCAGAAGATCAACGAGCCCATCTTGCTCATTCACGGTGTCGCCGACAACAACTCGGGAACGTTCCCCATTCAAAGCCGCCGGCTCTATCACGCGCTCAAAGGGCACGGCGCGACGGCGCGTCTCGTGATGCTCCCCCACGAGAGCCACGGCTATCAGGCGAGAGAATCCGTCATGCACACGCTCTGGGAGATGAACGTGTGGCTCGACAAGTACGTCAAGAACGCTCCCCCGCGCAACACGACGAGCGAGGAGCATTGAGCCAAGACCCCTCGGACGAGACCGAACCGCCATCGCAAGTCACCGAGCTTCTCAACGCCTGGCAAGCAGGCCGGCAGGGCGCGGTCGACGAGCTGATACCGTTCGTCTATCAAGAGCTGCGAAAGCTCGCGCGAAGCTATTTGCGGAACGAGCGCCCAGACCACACGCTGCAGGCGACGGCCCTCGTGAACGAGGCTTACTTGCGCTTGATGGGGCAGAAGAACGTCCAGTGGGAGAACCGCAAGCACTTTTTCGGGATCGCGTCCCAGCTCATGCGCCGGATCCTCGTCGACCATGCGCGCAAGCGCGCCGCCGGCAAGCGAGGCGGCGCCGAGCCTCTCGTTCTCTTCGACGAAGACAAAGTTGCCCCATCGGAGCAACCCGACCTCGTCGAGCTCGACGCGGCTCTCGACGCTTTCGCGAAAATCGATCCCGATCAAGCGAAGCTCGTGGAGCTCCGATACTTTACCGGCTTGACCATCGACGAGACGGCCAAAGTGCTCGAGCTGTCTCCCGCCACCGTGAAACGAGAATGGATCGTTGCCAAAGCTTGGCTGCGACGCGAGCTCATGCGCAAGAATGGGTGACTTCGTCACGGGTAGCGCATTGGACGAGCTTCAATCGTCATCGGCCACACGCCTCGCGGCCGCGATCCGCGACAAGGACGTTTCGTCCGAGGAGAGATAGTCCGCGCGTGTCTGGACCGCATCGATGCCGTCAGTCCCCAATTGAACGCCGTCGTGCATCTTTGTCGTGAGCGCACTCTCGCAGAGGCGCAAGAGCGAGACCGCGCGGTGGCCTCGGGCACCCGGGTCGGACCGCTTCACGGCGTTCCCATGACCATCAAGGACACGTTCGACACGGCCGGCGCGCGGACCACTTACGCAACGCTCGGCCGTACCGACCATATTCCAGCAACCGACGCGACCGCCGTCGCGCGCGTGCATGCCGCGGGGGCGGTGCTCATCGGGAAGACCAATACACCCGAGCTCACGCTTTCCTTCGACACCAAGGTTTTCATCGAGACTGTAGAGGTCGCTCTTTTCCGTCACCTCTTGCCCCGCCCGCTGCTCGGGCGCCATGTAGCCGGGGGTACCGCTCCGGATGTCCTCTCGCTCGATGCTCCCCACGGCCGCGGCCAAACCGAAGTCGGTGATCTTTGCCTCGCCACGCTCGTCGAGCATGACGTTCGCCGGTTTGAGATCCCGGTGGAGCACACCTTTGGCGTGCGCCGCCGCGAGCCCGGACGCCAGTTGCTGCGCAATCTCGACAGCTTTGTCGGGCGGGAGCCGTCCGATGCATCGCAATAGCGATGATAGATCCTCGCCGGCGATGTACTCCATGGAGAGAAACATGAGACCATCGGCCTCGCCAATGTCGTAGACCCGGCAGACGTTGGGATGCGCGACCTGCCGGGCGATGCGGACCTCCCGGCGAAAGCGCTTCAAGCGCTCTTCATCCTGGCCGAGGGCTTGGGAGAGGAACTTCAAAGCCACGGGCTGCTCCAGGGTCAGGTCGTCAGCGTGATAGACCTCGCCATGCCACCTTTGCCGACGCGCTCGACGATGCGGTAGCGGGCGGAAAGAACGTCGCCGGAACTGAAGCGCCCATGAGTGGAATCAGACGTCGGGTCAGAGGAGCGACTCGGGTCGCCGCGGAGGACGCCGCGCTCCCGTTTTCCCGTTTTTCCCGTTTTTTAATGATGCGCCGCAAGTCCGAGCAGAAAGAGACGTCATCAGCCACAGGCCGTGAGCAAGCGGGGCAGCTTGGGACGCTCACATGATCACTACGTTCGAGTGGACGCTCACACCTTGAAGCCGGACTCCCCCGCGTCGTCGCCGATCCCGATGGCGCGAAGCGCCCATTGAAGCTTGACCGCGTCCTCCGACTGGATGCGGATGCCGTGGCCACCATCGTCCGGGAGCGAATAGGCCTTGACGAGCATTTCCTGAGCTTTTTCACCGACCTCCATCGCCTTGTCCAAGAGCTCGAGAAGGCGCGGGACATCGCTTCGAAACGCCGCGGCCAGATCGGCCTCGGACGCTTCCGCGTCAGTGGACAGCTCTTTCAACCGAGACACGAGCTCTGAAACCGTTTTCACTTCACCGCTCACGGGTCGCGCTCCTTTTCTTCGGGAACATCTGGACGCTCGAAGAGCTCGGGCGCCGGCGAATCGTTGAGCGTCCAGGATTTGATCGTGATCTCGGCGGCTGGCTCTTCGTCGTGAAGGACCGATATCCGCTTCGGGAGGTTCGTCTCGTCGTCGAAGTCGGAGAAGACGCGCTTTTCCGTTACCGGGGTGCCCATGATGTTCGCGCCGGGCATCGAGAGCTCGAGCAGTCGTCCTGTCGCTTCGTCGAAGGAGGCGCGAAGCTCTAGGCCTTCCACTCGAAGAAGAAGCGGACCGTCCGGAGTCTCCTCCGCTTCGACGCGCCCGTCTCTGACCGCCCACAGAAGACCAACATAGTTTCGGTAGAGCCGCTCGATCGTACGCTTGCGTTGGTCCGGTGTGAGATCCGAGACGCCGCGCGGGGTCGCAGCCCAAGCCTCGTCGCCGCGGCGTACCGTCACGATCTTTCCGAAAGACATCGTCGCGTCCTCGCGATAGGCATCGGGCGCCACGAAATAGCCCTGCGTCACGGCGGTGAGCTCGCCGCTGGGCGTCTGAACGACGCTCAGAGTCCGGTAGGAAAAGCTCTCGATCTTGGCCGGCCCAGCCGAGGCCGCGAAGAGCTCGAGAACGGCGCAGCAGGCGGTACCCATCACCCAATACATCGCGAGATTTTAACCCAGATCTCGGAGGGAGGTCCGGCGTCGTCTTTCTCGACCTTAGAAGACGGAGGTAGAATGAGGACATGGATAGAGCGACCGAGGTACTCGGGCAGAGGCTCTTCACCGTGGTGGAATACGATCGCATGGTGGAGGCTGGGCTCCTCGCCGAAGACGAGCGGGTGGAGCTCATCCGAGGGGTCATCCGCGAGATGAGCCCAAAGAATAGCCGGCACTCCATCGCGATTTGGAAAATCACACGTGTGCTCGACGATGGATTGCGAGAGCGGGCCGCCACGTTCTCGGCGGTTCCAATCGACTCGAGACGCTCGACTCCAAACCCGAACCGGATGTCGCTGTGATGTCGCATCCGGACGGTGAGCTCTTCGGTACCGATGCCAGTGAGCCGCTTGTGGTTGTGGAAGTCTCGGATTCCTCGCTCCGCTACGATCTCACCGAGAAGGCCGCCCTTTACGCAGCGAGCCAGATCGCCGACTACTGGGTGGTCGATCTCGAGCACCGCGTTCTCGTCGTTTTCCGCGACCCGCGAAACGGCGTTTATGAGACGCGCGAAACCTACCAACCGGGCTCGCGCATCGGCCCGTGCCGTGGCCCGATTTCGAGCTCGATGTGAGCGCTCTTTTCCCGGCCGAAGCCGCATCGTCTTCGTAAATTCACTGGCGAACTTCTTCCCGCCGGCGCATGATCCCTGAGCGAGCACGAACGCGTGCTCCTCTAGCGATTTTTTTGCGGGAAAGGAGTTTCTAAATGTCTGACAATCGAGGGCGTTTCGTCTGGTATGACCTCATGACAACGGATCCAGACGCGGCACAATCTTTCTATACAGAGCTCATCGGCTGGGGCACTCAGGCCTGGGAGGGCGCGATGCCCTATACGATGTGGACGAACCACGACGTTCCGCTGGGCGGCGTCGCCACGCTTCCCGAAGAAGCCAAGCAAGCCGGCGCGCCGCCTCACTGGCTCGCTTATATCCAGACTCCGAACGTCGACGAGACGGTGACGACAGCCGAGTCGAACCAAGGCAAAGTTGTCGTCCCGGCACAAGACATCCCGAAGGTCGGGCGTTTCGCGGTGCTAGCCGATCCCCAAGGCGCTGTCTTCGCCGCGTATACGCCCGCGGGCGATACGCCTGAAGATTCTCCAGCCAAGGTCGGCGAATTTTCGTGGAACGAGCTCAACAGCTCGGATCACGAGAACGCTTGGGGCTTTTACGAAACCCTCTTCGGCTGGCAGAAGACCGAGGCCATGGACATGGGCGAGATGGGCATGTATCAGATGTTCAAGAAGAAGGGCGGCGAGCTCCCGCTAGGCGGGATGTTCAACAAGCCGAAAGAAATGCCCGGGCCGCCTTTCTGGCTCTACTACACACGGGTCGACGACGTGCACGCATCCGTGGAAAAAGTCAAAGAGCTCGGCGGCCAAGTGCTGAGAGGACCGATGGAAGTGCCTGACGGCGACCATGTCTTGCAGTGTATGGATCCGCAGGGCGCGGCCTTCGCGCTTCACTCGAAGAAGAAAGGCTAGGGAGCTCGATTTGTTCTCCAGAAAACAACGCCTCGGTAAGCCCTCCGACGAGCGGCGAGACATGCTGGTGCGCCGGATCGAGGTGGTTCGGAGGAGGTCTCAAGAAGACTGAGCGGATGGATCCCAAGGAGGCTCGCCACGGCCCGCCCAGATCGCTTCGACTTCATAGGCAGCAATCTTTTCATTGACCGTGAGGACCGGCAGCTTCTCAATTTGTGACTGCGCAACAATCAGGCGATCGAACGGATCTTGATGATGCGCGGGCAGCGACGCAACACGTAGAGCATGCACGTGCTCGATAGGAAGCCCTTTCATGCTTTGTGCTGCCAGCCGATTCGGAACGTAGGCATCGGGAGGCTCGGGCAGCGTCAATTTCCCTAGCGACACTTTAATCGCGATTTCCCACGAGCTCGCCGCGGACAAATAGACGTCATTCTCCCCGTCACCGACGAGCTCGCGTGCCGCTGGGCCGAGTCGCGGATCGTTGGCAAGCCACCACAAAAAACAGTGGGTATCCAGAAGGAGCTTCACTGGAATAGCGACTGGACTTCGGAAGGAAGTGGCGCATCAAAGTCGTCATCGATCCATATGCGGCCTTCATCCTGTCCTGGAACGCGCTTCGCTTTTCGGTCTTGGATGGGTACCAAACGGGCGATAGGTCGTCCCGCTTTGGAGATGATGACCTCCTCCCCGGCCGCTACACGCGACAGCAGACGCGAAAGATGGGTCTTCGCCTCGTGCACGTTCACTTCAGTCATGACATTAATACTGAACTAAGTCTATGACTAAGTCAACCGCTAAAGCCTGATGGGCGCAGGCATTCGTGAACGTCTTCATTCCGCCGAGACAGCGTGGTGCAATCCCGCGCTCTCGGGTCGACATCCATCGAACGCAACAACAAGTTGAGGAATCCCTTGTTCTGGTCCGCGCGGAAGGTGGCTTCTGATCTAATACGCGGTTGTCACCGTCAGGTGATGGGGCCAGTGGCTTTCGTGATAATGCGTCCAGAGACGCGTGTCCAACACGGTGTCGATCACCTGGCGGTCGGATGGCCGCCTAGCGTTGATCGCGCGTGTCAAGAGGTGGCTCGCCCAAATCGTCCCCGCGCGGATCTCTATTTCCTCTTCGCTATCCCGAGGGATGAGGCGGCGCTCGTTGATGGCGCGCTCGAGGGCGTCGGAGTAAGAGAGTATGCCGAGCCGGCGTAGCCCGACCGGCACGATGTAATCGGCGAAGACGGTCAACTGCTCGGGGTCTTCGAGAGCGAAATAACCACTCGCTCGGAAGCGCGCATGGAGTTGCCAGAGCAAGAGCTGCGCGCGTTTCTGAAACGCTACGCGCGCTCCGCGATAGGCGCTCTCGTCGCGAAAGGACGGGAAGGTCTCAATCAACCGTTCGAGTGCGGCCGTCGTCCCACGCGGTCCGTCCTTCAGAAATTCGTGAAAACGGCCGCCGTAGCTTTTCTCCAGAGCGCCGCCGATCTCCCGAAAGATCGCGACACGCTCATCGAGCATCGGCATCTCGATATTGCCGCGGAAGAGCGCCTCTAGGTCGGCGCGCGTGACCGCCTGGAGGTAGCGTCCTTCGAGAATCGGTGTGCCGCGATCGTAGGCACGCTTCAGACAAGCCATCATCCCGTCGGAGTCCGAGCGCTCGGCGCCGTCATACTCGGTCGTGAAAATTACGTGCTTCTCGAAGTCGGTAAAGGCGAAGTTGATCGATGCGGTGAGGAAAATGAAATCCATCGTGTCGGCATCGTTTCCGTCCGGAATCGTCGGGAAGCGAAAATCGGGCCAAGACAGAGACTCGTAAGCCATCCATTCAGCGACGGCTTCGATACGGTCGTCGTGCACGCGCACATGTTGCGCTCTTTCGACCACGGGCTCGATGGTCGAGAGGATTGGGTGAGGTGCTTGAAGCCGCTCTATCATGGGCACCGCGACTAGACTCAAGAATTGTCGACGATCGAGCATGCCGCACTTATCCGCGCGACAATTCCCTCAGCGCCCGGGCCACGAAGACGCGGGCCATCTTTTTGCGATAGGCGTGCGTGAGGTCGGTGTTGTCGAGAGGCTTTGCCGGACGATAAGCGACAGCGGCCGCTTCGTCAATCCATTCCTCGGTGAGCTTTTTGCCGACGAGAAGCGCTTCTGCTTTTTCCGCTTGCACCGGCGCGGACTCGACGGCGGTCAAAACGATGCGCGCCTTCTCGACGGTACCGTCTTTCGCGGTCTCGATCGCTGCCGCGACGCCGAGAATCGGAAAGTCGATGCTGTCGCGCCGACGAAGCTTCAAGTATGTCGCGCGCATCCCGTTGCTCTTGGGCACGTGGATCTCGGTCAAAATCTCGTCGCGCTCTTTTTTCAGAAAGTCGATGCCGTCGAGGTGATACAAGCTCTTCACTGGAACACGGCGCACGCGTCTGGGGCCGACGAGCGTGCATTCGGCGTCGAGCACCATGAGAACGGGTGCGGTGTCCGAAGAGCTCACCGCCCAGCAGCGGGGGCTCGAAGGCGCGACCCAGCAAATCTCACCGTCTTTCTTCATGCAGAAATTGATCGACTTACGCCACTCGTAGTTCTGGTTGTAGTAGTTGCAGCGGGTATCGATGCACAGGTTTCCACCAATCGTTCCCATATTGCGCAGGATGGGTGCGCTCACGAGACGCGCGGCTTTCGCGATGGCGGGATAGTGGGCTTGTAAGATCTCGTCGTTCTCGACTTGGGTGAGCGTCGTCATCCCGCGAATCGTGACGCCGTCGTCATCCTCTTCAATGCCGCGGCTTTCCTCGAGCCGGTGAAGGCCGATGAGGACCTTGGGCGTAAACTGCCGACGCTTCATGTTGGGATAGAGGTCGGTGCCGCCCGCCACCGCCATCGCTTCGTCGGCCGCGTGATCGGCGAGCATCTTCGCCGCTTCGCGCGCCGTCTTGGGCGCGAAGTACCGAAATGGCGGAAGTCTCATCATGAGTCTTCACGCATCGGGGGCACCTCGGCCGGTGGAGGGAAATCGTATTCGGGAACGGTCGGCTTCGCGAGCCGGCCTTCGAGTGCTTTTAGAATCTTGTCCGGGCTCACGGGAGTCTCATCGATGCGCACGCCAACCGCGTCATAGATCGCGATCGGCACGGCGGGGATGACAGGCAGCAGCGGACCTTGGCCGCATTCTTTCGCGCCGTAGGGACCTTGCGGGTCCAGCGTTTCGATGAGGATCGACGTAACAGGCGGCATGTCCACGAAGGTCGGGCTCTTGTAGTCGAGCATCGATGGGATCTTGTGGACACCTTTGCGGAAGACTTGCTCTTCCATGAGCGCCTCGCCGAGCCCCATATAGACACTGCCTTCGATTTGCCCAATGGCGAGTAGTGGGTTGATGGGCTTTCCCACGTCATGGGCAATCCAGATGTGCTCGATCTTCACCCACCCGGTATCTTCGTCGACTTCGAGCTCGAGAACGCAGGCCGAATAACTATAGGTCGCGCTCGGTCCGACGCCCGCGCCCTTGTAGCGTCCGCGAGAGCGCGGCGGCGTGTAGCTTCCGGTCGAGCCGAGCGTCCCGTGCTTGGCTTCCGCGAGCACGACAGCTTCGGCGAAGTCCATCGACACTTCGGGATATTGGCGGTCGAAGATCTTCCCGTGCGCCATCGCGAGTCGTTCGACGGGAACTTGCAGTTTCTCCGCGGCCGGGTCGAGCAAAAGCGGCTTGAGACGTCTCGCCGCTTGGATAGCGGCATTTCCAGTCATCAGCGTCACGCGGCTCGAATAGCTTCCAAGATCGACGGGCGTGAGGCTCGTATCCGCCGTCACGACGTGGACGTCCTCGACCTCGACGCCGAGCTCTTCGGCCACGATGTATGCGAGCACGGAGTCGGAGCCTTGGCCGATATCCGTCGAGCCGCAAAACGCCGTGACACCGCCGCCGCGGTCGAGCTGAAGCTGCACGCCGCTGTGCGGGAGCTTGTTCCAATAGATGGGTAGCCCCGCTCCGGTGAGATAGCTCGACGCCGTAATAGCGATCCCCCTTCCCCGAGGAAGGTTGCGGTGCTTCTTGCGGAAGTCGGATCGTTCGGCGACGCGCTCGAGGCATTCTTTCAATCCGACCGTGCGGATCTTGAGCTGGTTTGCGGTGGTCGAGAACGGCTCGACCACTTTCTCGAGCCGGATGTCGAGCGGGCTCTTCTGGATCTCCTCCGCGAGCTTGTCGAGATGGCACTCGATCGCGAAGCGCGGCTGCACCGTGCCGTGGCCGCGCTTGGGGCCGCAAGGCGGTTTGTTGGTGAACACACGCAAGCCTTCGAACTTGTAGCGTGGAATTTTGTAAGTAACCGTCTGAAGCGCACCCGTATAGTACAGGCTCGCTACACCGTAGCTGCCATAGGCACCCCCGTCGAGAAACGAACGGAAGTGCATGGCGGTGATCGAGCCGTCTTTCTTGATACCGGTCTTCACCCACATCTTTACCGGATGCCGGCCGCGATGACAGTAGAAGACTTCCTCGCGCGTCAGCGTAATTTTCACCGGCCGGCGCGTTTTCATCGAAAGCTTTGCGACGACCATCTCGTGGTTGAACGGGTCGCTCTTGCCTCCGAAGCCGCCGCCATTGGGGCAGGCGATGATGCGCACGCGGGATGGCGGCATTTCGAGGACCTTCGCCATCGCGCGATGCACGTAGTGCGGCGTCTGCGTCGAAGACCACACCGTCATCTTTCCGTCCGCGCCGTAAACGGCGATCGCCGCGTGTTGCTCCATGGGAAGATGAGTATTGCCTTCGAAGAAGAACGATTCTTCCCGTACGACGTCGGCCTCGGCGAAGCCTTCTTCAACGTCGCCGAACTGGAGCGTCACGGCTTTGTGAACGTTCCCGTCGATGCGCTCGCTCGCGTGGATCGGCTCGTCCGTGTCCGCAAGAGCCTCCTCGATGCTCATGATGGACGGCAGCACCTTGTACTCGACATCGATATGTTCGAGCGCCGCTTCCGCCGTTTCTTCATCGACGGCCGCGACCGCCGCCACGGGGTCGCCGACGAAGCGTACTTTGTCGAGACAAAGCGCATGTTCGTCCTGCGACACGGGGAGGATCCCGAACGGAATGGGGAGCTCGCTCCCCACGAGCACGGCGAGAACGCCCGGCAGAACTTCCGCTTTGCTCGTGTCCACGTTCAAGATGCGCGCATGCGGATGCGGGCTGCGCTTCATTTTGCAAAAGACCATCCGCGGAAAGGCGAGGTCGTCGGCGAACAGAGTCTCCCCGGCGACTTTCGCCATCGCGTCCACTTTCATCAACGGCTTGCCGATAATCGAAAGAGGCTCCGCCTCCTGGGCCGGGGAGGATTGTTCGGGAGCAACGTCGGTCTTGGTGGGCGGCATCAGCTTCTCAGACAGAAATCGGCTTGGTATAATCAGCGGGGTCAGCGGCGGCGGCGCGCTCGACGGCTTGTAGGATCTGAATATAGCCCGTGCAGCGGCAAAGATTCCCCGCCAACGCTTCCTGGATCTCCAGCCGCGTTGGTCGCGGGTTCCTCCCGAGGAGCGCTTTGGCCGCCAGCAAGATTCCGGGCGTGCAATAGCCGCATTGGGCGGCCCCGGTCTCCGCAAAGGCAATCTGGAGCGGGTGGGCTCGTCCGTCCTTGGTCAACCCCTCGACCGTGGTAATTTCCGTACCTTCGAGCTCGATGGGAAGCGCCAGGCAGGACAGAACGGGCTCGCCATCGACGAGGACGGTACAGGTACCGCATTCACCGAGCTCGCAACCGTGCTTGGTGCCGGTCAGGCGCAGGTCCTCCCGCAACACTTCCAAAAGCGTATGGTGGAGCGGGACCGCGACCTCGACCGGCTCTCCATTGACGCTGAGATTCAAAAGGTGCTTCATAGAACCCTTAATTTTACCACGCTACGATAGAGCGATGGCGGTCGTAACGTAACGTGGTTGATGGTGCTCTTTCCACAGTTCTTGGCCAGCCCCCGGTCGAGGATCTGGCTGCCCTCGAGCTCGAGATGGCCGAGCTCATCAACGTGGAACGAGAGGCGCGCGGGATCCGAGCGCTCAGAGAGCTCACCGCCGTCGCGCGTGCGTATAGCCGCCGGATGGCCACTGCGGGAAACGCGAATCACGAGCTGGATCGGCCGGTGGAGGAGCGGATCAGGGACGTGCTCCCCAATAGCTGCCTGTTTGGCGAGAACGTGTCCAAGCATACGAACATCGACGATTCCATCGGTGACATGATGGCAAGCGTGGGCCATCGCGAAAACCTGCTGGACAAGAGATTCGAGGCGCTCGGCGTAGGCATCGCTCGGGGCAAGGACGGCTTTCTCTACTTCACGCTGGAGTTTGCACGGTTATGTGAGGCGCGTTAGCCGCACCCTCGAGAGCCTCGACAATCTCGCCGAGCAGGAAGATCGATCCAGCCACGACGATTTCTCCCGTCGGGCCCGCGATCTCTCTCGCGCGGGCGAGCGCTAGAGGCGATGAAAGGACCGACTCCGAGGGTGTGCCTTGCTCCTGTGCCCACTCGGCGAGCGGCACAGGCCCGCGCGCCCGCGACATTTCGGGACGCGTGGCGACGAAGTGAGATACATGCGGCAACAGATGGGACAGCATCTCGTGCACCCGTTTGTCCTTCATGACGCCGAAGAGCAGCACGCGATTCTCGCTAGGGTGCGCCGAAAGGAACCGGCCGAGCTGCTCGGCCGCCATCACGTTATGCGCAGCGTCGAGGAGGAGAGGAGGGCTTCCCGATATGCGCTCGAGGCGTCCAGGCCATGTCGTTCGGGCGACGCCCTCTCGGACGTGACGGGCCTCGAGACCTGGGTGCGCGATCTCGGCCACACGGACGGCGAGAACGAGATTGTCGAGCTGATGCAGGCCGAGAAGCGGAAATTCGAGCTCGCCATAGTCCGTCTTGGCCGTTTTCAGGGAAACGAGCTGGCCGGCTTCAGTCGCGCGCGCGGAAATCTGAACCCCCTCGTGCGCGAGAACGAGCTCTGCGCGTTTCCGACGGGCTTCCTCGCGGACGACGTCGAGTACTTCGCCGTCGAGCTTGGACACGACGACCGGCCGTTCCTCTTTGATGATCGCAGCCTTCTCCGCCGCGATTTTGGGCAACGTGTCCCCGAGAAATTTTTCGTGGTCGAAACCGATCGGCGTAATGACCGAAATATCCGCGGGGACAATATTGGTGGCGTCCCAGCGCCCGCCCATCCCAACCTCGAGAACGGCCATGTCGATGGACTGTTCGGCGAAATAAGCGAAGGCGCAGGCAGTGACGGCTTCGAAAAATGTCGGCTCCCCCACCCGTGACGACACTTCGGCGACGCGACTCACGACCGCCGTCATGGCATCGACCGAGATGGGCTCACCATCCACCTGGATCCGCTCCGTCAGGCGACGGATATGAGGCGACGTATAGCGGCCGGCGCGAAAACCAGCCGCGTGCAGAACGGAGCTCAGAATCGCGGCTGTCGAGCCTTTGCCGTTCGTGCCCGCGATGAGGATCGACCGGAAGCAGCGTTCGGGGCGACCCAAAGCCTCCGCGAGCTGGTTGATATTCGAGAGCCCGAACTTGATGCCGAATTTCTCGCGGCTGCTCAGGTAGGCGACCGCCTCTTCGTAGGTCCGCGTCAAGAAACGGACTCTTCCTTCTGGACCCTCGACCTCGACGTCGAACTATCAGTCTCAGTGCTCGAGCCGCTACCGGTGGCGGGCTTCACCGATTGTGTAAAGAAGCGCAGCATTCTTCCGAGCGTTTTCCTCATGTCTTTGCGCTCGACGATCATGTCGAGCATGCCGTGCTCGAGCAGATATTCGGAGCGTTGAAAACCCGGCGGCAGAGCTTGGCGGATGGTTTGCTCGATCACCCGGGGGCCGGCAAATCCAATCAAGGCTTTGGGCTCGGCGATGTTGACATCCCCCAGCATCGCGAAGCTCGCCGTCACGCCCCCGGTGGTGGGATCGGTGAGGATGGAGATGTAGGGGACCTTGCCGTCGTCGAGACGCGCGAGCGCCGCGCTGATCTTGGCCATCTGCATGAGCGAGATCGCCCCTTCTTGCATGCGCGCTCCTCCGGACCGCGACACGATGATGAGCGGCACGCGCTCTTCGAGAGCGAGCTCAACGGCTCTCGTGATTTTTTCGCCGACCACAACGCCCATGCTGCCGCCAATGAAGCCATATTCCATGGCCGCGAGCACGACGGGGATTCCGTCGATGCACCCGCGAGCGATGAGCACGGCATCATCAAGGCCCGTCGATTTCTTGCTACGGCTGAGCCGGTCGCCGTAATTCTTGGTGTCGGAGAAGGAGAGCGGGTCGTTCGAAAAAAGACCGGTCTCAATCTCTTCGAATCTCTCGTCGTCAAAAATCGATTTCGCCCGCTCCACCGCGCTCAGCCCTATGTGATAGTTGCACTTAGGACAAACATTCAGGTTTTTGACAATCTCCTTCGTGTAAAGAATCTCCGAACACTCTTTGCACTTGGTCCAGAGCCCCTCAGGCATCCGGCTGTGCTGGATCGGTGCCAGCGGAGCCTTCTCTTTCTTGAACCAGCTCATAAGTCAGCTTAGGATCCTAGCAACGGCGTACAACGGGGGTCAAGGCCCGCCTTCGCCCTTCGGGCTTCGGCGGGCTTAACTGGCGGCTACGGGCTCGGTTTCGCGCTCGTTCTCGATGCCGAGGATCGTGCACGCGGCGTCGTAGACCTTCAGTGAGGCGGCTCGTTTTTCCTGCAGCACCCCGATGCGCTCCCGCACGTCGGCGAGCTCGCGCTCGATTTGAGCGTCGATTTCGTCGAGCTGACTCCGCGCCATTCCCAGACGCTTTTCGAAGACTGCAGCTTCCTCCTGGGTCAGAGGCGCCATGTCTTGATTCGTTCCACTAGACAACGTATGACTCCCTAACGTTGGCTCGCATGAACCACGCGTCCTCGCACAAGTCTCATTTCTCTTCGTAGAGCTCGCCGATGAACCGAGCCAGCTCGCTCGCGCCCACGGCGGGCCGTTTTCTCAAATAGGTGTCCAAATCCAGAAGCATTTCCGCGGCGTCCTGATAGCGCTCGTCGGGGTTTTTCTGCAACGCTCGTGTCACGATGGCTTCGATTTCTATGGGAACGGCGGGGTTCAGCGAGGACGGTGCAAGGAACTGCGCATCTCGAACTCTCTCGAGAACGCTTATCTCGGAGTTGCCGCTAAAGAGCGGGTGTCCCGTGAGTATCTCGTAGAACACCGCCCCGAGCGAAAAAATATCGGAGCGCCGATCCTGTGTCTTACCCCACGCCTGCTCGGGAGACATGTAGAGAAGCTTTCCGCGGAGCGAGCCGCTATCCGTGTGCGAGGCCTTGGTGGCCGCCCGCGCGATTCCGAAATCGACGAGCTTCACTTCCCCCTCGTTCGAAACGAGGATGTTCTGAGGGCTCACGTCACGATGAACAATTTGGAGCTCTTTTCCCTCTTCGTCTCTGTGGCGATGAGCATATTCGAGCGCCGCACCGACTTTGGCCGCAATGAGAGCGGCGAGGTCGACGCCGAGACGCGTGTCGCGATCGCTGGCGTGACTCAAAATCGTCCGGAGGTCCTTGCCTTCCACGAACTCCATCGCGATGAAGTAGCTAGCGTCGATTTTCCCCAGATCGAAAATCTGCGCGATGTTTGGATGGGTGAGTGAAGCGACGATCTTCGCTTCGGCGATGAACATCTCGACGAAATCCGCATTGTTCGACAAATGGGGGAGGATACGCTTCACAGCGACGATCTTCTCGAATCCCTCGACGCCTTCTCGCTTGGCCCGGAAAACCTCCGCCATCCCGCCCGTAGCGATACGGTCGAGCAGAACATAGTCACCGTAGTCAGAGCTTTCGTCGCGCTCCGAATCCTGGGAGGCGATCTTATCGAGCCGCTCGACATCTTTCTGTAGCTTCTCGTCTTTGAGCAGCGTGGAATAGGCGGCGTCGAGGAGCGAATATTCGTCCTCTCTCGGGGGCGGCGAACCTTGATAAGGGTCGGTATCGGCGCCGAGCAGCTCGGCGGCCGCTTCCATAGCGCCGCGTTCGTTCTCGTTCTCCGCCCGCGCGCTCGGCTCGGGCGGGTGGACGGGCTCGGGCGGCGGGTCGACGCGGGAGACGGGCTCGGATTCCACGGAGCGGAAGTCGTCGATGATGTCACCGAACAAGTCTGTCGAGTTGAAAAGGCTGCCGCGATCTTCCGTATCCACGCGGCCTCGAATTTTCTTTCGAACTTGACTAGGGTCGACGCCGAGAATCCTGCCATAGGCGGCACTGTCGTCGAAGAGATCGGCGTCTTTGTTCTTAGTCATGGCCCGTCAGAGGCACTCATCGCCTTCTAATTTGGAAGGCCGTAATGATATGACGAAACGCCCTTCCCGTCCTAGCATGTTCTCGACTTTCAATGTACCGCGGCGGGAACGGCCTCTGGTTCTTTCCCACTGCTCCCCCCGTCCTCGGCGCCGATCCCGATAAGCGCTTCTTTGTTCTCTCTCATTCTCCGGGCCAGGGCTACCACTTCGTCATCCGAAGATGCGCTTTCGATGGCCTTCAAATCCTCGATGTCGGAGGTCGCACGTCGCCGGAGGTCGTCCAGCATCGCATTGAACACCGGCGGGTAGTCGATGAGAAAATCGGTCTCCCGGAATTGGAGGTTGAAAGCCCAATCGCCCGAGATCATACGGTTCATGCTCATCTTCGCCCGGTGGAGGGGACCGGCGATCTGATTACTGACAAACAGCGACATGATCCCGATCACGATGATCCCGAATACCGAGACGAAAGCCACTGCAGACAAGAGAAGTGCGGGGATCGTGAGTAGCGGGTAGAGCCCTTCTTTGGGCACGAGGTCATAGAACCGATTTATGTTGCCTTCGAAAATGAGATAGAGCACGATCGTAAAGAACACCGAATTCGCAAACCAGACAGCGAACAACAGGCCCATAAACCGGTACTGCAGGGGTTTGTTGACGATGTACTGACGCTTATGCAGAGGCGGGCGGTTGCCCCATTTTTTCTTCTTCTTGGGCTTCGATGGGCTTTCGTTACTCATCAGAGTGACCTCCGGCTGACCGGGAAACCGACGCGGTTCCCCGAAAGCATTGGCAAACAATCCAACTGCTCGAAAACGCGGGGGGAACGACTATTCGATTTTCGGATTGGACAAACCCAGGGTAACACGGCGCTCGCACCGCCGGCAACCGGGCGGAAATAGCTAAAATAGCTATTCGGCGCTGACTTTCGCCGGCACGTAGAAGCGGGTTCCACGCGGCATGAGCCGAATCTCTTGGAGAAGAGCCGCGAGATCGGCATGGGGTTCGGAGAAGTCGACCTCCGCGGAGCTCACGACGAGAAGCGGCGTCACCGTATAGTGGAAGAAGAAGTAATCATACGCCCGGACGATGTCGCGGAGGTCCTCCTCCTCGGGGAACCTCGCTTCCGAGCGCGCGCGGAGTCGCCGCGAAAGGACCTCCGCCGGAGCTTGGAGATAGACGACGAGCTCCGGGGCCGGTACTTCCCCCGCGAGTGGGCCGTAGATTTTCTCGTAGAGCATGAGCTCCGCATCATCCAGGCCTAGATAGGCGTAGATCTTGTCTTTCGCGAGAATGAAGTCCGAAATCTGCGTCTGAGAAAAAAGCTCTCTCTGCGCGAGCGCCGCGAGCTCCCGGTAACGGTTGAGCAGGAAGAAAATTTGCGTCTGGAACGCGGCGCCCGGTTCCCCCGCGAGAAATTTATCGAGGAAAGGATTGTCCTTCTGCTCGAGTAACGTCCTGCCTTCCAGGTTCTGGGCAAGCCACTCGGCGAGCCCAGTTTTGCCCACCCCGGGTGGGCCTTCGACAGCAATGTAGCGAAAGTCCATGACGCTAACCGGTGACGTCCTCGAGCGGTAAAACGGCGCTCTCGTCGTCGCACACCGCGAGGAGCTCCCGCATCGTCCGCTTTTTCACGGGGTGGATCACATCGGGGGCTATCTCGACGATAGGTACGAGGACGAAACGTCGCAAGTGAAGCCGCGGGTGCGGGATAGTGAGATCGTTGCTCGAGACCACGAGCTCACCAGCCAGCAACAAGTCCAGGTCGAGGGTCCGGGGACCATTCTTGACTCCGCGCTCGCGCCCTCGCACGTTTTCGACGGCACGGCAGATATCCAGCAGGTCGCGCGCGCCCCCGGCGAAGCGAATCTCGAAAACCGCGTTGAGGAACCAGGCTTGACTTTCCGCGGCAGCATCAACGGGCTCCGTGCGATAGACGCTCGAGCGTTGCGTGATGGTGACTCCTCGATCGAGGAGCTCGGAGGTGCCCGCGCGGAGCTCGGAGACGGGCTCGCCCAGGTTCGAACCCAGTCCGATATACCCGTCCACGGCGCGATTATACGTTAATCAAGGCGCGGCGCCGGGTGTGCTAACATCTCGCGCAAATCGAGGTGACTCATGGAGTTCGGGACACTTAATCAACTTCTCGCCGGCGCCGTCAAAAAATACAAGAAAGAGGATGCGCTTCGCTTCAAGAAGGACGGCACCTGGCATTCCATTTCTTCGGAAGAGTGGCTTCGCCGCGCGCGCCACATCGCTTTGGGGCTTCACGAGCTCGGAATCGCCCACGGGGATCGCGTCGCTTTGTTGTCCGGGAACCGACCGGAGTGGTTTCTCGTGGATTCAGCGCTCCAGATCCTCGGCGCTGTCAACGTCCCGCTCTACGCGAATCTGATGCCGTCCCAAATCAGCTACATCGTGAACGACTCGGAAGCGAAAGCCTTCGTCGTCTCAGATAGCGACCAACACAAAAAAGTCGCCGAGATACGGACCGAGCTCACGACCGTAAAGCATTTCGTGAAGCTCGATGCGAGCGCCGAGCTCGAAGGGGTGATGCTCGAGGACGTAGAAAAGAAAGGCCAAGCCAAAGCGGCCGCGGAGCCCGATCTCGTGCAGAAGCTCGCGGACGCGGTCACGCCGGAAGACTTGGCCAGTATCGTCTACACATCCGGCACTACCGGCGAACCGAAAGGCGTCATGCTCACGCAAGACAACCTGGTCTCGAACACGAAGGCCGGCTTGGAAGTTCTTCCGCTCGACGAGAACGACATCGCGCTCTCCGCGCTTCCCTATAGTCATGTGTTCGAGCGGATGGTCGCTCACTACCTCTATCCGGCCGCCGGGGTCAGCATCGCTATCGCGGGGAGCATCGAAGACGTGGCGCAGAACCTCGGCGAGATCCGGCCGACCGTCATGACGATGGTCCCGCGTTTCTACGAAAAGCTCTACGCGCGGGTGAACGAATCGGTGGACAAGGGAAGCGCGGGCAAAAAGAAAATCTTCCATTGGGCCATCGGTGTGGGCGGCGAGCACGGCAAGTATCGGCTCGCGGGCAAGTCCGCGCCCTTGGGGCTCGAGCTCAAATACAAGCTCGCGAACGCCCTCGTCTTCAAGAAACTCCAAGCCCGCATCGGCGGCCGGCTGCGCTTTTTCGTCTCCGGCGCCGCGCCGCTCGCCCAGGAGATCGCCAATTTCTTCTGGGCAGCGGGGATCACGATTGTCGAGGGCTATGGTTTGACCGAGACCTCACCCATCATTTCCGTGAACCGGCCGAAAAACCTGAAATTCGGCACCGTCGGTCAAATCATTCCCGGGGTCGAAGTGAAGATCGCCGATGACGGCGAGATTGACGTTCGCGGGCCCAACGTCATGAAAGGCTATTACAAGAACGAGGCCACCACCGCAGAAGCCATCGACTCGGACGGCTTCTTTCACACGGGAGATATCGGCGAGCTCGATGGCGATGGCTTCCTGAAAATCACCGACCGCAAGAAAGACATCATCGTCACCGCCGGAGGGAAGAACATCGCTCCTCAACTGATCGAGGGCCGTCTGAAGACGAACGCCTATATCGCGGAGATCGTGGTCGTCGGCAACAAACGCAAGTTTCCCGCAGCACTCGTCGTGCCCGATTTCGAGAAGCTCACCGTCTGGTGCGCTCGGCAGTCGATCGCGGCGGACAGCCCCGCCGCTATGGCGGCCCACCCAAGGGTCACAGAGTTCATTCTCGCGGAGATCGAGAGTTTGAGCAGCGGTTTCGCCCAGTACGAGCGCATCAAGAAGATCACGGTTCTCGCAAAGGAGTTCACGATCGAGGACGGCGAGCTCACCCCTACGCTGAAGGTCAAGCGCAGAGTGATCGAGTCCCGCTACGAAGGCTTGATCGACCAGATGTACGCTTCGGCATGACGGAATACGAGACCGTCATCGGGCTCGAGTGCCATGCACAGCTTCTGACGGAGACGAAGCTATTTTGCGGCTGTCGCGCTCGCTTCGGTGCGCCCCCGAACACGAACATATGTCCGGTCTGCATCGGGCTTCCCGGGGCTCTTCCCGTTCTCAACGGCCGCGCGGTGGAGCTTGCCGCGAGGATGGCTTTCGCCGTGGGGTGTCGGGTCAACGAGACGTCGATCTTTGCGCGCAAGAACTATTTCTATCCCGACCTTCCCAAGGGATATCAGATCTCACAATATGACCGCCCGCTCGCCGAGGATGGCGAGGTGTGCATCCGGCTCGACGATGCCAACAAGCGCATCCGAATCGAGCGCATCCACATGGAAGAGGATGCCGGGAAGCTTCTGCATGACGGCTTTATGGGCTCGAGCACGAAAAGCGGCGTCGATCTCAACCGAAGCGGCGTTCCCCTGATCGAGATCGTGAGCCATCCCGACCTGTCGAGCCCCGAAGAAGCGACCCAATATGCGCAAGCCGTGAAAGAGATATTGGAATATACCGAAGTGTCCGACGCCGACATGGAAAAGGGCAATTTCCGTTGCGACGGCAATGTGTCCGTACGTCCGGTGGGGACGAGCGAGCTCGGGACCAAAGTCGAGCTCAAGAACATCAACTCCTTCCGCTTTCTCGCCCGCGCCCTCGCCTACGAGGTCGAACGGCAGATCGCGGCTTGCGAATCAGGCGAGCGCATCGTCCAGGAAACGCGGCTCTACGATCCGGACGCCGACCGCACGGTCTCGATGCGCAGCAAAGAAGACGCTCACGACTACCGCTATTTCCCCGAGCCCGACCTCCCGCCGCTCGTGCTCGAGCCCACGTGGCTCGAGGAGCAGAAGCGAAAACTTCCGGAGCTTCCGGAAGCGAGGCGTGCGCGGCTCCAATCGGATTACAACATCCCCGCCTATGACGCCAAAGTCTTGACGAGCTCGCGCGCGCGCGCCGATTACTTCGAAGCCGCCGCGAAGCGCTCCAAAAACGGCAAAGCCACGAGCAACTGGATGATGTCCGAGCTTCTACGCAAATTGAAAGCGTCGGGCGTGGCCATCGAAGAGCTCCCCGTCACACCGGAGGCTTTCGGCGAGCTCATCGAGCTCGTGGAGAAAGGGACGTTGAGCGGCAAGATGGGCAAAGACGTCTTCGAGAAGATGTTCTCGTCCGGAGATGGGCCGGCGGCCATCGTCGAGCGCGAAGGTCTCGGTCAAATCTCCGACAGCGCAGCAATCGAAGAGCTCGTCCGGACGGTCATCGCTAATAACCCGGAACAGGTCGCCGAGCTCAAAGCGGGCAAAGACAAAGTCATCGGTTGGATGGTGGGTCAGATAATGAAAGCGTCGCGCGGCCAAGCCAACCCTCAACTCGCACGCGAGACACTCGTGCGGCTCCTCGAAGAATCGTGATTCAGACGTTCCACGTCTACATGAATTACGGACGGGACAACATCGCCCTGAACGACGTGACGCTCGAGATCGACCGAGGCGAGTTCGTTTTCCTCACCGGTCCGAGCGGCGCGGGCAAGACGACTTTCCTGAAGCTCATCTTCCGCGAGGAGGTCCCGTCGCAGGGCCAGATCCTCGTCAATGGCAGAAACGTCTCCGCGATCCCCGAAGCCAAGATCCCTTTTCTCAGGCGCAATATCGGCGTCGTGTTCCAGGACTTCAAGCTGCTTCCGCGCAAGACGGTTTTCGAGAACGTCGCCTTCGTGCTGCGGGTCATGGGCATTGCCAAGCTCGAGCGCAAACGCCGCGCGTTCCAAATCCTGAAACAGGTGGGGCTGCACCACAAGATGAACTCCTATCCATTGCAACTCTCTGGCGGCGAGCAGCAGCGCGTCGCGATCGCGCGCGCACTCATCAACGAGCCTGTGCTCTTGCTCGCCGACGAGCCGACGGGCAATCTCGATCCCGAGCTCGCATTCGAGATCATGTCGCTCTTTCAGGAGATCAATGCCCGCGGGACGACCGTGCTCGTCGCCACCCATGATCGCGATTTGATCATGCGCTTGGGAAAGCGCGTCATTCTTCTCGAGAAAGGACGCGTGGCGGAATCGTGACGTCCGTCGTGATCGGAATTGCGGGTGGAACGAGCTCGGGAAAAACGAGCTTCACGAAAGAGATCGCGGATCGGATGGGGCCGGACAAAGTCGTGGTGCTGTCCCAGGATGCCTACTACGTCGACCCGTCCCCTCTTCCGCTCGAGGAGCGCGCGAAGATCAACTACGACCACCCGGACGCTTATGAGACCGAGCTACTGGTCGAACATCTCGACATGCTCAAAGCGGGCAAGGCCGTATCGCGGCTCGCCTACGACTATGTCGAGCACGCGCGCGTCGCCACCGGCGACAAGGTCGAGCCACGACCCGTGATCCTCGTCGAGGGCATCATGGTCCTCGTCGACGCCCGGCTTCGCGACCGATTCGACATCAAGCTGTTCATCGATACGGACGCCGATATCCGCATTCTGAGACGTTTGGCGCGTGACGTTCAAGATCGAGGCCGAACGATCGAATCGGTCACGAATCAATATCTCGAATCAGTGCGCCCTATGCACCTGGATTTCACCGAGCCTTCGAAACGCTACGCCGACCTCATCGTCCCAAGGGGCGCTCGCAACGAGGTAGCACTCGACTTCGTCGCCGCCCGCATCGCCGAGCTCACGAGCGATTAACCCGAGCCCGTCAAAGATCAATATTAAGAAAAGCGTAACGCAAAGGCGCAAGGGCGCAAAGACGCAACGGAAAAGAAGGAAAAAAAGAAAAGCCTGCTTACGCGACGCGAAACTTTCTCACCTCGAAGGGACTGCTGAAGTCAGCCTCGCGCCCCACCACACTGACAAAGGGGGTCATTTTTCCCCATCTCAGGCACATTCTGACCTAGAAATCTCGCGGCAAAACATTTCCTCTCAACTTCTTTTTCTTGTCTTTTCTTTGCGGCTTTGCACCTTTGCGCCTTTGCGCCTTTGCGTTACGCTTTTCTTAATGTTGATCCTCCAACGCGTGGGATAAGTCTCGGGCTCCAATTACACTGGGCTGGCGAGGAACTTTCGTACGGATAATGCGCTTCCGAGGAGGCCTACGAACATCCCGCCGAGGATGAGAGCCGCCCAGGCCGGGGGTGGGACGAATTGCAACCAATCGTCCGACGGCAAGAGCTGAACGGAGCGTAGCGCCTCTCGGAGCAGATATTGATGCGCGACGTAGAGCAGTCCAAGCGCGAGCCCGCCGCCGAGCCCACCCTGAAGAATGCCCTCTACTAGAAACGGGCCACGAATGTAAGCGTGGGTCGCGCCAACGAGGCGCATGATGCCGATCTCTTCCTGCCGCCCATAGACGGTGAGCTTGATGACGTTGAAGATAGTGAAGACCGACGCGATGGCGAGGGCGCTCCCGATCGTGAGACCGATCATCTGGACGAGCTCGATGATGCCCGTCAACCGCTCGATCCATAGCAGGTCGTAGTCGACTTCGGAAACGCCATCAAGGCCCGCTAGGCGGCGCGCCACTACGCGCACTTGGTCCGGCTCTCTAAAGTCCGGTGCTACGCCGACCTCGAACGACGCCGGAAGAGGGTTCGACTCGAGAAGGTCGGGCAAGGTGCTGAGCTCGGGGAAGTAGGACCGGAAACGCTCGAGCGCATCTTCTTTGGAGACGAATTGGAAGGATTCGAGCTCCGGACTATTTCCGAGCACGAGGTCGAGCTGTTCTCGATCGGAGGCGCTCAAGCCTTCTTCGAGGTAAAGCGTGAGCTGAACCCGTCCCGCCCAACCTTCCAGCAGTTGGTTCAAGCTGGCCGATACGGTCAGGAAGATGCCGAGGATAAACAGAGAGACCGCGATGGTGCCGATCGAAACGAGGTTTACGAGACGATTTCGCCAGAGCTCGACGAAAGCCTCCTCGACGCAGTAAGCGATAGCCCGAACGAATCGCATCTTCGGGCGTGATTCTACCGCGTGAGCACTGGTAGTGACGCTCAGAAATTATATGTTTTGCCTTGCTCGAGCAACTCGACGCGCGCAAGGTTCATATCTTCGAGCTCTTGCTCAATCAGATGCAAGTGGCCGGGTTTGGTATGCGTGACCAAGACCGGCACGTCCTTAGTGAGTTTTTTGAGCTCCTCGGCCAGGATGTCCGGCGTCATATGGCCGCTCGCCTCTGCGAGCGCTCCTCCGGCATTGGAGAAAGAGATTTCCGTGATGACCGCTTTGAGGTTGTCTTGCGCGTTCGCAAGCTGCCAGATGCGATCCGTCGGGCCGGTATCGCTGGTATATAGAATCGCACCGTCTTTGTTCTCGATGAGAAGGCCCACGGTCGGTGTGAGGTGCTCGACCTCGATAGGCGTGAAAGTCAGATCGCCGATCACGAACGGTTTTTCGGCCTCGATCTCCTGAAAACGCATCGTCGGTGCGTCGGCCGACGGTAGCTGCGTGAAATCGGGCCAGAGGTCGCCGTTGAACATGTGAGCCTTTAGACTCTCTATGACAGTGTGCGTCCCGTACACCATCACGGGCTCGCTCACATCACCAAACACGTTGTCCAGAAGAAACGGGAGACCGCAGTTGTGATCGAGATGGGTGTGACTCACGATCACATGGCCAACCCCTTGCTGCTCTTTGAGCGTGAGCGCATTGGTGAGGCCACCGGCATCGAGCGACACACGATCCTCGAGAAGAAAGCAGGAAAGAAAGCGCCCGCGAACGCTACCCCCGGAACAACCCAGAACTCGCAGCTTCATGACGGGTGTCGACGGCTGTTCGAGTTCAGTAGGGGCCGTTTTGGCGTAGGCATTGATAGAGGTCGTGTTGTTTTTGCGTTTAGGAGCAACTTACGTCCTGAATATATCGGGTAAAAATAAGGAATGTCAACAATCCCACCGTCGCTTCGGGCTTTCGCGTGACGAGCTTCGTCGTGATTCTGGGCCTCGTGCAGCTACTCATCGCGCTGTCGGCTTTCTTCGGAGGACGCCGCAACGAAGTCGACGAGCCCACTTCGATGGAGGGCGAGAGCCCTTCGGTCACGCTCTTCGTCCCGTGCTGCGGCGTAGAGGAAGGTTTGACGGCTAATCTGAAGGCCCTGGCACAACAGGATTATCCGAACCTCCGGCTTGTTTTCGTGGTCGAGCGCGCGGACGACACCGCCATTCCGTTCATCAAGCATCTTCCCCGCCACGAGCTCGTGATCGCGGGGGCGGCGGAAGGGCGTGGTCAAAAAGTGCACAACCTGCTCGCTGCCATCGATTGGGCCTCACCCTCGGACGTTCTGGCCTTTGCCGATTCAGACGGTCGGCCCGACCCCGGCTGGCTGCGCCGTCTCGTCAGGGAGCTCGACCGCCCGGGCGTGGGTGTCGCGTCGACCTATCGCTTCTACGTGCCCGAGCCTTTGAGCTTCAGCACGTTGCTGCGCTCCGTGTGGAACGCTTCGGTGCTTGCCCTCCTCGGCAACCACAACCGGAACTTCGCCTGGGGTGGAGGCATGGCCATCCGGCGCGACGTGTTCGAGCGGATCGGGGTCGTGGAGGCATGGCAAAGAGCACTTTCGGACGACTACGCGCTCACCCGCGCGGTGCGACGGGCGGGCTTGAAAGTGTTCTTCGTACCCAGCTGCCTCGTGCCTTCCTACGGCCGCGTCGGGCTCCTCGAGCTGGGACTCTGGGTCACGAGGCAAACGACCATCACGCGGGTTTATTGGCCCGCGCTCTTTCGTGTCGCGTTGCTCCATCACAGCCTGTACTCGGCTTTCTTGTTGCTGGGACCTTGGGCAGGCGGGAAGGCCGGACTCATCTTGTGGCTGCTCGTCCTCGCACTCGGAGCCTATTCCGGTGGCTCGCGAGCCATCGCGTCCCCTTGGGGACGAAGGTATTGGTGGGCCTATGCAACACTATTTCCTCTGTCGAGCTTCTTGACGATCCAAGCAGCCTTGCGAGCGTTGCTGTCACGGCGCATCACGTGGAGAGGGCGTGTCTATGAAATGAGGTCGCCGACAGAGACCGTCATTCTTTGAGTAGTCAGTGCTGTCAAGCTGCCGCCTGCCGCTGGGCGCACATCACCAGTGTGAGGAAGCTCGGATCGCGCGGAACGTAATAGTTTTGCGAACTCGAATCCTACGGCTATAATGACCGTAGGATAGTAAGGATGTTGCCCCGAGAACCGATCCCCACAGTTGTTCGTAAGCGCGCTAAGGAACTGGCCGAGCCGACTCCGATGCGCCGCGGCTCGGTGTCCGAGCGGTTTATGAAGTGTAGTCAAAAGGAGTGTCGCTGCCAGCACGACGCGCAGGCGCGGCACGGCCCGCACTTTAGTCTCACGCGTAGCGAAGAGGGCAAGACGCGGTCCCGCTATCAGCGCGGAGCAGGCCGCATTGGCCCGCCAGCACGTGGAGGCAGGCCATGAGTTTCGCAAGCAGGTGGAAAGGTACTGGCAGGCCTGCGAGCAGTGGGGCGACACTCAACTGGAAGCCTCCCAGGCGGCCTCGCAAGAGGCCGCCAAAAAAAGGGCTTCAAAACGGCGTTCGGGATAGAAATCGTCACCGAGATCGAAGCGCTCCTAGGCACGGGCGTCGTCGACGAGTGGGATCTCGAGAGGCCATCGAGACAGCTGCGCGCCGCATGGCGATGCGTGTGGGGCCCGCGTCGAGGAACAACGACTGAACGCCGATACCTCGGACCATGCCGGCCCGATGTTCGGAACTGAACCCAATTACCGCCGGGGCCGTAAACCTTCGGAAGAGCTCGGCCTTGTCGTCGTGAACGCGATACTCCCAATAATATGCGAAGAGCGTCATGGTTGCGCTCTCGTCAGCTCAAGGCGTCGCCGAGTGCTGCCAAGGCTTCCGCCAACTCTGTGTCGGGCGGTGCGCGGCCCGTTTCGACGAAATGACCTAGT
>SMVB01212802.1_pt1 | contig 29896 bp, 29 predicted proteins | sample 2456461 | NCBI WGS metagenome assembly SMVB01 (sample SAMN11095934, study PRJNA526329) | marine sediment metagenome | biome: Marine sediment; feature: Surficial sediment; material: Deep marine sediment; isolation source: Hadal surficial sediment | place: Pacific Ocean | collected 2014-05 | depth... | reverse complement strand
GCTCGTCGGGTTCAGTGGTGCCGCTGTTCGAAGAGCAGATTGCCGCGGGCGGCCCGGTGACTGTGACCCACCCCGATGTCACCCGCTACTTCATGACCATTCCCGAGGCGGCGCAGCTTGTGTTGCAAGCCGCCAGCATGGCCCAGGGGGGTGACGTGTTCCTTCTGGATATGGGCAAACCCGTCAAGATCATGGAGCTGGCCGAACGCGTGGTGCGCTTGAAGGGGTTTACCCTGCGCGATGCGGCGCACCCCGAGGGCGATATCGAGATCAAGATCACCGGCTTGAAGCCTGGTGAGAAGCTGCATGAAGAGCTACTCGTGGGCGAAGCTGTCACCGGCACCGAACATCGCAAGATCATGCGGGCCGAGGAGCACTTCGTGCCGTGGAAGGAGTTGCGCGGCGCCCTCAACACGTTGGAGCAAGCGTGCGACTTATACGACTATGAGGCCATTAAGAAGTTTATCGAAGCGCTGCTTGAGGGTGCGGATCTCGAATCTCAACCGGGTGATCTGTATTCCGGCGCCGAGATCGTGGCGTTTGAGTCTACCAAGCGCAGCCCCTCCAGCTAAGGCTGGCCTGCTACCTTTATCGCGCGGCTCCGCAATGGATGTAAATGCGGGATCGGGGACGGATAAACCGAACATCGATGTCCAGATTCTGGCCCTGCAAGTTCCGCGCTTGCGCCGTGGCTTGCGTATTTTGCTATGCTCGTGCGTTCCGCCGGGGAGGCCTATTGAGGAAGGACCATGATCAAGTTATACGGTGTTCCGCTTTCACCCTTCGTTCGCAAAGCGATGCTGACGCTGGAGTATAAGGAACTCGAGTATGACAACGAGCCCACATTTCCGGGCGACGAGTCACCCGAGTTTCGGGCGATCAGCCCGCTGGGGAAGGTTCCCGTGCTGGAACATGATGGTTTCACAGTGCCGGACACCAGCGTCATCTGCCGCTACCTCGATCGAATCGCTCCCCAGAAGAGCATCTACCCCACCGACCCGCAGTTAGAAGCCAGAGCCTGCTGGCTCGAGGAGTATGCGGACTCCAAGCTCATGGAGAACTGTGCCGCGCTGTTTCGCGAGAGGTTGCTCAATCCCAAGATGTTCAATCAGCCCACCAACGAAGAGGTGGTACAGAACATCCTCGACAACACAATGCCCGAATGTCTGGCTTATCTCGAGTCGGTGGTTCCCGAATCGGGTTACCTCGTCGGCGACAGCCTGAGCATTGCCGATATCGCGGTGACCACCTGTTTCATTCAGGCGCGATATGGTGACTTCGACGTAGACGGCGCCGTTGCTCCAAAGCTGCGCAACTACCTCGATCAGGCGTTTGCCGCTCCGCTCGTGGTGAAGCGGTTGGAGGCGGAAAAGGCGGCTATGCCGCCGGGGTTCGCCTAGCTAGAGTTCGCCTTTCGCCGCATTGCGACCAGCGATTCTGCCGAAGACGGCGCCGGAGGTTAGTCCGGTGCCGCCGGGGTAGTTGAAATAGAACAATCCGCCGATGAGTTCTCCGGCCGCGAACAGGCCGGGGATGGGTTCGTTCGCCTGGGAGATCACCCGGGCTTGTGCATCGACGTGCAAACCCCCGAACGTGAAGGTGATGCCGCACGTCACCCCATAGGCTTCGAACGGCGGCGTATCTAACCGGTTCGCCCAGTTCGATTTGGGTATTGCCAAACCCGGGGTGCCGCGAGCGTCCTTCACGGTCGGATCGAATTGCACCTGCACCTGCACGGCTTCGTTGAACTCATTCACCGTCGCAACGAACGCCGTCGCGTTCATTCCGTCCATCTTCGCCGCCAGCTCCGGGATGCTGTTGGCAACGACCTTGGTTACCTCGCGGATGCGGTATTCGTCACGCAACATCGAGCTCACCTGGGCATCGAACACCTGCCAGGCGCACTGTTGAGGTTGCTTGAGAATCTCCGCGCCGTACCTGGCGTAGGTGTAGTTGCGAAAGTCGGCACCCTCGTCGAGGAAACGACACCCCGCGTTGTTCACCACAATGCCCAGAGGGTAGGAGTGCTTCTGGAAACCATCGCCCACGGCCAGGTCTCCATATTCCGGTGCATTGACATCCCAGGCGACCGCGTGGCACCCCGACCAGTGGCCTCGCGGTGCTGCACCCACGTCCAGTGCCATGGCAATACCGTCGCCGGTGTTGAAACGCGTGCCGCGCACCCGAGCCAGATCCCACCCTGGTCCCAGGTAGCGGGTACGCCAGGTGGTGCTTGATTCGAAGCCGCCACAAGCAAGCACCACGGCATCGGCATGGAATTCGTCTGCCTCGAGGCGATGCAACAGACCTACCCCGGTTGTGCGGCCCAGGTGTTGCAGCAGGCGTGTGGCCCGCGCTTCGTACAGGATGTTTACGCCATGGCCTCGGGCAATGTCGCTCAGGCGCTCCACCAAGCCTGGACCGCCACCCCACGCTTCCACGGTCAGGCCGCCCCAGAACCGCACCTTGCCGTCGACCGTAAATGATTGGCGGGCATACAGCGGCATGAAGCGCACGCCCTGGGCCTGCATCCATGACAACGTGGGGTAGCTTTCATCGATGAGGGTTTCGGCGAGCTCGGGATCCGTGCGGTACTGGGTGACACGGCCCATATCGTCGAAGAACGCATCGCGCGTGTAGGTGCCGAAATCGGTTCGTGCGATCTCGGCCTCGGTCAGATCGGGCATGAGCCGAATCAGGTCGTCCGCGCCGTTGTAGACCACCCGCATGGCGCCGGCCGTGAAGCGCGAATTGCCGCCCGCGGCGGATTCGGGCGCCCGCTCGAGGAGGGTCACCCGCGCGCCGTGCTCGGCGGCGCTGATGGCGGCGCACAGAGCCGCATTGCCGCCGCCAACGACCAGCACCTGACGGGATTTGGCCATTGCCCCGCTACGTCCTTGCCCTTAGTCTGTTGCAGACTATCACGGCCTTCAAGGATAGCAGTGACGCTGCCAAAAACATCCTTTGCAATGGTGCAGACCGCTGAGCGCAAGCTCGAGCCGCGCGATCTACCCGTTCCTGACATCGACGACGATTCGGGGTTGCTGAAGCTCGAAGCCTGTGGCATCTGCGGCAGCGACTACGAGCAGTTTGAAGGTATGCTGCGAACGCCCATGCCCGTGATTCCGGGCCACGAACCTCTAGGCACCATCGCAAAAATTGGCGACCGCGCAGCTGCGCGCTGGGGTGTGGACGTGGGTGACCGAGTGGCGGTCGAGACGATGATCTCCTGCCGCCACTGTGATCGCTGCCTCGGCGGAAGATATCACCTGTGTGATAACCGGCTGATCTATTCCTATATACCGTTGAGCGACGAACCCGGTCTGTGGGGCGGCTATTCACAGTACATGTATCTACACCCCAACAGCGTCGTGCATCGCATGCGCGCCGATATTGCACCGGAGATCGGCGTCATGTTCAATCCCCTCGGGGCGGGGTTTCGCTGGGCGGTTGAAATGCCAAACACTCAACCCGGTGATACGGTGGTTATTCTTGGCCCCGGGCAGCGAGGGCTTGCGAGCGTCATCGCCCTTCGCGAGGTGGGCGCGGGGATGATCATCGTTACCGGGCTCGAAGCAGACGATAAAAAGCTTGCGTTGGCCAGGGAATTTGGCGCGAACCATAGCATCGATGTCGACAACGAAGACGTGGTGCGCCGCGTGAAAGAGCTCACCCAGGGCCGCGGCGCAGACGTGGTGGTAGACGTGAGCTCGTATGCCACCAAACCGGTGTCGGATGCCTTGTCGCTGGTCAGATCAGGCGGTACCGTGGTGCTTGCCGGGGTGAAGGGATTCAAGCCCGTGGAAAACTTTGTTTCCGATCTCGTCGTGCTCAAGGAGATCAACATCAAGGGCGCAATCGGGGTGACGTCTACTGGCTACAAGAGCGCCATTCGGCTCATCGAGTCGGGCCGCGTCCCCATCGAGCGCATGCACACGCACAACTTCGACCTGGCGGATGCCGAGCTTGCCATCAAGACCTTGGCTCGCGAAATTCCGGACGATGAGTCCATTCATTCCTGTCTCATCCCGCCACACTGATAGCACTCAAAATGAAATACGGCTTAATACTCGGCTCGCCCAGTATTCAGGGGCAGATTGATACTGCCCGCCGCGCGGAGAAGGCGGGCTTCGATTCTGTCTGGACCATCGAGTTTTTCAATATGCATGGCCTCGTGCGTCTGGCAGCAGTGGCGACTGCCACCAAGCGCGTGAAGCTTGGCACCGCAATTGCCTACGCGTTTATGCGCACGCCAATGCTGGCCGCCTCGGCCGCCATGGACATCGATGAGATCTCCGGAGGCCGCATGATCCTTGGGCTCGGCAGCGGTACTAAGCGCATGAACCGGGACTGGTACTCCATGCCGTTTGACGACCCGCCGGCGCCGCGCATCAAGGACGCCATCGGCCTGATTAGGGCCGCGTTCGCTGCCGGCAAGGGTGGCGGTCTGACTTATGAGGGTCCGTTTTATCAGGTAAATATTCCAGCCTATGCTCGGGCCGGCGCGGTCCGCGAATCCATTCCGATATGCCTGGCTGCGGTGAACATCGGCATGATTCGGGCCGCCGCCGCCGCGGCCGACGGTTTGATCGGACATCCAGTTTACACACGTAAGTACATCACCGATGTCGTGCAGCCGGAGCTCGAAGGTAGCGGCTGCGAGCTGTATCCGTACGTCATTGCGGCCATAGCCGATACCACCGAGCAGGCCCGCAACGAGGTGCGCGGGCAGATCGCCTTTTACTACACCACTCGCTTGTACCATTCGATTCTAGAGCCCCATGGCTGGCGAGAGGCTGGAGAAGCTATCGCAGCAGCGTTCCGCAAAGGTGACTATGCCGCTATGGCAGATGCAGTGAGCGATGAAATGGTGGACGAAATTGCCATCGCCGGTACGCCTGATGAGGTGCGCGATCAGCTCAAGCTTTGGGAAGGGCTGGCCGAGCAGGTGATTCTGTATTCGCCCAGCATCGGGCTGAAGGGCGAGCGTGTGCAGGAAAATCTGGACGCGATCGTCGACACGTTTTCGGTTTAGCTCAGCCGCTTGGTTCAACCGTTTTGTTCGATTAGGAGATGAGATGCCGCCAGTCACCAACATAGAGTTCAACGAAAAAGTGGCGCAGGGATTCGTCGGCGCTCCGAAAAGCGCAGGCGGCGGATTGCCCGAGTTTCTTGGAGTGGAGATCACCGCTGCCGGCCCGGGAACCATGACAGGGCAGTTCGAAGTTCGCGAGGAACTGCTCACCCCCATCGGCAACATGCATGGTGGCGTGCTGTCCGCATTCTGCGATCACATGCTCGGTTGTGTGTGTTATCCCGCCATGAAGCGGGGCCAGTGGGCGGCGACCACCGAATTCAAGATCAACCTAACCGCCCCGGTGAAACACGGTGTGGTGCAAGCCTGTGCGGAGATCGTCAACATCACCCGCACTCAGGCAGTGGTGCGCATCGACGTGACCAACGATGGGCGCACGGTGGCCATGGCCCAAGGCACGGTGACCATCCGCGACCCCCGCTAGCAGCGCAATTGCGCCGCCACCGCTCCTACCCCGTTCCCCCCACCCGACCATCCGGCGGCCAGGGTTCAACCCCATCTTCCAGCGGTACCTGCAAGCTCAGGAGCAATTGCGCGATGAGCAGCCAGTTGCCGATGGCGACCACCAGTTCCACCCGCTCCGCTTCGCTGTCGAGGTGCTTGCAGCACTCCGTCCAGGTCTCGGGCTGGATGCAACCGCGCTTCAAGGTGTCGTCGGTGGCCTGCAGCACGGCTTTATCGGCGGGCGTTAGCTGGGTTGCGTTTTGCCAGTCGCGCACGGCCAGCAGATCTTCTGCTGGAATCTGCATGCCGCGAGCCACGCGCCAATGCTGGGTCCACTCGTATTCCGACCCCGTTACCCAGCCGATACGCATGATCACCAGTTCCCGCAGCCGAGGGTCCAAAACGTTGCCATCGAACAGCAGCGCGGTGAGGGTTTTGCCGATCTCCCGCGCCACGGTTGGGTTATGCAGCAGTATTCTGAAGACTGACAAGTCGGCAAACTGAGGATTGAGCCCCTCGGCCTCGGCACGACGCCGCGATTCTTGTATTGGTAACATGGGTACGCGGGGATCGCTCGCTGGCTTGCTCACAACAGGGACACCTCAAGGGAAATGAAACTGCATTCTATGCCCATTCGGATGATGGATTTCGTGCCCGGATCGCTCGGCGCGCGTCGTGGCTGGCCGCTCGCCTGGTTGTCGTTGGCCTGTTGGCTGACAGTGGGATGCGCGGCAAACGTGGTGCTGGACGCAGGTGCCCCGGCCGGGTTCGATCTCGGCGGAACCTGGGTCCTGGATCCGATCGCCAGCGACGTGACCCCCGACGTTCGCAAGCTGCGTGCCAGGGGTGTACGCATCGCCATGGTGGTTGGGGATTTCCCCGTGCTACGTTGCCGTCGTATGGAGATCGAGCAGAATGCTGACTCGATGGGCATTGCATATGACGGCGGATCGTATCGCGACGTGTCCTGGGGGGTGCGCCAGCGTGGCTTGTGGGAGGTCAATGCGGGGTGGGACGCAGGCGAGTTGAGGATCCTGTCCGAGGCGCGCGATGCCGAGGCGGAAGAAACCATGATCCTTACCGATGCTGGCAGGCGGTTGGTGGTACGGGTCAGCATCGAAGCCGATGGTGACGAGCTGATTGTTACCCGGGTTTTCAGACGCGAGCTGTGAGAATCGAACTCTAGTCGAGCTCCGCCAGCGCAGCATCGGCGAGACGTTGCCAGATCTGCTGGGTAGACCAGTTTCGCGCGTTGGTCAGGTGTACGACGGCGCGGCGATCACCAATCAGCCGGTAGCATTCCCCCAGGTAGAAGTTGATGCGCGGTGCCCAGGGGGCTTTCTGATAAGCGATTCTCAGGTAGTTGAGTGCATCTCCCGGGCGCCCTGAGTGCAGGTAGGACAGGCCCAGACCCAGCACCGCATCGAAGCGTTGCGGATCCTGACGTATGCCGCTGCGGAAGAGCTTCACTGCCCGATTCCACTTCTGCGCACATCCCGGGGCGCGTACCAGCATGCATCCGTGCACCAGCCGCGTTGCAAATTCTATCTGTGCTGAAGCGTCCTGCGGAGCCATCGCCAGAGCCTGCTCGGCAAAGTTCATGGACTCCGTATACTGGCGCAAGCCATAGTGCGCCGTTGATAAGCCGATCAGATACCGTACATCCGTCGGATTTCGGACATGCAAAGCCGCCATCGTGGCCAGCGCAGCCTCCGGGTTACGATGCATCATTGCCCTGGCAAGCTCGTAGTCGCGATTCTGATCGTCCAGGCATTGCACGTCGGGGCTGGGCAGCGCCAGTTTCGGCCGCGGCAGCCTGATCTTAGGCAACTTGCGTTTTCGCGTGTATCGGCGCAGCTCCTGATCCAGCTGCTCATACGATGTATCAAAGGTCGCCTCGAACGGTCGGATCACGGCGCGCAGATACTCATCGAGGTGTGGGCGCCGGTCATCGAAGCCGACTTTGTGGCTCAGCTCGATGAAGTGCACGAGCGCCCACGCCATCAGATAGAAGTCGTTCAACTCGCTTGGTTCCCAGTCGTAAACGGAGTGACTTTCCACGGTATCCTTGAGGCTGACCGAGCCCGACTGAAAAGCATTGCGCAGGTGGTATTGAGGCACGCGACCTATGTACACGTGACGTTTCGTCATGCTCATGGTGGAAAGAAAGCTGGCCAGACCCTCGTCGTACCACGCGGGAAAGCTCACATCGATCAGGTTGCGCAATAGATAGTGGGTGTACTCGTGGAGCGCGGTTTCGTGGAGTAAGCGGTTGTTCAGCTGAGGACCGATGACCAACATGGCCTGCCGCAACGAAGGTTGCATGAAACCGCTGAATTGGGGTGTTTTCATGCTGGTGCGGAAGTCGTCGTGGTTGCGGAATACGATCACCTTGAGTGGTAGCTCCGCGGCCTTGCCATCGGCGTGGATGAACGCCCTGGCGGTGACACGGAAGACCTCCATCTGCTCGGCGAGTCTCCTAAGGTCGCGCGGCGTCAGATCGGCGACAATCTCAAAGCGTGCGGTTGTTAGCCGACACCACGTATGCGCAAAAGGATCCGCGCAAACTGCAGCGGGTAGACAGGCCGTTAGAATGATGAGGAGGGTGAGTGTGCTACGCATTTCGAGGGAGCGTTCTGGTGATGTTGAGTTTGCTGTGCGCAACGAGCCAGGTCTTGGGGCAGGCGACCAATCCCGGGCTCGTGGCTGCTGAAGGGATAGTCACTGCGTCGCTGCCCACGGTGCGTTGCGAAGCCGAGCAGACGGGCGGTTTTCACGACTATCCGAACGACGCTGAGCGCTATGAGCCGGCGTTGTTTCACCCGAGTAGCTTCGTGCTGGAGGAGAACGTGGTGTTCATGCTCAATCTGGATCTTCTTGGGGGTGGTCCTGATCTGTATCTCGTCATGCGCGCAACTGATGACACGGAATCGGAACTCCAATGTCGACAGGTGCGCGGAGCAAATGATGCGCTGGGCTACAGCTGCGTGAACACACCCCCCTCGGAAATGTTGTTGATCAACAGCGAGACATTGAGATTCACCCGCACCGCCGTTGGCGGTTGGACGTTCGCGGGGGCGCACGAGTCTGTGGCGGGCGATTCGATCTTCGTCGAGTACGGCACCTGTGTACCGGTCGTTGCCCAACCCGAAACGCGGCTAGCGCGCTAGAGGCTGTTGCCTATCTTTCGCGCGTGTCTGCTCCAGGGCCTCCACTTCGCGCAGGATATCTGCCAGCTCGTCATCGAGCGGCGCTTCGTCCGGAACCGGCGTCTTCTCTGCCGTCACGTCGATCAGCTCCAGGTTTTCCAGCCGTTCCTGCACCGATAGCGAGTAGACCTTCACCACTGCCTGATCGGCCATTGCCCACCCGGCGGCGAGGCACAGCGACGCGAAAATGATTGCTCTCATGGTTTTCTCCTAGCTGGTTGCTCCTTCGTGATCCCAGATGGAAACCTCATTCAACGCGTAGATGAACTTGTAGCCATATTGGGTGCCTCTTTGGATGGTGTTGTCTGATTCCAACAGCCAGATGGCGCCAGACGAATTTCGAACTGCGAGCACTGCGTGGTGGTCGCGAGCCTTGCGGTCGTAGATCACCAGCACCCGAAGATCGGCACTGGGGATCCCCAAAATTCTCAACAGAAAATACTTGGTGGTGGCGTAGTCTTCGCAGTCCCCGCCCCGACCGATGAATTCCATGATGGTCGACCAACGATTGCGGAACACCGCTGGTTGGTTGCTGATGCCGCTGACCTTGTGCTGTGTTCGATCGCGCCGGTAGCGGCGTTTGTTGACGTAGCGGTTCACGAGCCGGATCTGGCGATCGTGCGGCAAGCTGCGGGCCTTCAGCAGCAAGTGGCGGACGCCTTTGAGTTTCGCCGGGCAGATTTCCGCGTCGGCCAGACAATTCGCGATCAGGATCTGTTCGGCGGCATTGCGAGCAAGTGTATCTGACCATTCCGGCAGCAGCCGCGCTTCGCCGAGGTAGGCTTCATCGTCGAAAACGTAGGCAGCCCCCACGGCCATGCTCGAGGCCATGGTCAGCGAAATGATAATACAGCCGACGAATGAACGGCGCTGAAAGCTCCTACCCATTCTTGCATCCTCTCGCAACTTCTCGCCCCGCGCAATGGTCCAGTTGTTGAGCGATCCGCAGTAACATGAGTGGGAATATTCATTGGGGGCGTGGTCAATGGCTCAGGCGAGTTTCGGCAAACGCAGCACTGCAGAAGACGTGACCCGCGCCATTGATCTGACCGGTAAGGTTGCGCTGGTGACAGGTGTGAATTCGGGTATCGGCGCTGAAACCCTGCGCGTCCTTGCCAGTCGTGGCGCCCACGTCATCGGCACGGCGCGCACGTTGGAAAAGGCTCAACAAGGTTGCGCTCAAGCAGATGGGAAAACCACGGCGCTCGCCTGTGAGCTGACCGATCTCGACAGCATCCGTGCTTGCGTGGCGTCAGTGGCAGGCCAGTTCGACAAGCTCGATATCATAGTCGCCAACGCGGGCATTATGGCGTTACCGAAACTCGAGCAGGTTCGCGGCATCGAAAAGCAATTCGCGACCAACCATCTTGGGCATTTTCTGCTCATTACCTCGCTGATGGATCGGCTTAGAGATGGGGCACGTGTGGTGATGGTGAGCAGCGACGGGCATAAGGGTGCGCCAAAAGAAGGAATTCAGTTCGATAATTTGTCCGGCGCCAAGGGCTATAGTTCGTTTAGAGCCTATGGTCAGTCGAAGCTCGCCAACATCCTGTTCGCGCGCAGCCTTGCGAAGCGATTGGAGGGTCGTGGCACCGCCAATTCCTTGCACCCGGGGGTGATTCGCACCAATCTGGGACGCCACATGAATCCGCTGTTGTCGGCGCTGCTCGGGATTTTCTTCATACCCTTCGCCAAGTCCATTGCTCAGGGTGCTGCGACCTCCTGCCTGCTGGCGGTGAACCCGTCGGTGCAGGGTGTGACCGGGCGCTACTACTCGGATTGTCAGGATGCGTCGAGCAGCGCCAATGCAAAGGATGACGCGCTGGCTGAACGGCTGTGGGAAGTCTCCGAAGAACTGGTCAGTTGACGCGGTTCGGGACGCAAGCTCGTTCATGCGTTCGCCGGTAAAGGCTTTCGATGCCCCTATAATGGTATGCATCTCTGGGTGCAAAGATGCGAGGGCGGCACGCCGTGACGGATCACATTCTCTACGAGGTAGCCGACGGAATCGGTCAGTTGACCATCAACCGGCCGGAAAAACGCAACGCCATGACGTTCGCCATGCTGGGCGAGTTCATCGAGGCGGTGCGCCATGCGGGGCAAGACCCGGATACCCGGGTCTTGATCATCACGGGTGTGCCCGGTGCTTTTTGTGCGGGCACGGATCTGGTAGATCTCGCCAGTGTGCCGGGGAGTGAGCGTGGCTTGCGCGGCGCGGCCGAGGATCGTGACCGATGGTGGCCCATCGTCGAGTGCCCGAAACCGGTGATTGGTGCCATCGACGGTCCGGCGGTGGGCATGGGCGCCGAATTTACCTCGCAGTGTGATATCCGCCTTGCTTCCCACAACGCACGATTCGCCTGGAATTTCGTGCATCGTGGGTTGGTGCCGGATACCGGTGCCGGCAGTTGGTTGCTGCCGAGGCTGATTGGTCCCGCGAAAGCCCTGCGCCTTCTATACACCGGTGAATTCCTGAGCGCGGAAGATGCGCTGGAGATTGGTTACGTGGACAAGTTGATCGAACCCCAATATCTGCTGGACGAAGCGCGCGCGTTGGCCGCTGAGATCGCCAAGGGCTCGCCGTTTTCTCACTCGAGGATCAAGGCTCTCGTCTACGAAGGGCTTGGTTCCGAGGTCGGACCCCACATGCAGCGCCACATTCAGGCCCTGGCCGAGTGCTTCAAGAGCGACGATCATCGAGAGGGGGTGGCCGCGTTCCTCGAACGGCGCGAGGCCGAGTTCACCGGCACGTGACCGACCGGACTGGATCTGCCTACGTGGTCGATGGTCGGACGGATAACCGTCATACATGCCTGAAACCGTATAAGTTGCTTGATTAGGGCCTTTGGTGGAGAATGCGGCGCGGAGAGATTGGCGCTGATCTTGGCGCTTTCCGATTGAGCCATTTGACCTGCGTAACTTAAGGGGAAAACTGTGTTTAGACGAATTACATTGGGTGCACTCAGCGCCCTGTTCGGCTTTGGCTTGCTGCCGAGCGCTGTGGCGGAAGAGGCAGGGGCCGGCATTATCGAAGAAGTGGTGGTGACTGCCACGCGGCGCGCCACGGACCAGCAGTCCACGGCGCTGTCAATCACCACGATAACGGGCGAACAGATCGCAAAGCGCTTCATGACCGACATTAGGGGCGTGGCTGATCTGGCACCTAACGTGGTGATGGAAAACGTCACCGGCTTCAACGCGGCCGCATTTTCCATTCGAGGCCAGGGCACCAACGACATTATCACGACCATCGATACCGCCACCGGCGTGGTCATCGACGGTTTCGTGCTCGTCCACAGCCAGTCGCAACTTCTTGACACGTTCGATATCGCGTCCATCGAGATCCTGCGCGGCCCCCAGGGCACCCTGTTTGGTAAGAACACCACGGGCGGGGTGATCAACGTCAAAACCAAACGCCCGGTCATGAACGAGTTCACCAGTCAGATCGTCGGCCGCGGTGGCAGCGACGGTTTGGGTGAAGGGAAACTCGCGATCAACATCCCGCTGATCGACGACAGGCTCGCCGCGCGGTTGATGGCCACGTACACCACCCACGACGGCTTCTATAAGAACGACAAGGTCTCGCAGGTGTTCGGTACGTCCGCTCAACCAGGCACCCCCTTGGGCTTGCCGGTCAACGGCGACGGTCGGGATCTCGGCGGCAAGGACATCTTCTTCCTCAGAGGCAAGTTGCTCTTCGAGCCGACTGACAACTACGAAGTGCTGGTGTCCATGGAATACTTCCAGGACAGCTCCGATTCTCCGCCGGCCGTCAATGAGACACCGGCCGACGGGCCGGACTCGTCCGGCATTGACCGCGCGTTCCTGTTCAACCCCATCGGTTTCCCGGGAATAGCGACGACCTGCCCCAACACCCCCAAGTCTAGGAAAGATTGCATTTACAGCACCGGCGTGAGTTTCCGCGGCGATGGAATCCGCATGGAGGACGGGCATCGGACCGACAAGTTCCAATTGCTCATCGAGCAGTCTCTGGATGTCGGTAACTTCAACTACAACCTGTTGTTCGGCTATCTGGACCAGGAAGAGCGCCTTCCGAGCACCTATACCGGTGAGGCCTTGCCGTCGTTGTTCGACGCGACCCGTAACGTCGAGCGCGAGCAGTTTCAGTTCGAAGGTCGTGTGACCTCGGATTTCGACGGCGCGTTCAACTTCACCGCTGGCGTCGGATACTTCATCAACAATCTGGACTGGCGGGCGATCTCCTATGTCGGGTTCACCGCGGTTCCATTTTTGTTTGATGGTGACGGGGATGGTAATCCGGAAACGCCTGTCAGCATTTTTGGGCCAGACACGCTCTGTGACATCGAGAATATCGACGCGGCGAACGGAAGTTCGGACATCGTGCCAGGCCTGTTCGTTGGCGGTAACGGTTGTCTGCTGATCAACCCCACGGCCAACGACCGGACCAACTTTGCGCCGCTGAAGCAGGAAGGTAAGGCGATCGGCATCTACTTCGACGGGACCTACGATTTGACCGAGCAACTCACACTGACCGCCGGAATCCGCTACTCAGACGAGGAGAAGGAATTCTTCAAGCGCAGTGGCGCCGCCCTGACGCCAGTACAGGTTGACATCTTCAACAACTCCAAAGGCGACAAGACCCTCGAGAAAACAATGAGCGACGCCGAGTTCGACTTCATCACCGATGAAGATGAATCGTGGGACGGCATATCGCTACGCATCGGCCTCGATTATCAGATCAACGATGATCTATTTACCTATTTCATGTTTTCGGAAGGCTTCAAGTCGGGCAGCTTTGTTGAAACCTGCGCGAGCATCTCCAGTTGCGAAACATCGTTTGACCAGGAAGAGTCCACGCAATACGAACTCGGGATCAAAGCGGACCTGATGGACAACAGTGTGCGGATAAACGCATCGATCTTCTTCCTCGAGGTGAAAGACGTGGTGCGCTCGCAAGTGGTGCAGATCGTCAATCGCTTCGGCGATCCCGACCAGGAAACTCAGTTCCGCAACATCGCCGGCCAGGAAAATTACGGCGGGGAAGTGGAAGCTACCTGGTACCCGAATGCGGAAATGCGTCTGCAGGCCACGGGCGCGTACCTGAATTGTAAATACACCGACTTCGAAACCGACCTCGACGGCGATGGCATAAACGATGATGCCACCATACTGGAGCCCAACTTCTGCGCAAAATGGCAGTTGAGTTTCGATGGGAACTATGCGCTCGAACTTGGCAATGGAGGTACGGTGAACTTCAATGGCAGCATCCATTGGACGCCGGAAGCCGAGTTCTCGGTGTTCAATTCGGACTTCACGCAACTCGAAGAGCGTACCATCGTGAACGCGAACATCTCATACGAAGACCCCAGCCGGCGCTGGCGGGCGACACTCTTTGGCATGAATCTGCTGGACGATGTCTACCGTGTCTCCGCCAATTCGGTTGCGGGGCTGTGGAACTTCTCGATGTACGGACCCCGCCTGCAGTGGGGCGTGGAGCTGATGTTCACGTTCGACTAGTTTGTAATCGAGTGTAGGAGGTCGAACGTTCGCGGACCCAGTTCGCTCCTACCAAGCCGAGATGAAAGCGGATGCCTCGGGCATCCGCTTTTTTTTGCCTGACTTTATCGAAGCGCGCGCCGCGGCTGGTGGGTCGGAGTGAGCCCAGCCAACCGTTCATACCGACGCGCTCTGCTGAAGCTGCGCGCTGCCGCGGCTGCATCGCCCAGCTTCTGCTCGGCTTGGCCTTTGAGCTGATAGAAGCTCGGATTGCGGCGCTTCAGCTCGATGGCCCGATTCACTGCCGCGAGCGATGCTGCGTAGTTGGCGTTTTCAAACTTGAGCTGCGCCAATGCGAAATGATAAAACGGATTTCGCTCTCGATACTCGCGCACCTGGCGCGCATAGCGCTCGGCGCGCACCGCATCCCCCATAGCTGCGTAGATACTGGACAGGCCAGACAGAGCGGTCTTGCTGGTGGGGTCAAGTTGCAGCACCACCTCGTAGGCGGAGACGGCGGCTTCGAGTTTGTCATTGCGGGCATAGAAGGCTGCCAGATTAACCCACAGGTCGGCATTGCCTGGCACGAGCTCGATACCCTTTCTGAGCAGCGCGAACGCCTCACGGCTGCGGTCATGTCGCATGTGCTCTACGGCGAGGTTCGAGTAGTAGAGCGTTGTAGCATAGTTATCGCTCACTCGATGGCGCTCCAGATCGCTGCCTATTTCAAGCGCGTTGAAGTCGACGATGTATTCTCGGGTGAAGCCCTCGACGAGATGACGTTCGTAGACCACGGCGTTGACGTGGTTGTTGCGAATCAACAGCCCGGAGTCGGCGCTCCAGTTTGGCGGCAAGGTGACCATCTGGTAGTAGGCGTGCAGCCCGCTGGCGCGCGCCAATGCGATGAACAGGGTGGTGTATGACAGGCAGTTGCCGTCCTTGGAGCGAAACGTCTCCCGAGCAGTGAGCGTGGCCAGTGGATTGTAGCTATCAGCGAAATGCCCTTCTTCTTCGAGGCGCTTGATCAGCCATTGGAGTCGTTTGGCCGCAGAGAGGCCGCTCATCGCATCGACGTCGACGAATGCTCGCATCGTATCGTCCAGCCCGAGCGCATCCACGTCCCCAACCTCATCCCCGGCAACGGGCTCGCCGAACATCAGGCGCCCGGTAAGCAATTCGGGGTCGAAGTTCGCGGGTGGCTTGGGGTCGTCTGGCTGAAAAGGCACGCCCTGCTGGACACACGCCCCGATTAGGAAGAGGGCAAATCCAGTGGCCAACCGGTTCGAGCAAACACGCATAACGGCACCAGGATGCTCCGTAGCTTTGATGTTAGCGCCCGCGCCGAGGGCCCACAATGAGTGTGGCTGTGGCCGCTTCAGCGCAAACTCGCCATCGATTTCTCACCGGAATTGAACCTGGTCGCGAGGTCCGGTTACTCAGTCTGGGAGCGTTTGCAATTGGACGTGGGGCCTTTAAACTAGCCGGCCTCCGTCGAGTAGTGATGCACGAGCGGCTTGAAGCCGCGAACTATTCCGCCTTAGCTCAGTTGGTAGAGCAGCTGACTGTTAATCAGCGGGTCGCTGGTTCGAGCCCAGCAGGCGGAGCCATTTTCCTACTTTAAACAATGACTTACATGAGTCGAATTTTTTCGAATTCGCTTTCTGTACCCGCCACGGTCGAGTTGTACCAGGCCTGTCCTGAGTTGGCGTCTAGCCTGGTGGCAGGCAGTCTTCAATCGCGACGGTCAGATTCTTGATCGCGACCAAAAGGCTGTCGCCGGCGACGTCTTCGCCTAGAAGGGCATCAATACGGTACGTCAGGTCCTCGATAGACGAGGCAAGATGGTCAATCGACCCGGCCAATTCCTCGGCGGTTTCTTTGTCCAATGCAGTCATTTGATAATTCAAACAAGAAGATAGGGGCTAGGAATCATAGTGGGCTTGATTCGGTCGCGCAAAACAGGCTTCCTTCGCTGCCGAGAAAGCCTTGTTGGAGGTGATGACGGCTAATGCCACTCTCAACGTTGGGGAGTTCTCGCGTAGACCGTCGGCACGTACCAAAGTTTTAGGGCGCTTAGAATGCCGAATAAGCGCGATCCAGAAGTGAAAAGAGAGATTGCTCAAGAAACGGGGTTTCGGTCGACCCCCAAGCGGGCAGGAGGTCCATCACATATAGGCGCTTGAAGATGGAGGGAGAGACAGCGTCGCCAACATGCAGCTTCTTTCCAAAGCCAAGCATGCAGCAAAGCCCTTGCCGTAGATCTACTCCAACTTCCCGGGTGCCGAAACTATGTGCTTACGATTGGGTGGGTGGCCGCGAGGAAGAGCTTAGGAAGGGTGCGAATAATCGGCTCGCGAGTGGGGCGGGTCTATACGTTCGGCCATAGCTCTCAAGAGCGGCGATGCTTTCCTCGTCTAGATTTCTCGTCATGGGTGGCGTCAGTAAGGGGCCGGGGTTCTCACATCCACAAAGACCAGGTCGCCCCAGTCAACGTCAGAGGGAAGGGAAGGTTTGTTCTCTTCGACGAACTCCATCGTGTCGATGTAACGCTGGAGTTCTAGTTCTGCGGCTTCACGAGAATCGAATGGACCACGGTTGCCTTCTCGGGTCTGAAAATACCATTGCCCGCTTTGTTGCTGGAATCGGGAGCCGGAGCGGTACCGCTGAGCCGTTTTGTCGAGGTCTGATTTGCGCACTGTGAGGTTTTGGTTCACAACGTGAGAATGAGCGATAGTTCCAGACCCTTCGTGGGCAAACTGTGATGCAGGTCTCAATGCTCGTTAGGCAGCTTGGGTTGAGGAAACTAGCGAGATTCCGATAGACAGATCGAGAGCCCTGTGGAAACGCCCCTTTTTCGTTAGCGTCAAGCTCCTTCCCAGGGACGACGCCAGGGCTCTTAGACCGGTTATTTACGCTGACGCGACGACACCCAGTTCGCAGGCTGTTTCGCGCCCCAATAGCACGATAGACACCAGAGTACTAGAATCGGTAGAAAGGCTCCGTTGACAATGACATACACGATCGCGTTGTCTCCCGCCCAAGCACCACTCATATACGTCCAGTAGGCGTAGATGCCCGCAGCGTAAACGGATACGGTTAAAGTCAATGTTCCAAGCCACATCCGCCAATGAGTTTTCTTAAAGTATCCCCACACAAATAACATCGCGGCGACGGCGTTAGCCAAATCGAGTATGCCGATTGCGATCATGAGATGGACGACATCCTGCGACCAGCCGGCATCCGGTGGTGGCGCCGGAAAATCCATTACTCTCCCGGATAGCAGAATTGCCAGTCCTCGGGTATTAACGAGAATGTGGCTCGTCTGATAGAGGCCATACCAAGCGACCAGGCCGTTCGGTATCGGCTGATCAGGCGAGATTTTCATTCCGGAACCTTGCATCGTTGGATGCTACTACAGATGGTTTGTGTGACGGAGAAGTCAGCTTGGGGCATGGCGACGGATCAATCCCGGCGTCGTGCTGAGAACCCTCAGTAGCGGGGCATCACCAGGTGGGCGAAGTCCGCGAACACTTCCCGTGCGTGCGCAAGTGCGGGCAACAGCACGATTTCCTGCAACCCGGCCGCTTCGTGCTCCTTCAAGCGGGCGATGATCTCATCCGGTTCACCAACCAGGGCGCCGCTGGCGCGGATCAGCACCGGCGTGATCAGCTTGCGCTCTTCGGGCACCAGAAACGTAGCATGGCCCAGATGCAGCCGCTGATGCTGTCGGTCCGCAGGCAGGTTCCAGCCATCGATCAGTTCGAGGTACTGATCCCATTCGTCGCGACAGTCCTCCGGAACGATCTCGTCGCTGCCCGTCTTGCGATACAGCTCGTACCACATGTGCAATACGGAAGCGACGGTTGCGCCCACCTGGTCGATCACACGCTCCGACGTCAGATCCTCGCCCGGGCGCAGCACCGAGGCCGCAACCAGCGCCGCCGCGGGAAAATCGTCGGGCAGGGTGCGTGAGACTTCGGCCGCGCCTTCACGGATTTTAACAAGGCTGGCAACGAGCCGGTCCGTGGTGGGGTCGAGCCCGGAAACACGACCGTCACCGTAAGCGCCCGTCGCCGCCAGCGCCATCGGTCCATCTGCGGCCACGTAAAGTGAAATCGCGTGCTCCGTATCGACATACCCCTGACCGTCGTGCAGAAATCGGACCCGTTTCGTGGTACCCCGATGACTATAGGTTACTTCTTCCCCGTCCAGCAGCGCCCGTACCACGCGCAGGTACTCGCGGAAGTCCCGTCCGCCCATGGGATCGAACCCCATGGCGCGCATCGCCGTGTGGCCACTGCCGAGCCCAAGGAACGTGCGCCCCGGAGCGAGCTGGTTGATGGTGGCGATGGCATGGGCCGTCACCGCCGCTTCTCGCGTGGCAGCGATGGCTACCCCGGTACCGATCCGGATTCTCGAGGTGTGTTGCGCAACCAGCGCGAGCACCGCGAAGCAATCGGACCAGATCATCTGGGAATCGGGAACCCAGACCGCATCGAATCCGAGCTCCTCGACATCCCTGAAGAGCTGCCAGTCGCTGATGTTGGGCGCTGCGGCCGCGGCAAATCTCACGCAAATTCTCCTAGACCGGGGCTATTGCCTTCGTCGTACCAAACGTTTGCACCCTGGTCGTGCAGCCAGGAGATTTCAGAGTAGACCGCATCTGAATCCTGTTGCGCATACCATACGAAGACATGCGGACCGTCACCTTTGTAGGCTGAAAACGCCTTCGGCACCGATCCCCCCGATTCCAGTCCCTCTTACCCAACTTCGGAGTATAGGGCCAAACATTTCGAGCGTCTTTGCACTGATAAACAGCAAAGGAAATTCGATAATGGAAATCTTCGTTGAAATGGCTTCAATCAGGCGATCTGCTCTCGGGCGGTAAAAGCACCCTTGCGCTTCCCTACACCAGTACCTCGGCGCTAACCAGTTCGGTGATGCGCTCGTCGTCGTAGCCGAGGATCTCTCGCAGCACGTAGTCGTTGTGTTCCCCAAAAGTCGGACCCGCGGACTCAATCTTTGCCGGCGTACGCGAAAGCTCGAACCGCGAACCTTCGATCGTGACCGTGCCCATGGTGGCGTGTGGGAGCTCTATGAAGTGCTTCCGATGCGCGAGTTGCGGGTCCACCACGAGTTCCGGACTGTTCTGTACCTGATGCGCCGGCACGCCCCGCTCTTGGAGCATGTGTTCAAGCTCACCCATCTCGTGCTGACTGGTCCACTCCCCGATCGCCGCTTCCAGCGCTTCCCGATTGGTTAGCCGGGCATTCAACGTCGCGAACAGACTGTCGGCAGCGAGATCCCCGAGGCCCGAGACCTCGAGCAACGCCTGCCAGTCGGCGTCGTCGCGGCAGGCGATCGCCACCCAGCGATCGTCGCCTGCGGCAGGGAACACAGCGTGAGGCGCCATCTGCGGATCTGCATTTCCAAGCCGTTCGAAGTTGCGGCCGTTGACCAGCAGATCAAGGAGCGCCGGGCCCAGGAAGTTGACGGACGCCTCGGCCTGTGACAAGTCGATGTACTGACCCTCGCCGGTGCGGTCACGATGGTCCAACGCTGCCATCAACGCGACGATCGAGTAACGCGGTGCCGTGTAATCGGTGTAAGCCGCGACCATCGCCGGTGCGCGGTCGGGCCAGCCACTAAGTGCGTTGAAGCCGCCGACGGCGGCGCCCATGGTCCCGAACCCGGCAATGCCGGAGTAGGGCCCGCTATGTCCGAAGAGACAGGAGCTCATCATGATGAGTTCGGGATTCAACTCGCGGAGTTGCTCGTATCCCAGCCCCCACCCGCGCATCGTCCTGGGCGAAAACGACTCGCAGACGATGTCCGCCCAACGGACCAGGTCTCGGACGACCGAGCGGCCCTCTTCGGTGCCAAGGTTGAGCGTCAGGCCCAGCTTCCCGGCGTTTAGATTGTGGAAGAGTCCCGAGTGCTCGGGTTCCGGTTTGCCGTTCTTGTACGGCTGCAGGCCACGGGCAGTGTCAACAGACGTTGTCGACTCCACCTTGACGATGGTTGCTCCGTAGTCCTTCAGTACGCGGGTTGCGGCTGGGCCCGCCATCACCCACATGAAGTCGAGAATCTTCAGTCCCTCAAGCGGTAGTTTGTCGCCACCAGTCGCATTGCCTGTTGCGCTTGGCGTGGGCGTCGAGGCGTGGAGTGCTTCAGCAAGCACCTCGGCAGTGTGTTGCCCGATCCGCGGTGCACCGGAGCGGTGCTCGAGAGGCGTCGCCGAGAACTTGGCGAACGGTCCAGGGGTCCGTACCGTTTGGCCCAGCGATGGCGTGTCTAGGTCACGCCAGAAGTCGCGGTCGGCAAATTGCGGGCTGTCCCGCAGGTTTTCCAGGGTTGAGATTGGCACGATCAGGAGCCGCCGCTCCATTGCTTCGCGTAGCAGCTCCTCCTTTGTCTTGCTTAGGACGAACGCTCCGATCGCTGCGAGCACGCGGTCGTACTCCTCGAGCGGCTCCTCGCCACCGACGAGCGACACTCCATAGGTGTCCCAATTCTTGTCTCTCATGGCTGTATCACAGCCACCTTCTTCGCAGATCCACTCCATAAGCCGACGGGAAAACGGCCCGATCGCGGTTCCGAAGAAGAAGGTGACCGAGACGTAGCCATTTTTGGCTTGCCACACCAGCGGGAGCTTTATGCCGGAAATTGCAACGCCGTTGGTCACTCGCGCAAGACTCATTTCGCCAAGGGCCTCGGCGAGAATGAACGACTGCGTTGCTTGGGCGACCGCCAGTTGTGCCGAAACGTCGACGTGTTGGCCGCGTCCCGAGCTGAGCTTCTCGCGATGGGCAATGAGCGCCGCACCGGCCGCTTCGGCGCCCGCATGTAACGACGCCTGTGGAACGCCCATCCGTATCGGCGCCCGGTCGTCATCGCCCGTGGTCGACATCGGGCCGGAGGCGGCCATCACCACCAGGTCGGTGGCAGCGTAGTTAGCCTTCGGACCAGTCTGGCCAAACGGCGAGATAGACACGTACACGAGCCCAGGATTGAGTTCAGCGAGGGCCTCGTACCCTAGCCCGAGCCCCGCCAAGTAGCCGGGATCGAACGACTGGATGAGAAAGTCTGCACCCCGCACAAGATCCTTGAGCTGTTTCTGGCCCTCCCGGGTTTCTATGTCGATGACCGCGGACCGCTTGTTGCGCGCATACGCGACCCAGGTGAGCGAAGCCTCGGGGTCGGTGGCGACATCGCCGGCGAACGGTCCGACGCGGCGTGCCGTGTTGCCACCAGGTGGTTCTATTGCGATGACATCGGCACCGAGATCCCCAAGGATTTCGCCGCAAAGCAGGCCGCGTTCGTCCGTGAGGTCGAGAACTCGATACGGCCCGAGCGGGTTCGGGCTTTTGCTTTGTGTCATCGGTCTCCGCTTTCGTCGCACCGGATGCGCCCGCAGTGTACGCCCGTGACGGCCGTTCCTGCAGCGATTTCCCGCTAGCATCCAACCGAACTGCAGGGGACCTCATCAATTTGCCGCGGCCGAGCGCATGCTATCCTTGCGGGCCGATTTACCTTCGGGCAACACGCGCGGAATAGGGGGAGTCATGGAGCTCAGGGGCAAAGTCGTGGTCGTGACCGGTGCCGGATCGGGCATTGGGCGGGCGCTCGCCGTCGGTATGGCTGCGGTTGGCGCGAAGCGCGTCGTGTGCACGGATCTGGATGGCGACAACGCGGCCGAGACGGCGAAAACGATCGGTGCTGCAGCCACATACGCCACGCTTGACGTGGCGGACGAGCACGCGGTTGAAACCCTCGTCAAGCAAACCGAGGATTCGTACGGAGCGCTGGACGTTTTTGTTTCCAACGCCGGCTATGGGCAGCCAGGCGGCCTCGATCTACCCACCGAAGATTGGATGCGCATGATGAACGTGCACACCTGGTCACATCTGGCGGCAGCGCGAGCGGTGATACCAGGCATGCTCCATCGGGGCGGCGGCTACCTGCTGAATACAGCGTCGGCGGCGGGCCTCCTCACACAAATGGATTCAGGCCCGTATGCCGTATCCAAACATGCCGCGGTGGCGTTCGCGGAATGGATCGCCATCAACTACGGCGACCAGGGGATCGGCGTTTCGGTGCTTTGTCCACAGGCGGTTCGCACCAATATTGGCGGCCCGCGAAAACCCGGTGAGGAAATGAAAGGACAGGCGAGTTTGGATGGTGTGCTGGAGCCTGAAACGGTGGCGGATGCGTGCATCGAGGCCATTCGCGAAGAGAGATTCCTGGTGTTGCCACATCCTGAAGTCGAAACCTATTTCCAGCGCAAAGCCAACGACTACGACCGTTGGCTGCGGGGTATGCGCCGCTTTCGCGACCGCATGGCGGCGGGACAATAGCGCCATGTTACTGAAAGGTTGGAAACATTTCGCCTGGCCGCGCGCCAGGAAAAACCACACTCAATCAAACTAACTAACATCGGAGGCGTTAAGTGCATGTCAAAGCCACGGCGCCACACCGAACGGAGCTGCGCCCGTCAATCGCTAACGCATCTGCAGGTTTAGGAGTCATCCAAATATTGCGCTGTTGTATCGATAGCCGCATGCCCCAACATGATCCGGACGGCTTCCATGTTGCCGGTTTTTCGTAGTATGTGGCTGGAGCGGGTTCTTCGCAGAGACTCCGTGCCAAACGAACTCGCGTCGAGCCCAATACCCTCTATCCAATTCTTGACGAGACGGCTGAACTGACGTGCCGATAACGGCGTCAGACCTCCACCGAGCCGTCCTGTGAACAGATAATCGCTTGATTTCTTAGCGGATTGTTTGATCCACGTCTCCAGGACACGCATCGTGATCTTCGACAGCTCGCATCGGACGCGTTGCCCGTATCTGGCTGTCGTCAGTTCGAGTGTGTCACGCATCTCACGATTGCGCTTCCTGACGTCGATAACAGTCAATCCGAGAAGGTCCTGCGAGCGTAACATGGTGTCGATTGCGGTCGCGAATAGCGCCCGGTCTCTTAGACCCGTATCGCCACGTCTTGCCAGCATTTTTTTCACACGAGTCACTTCTGAAAGGCTCAACGGGGCTCGTTGTCCCACTTCGCGTCCCTTGTTCCAAGGGATATGCTTGCTCTTTTTCCTCTTCATCCTGGCCATCTACCCTAGTTCCTCTGCGAGCGCAACTGGCCACGATCGGGTACTCGGCAACACAGCGCCAATTTCACCTATTATCCCCGGTCGCACCGATAAGGGATGGGATTGTGCCATCCTTCGAGGTACAAGTTCGTAGATCGTTCGTCCCGCAGGAAATTGCTTCGTGATTTCAAGATCATCGACTCGAACGGCTGTCGCGAGGTACACCGAACTGCCCAACTTCACGCGAACGTTGGGGTTTTGTTTAAGATACGTGTGCCAGCGTCGACGATCTGCGGCGTCGATGTACAGTTGGCCATCGCGCACAACCACTCGGAGGATCACCGAGTAAGGGTCCTCGGGTCTTACTTCAAGCTCCAACACCCTATATTGAGCCGCGAAGGAAAACGAATCCGTATCCGTTACAGAACCTGGAAGGATGCCACCGCTAAATATCAAGTAGGGCGTTTGACACGCCGCCATGCCGGCAATCACGAACAACGTAAAAAAAAGCTTGGACATCTCGTCGTTCGCACTCCGTAACCCGACATGGTGTCGTTTGAAGGGTCCGCAATCGGCTCAGCGAGCCTCGAATCCTGAGTTTCGTTCGTCTCTGCACCGCCTCGGTCAACAGCGGCCGGATAGTAGGATTGAATGCCAAACAGACGAGCAGTTGGCGCAACTAGGAATCGAAGTACTTCGATTGGCCAAGCCGTGTGCTCACCGTGAGTACCGATCAGCACAATCGTTTGGACGATGGTTGCTAGCGGACCTGCATCACCATGGAAGGCGCGATCCGTCTGCACAAAAACGAAATCGGCCTTACCGGCAGGACGGATCTGAAACAGGGCACGAGTGGTCCCCCTAGACGGATTGCCCCATTGATGTTTGACTCCGGGGGCAATCGTCACCCTATCACCTGAGTTAAGCGTCTGTTCCACCCCGTTCAAGACGACTCTTAAGGATCCTGTGTGTATCTCAAGCGTGACCGTCTGCGATGGGTGGGTATGTGTTGGGACGGCAGCGCCGGGTTCTCCAATCCAATCTGCTTCAAAAAGCGCGCCATCACTTTCTAACGCAGTCACTCGGTAAATGAAGGTCGATCCGCCGGGCAACACAGCCTTTTCGCCACTCCGCGGCCGGTCAATTTGCAGGGGAGTGTCTTCGGGAAAAATGACGAAGTGTAGTAGCGCACCAACACCGAAATAGACCGTGAGAAAAGCGCCTAGCCCAGCAATCCTCTTCAACCATCGACCCATGTCCGCTAGCTCCGAGACCCTGCCGCCAAACAAGCGCGAGGGTCTTTGCTTTTCCCCGCGGCGAGACGGCTTGCTCGGAAAATCTGCAGGACCCCAACCTGGATGAGCCGATCTCTATCTACCCGCCCCGGATTCGTGGCAACAGAAAGATCTCCGCGCCTTCGGGGATCGGTTCAGCCCAGCTATCCCGGAAGATCTCGCCATTGATGGCGACCGCGACGCCCTCGTCGATCCGGCTCTGCATGCGCGGACAGCGCTCGACGAGCTTTCGCAGCAACTCCCGGATCGTGGCGGCTTCTATCGAAATCGAAGCCGCGCCGTCGGCGGCGTCGCGCAGCGATCCCGATAGATTGACCTCCAGCATCAGTCCGCTACCGTGTCGGCCTGCTTGTTTTTGAGCGCCTTGAGGATCCGCGGCGGCGACATTGGCACGTGCGACATACGGACACCGACGGCGTTCGACACCGCGTTGCCGATGGCCGCCAACGGCGGCACGATCGACGTTTCGCCAACGCCTCGAATGCCATATGGATGGTTCGGGTTGGGGATCTCGAGGATCTGGGTGTCGATGTAGGGTAGGTCTGAGCAGACCGGCATCCGATAGTCGAGGAAGCCCGCATTCTGCAGCCGGCCGTCCTCGCCGTAGATGTATTCCTCGTTGAGCGCCCAACCGATACCCTGCACGGCACCGCCCTGGAACTGGCCCTCCACGTAGTCGGGGTGAATCGCCTTGCCGGCGTCCTGGATTACGGTGTAACGAAGCACCTTGGTCGCACCGGTTTCCGGATCCACCTCGACGTCGCATATGTGGCTGGCAAACGAAACGCCGGCGCCGTCGGCGACAACTTCGCTGTGGCCGGCAATGGGACCGCCGCTGGTGGGTGATGCGGCCGCTAGCTCTTCGAGCGTCAACGGTGCAAGGTTGCTTTGCGCCACCCCCGTGGCGATTGCTGCGCCGTCCTTCCATACAACGTCCGCGACGTCGATTTCCCAGGTTTTCGCGGCTCTGTCGCGCAGCACATCGATGGCCTCGCGCGCGGCAAAAATCGTCGCCATGCCGGACGAAAAGGTGCCGCGGCTACCTTCGGTGGTATCGTTGTGGCCAAGCGAGCCGGTATCGCCAATGTTGCACTTCACCCGTTCGTAGGGAATTCCCAACTCTTCGGCGGCAATCAGGGATAGCGATGCACGCGCACCACCGACGTCCACGGTACCCACGGTCAGATTGACCGTGCCATCGACCCCGATGTTGAGATCGGTGCATGTCTGGCCGCCGAAATTGAACCAGAAACCGCAGGCCATGCCGCGACCCCTGTTCTTGCCGAGCCGCGCCTTCATGTGCGGGTGGTTTTTCACCGCCTCCAGGGTCGGGCCGATTCCAATTGGACCATAGGTCGGGCCGTAGGAGGCCCGGGTGCCTTCTTTCGCCGCGTTTTTGATTCGGAAATCGATCGGGTCCATGCCGATCTTGGCTGCCACCTGATCGATCGTGCTCTCCACGCCAAATGCAGCCATGGGCGCCGAGGGTGCGCGATAAGCGGTCACTTTCGGCCGGTTGACGAGCACGTCGTATGCGACCGTCTTGACGTTCTTAAGGTCGTAGCACGCGAATGCGGTCATGGCGCCGAGCATGCCCCAGATTCCCGGAAACGCGCCGTCCTGGTAGCGTAAGGTGGCGGTCGCGGCCGTGATCGTACCGTCCTTCTTCACGCCGATTTTCACGTCCACGGACGTCGAGGAGGTTGGGCCGCTGGCGCGAAACACCTCTTCACGGCTCATGACCAGCTTCACGGGGCGATTCGCTTTGCGCGACAGCGCAAGCGCCACCGGCTCCATCCATACGTGGGTCTTGCCGCCGAACCCGCCGCCGATCTCCGAGGCGGTGACTTTGAGCTTGGCAATGTCCAGGCCGAGCAACGTGGCGCAGACGTTGCGATAGGTGAAGTGACCCTGGGTGGTCACCCACAGTTCGCCCTGGCCATCGGGCCCCATGCTGGCGAGACACGCATGGGGCTCGATATAGCCCTGGTGGGCTTGCTCGGTCTTGTAGCTCTTCTCGACGATGACGTCAGCCTGCTTGAAGCCGGCCTCGACGTCGCCGTGTCCGAACTCGGATCGCTGCGCTATGTTCGAAGCCTTCTTTGGCTTTGGTTCGACGCCCGCCGTACGGATATGAGGTTGCACGATCGGTGCACCGGGCCGCATCGCTTCATCGACGTCGGTCACGTGGGGCAAAATCTTGTAGTCGATCTTGATGAGTTTCAGCGCTTTCTTGGCCGTTTCTGTGTTGATCGCAGCTACCGCGGCGACGGCGTGCCCATCGTAGAGCGCCCGACCGCGCGCCATGCAGTTTTCGAGTATATCGAGCATGTTGCGATCACCGTTGGTCAGGTCGGGCAGATCGGCGCAGGTTATGACGGCCTTCACGCCTTTGAGCTTTTCAGCCCTGGAGGTGTCGATTTTCCTGATTGTCGCGTGCGCGTGGGGTGAACGCAGAATCAGGCCGACTAGTTGCCCGGGCGCGGAGGCGTCGGCACCGAACCGGGCGCGGCCCGTCACCTTGTCGACGCCGTCCGGTCGCGGCGGCCGCGTTCCGACGACTTTGAATTCCTGGTTGGTAAAACTCGTATCGTGTGCCACTTGAGCGTTCTCCTTACCCATTCGTTGCGTTGCCGGCTTGCAAACCGTTACCGACTCCTTTGCCTGACCTCTTTCGCCGCCGCGTCCACGGCGCGGACAATCCTGTCGTAACCCGTGCACCGGCAGAGGTTTCCGGCCAACGCGTAGCGGATCTCGGTTTCGGTGGGGCTCGGGTTGCGGTCGAGCAGCCACTTGGCAGCGACCAGAAATCCCGGTGTGCAGATACCGCATTGCAGCGCCGCGTGCTCAATAAACTTGCTCTGCAGTGGGTGCAGAGAGTCGCCATCGGCCAGACCCTCTACGGTGTTCACCGTGCGCCCTTCAACCTCCGCGCCTAACACGAGGCAGGAACAAACCAGTTGCCCGTCGACGGTGACGCTGCAAGCGCCGCAGTCGCCGGTGCCACAGCCTTCCTTGGAGCCCGTGAGCCCGAGGCGGTCGCGCAGCGCATCGAGCAGCGTTTCCCCCGCTTCACAGACGAACTCCGCGGGATCGCCGTTTACCGTGGTCGATACATGAATTCCAGTCATCATTTGCCCCCTGCGCGTTGATAGGCAATTTTGGCGGCGCGCCGTGCGAGAACGCCCGCCACGTCGATTCTGAATTCGATGGTACCGCGCTTGTCGTCGATCGGATCGCAAGCAGCTTCGCATGCCGCCGCCAGGTTAGCCAACGCATCGGCATCGAGCTTGGTGCCGATGATCGCTTTGGCCGCGGCGGGCACCAGCAAAACGGTTGGCGCCACCGCGCCGAGGGTGACCCGCGCTTGCTTGACAACCCCCCTGGGGCCCAGCGTCAGGCTGACCCCGGCGCTGACCACGGCGATGTCCATCTCGCTGCGCGGGATGAAACGCAGGTACGCATCAGCCGACTTCGGCGGACGTTTCGGCAACGTGATGGCCTCTACCACCTCGCCTTTTTTGAGAGACGTCGTGCCAGGCCCGGTGACGACCTTGTCCACTGCCAGCGTGCGTCGTCCGTTGGGCCCGACAATGGCCACCTTGGCAGCAGCGGCCACCAGAGCCGGTACGCTGTCCGCCGCGGGGGATGCGTTGCAGAGGTTGCCCACCATGGTGCAGCGACCCTGGATCTGATCGGAGCCGATGAGGTTGGCCGCTTCGACGACGCCGGGCCAGGCTTTCTTCAGGGCAGCGGACCTGCCCATCGCGACGGCCGGTACTGCGGCTCCGATGCGGAAGCCCGTGGCAGTCCTTGTGATTGACTGGGTTGCCGCGATCCGCTTGATATCGACCACCAGATCCGGCTCGATCAGGCCGAGTTCCATGCGTACCAGAAGATCGGTGCCGCCGGCAAGTAAAAAGGCGCTGCCTTTGGCCCTCGCCATGAGCGTTGCCGCTTGCTTTGTGGTTGTTGGTGCTTCGTACCTCATAGGCAGATTGCTTCCCCTTCAAGAGCATGGGCCGAAACCGGCGCCAATATGTGTTAACGCAGATCGTAACCGGGACGTCCGTCAACCCTCAACGTTTTTGTCTCGGCGTGGGTTGCCTCGAGCGGCTTTGCAGCAGAATGCGTTTGAAAAAGCTTTGCTTTCAATGCAGGATGGATATGTGTCGCTGTGAGCGGCCTGGCGGGTGATACGCGCCGGTTCGCTTTCGGCAATTTAAGGGGATTGAGGCAGGTGCGGTGCGACGACCGATGTGGCGCCGGATCGAAACACTATCTGGGGAGCTTATCAATGCTTGATCTAACTAAGCTGCGCATTAGCGCGTCGATTCTTTTACTTTCGGTGCTCTCGCCGACTCTCGCGCAGGCTGCGACCGAAGCTGGCACGAGCGCTCGGGTGATCGAAGAGATCATCGTGACCGCGCAGAAGCGCGAGGAAAACATCAACGAGGTCGGTATGTCGGTTCAGGCAGCCACCGGCGACCACCTTTTCGATCTCGGCATTACGGATACTACCCAGCTGTACAAGGTGATTACCGGATTCAACTCCAACGTCACCTATTACGGCACCGAGATCTACACGATGAGGGGCGTCGGCTTTCAAGACACGGCGCTCGCGTCCGGTCCAACTGTCAGCGTCTACATGGACCAATCGCCCCTGCAGTTTGCCGCGCTCACCCAGGGCGCAATGCTGGATCTGAATCGCGTGGAGGCGCTCAAGGGCCCCCAGGGCACGCTGTTTGGCCAGAATGCCACGGGCGGTGCGATCAACTACATCGCGAACAAGCCGACCCAGGAGTTCGAGTCGGGAATCGATGCGAGCTATGGCCGCTTCAACACCGCCGATCTGGCCGGGTTCATCAGCGGACCGATCAGCGATACGCTCGGCTACCGGATAGCCGCACGCACAATTCACTCGGGCGGATGGCAGAAGAACTACGCGTCCGACCTGGATCTGCCGCCGGACCCGTATTGGGTCGCGCACGGGGTCAGCTACGACGTAGATGAGAACCGCGGCAACAAGGAGTTCTACAATTTTCGCGTCGCCCTGCAGTGGGATCCGAACGACCGCTTCAGCGCCATACTCACCGGCGCCGGGTTCATCGACAAGGGCGATTCCCACCAGCCTCAGCTGTCGGGCATCGCGCCGTTGAATCCGATCAATCCGGTGAGAGCCCTGATCGGCCAGTACCCGTTGGCACCAGAAAACAATCGCGCCGCGAGCTGGGGACCGTGCGTGAATGTCAGTGGCGGTGGTCCATCGAACATCGGC
>SMVB01079285.1_pt1 | contig 29905 bp, 13 predicted proteins | sample 2456461 | NCBI WGS metagenome assembly SMVB01 (sample SAMN11095934, study PRJNA526329) | marine sediment metagenome | biome: Marine sediment; feature: Surficial sediment; material: Deep marine sediment; isolation source: Hadal surficial sediment | place: Pacific Ocean | collected 2014-05 | depth... | reverse complement strand
GCCAGACTGTTACATTTGATCGATACCCTTATGTTGCCTATAGCACCGGTTTGTCAAACCTGATGCCTTTGTGGTGCCGCGAAGGCGGCACCAATAGCTTTATTTCCCGATTACAAGACAATGATATCCTTGCCAGAATCAAAAAGGCAACCCTGGATAAAATAAACCTGCTCGGCTCGTGGAATTCGGTGATGATTACATCTGTAAATCTTGAAAAGAACAAGCGATACCAGGGAAAAACAATTCGCCAAATTGTCGAAGCAACACAAATGGAGCCGTTTGATTTCGTCAAGAATCTTATTGTAGAAGAAAAAAACCAGGTAAGCATGGTCGGTTTTGGCATGAGCGAAAAGAATACGGAGAGGATTTTGGCGCATCCGGCCTGCATGCCGGCATCGGATGGTTCTGCGCTGGCGGATTATGGCGAACTCAGCAAAGGGAATCCTCACCCACGTTCATATGGCACGTTCCCCCGTTTCTTAGGAAAATATGTGCGTGAAAACAAAATTGTTTCCTGGGAGGAAGCTATCCGAAAAATCACCAGCCTGCCGGCGCAGCGTTTCGGACTGACAAATAGGGGACAGATCAAGGAAAATTCGATGGCAGATTTGGTTATTTTTGACCCTGAAACGATTCTGGATCAAGCGACATTTGCAAACCCGCACCAGTATCCAAAGGGTATTCAGATTGTCATTGTGAATGGGAGCGTGGTCATAGAAGAGATGGAACATACAAACGCGCTTCAAGGTATGATTTTGAGAGCAGGTTAAAATGAAAAAAATACCAGTCTCCCAAATCCAAAATCCAAATCCGATCTTCATTCCTGGATTCGGCCATCGGGAGTTGGGATTCTTACACAGTTTATTGTCATTAAAATCCAACAGAGGTTTACGATGAAGCTTTTTATTAGCCGGCTTTCACTATTCTTTAGTATTATGTTTTTTTCGATTGTAAGCGCCCAGGAATCTGGCGAAATGCTACGTTTTGATAAAAAGCCTAACTTAAAGATGGAGCTCACCCGCAGTACTTTGCAAAAAGCGACTGGCGGCGTTCTTTACCAATCTCCCATAAACGAAAAAAGCAGCAAACCCTTTAACCGGGTTTTGTTCAATGGAACCCTTGCCGATACCAATCTGACTTTGCAATTAAGCTATGAGCAGGTCGGCGGCAAATGGACTAAATGGCTTGATGTCAAAATGAAAATATTTGAGAACGGCCGTTTCTGGGCCAGGCTTGATTTCGAGAATGCATCATCACAGAGAATGAAATACCGGTTGCTAAATCGCGGCATCAGTCCGCCGGCCGGCATAGAAATTTATGCGGTAGAAGGAGTTTATATAAAGTCAATTAAGACGAGTGGCCATATTCCTCAGCCTATTCCGCAGAGGATTAAGTTTGTGCAAATGGATACGATTCCAAAACCCGCCGTGGTTACTCGCCAGCAATGGGCCGCCAAACAGCCTATTGGTAATTATATACCGCATAATCCATTTCGATTTGCTCAGCACCACACCGCGGGTCGCAGAATTTCTACCTTGGAGGAAGGCAAAGCTGAACAACGATTTATTCAGGATTTTCACCAAAATGGCCGGGGTTGGCAGGATATTGGCTATCATTTTTGTGTCGATGATTCCGGTAGAATTTATGAGGGCGTCCCTCCTGAATCCCGCGGCACGCACACTGGAGGTAACAATACCGGTAATATCGGCATTAGCCTTTATGGTAATTTTGAAATTAGCGGCGAGTTCCCCACAGCAAAGTCCCAGCAAAGTTTAGTTGAAATGTGGAGTTACCTGGCTTTTAAATTCGGCGTCAATCCGGACTCACTTTTTGGACATCGCGATTATAAAGCGACAGCTTGTCCCGGCAAGAATTTTTATCCAAAATTGGCAGATTTGCGCAATGGTATCCGCAATCAGCTTGGCTTCGGGGCGCCGTATCTTGCCAATCCGCTGCCACAGCCATTTACCCGGGAAATTTCCCCCAATACCACCGTACTGTTCTTCATAAAAGATGATGAGGAAGGGGTGGACGTGAGCAGCATTAAGGTTCGTGTCAATAATGAAATCATCACCCCGACAATTACCGGAACCGCCGACAATTACCGGGTCTCTTATCAGCCGCCAGCTGCGTTTCCAAGTTCTCAGAATGTTGTGGTGAGCATTGAAGCAGCTGATCTGGCTGCAACCCCGAATGGCATGCAATACTCCTATCAATTTGCCATCGAGGTTGAAGCGTTGCATGCTGAAGTTGAGACCGGTACCACGATGCGGAATGCCGTGCTTGAAATCGCTGGCGGTTGGACCGTGGATTTTAGTGATGTCTTTTTGGCCAACCTAACGGATGGCCCGAGATTGCTGGCGTTAGATAATGATGGCAGCCACATCGCGCGGATATTTCCAAATGTCCCTCAAACTGGCGACTATAATATTTTCATGGCTTCAAATAGCAGCTATTTAGGTGAAAGTGCTCGCTATCGTTTTGTAAACGCCTATGGCTTCACACACCCTAACTTTATTGAATATAATAGTGTATATCTGAGAAAATGGGGATCACTGAGTCCTACACCTGTTCATTTTGAGGCAGGAAATACCTCAAATGCGTATATTGAACTCAGCGGCCTGGAAAATCTGCCCACCCGGTTGGTACTGGATGCCTTTCGTTTTGAAAAGGTCGACCGGCTTGATCGACCAAGCCCGCCAACGCTTAAATGGGTTCGTCGCTTGAACGGTTTCACCAATGAAATTGAGGTGGCCTGGTTTCCCAGTCTTGAAGGAGATATCAGGGGTTACCGTTTGTTTATGAGCGAAGATGGTCGGACTTGGGATAAGCCCCTGGTCGATGAAGAGACCCTGGGGTCGAATAGTAATAACTATGTTTTGAATTATACCAACAGCAGTACGAAAGTCTATTTCAAGATTGTGGCTGTTGATACCAACACAATTGAAGTTGAAGGCCAGTTGGCTGAACCCTTGCTCAGTGTTCCCACTGACACCTATGGGGTTGGTTTACAGGGCGGTAAAAAAATTCTTGTCGTGGATAATTTTGATCGACAGGCAAGCTGGCAGTTCCCCTTTCATCCGTTTGCACGCAGTCACGGTGATGCGTTGGATGCGAACGGTTATGGTTTCGATTCCAGTACTGAAACCGCCGTGCAAAATGGGGAAATCAAACTCGGCGACTACGATGTCGTAGTTTATTTCTGTGGAGACGACAGCCGGTCTGACGAATCTCTGGCGGCAGCTGACCAGTTCCGGTTGCTCGAATATCTAGAGTCCGGGGGGAAACTATTTATTTCGGGCTCAGAAATCGGGTATGATTTTGACGCAACCATAACCGCCGAAAAAGCACGCTATGAAAATCTTTTAAAAGCCAAATATGTGGGTGATCTTTCCGGATCCAATCGCGTATTAGGGGAAGAAGGGACGGTATTTCAAGGTTTGAATTTTATATATGGTACCATGAGTACCGAAGACACCTACTTTGAAGATTTCCCTGACTACATTCTACCTGCAGGAGGGAGCGAAGTCGCATTACTTTATGATAATCTTCGAATTGCAGCGGTGCAATTTACCGGAACCTACGGTGCCGGCAATCAAAATGCTCAACTGATTTACCTTGGCTTTACTTTCGAGACGATTATCAACGCCGAGGATCGTGCTGCTTTGATGGAGCGAGCCTTGAATTATTTTGGCTTACCAACCCGTGTTGCCGGCAATCCTGCTGGTATTCCGCAACAGTTTGAATTGAGTGAGAATTATCCCAATCCATTCAACCCGACAACTACAATCCGATTTACAGTTGCCTATAAAGCACAGGCTGTTAAATTGATTATTTATGACCTGCTGGGAAGAGTTGTGCGGGTTTTGGCAGATGAAATCAGGACTGTTGGAGAACACAGTGTGCAATGGGACGGCAGGAATGAAAACGGAATTCGAGTGGCAAGCGGCACATATCTATACAAATTTGAAGCGAAAAATTTTGTTGATTCAAAAAAAATGGTCATGTTGAAATAGTGTCATAGGTGCTCATAAATGCTTGATTGCAATTTCAACTCTTTGACTAAAAAGTGAATAAAATGTTAAATTACAAATCGTACATTTATGCTAAAAGACCTGGCATTCGGGTAACACCAAGAGACTAAAGCGATAGCAACTCAATTCAGATATCGATTACTTTTTCCCCGACCTTTCAACTTACAAAGTTGACAATCTTAACTTTTTCCACTATATTTTAGCTGAGTAACAACCAAATTATGTAAACTACATGAGTTCTCTAACCAAAGCATTTATATTTTTTTTCTCCCTCCCATTGGCTTCCGAGTTATATTGCCAAAAGCGTATCACACCTTCGCTGCGATATGAGATAACAACATCCCAAAAGGTTGGAAGACCTGTAAAATCCTGGCTTTTTCCTGAACAGATAGAGAAAGGCGGTTTACCCATTATTGCTGTTCAAGATAAACAAATTAAATGGATAAGAAATGTTGAATCTAAATCGCTCGATTTGCCGGACGGATATTTAACGACACTGTTTTCAAAAGGTGGCAATTATTTTGGCATTATTAGCTTAATCGAGTCACTCAAAACAAGCAATCGAAATAAGATACTTCAAATAGAGATTTACACTTCAGCAGGTGAAAAACTTTTCTCACTAAGTCGAAATCAATATTACGATGACTCTATTCCTGCCATCGTTATTTCTGATTTCAATGGTTCAATGATCATGGGACAAAACAGTATTGGTAAACTTTGGTTTTACCACCAGGATGGTGAGCTCAGCAGAGAGGTGGAATTATTCTCTGATGCATCATTTGATTTAGAGAGAACCCTGCATTTAGATTTAAGCGAAGATGGCACCAGTCTTGCGGTAGCAGCCAGCAAACGCGGTGCTTCTCAGTTGGGTTCCAAGGCGCCTAAACCATCAGGTGAGCCGCACTTATTTCTTTTCACTCGTAGCGGAGACGAAGTGTGGAGAAAAACTTTGCCAGATTTCGGCACTTCAGCCGCGGCTATTTCAGAGCAGGGTGACTTTTTAATCGCAAATAGTTACTCGGTAGATATGCGTGGGAATATAAAGAAGACGACTTCGCTTTTTGATAATCATGGCGCAAGAATCGCGAACTTTGATTTGCTTTTCAAATACGCCCACTTTTCACCTGATTCAGAATTTCTCATTTTAGCGGAAAACACAAAAGCCCGGGTAGTAGAATTATCTACCGGTCAAACTGCGTGGAGCCACAATATTTCCCGAAAACAGGGGATGATAACAGTAGTACGTCTTGCAAACAAAGCGGCAGTTGCTGTCTTACTGGTCGCAAAAAATGAATTTAAAAACGGTGAGTTTGTATTTACAAACTCCAGATTAGCAGTGTTTGACCGCTTTGGCGCTTTACATCAGGAGATTATAGTAAAAGATGAAACTTTTAAAATACCAGCCCTAAGACTATCGCCGGACCACCAGAAAATTATAGTTGGATTTGAAAATGCCTACTACATCTACGAGGCCAACAATTGAGATTGTACGGATTCAGTGAGATAGGGCTCGCGTTAATTCTTATTTTATTCAGTTCAGTCAAATTCATACTCGCGCAGACTCAATTCCCCTGGCCGGTTACACCTTTTAACGAAAGTCAGGAAATCACCGGGAATTTTGCTGAGTTTCGTGACACTGGCAGTGCCGATCATTTTCATAATGGCACGGATATTCCTAAGCCGGATGGTTCGCCGGTTTATCCGGTCAAGGATGGCATTGTAACCAACATAGGTACGGTTTCATCTCAGGGCTCCAGTGCATTTGTCCGGGTACAGGATGTTGCGTATGTTCACATCAGTCCTAATCCTTCATTGGCCGTCGGTGATTCCGTTTTTGCATCGCAAACGATTTTAGGCACCATTCTTTCAGGGCTGGGGCATGTTCATTTTACCAACGGTTTTGTAGGAGCTGAAAAAAATAGCATGCTTACCAACAACGGCCTCACACCCTTGGATGATCCCTGGTCTCCGATCATTCGCTTCGTCCGTTTTTATCAAAATAACACAACCCAGCAATTTCCTACCAATCGGCTGAGTGGATTGGTCGATATTGTCGTAAAAGTTGACGAGCAAAATGGCCCTCCAGGCTCCCGCCTTTCCCGACGCAACAATGGCACTTACGAAATAAGTTATAAAGTTCTCTCTTCTGATACCAGCAACACAATATTTGAGCCCGCGAACGGTGGACTTCGTTTCCAGTTTAACAGCAAGCCAAGCAACTCAAATGTTCATCGCGTATTTTTTGATCAACTTTCCAGTACAACCAGCCATGTTTATATTGTCACAAATGACATCACAAGAGACAATTTTTGGAACACGTCGGCTTTTCCTGAAGATAAGTATGTTGTCATGGTTTTCGCGGCAGACACTCGCAACAATGCCGATACAATGTACGTTGCGGTAGAAACTACAGATGCCGATTTAATTCCACCTACCCAACCGGTTCTGCGCTTTGTTAAAGAGATTCAAAATGGACTGAATGTGAGCTGGTTTCCGAATACGGATGATGACTTGTTGGGTTATCGACTCTATTTTAGCTTTGATAACGAGGTTTGGTCCCTGTTCACGGGTGAGCAATCCCTTAAAGCTACGGATCAAGACACCTCCATCAACCAGATTTTAAATCACGATATCTATTTTCGAGTAGCAGCCGTTGACAACGCCCCTTCACCCAATGAAAGCATCGCATCTGATGTTTATGGCTTAAGCAATGGTACATTTACGGGAAAAGTCTTAATCGTTGATGGATTTGATAGAAGGGCAGGAGGGAGCTGGTTTGAACCGAATCATTTCTTCGCGTTTACACATGGCAGCGCCATCATTGCCAATGGCTTCAGCTTTGACACGGCGCCAAACGAATCCATCGTGACTGGCATCGTAGATTTGAGCGACTATAAGGCGCTGTTTTGGATACTCGGTGATGAGTCAACTGCTGATGAAACTTTTAGTGCGGCCGAACAAAATTTAGTGAAGGCTTATTTGGAAAACGGCGGTATGCTATTTGTGAGTGGCTCAGAAATAGCCTGGGATTTGGATCGAGATAACGCTTCATCGGCTTCCACACCAGCTGACGAGCAGTTTTTGCATGAGTTTCTTAAAGTGGATTATGTCGCCGATGATTCACAGATTCTTTCAGCCACCGGTGTGGAAGGTACCATTTTCGAAGGCTTGAGTTTTAATTATGGTGCAAATCCCTATCCGGAAGATTTTCCTGATGTCATAAATCCTTTTGGCGGGAATGTCACAGTTAATCTAAAATATAATGCCTCCCAAAATGCTGCTATTCAATATCAGGGCCCTTTTGGCACGAGCATGATTCCCGGGAAGTTAGTCTACTTAGGTTTTCCTTTTGAAACCATTTCAGGTGAGCAAAATCGAATTGAACTGATGCGGCGCGTTTTAGAATTTTTCTTTGGGGTAACTTCAGTGACATCCCATGACGACACAAATGCTATTCCATCAAGGTTTGCTCTGCTGCAAAATTACCCGAACCCTTTTAATCCGCAAACAACAATTGAATATCACTTGCGGACAGCTGCCAGCATTAGATTAATCATCTACAATACCCTGGGACAGAAAGTTCGTACTCTGGTTGATGATATGGCTTCCCCTGGTCGTTATAAAAAGATCTGGGATGGTCTTGATGATAATCTTAGTCCAGTTGCAAGCGGATTATATGTAGTTAAGATGAAAGCCGAATCAAGTCACTCGTCCAAGAAAGAAAAATTTCAAAGGGCGCAATCCATGTTGTTGATTAGATGAACCGTAATAATAATCCGTTCGGACATCATTAGAATAGATAGAACTTCTGAATCTGAGTTTAAGAGTATTGGCTGAGTTTATGAAAAAACAAATATTCTTTGTAACATTCGTTGCTTTAATAAGTACATTTTTTGCGGGCTGGATTCAAACGAAATCCAGCTCAAGCCAGGGAACGGCGGGGCAACACTTTAGGAGTACCCACCAGGTAGAATGGGAGCGCCACAGGAATTTTCTGCGCAAGGATAAGGAGCCCGCTTTTGAAGGTACTCCGGTAGTTCTGACACCAAGAAATGCCGCGCCCAATAAGGAAATTTTCGGCTATTTACCCTATTGGGTTTTCTCCAATTACCCCAATCTAAATTATAATCTCTTGACGACTATTGCCTATTTTGGTGCGGAAGTCGACGCACAAGGTAATTTAACCAACTTACATGATTGGCCGGCTCCTGGTTTGATAAATAAGGCTCACAGTGAAGGTGTACGAGTTGTTTTGACAGCAGTGAGTTTTAATTCCAACTCCATCGCTTCTATTCTGAGTGACTCGACCCGCAGAACCAGGTTGGTTAATAATCTACTAACACAGGTGCAAAGTGCCAATGCCGATGGCATTCAGATAGATTTTGAGGGCGTTCCTTCAGGACAGCGGGCAAATTTAACCACTTTTATGACCGAGTTGACTGATGCCTTTCATTCGGCTATTCCGGGATCATTTGTCACCATTTTCACACCGGCGGTGGATTGGAGCGACGTGTTCGATTATTTTTCGCTTGCCCAGATCACGGATGGCCTGGTTATTTCAGGGTATGACTACCATTGGAGCGCTGCCCCAACTGCGGGCCCGGTATCGCCCCTGACTGGCACAAGATGGGGATTTTTTAACGTCACCTGGACTGTGAGTGATTATTTATCTAAGACATTTTCTAACACCTCAAAGCTTATCCTGGGACTGCCATTTTATGGCTTTGATTGGCCTACCGCCAGCGATGCTTTGGAGGCTGCTACAACCGATGTGGGAGAATCGATTTTCTACAGCGAGGCCTATCCTAATGCCCTGCAATATGGCCGTTTATGGGATGAAGAATCGCAATCACCCTGGTATAAATATAACGACGGTCAATGGCATCAGGGGTGGTATGATGACAGTTTAAGCCTGGCAAAGAAATTTGAATTTGTTATAGACCAGGATTTAAAAGGCATCGGAATTTGGGCATTGAGCTATGATGGTGAGCGTCAGGAACTGCTGGGAGCTTTGGCAGATGCATTTGGCGCAACAGCGCCTCCTTTGAAACCAACAGCCTTTTATGTTTTGAATATGGGTGACGGCCGGGTTCAAATTGCGAGTAAGGCGGCATCCGGCGCTACCGGGTATAACATCTATAAGAGCACGGATGGCGATAATTTTGATCAAGGTACAGAATTTCCCAATGCAGTAAATGTTTTAAGCAATCTCTCCCCGGATTCTACCTACTATTTCAAAATGTCTGCAATAAACGGCAATGGAGAAAGTAATTCGACCGAAGTGCTAGCCGTACACCCCACCAGCGGACAAGTCGGTCTCCTGATTGTAAACGGTGTTGACCGTACTATCGGTACCGTTAACACCTTCGACTTTGTTAAGCGATTTGCTCCTGCCGTGACAACCGGATACGCCTTTGATTCTTGTTCAAATGAAGCAATTGAAAATGGCGATATTTTGCTGGCACAATATGAAATTGTCCTCTGGATTTCGGGAGAAGAAGGCACAGCTAACGAAAGTTTTAGCCAAAGAGAACAGTCTTTACTTGCCCGGTTTTTAGAATCCGGCGGCAAGTTGTTCATCTCGGGTTCTGAAATCGGCTACGATCTGGTTGAAAAAGGCAGCACCGCTGACAAGAGTTTTTATCGCACTTATTTCAAGGCTCAGTATGTTAGAGATAAAGTCGCAACACATTCGGCATCCGGTACGTCCGCAGGCATTTTTAATGGTGTTTCCAGCGTCACTTTTGATAATGGCGCCCATGGTACTTACAACGTGGATTTCCCCGATGGTATTAAGCCCGTTGACGGTGCGGTACTAAGTATGGCGTATAATGGCTTCAGTGCAGCAAGCTTTGGCGGCGCCGGCATCCAATATGCGGGGCCTTTTGGAAATAGCACTATTGCTGGTAAACTGGTCTATTTAGGTTTTCCCTTTGAGACCATCTATCCTGAAAGTTCGCGTGATCTGGTCATGAAGGCCGTGTTGAAATTTTTGGGTGGAACGCTTACCGGTGTGGAGGCTCCTCTTGCTGAAACCGCACCAATAAATGAATTCGAACTGATTCGGAACTACCCCAATCCTTTTAATCCATCGACAACCATCGTTTTTCGATTAACGGGTTCTGCTCCGCTGCGGACCAGATTGAAAATCTATAACCTGAGAGGCCGGGAGATTATTACTTTAATGGATGAATCAAAATCAGTGGGACGGTATTCGGTTCAATGGGATGGCCGGGATAGTCTTGGTAAGTTGGTGGCCAGCGGTAAGTTTATTTATCGCTTGCAGGTAGGGGAGAGGGCGCAAGCGAAAACGATGACGTTGCTGAGATAGGATCCACTCAAGAAATTAAAGACTATGATTGACAAACTTGATTGAGTTGATTTATATTCAATCCTTCAATGTCTTCAGTCTATAGCCAGTCAGAAAAATATAGAGCAACAAAAGCTACCAAGACAAAATGCAGAAATTGTCAATTCAAACTGAATTGGGATCCTCAAAAAAGGAAAGATGGAAAATAGTCTACAAATTCAAGGGATCTGGTACAATTGTTAGCATCCTGATCGCGGTAGCATTGTCAATTAATTGTGCAACCTATGGGCAAACAATATCAGGATGGCAAACGCTCCGAAATGCACCCGTCGTACCACGGCACAACGATGTTTTTTTCGTGACGCCCAAGCTTGGCTGGATTGTAAACGGATCGGGACAAATATACAAAACAATAGATGGCGGCAACTCGTGGCAGCTGCAATTCGAGCAAAATGTAACGCACTTTCGCTGCGTCGGGTTCCTTGATTCTTTGCGCGGCTGGGCAGGCAATGTCGGCTTTGGTGAATTTGGCACCACCGATACGACTGTTATGTACCGCACAATTGATGGCGGTACCAACTGGTCGCCATTTAACTCTTTCACAGGGCCCAAGCCGAAAGGTCTTTGCGGAATGTATGTGCTGAATGATTCCGCCATCTTTGCTGTCGGCCGGGTACGTGGTCCAAGTTTTTTTGCGAAAACAACCGGCAGTGGGAATACCTGGATATCGAAAGATATGAGTGCATATGCAGCCGGATTGATCGACGTATACTTCTTTCATCCCGATTCCGGCTATGCAGTGGGATTGACAAACGTGGAACATTCTAACTCAAGTGGTGTAGTCCTTTTCACATCTGACGGCGGTGAAACCTGGGAGGAACGATTCAAAACCGGCCGAACAGGGGAGTGGTGCTGGAAAATTTCGTTTCCTTCGCGTAAAGTCGGGTACGTCTCGCTGCAGCGCAATAGTAAGAGGCCCATCTATTTTTTGAAGACAAGCGATGGCGGTGAAACATGGGAGAGCAAGGTGTTTTCTAATTCCTATTATTTTGTGCAAGGAATCGGTTTTGTGACGGAGGAACTTGGCTGGATTGGCGGCAACAGCAGCTTGCCAGCATTTCAAACAAACGACGGTGGGGAAACTTGGCAGCGGGCAGACTTTAGCGCTCGCTTGAATCGCCTGCGCTTTTTGGGCGATTCGCTCGGATACGCTGTGGGGCGGTCGGTTTACAAATATACGCCGCTGCCACCCGTCAGCGTGGCCACAGAAGAAAATGAGACGCCTCATTCATTCGATTTCGAACAGAATTATCCAAACCCATTTAATCCAAGCACAATCATCAATTACCAGTTGCCGGTTCAAAGCGAAGTTGAATTAACCATTTATGATTTGCTTGGGGAAAAGATTAGAATTTTGGTTAAGGAGAATCAATGGCCTGGATTCTATGTGGTTCAATGGGATGGAAAAAACCGGAATGGCGCACAATCACCCAGCGGTATCTATTTCTATCAAGTCAAATCTGAAAAATTTACTCAAACGAAGAGAATGTTATTATTGCGATAATTCCAGCAGGAAAATCCCAGCTCTCCAAATCTCGATAATAAAATGATAAAATCAATCGCCTATATTTTATTTAGTGATTGAGGTTTGGTCATTGGAATTTTAAACTTGCGGCGGGATTATAAGTTGATTCTGTTACTTACTCATAATCATTTTGCGGACAAACCGCTGTCCCCCTACCTCGAAGCTGTACAGATAAATTCCACCGGGAAGTTCTCTGCCTTTAGAATCTTTGCCATCCCACACCACAGAATATTCCCCCGAAGGTTGAATTTCATTCACTAAAGAAACAACTTTCTGCCCGCGTAGATTATATATGGACAAGGTTACGCTTCCGGAAGAAAGATGTCGGTAACGAATGAAAGTACCTGCATTGAACGGATTAGGATAGTTCTGAAATAACGAAAACATTTTTGGCTGGTTTAGGACTTCCTCTCCTGATTCAACCGAGGTAACCACACTTGCAAGGGATGCAACCGTTGCCAGAGTTAATTTGGTGATCTTCTCAACTTGCTCCAAATTAAGCGTCGCAAACTTATCACTCTCACGGTGGTAAAATGGATTGGCCGTATAAAATGGCAGGCTGTTTTGCCAGGGCGGGGCGTTCTCAATTATTAAGATGGCTTTGTATCGATACAGCCAAAACTGATCGTGATCGGAATATGTGGCTTCGGGAAACGGCGGTGCATTGGATGTCAGGCCTATTTGATAAACCGAGTTTACGGCGAGCATTTTTTCTCCCAAATCACGCGATTTGTTGTTAGACACAATATTGAAATAAACTTTGCCCGTGCTGTTATGCCCTATCATGTCTACAATATAAACCCCTAAGATTTCTTCACCCTGCATAAATGCTCGCTGCGCATAATGCTTGCTTCCCAAATGATTATTGTTGTTGTAAGCCGGGTGTCGTTCTTCTGCGCCAAAAGCTATAAATTTAATTGTATAGCTGTTATTAAATGCATTGTTTGGATCGCTCAGAATGCGCGCAATTTCCAAAATAGCCGCTACCCCGGAAGCATTATCGTCGGCGCCCGGCGCTTTTGCAGTTGGCCAGTCTGTTTCCCAGTTTAAATTATTATCTAAATTGGCGGTTGCATCCAGGTGTCCGCCAATAATGTAAATTTGAGATGGATTCTCCTTGCCTTCAAACGTGGCCACCACATTAAATAGCGGCTCCGAATCGTGCGGTTGGCTGGCGTTGGCAACAAAAAAGGTGTCGAGAATCACTGAAGAGAGACCGGCAAAACTTTCAAAGGTTTCTTTGATATAATTCACCGACCAACGATTGCCTTCAGTGTAGGTGACGCGAGATTGGTAGCCATCAGCATTAGCTAAATCTTGGACATATCTACTAATGTTCTCTTGAGAAACCTGGCTTACCAAGTTGGCGATTGTGTAATCAAAACTCGCTGACTGCGTCTGCGACCATATGGGTACGGTTAAAACAAGAGCTGAACACTGAAGTAGTGAATGGATATAAACTACTTTGGTCGTTTTTGAAGCTTTTAAGTGTTGGTTATTAATTTAAACAACCCAATTGTAACATCCGAATTTCGAGATTCGATATTAGAATTTATTTCAATAAGGTCATGCGCTGTGATTTTCTAAATTCACCGGATTTCAAGGTAAGCAAGTAAATCCCGCTCACAACGGAATTTCTAAAATTATTCCTGCCGTCCCAGGTTACGGAATAGTCACCCGCAAGTTGATTCTCATCCACGAGTGTTCTGATTTCTTCGCCCAGTAAATTGTAAATTTTCAATGTGGTTTGACCTGATTTCGCTAACACATAGTCAATAGTGGTACTGGGATTAAACGGATTTGGATAGTTGGCTTCTAAGCGATACGCTGTTGGAATTAAGTTAGTTTGGCTTTCCACGCTTACCGGCGTCGTCACCGTTAGGGTTTCCGGACTAGTAGTGATAAAGCTATTGGTCGGTCCCTCTCCGGGTGGTGAAAGAAAGAATATGTGCTCATTCGAATTCTCCAGGAGGATGATGTTGCCCGCAGCATCCATGCCGATGGCAGCACGATCGTTGAGGTTGGCGCTATCGTCAAAACCAAATAGATCCATTTCATCTATCAAATTGCTAACAGTTGGAAAGGGAAAATTAATATCGTCCACCCGCCACAAACCGTCTTCGAAAAGACCATCGCCGGCTCGTGTGGAATAATAGAGGATATCATCCGTTGAAGTGGCGCGGTCTTGGCCGTGATCAATTAACAAATCGGCAATTCTGAATGTCTGGTCGGGGTTCAATAACCACACTGCATCATTATCCGTAACCGGCAGGGTACCGCTAATGTCGAATTTCTTAAATCTTACTTGGTCGCTTGCAAAATCGTTACTCTGGCGAAACGTAACGTACATGCCACCGTCATCATCGATGGCAAGGTTCCGGGGAAGACCCTCGGTAAATTTACCTACGAGCTCGAGTGTACCTGTAAAAACGTCTTCATTCCCAATAGCCGCGCACACCACGGTGCTGTCGTCACAAATGTAAAGCACCCGGTCGGCCCCAGTGCCCGCCATATACAACCCCTTTGGATTCGTAAGGCCTGTAATGACGGTGGTTAAAGTGTTGACGGTATTTAGACGACGAATTTCGCCAGTGTCAACAGCCGATACATAGAAGCGTTCTTTGTCATCCAGTACCCCTGAAAACATCGACTGCGTCCCGCCGCCCCAGTCGATAGTGCCGCCACTGGCAATATCTGCAGCCACTAGAAAAGGATCGTGAAAAGAGCCATCTGCATTATATATGGTAATGCCTTTTTCAAGTGGGCCGCCGGTGTTAGGTGCATAAAATAAACCAAACAGAGGACTGTTCATGTCTGTCACCACGTCGCAACCACGGGTAAAAATGTCGATATCTCCAGAATCAAAAAAAACGGTCCAGTCTGTGTTTGAAGCATTCGACTGCTCCGCTTTAACTTGAAAAAGATATTGCTTGCCTGCTTCTCCACCCGAACCGTCCCACTCTACCGATTGCATGCCAGCGCTCATTGCGCCGGCATCGATCTGGGCTACCGCCGTACCGGTTGCAACGTCAATTATCTCAACGGTTATAACGCTGGCGGTATCATTTAGAATAAATGAAAACCTGGCGCCCGTACCATCAGAAAAATTTTCATCAAAGGGCGAGCCATCCGGATTGGTTATTGTTAATTGTGAGGCATAAACTTTCGCAAAGACGTTTGAAGGATTTATGATGACAAGGACTAAAACACAAGACAGCAAGAATCGGTAAATTGTTCTCATAACTTTTTCCCTCCAAGTATTTATAAAATAAATTCCAGGGTCCAAAACCCAACCTCAATTAAACCTTGGATTTAGGGTAAGTAAATTTCAGGTCGAGACTTCTTGTGCCAACCCGAGGCCACCCAAGACTGCGGAAGAAATTTTACCTGATCAAAGCCATTTTCTTTGTGGTTTTGAGCAAACCTGCTTCTAAGGTGTAGTAATATATACCATTTGGAATTTCATTTGAATTAAAAATAGTTTTATAAGCGCCTGGTGTGAGTCGCTCATTTACCAGCGTCGCCACCTTTTGTCCCAGCGTGTTATAGACTGTTAAAGTAACGAGCGCGGTATTCTGTAAGTCAAATTCGATGGCAGTGCTCGGATTAAAAGGATTGGGATAGTTTTGTTTCAAGGCAAAAGTGGCCGGAATTGTTTGTGCGATCTGCTCAACACTGACGATGAGGCTGAGATCGCCGTCATACCGCCATTTTTCTACTTGCCAGCCGTAATAGGATTGGAAATACAAGGCCTGTTCAAAAGCCTCCACATCGGTATCGTATGTGGAAGTATAACCGCTCCAAAGTCCGTCTGAAGATCCGGAAGAATAACCACCGGCATGATCAAAATTCCACTGCGCCACGTCAATAGTGTCAACATTGGCGCCGGTAGCGCCGTCGATGACATAGATTCGGCCATAGGGATAGCCTCCACCGGACTCACCTGCAAAGAAAAGCGTGTCCGCGGCTGCAAAGACTATCCCGGGATTATCCAAGTAACTCAAACCAAGCAAAGTTGGCGTGAAGGTTCCTGCTTCATTTGTACCAACGTCACTGGGATCAAGTGTCAAATCGAATGAATTGTCTGCTGAATATCCAACGGTGGGACTGCCGGTAAATTTAAGCATTTTTCGTTCGGAAGATTGACTCACAAACACCTGGGAGCCGTCACCGGAGGCGGCAATGCCACGATACTCACCGGGGGGAAGATCGATTGTAGACATAGGCGCGCTATCATGGGTGGTTGCCCAGGCCGCGTTTGCATCGGTGACCGGAGGATAGACCTTGACTTCCTCGGTGTTGGTGTCGTCGCCGGTGACCGTGCAAACGTATACATATCCGTTAGCGTCTACATCGATAGCCCAGATGTCTGCATCACCGGTCTGCATACGATACTGAGAACCTGCTACTTCAGTCGAGGTTAGTTCAAATACGAGAATATTATGAGACACATCGTTGTTTGCGAGATAAACCAGATTATCGGGTCCACCAGCTAATTGGAAAGCATCCGTCAAATTGATCTTATCTAACGCGAACTCCCAGGATCCAATGCCGCCTGCAGGAGGGGCATTCAGTCTGCCATTCGCCGAATCCGCCCCGGAATAACCGACTAGGTAATTTATCAAATTGCCACCGGCTGAGGACCCCCGAGCTACCAGGGCTACAAAATTGTTGGGACCGACGACCCCGACACTCGGTGTGCGATTTTCGGTTCCGTTGACAGCGTCGTCAAATGTAACGTACTGGGTTGCCCATTCGTTTGTTTGTGCTAACAAGGCTAGCGGCAAAAGAAGTAAAACAGTGACTGGAAAAGTTAACCAATTTTTCATTTTTCGCTCCATTATTTTGTTAAGTAGAAGCTGAGAAATCTTGAATATTATTTGGGAAAATTATCCTACAAGGTAAAAAAATGAGTTCTTCCTGCAGGATGATTTTACCGCACCAAAGACATGGTCTTAGACTTAGAGAAATTACCAAAAATCAGTTTGTAAATATATACACCACTAGCAGCGGGAGACCCAAAGTTGTCATGCGTATCCCATTGAACTGCGTGTGTTCCCTCGGGATAAGTTTCGTTGTCAATTAAGGTCCGGACTTCCTGGCCTAAGGAATTATAGATTTTCAAGCTAATACGTTTGTCTAAAGGCAGAGTAAAGCGAATGTTGGTCGTTGGGTTGAATGGATTGGGGTAATTTTGCTCTAAATGATAATCGTCGGGGGTAATCACCGTCCAAATACTGCTTCTGTTCTCCACATCTGTAGTCAAAGTAACAGGAATGGACTGGGTGGAGTCGCCCCACTCGAAGACGAAAAAGCCGTAGGAGTTTACTCTAAAAGGTTCACCCTGGAGAACATCTCCTGCATCTCCACAAGCGCCTTTATAACCGACCACGATATCCCGATTGCCATCCCCGTCTATGTCCATACCTGGATAGGTATAAATTGAATTAAAAAGTCCATCGCTTACATCATAGGCCTCATCAAGATTGAATTGGCCAAGTCGACCATGGTTTATATAGCTGGTGGGATCGTTAAGGGCGCCTGTGCCGTTGTACTCAATATTTAGAACTTCTGGAACATTAGTAACGTAAATATCAAAACCGTCTGACCCGCTGCCGTGATCCTGGTCACCAATGGCCATAATTCCCCATCGGGTAATATTAATGTCGTCTAGCAGAACGTTAATGTCATTTTCACTCACAAATGCCTCGCTAACAATATTGCTGATTGCGTAAACTCGGCCAATTGCACTTCCACTACCGCCCGCAAAGATGACAACCTTTTCCCCGCCGGCATCAACAATGTCAACCCCCGCCTTTACAACAAATATGCTGATATTAAGATCAGAGTCTATAGGTACGACGCTTCCCGGGGTATAAGTATCGACCCCGGATATTTCGATAAATCCTATGCCTGCTCCCGAGTTAATATTCGTCCAACCAAGCACAACAATTTCATCTAATCCATCATTGTCAATATCACCGACGGCCGTGCTAACCGGTGTGTAGCCATCATCGCCAAAATCAATTACTTTTGCCATATCAGTGTATTTATACTCAAGCCTGACGTTGGCGCTGCCGTCTGCAAATGTACCGCTTTCAACTTCAAGGATATAGAGGTTGCCGTTTTCAAGATTTCCAAAGGATCTCGGTGTGAAAAGAAGCTCGCTTTTGTTGTCGCCGTCGATATCGGCAACAGTAAGGGGGTTTTCCGCCCGCCCCAAATTAGCCTGGTCGAATTCGGTATCAATCTCTTCAAACTTTATGTGCCAGGCAGGTTCGGTTCCGTAATCGTTATCGTTTCCAGTAAATTCATAAAAATAGATGCCGCGCTGCGCTTTTTCCAGGCTGTCACTGGCAAAATATCCAACCTGGAAGATAATTTCCATCTTGCCATTGTTGTCGAAGTCACCAACCGAGACGGAGCGCGGAGTGGAACCACCTCCAAAGACACCTGGATTGAGCCTCTTCGATGCCCAGACATATTCAAGTTTATTGTCGCCAACCACTTCAAAAACCAAAATCCGCCCACCATCACGGTACTCTGTCACCAAAATCTCTGGCTTGCCATCTCCATCCAAATCGGGATTGGCAGCGACAAAAATGCCACGGCCTGACGTGCAACTAATGGTATCGGGTTCAGATAAAATGCGTGGATTTACGGCAGTCAGACGGTAGCTGTTGTCGCCATCGACCGGTTGCTGAGCCTGGACCTCCGCAGACAAATAAAAAACCACCATGAAATTGAAAGCAGTAACAAATAGTTTTTTCATGTCACACCCTCCTTTAGAAACTAAGTGCTAGTAGTTAATCCAAAAACCCAAATTGATGAGTAGGAAATTAATTAGCTAAAAGTTAAAGAAACTTAACGAAATAATTTAGCATGTGGGAAATGAATGTCAAGCATTTTTTGTTGGTGTAATTTTTTACTTGACAAAAAAGAATTAAATTCTATCTTATTTAATTGAATACTAGCTTCCTCTAAGTTATTGTGATTCCCATAACTTGCTCAGTTAACAACATGTAACAATGATTGCCGTCTGCCTTATTATTCGGATAAAATAGTGTTACTTTTTTTTAAAATGTTGTGGAAACCCTGCATAAAAATGCTTTGTTTTGGTGAAGGGCCTTTCGATGGAATTTCTTTCTTAACAATATAGAATAGCACCGGAACACGAAAACACTATTATGCACATTGCGATGATATTTAGAGATCACATTACTAGGAGTCGAAAATTTTCTTGTACAAAAACCAACAGGTTCACTTGATGAAAAAATTATTTTTTTTTATGGTGATTGTCTTGCTTAGTTATTCCTTCATTTTTGCAGGCACAACTGGCAAAATATCGGGCAAAATCACTGATGCCGAAACCGGCGAAGGATTGCCTGGCGCCAACATACAAATTGAAGGATCTTTTTTTGGTGCCGCAACCAACGTCAATGGAAATTATACCATCCTTAACGTGCCGCCCGGGCTGTATACGATCAAAATTTCGTTCATTGGCTATCAGACTTTGCTCGTGAAAGAGGTACGAGTAAACGTTGATTTTACTGTACGCGTAGAGCAGCAACTGCAACCTAGTGCCGTGGAAATGGCAGCGGTTGAAGTCTTCGGGGAACGTAATCCGCTGGTACGCCAGGATTTAACAAATACGCTCGTCGCCGTCACGGCTGAACAAATCAAGGCATTGCCGGTCGACCAAATCAGGGACGTCATTGCTTTACAGGCAGGCATTGTGCAGGACAATTCCGGGGCATTGCATATTCGCGGCGGCCGCTCGAACGAAGTGGCCTTCCAGGTCAACGGCATATCAATCAACAATCCTTTGAGCAATCTGCAGGGCGTCGGAATTGCTATCAACGCTATCGAGGAAGTATCGGTTTCCACAGGCACATTCAGTGCTGAATACGGCAATGCGTTGAGCGGCGTCATTAACTTTGTGACAAAAGATGGCGGTCCCGATTATCAGGGCACTTTTAGAACCTCTACCGGCGGTAACTTCAGTACAAGAGATGACATATTTTTTAAGATTGGCGATGTTGACTTGTTGAATCACAACCGAATGGAGTGGACATTTGGAGGACCCGTTCCTTTATTTGGTAACTTGACTTTCTTTATTTCCGGTGTTCGTGAAATAGACGACGGCCATCTTTTTGGTCTGCGTGTCTATAATCGGGAAGAAATCCTTTTTATTGATGAGGCCCTTCTCATCATTGACCCGTTCGGAGCTTCCGGTGAACCCTTCCAGGCGGATGGTGACCGCGAAATTGTGCCTATGGTTACCAGTGAAAATTTGAATTTAACCGCCAAGCTAACCTGGAAGCCGAGCCCTAAATTAAAATTTACTTATGATCTGCTTTTGGATGACGGCGAAAGATTCGCAAGCAGTAATTTTCGCCGTTATCGGTTTAACCCTGATGGTCGGCCCAAATCCTTAAGCAATGCCAGTAATCATTCCATTGGTATCACCCATACTCTGAGCAACACGACCTTCTACACTCTAAAATTGGGTGCGGGGTTTACCCATGATCGAACTCATGTTTTTGAAGATCCGTTTGACGAGAACTATGTCCGCAGTTTTGATAGCCGCATCACGAACAATCTTCTTCAACCAACAGACTATTTAGCTGGAGGAACCAGCCTGGACCGCTCTTTCAGCAAAACACGGGCCCTTATTGGGAAACTTGATGTTGTCAGCCAGGTTCATCCGGCTCATGAACTAAGATTCGGTGGTGAATTTCAGCACAATCGATTAGAGACCGAAGCCTACACCTTGCTCTATGACGTAAATCTTTTCAATCAGCCACAGCCATGCATTGATGAATTTGGCGACCGGCCCTGCATACCTTTCCCTTCGTTAGACAGTGCATTTACGAGTTACCAGGCCTACGTTCGTCAACCCATTCAGGGCGCATTCTACTTCCTGGACAAGATAGAACTATCAAAATCCTTTATCCTGAATATTGGCGCCAGATATGATTTTTTTGACGCCCGCGCATTCTACAATCCTGATCTGGTTGGAACCGTTGATTCGGGTGTCGAAAAAAATTTAATTAAAACTACGGCAAAACACCGCCTGGCGCCGCGCATAGGTTTGAGTTTCCCAATCACTGATCGCGGTATTATTCGCTTTTCTTACGGTCATTATTACCAAAATCCCCGGTTAAGCCAGATCTATCGAAATTCAAGATTTGAAGATTTTAATTTCGCGGCGCTGCCAACTTTCGGAAACGCCAATCTCGACCCAAAACGGAGCATCCAGTATGAAATGGGCTTGCAACAGCAGTTCACAGATGACTTCAAAATTGATTTGCTCGTTTTTTACAAAGATGTGACCAATCTGATCCAAACGCGCCGGGTCATTGCCGGTGAAGTCGCGGCATCTAAAGAATTCAATTTGGTGACTACCATTAGTTATGCCAATGTAAAGGGGTTTACGCTTTCGTTATTGAAACGGCAATCACCGGGCGGGATTCTCTCTGCTTCATTGGATTACACCTTTCAAGTGGGTGAAGGCGCCTTTGATGACCCCTTAAGAACGGCAATTGACACGCGTTCTGATCGCGATACGGAACAAACATTTGTCCCATTGCCTTTTGACAGAACGCACACCATCAATGGAACGTTGACTTTAAGAAAAGCCAACAATTGGACCTTCAGTGTCATCGGAAATCTCTGGACCGGGACCCCATACACTCCGTCTCTTCCTTCTTCGGTTCAGGCGGTGGAGTTTCAGGTAAGAAGCGCGCGCAGGCCTATAAATAAAAATATAGATTTAAGAATCGAAAAATTTTTCAGGCCGAAAGGCGTACAATTTTCTATATTCATGCAAGTAGAGAACGTTTTAGATGCAATAAATGAACGATTCGTGCATTTAAACACGGGAAGTTCTTTAACCTCTTTGGCCGAGTCAACGAATCCCACTCTTTTCGATAATTTAGAAAGACGTATCGAGTCGGAATCCGGAAACTTTTTCCCGATCAGATTTATCGAGGAGTTTTATCAAAGGGAAGATTGGCTTGGGCCGCCAAGGGAAATTCGCTGGGGAATTGCATTTGAATTCTAAATCCAATGTTAACTGAAATCCCAAGAACCAAAAAGCGTTTGAAAAAAGAAAAATCCGAGGGTCATATATGCTTAAGCTATCTTCAAAAGTAACACCCTTATTCATAGTAACCTTATTACTGATTACCTGTAACGTATTCAGTCAGAATAAAAAGGCAGAAGATTTAAAATATCTGTCAGCCAATGAACGATATCAAATTGTGAGAGATCACTATCGTGCTTTTAACCAGGTGCTGCAAGATGACCCCGCGCACGAGAAGAAAAAAGAAACCACAATATTCGGAAACGAAATTCGGGTACTTTTAACCAACCTGGGATCAATTTCAACGCCGGACGCAGACAATTCGGATGCCGATTTGTTTTGGCCCAAAAATCCTGCTGTGGGATTGGGTTATGCATATGAATTCGGACCTCTGGTAGCGGCGGAGGTGCCTCACGCCTTTATTCCGGACAGTATGATTCATATCGTTAACGACGGTTTTGTCATGTTATCAGACGGCGATTTTGCTCCCGGCACCGCGGAAAAATGGGGCTGGCTCCCCAAAGTAGGGTTTTCTGACCCAAATTCAAATCAGTTGGCCACTTTCACCGCACCGGATTTAAATTTGGATGGGAAGCCCGATAGTTGGCCCGAGGAGTTTTTCAACCAAACTTTAGGGCGATATGTATGGCCGGCATTTTTGGGCGACGACGCCACCACCCCGGATGAAGAAGCCTTTTACGTGATGGACGACTTCAGTAATGCTGAATTTCAATATTACCCTTTTCCGGATGACTCGACCAAAAGAGGTTTAGGCTTGGAGCTTCAGGTGAGAATCTTTCAATTCAATAATGCTCTTGCTGAAGATATCATCTTTTTGGTTTATACCATCACCAATGTCAGCCAAAAAACACTCGATAAAGTCTATTTGGGCATGTTTGGCGATCCCCATGTTGGGGGTCCGAATGACTTCGCTGACGACAACGCCGACTTCATCTCGGCTTTTAATGAAAGTTTTCCTTTCGACACCCGAAATATGCTTTATGCATTTGACCAGGACGGGCGAGGAGATGGCGGCAGAATACCGGGCTACTTCGGCTATAGATTTCTGGAGAGTCCTGGAATAGATGATGACGGCAAAGACAATGATAACGACGGACTACTCGATGAAAGCCCGTTCAACGATGCCGGTATTGAAATTTTTGGACCTATAGGAATATATGGCGATGATAAGCTGCACTGGTCCGGTGATGAGGATGGCGACTGGCTGGCAGAATTTGATGATGTAGGCGTAGATGGCATTCCCGGCACCGGAGATTTCGGCGAAGGAGATGGCAAACCCACACAATTGTTTTTTCTTGATAGCAACGGCAATGGCATACTCGACGTCGGTGAACCCAGATCTGAAACCCGATTAGAGGGGATGCGCTTTCACGGTGGTGAACCTAATTTTGGATTCTTAGACATTGCGGAATCGGATCAATTGGGCTTAACCAGCTTTAATGCGATCTTATTTGGCGGTAATAATCGCCCGAAAAATGATGAATTGATGTGGCGGCTTATGTCTACGCCCAATCAACGACCGGAAGACCCTGCACCGCAGATCGAGCAGGAAGCGGATAACGTATTCATTTATGGCTCTGGACCGTTCAGTTTGGCGCCCGGTGAAAGTCAACGCTTCTCCATTGCCTTGCCTCTCGGGGTCGATTTAGATGATCTCTTACAAAATGCCGAGATATCTCAGCAGGTTTTTGAATCCGATTACCGCTTCGCACAACCCCCGCTTAAGCCCATCGTTAGGGCGGTTCCTGGCGATGGGAAAGTAACGCTCTACTGGGATACCCGGGCGGAATCCTCCTTCGATCGATTTGTGGCGCGCGCAAACCCGGATAACTCTGACTTAGGTTTTGACTTCGAAGGATACAAAATTTACCGCAGCCGAGATTTTAGCTTCAATGATACGAAAACTATCACAGATTCCCGAGGGATTCCCTTTCTTTCAGTACCGCTGAAACAGGCCAACGGCGTAGCCGCGCAATTCGATTTAATCAATGAGTTTTCAGGCTTGTCTGACATTGAGTTTGCCGGGCGTGGGGTGCGCTTTGATTTAGGGAAAAACACCGGCTTGAGACACTCCTTTGTCGATTCCAATAATGTGATAAACGGAGTGACCTATTTTTATGCGGTAACTTCTTACGATCATGGCGACCTAAACGCTGAAATTGCACCCACCGAGAGCCAGCGCTCTATCGATCAAGATCCCCTTACCCGAAAATTTTCTTTTGATGTCAATACTGCAATGGTTGTACCCGGTCCCCCGGCACAGGGTACCGTTGATGCGGACATTCAAGATAGTGATAATCTAGCAACAAGGGAAGAGGGCGATGCAAGCGGACTAGTCCGAATTCAATTTTTGGAGCCATTTGCGGTAAAAGATGGCAAAAAATATGAGGTTGAATTTGTCGATGTAAAAATTGATTCCCTCACCCAGACGACAGGTTATTCCGTGATCGATTTAGAGATTAAGGTCGTTATCATTACCTCAAGAGATAGGGTATTTGTTAATCTCCCTGATAAGAATTTAGTTGCAGGCTCAATCACGGTCGCAGACCTGGCAAGCGGTAGCGCAGTCGATCCGAGTAATTTTGAAGTGGACCTCAATGAGGGAAGAATTCGAGGCGCCAGCCCGGGTTCATTACCTGAAGGTGATCAATTTGAAGTAAGCTATAGATTTAAGCCGGTCTCCGAGAGTTTATCTTTGAACAACGAAGACAATAACCCGGTGTTTGATGGCATGCGCTTGTTTGTCCAAAACGAAAAAACCGCCGTTGACCCGCAACGAAGCGGCTTTAAAATCAAAGACTCAAATACGAATTTGCGAGTTGATTTTTTGATTCCGGCGAGAGTTGGGAATCAAGCGCCCATTGATAGCGACTTTGAAATTCACTTTGCAAACTACGATACAACCGCTGATGGTCGATTGGTCGCCCCTGCAGACTCCAGTATATTAGGGAGACGTGTAAAAGCGCCATTTCGCATTATTGATACCTCAACCGGCGACCGGATTGATTTTTTCATCCAGGAGAATGTTCGAGGTTTTATTAATGAACGCTGGGATTATCCGGAAACCATCGTTTTGATACGGCCTGAAACGGTACTGGAAACCACATATGAAATCAAGTTTACGCCGCCAGCCGATACATTAAAAGCCGCCGATGGCACAGATTCTTTAATTGTATTTAATGACCCGATTTATCCTGAGGACGGCGACGTCTTTTTAGTCTTCGCGAAGAAACCATTTGAGCCCGGTGATAAATATTCTATTACCACTATTGCCGTGTCTTTTGATAGTCAAATCGCTAGTGATGCTTTGAAGGATGTCATTGTGGTTCCAAATCCTTACGTCGCTTTCAGTTCAGCGGAAATGGCGTTTCGCTCCGGTATACGAAATGACCGGCGAATAGAATTCAGAAACTTGCCTCCGCAATGCACGATACGAATTTACACCATCACCGGGGAATTAGTCGATACGATCATAAAAGACGACAACTTGAATTTTGCAGTTTGGGACTTGCTGACTTTTGAGTCGCAGCAAACCGCCTATGGCGTTTATATTTATCATTTAAACGCACCGGGGGTTGGGACTAAGATAGGACGTTTGGCCTTGATCAAGTAACCTTAAGACTAAATCCCAAAAATTCAAATCCCAACAAAATTCGATTGGGATTTGGCGGTTGGGCTTGGGGATTTTGTGATACACTCAATAAGTTTTTCTTAGGGGAGACATTAGCATGAAACGTACGGTATTAATTTTCTCATTAGTTCTATTCTGGACCGTCAATACCGCACTTGCCCAGTCGTTTCGCTCTACATCAAAGGCCGGAACAACCGCGGCGCAATTCCTAAAAATAGGCGCTGGCGCAAGACCGATTGGCATGGGTGGGGCCTATACAGCCATCGCCGATGATATCAATTCCATTTATTGGAATCCTGCAGGCTTGGCATTAATTGGCGGCGGTGGAGAAGCGACCTTTAATCATGCGGAATGGTTAGGAGACACGCAGTATGACTTTGCCGCTTTTTCATTGAATGCCTCGGATTTCGGCTCTTTGGGCCTGCAGGTCATTTCGCTAAGAACACCGGAAGAGAATGTACGCACGGTTTTTGCGCCAGAGGGTACTGGGCAAGTCTGGGACTATAATGCTATTGCCATCGGGGTTACTTTTGCAAAGAATCTTACCGACCGTTTTGCAATTGGCTTTACCGGAAAATTCATACAGGAAAATTTGTTTAACGAAACAGCCAAGGGGGCAGCATTTGATATTGGTATACTCTACAAAACCCCTTTTGAAAACGTAACCTTAGGCGCCTCCATCATAAATTTTGGCACAAAAATGAGGCTTGATGGTCGCGACATTTTCTTTAACGAAGATCCGTTTCCCGAACAAGGCTCGGTTAACGAAGTTCCTTCCAAATTCCGCTTGGAAAGTTATGAAATCCCTCTTAGTCTTCGTTTTGGGTTGAGCTGGCAATTAGTACACAATGAAGATGTCACCATTTTGGCGGCGGTAGACGGTTCCCATCCGAATGACAACGTAGAATTTATTAATGGCGGCGTTGAAGTTGGATTAAAAAATATCCTTTTTTTAAGAGGGGGGTATAAATCCCTATTCTTGAAGAATAGTGAGCAAGGCGCCACGTTTGGCGCAGGGTTGCGTTACGATATCGTCGGTACGAACCTCAAATTCGATTTTGGATGGGCTGATTATGGCAGGCTAAAAAATGTCAAATTTGTCTCTTTAGCAATTAGATATTGATCGCTTAAACTACAGAGAGGCTGCAAGTTAGATTAAACTAGAAAATTCAATAAAGAGATCCTAAATACCAAGTAAATCACCCAATCACCAAAACAGAAACAATAAACCACAAATCAGAAAGGAGGGCAGAAATAAGTACCAATTAATTAGTTTTCCCATTTCTTGCTGGGATCATTACTTTTAACCTCTAAAAGGAGGAGATGATGAGTAAAAGGATATTATATCTCGCGATAACGATCGCCACGATATTTCTTTCCGTGGCAGTTTGTACGACTCATGTTTTCGCAAACGTTTTTGCGTCAGATGTCAGAGTAGTCAACCCGGACGGTACCGCTTTTGATGGCAATTTAGCGGATGGCACTCCCGGTGTTGGTATTGAATTCCGTTTGAATGAAAATGCAACGTCTGTCGTCATAACGGTCTCTGACGGCAGCAATAATGTGGTTGCTACAATCGATGCCGGCCCCCAGCCGCAAGGTCTGAATATGGTAACTTGGGCCGGAGTTGATGATTCCGGCAACCCGGTTCCGGCGGGAGACTATACCTTTTCGGTAACCGCTAATGACGCAGTTGGCCATACCGCCAATGATTATGATATCATCTATGCTCACTCTGGCACCGTAATATTCACCAGGGGCGGCACGTCTATACGAAATCCGGCGGCGCCCAATTTTGGCCACCCGATTGGCGGTAATGGTGGTGGTGGTGGGCTAAAACGCGGTCCTCTAAACTTCTATGCCGATGGCACCGGTTTCGAACAAGTTGAACCTAATTTGAGCCGCTTCTCGCCTTTTGACGTGCGTGACTTCGGCGGCACTGGTCGTCTTTTCAAGATAACGAGTGACGATGATGGCTGGCTGTATTATTCTGACAGACTTGATCCACTGAGCAAGATTTATACCTTCGGACCAAGCCTGGATCCTGCGACATTTGCACAGGTCACAACTTCAGATGATTCCTCTAAAAAGGGTCTTGGAATCGATGTGGTTGGCACAGGGACAGATAGAGTGATCTATTGGGGCCTAGCAAATACGGTAGTACGTGCCGCCATTGGTGCAGCCGCCACTTTTGATCCAGCCAATTTTGAAGTTGTTGCTACGTTTGAACCGGACACAACTGCCGGGGATACACTTGCTGTCATAATCAAAGATATCGTCATCGACGACAGTGGTTTCATGTATGTCGCATTGAGTCGTGGCGGCGAACCGGATGGAGCAAATCCCGGTATCGCTGTCGAACGGTACGACATTTCGGGCACGCTTCCTGTAGTTCGCGCTGACCGTCAGTGGACGATTCCTGTGGGTTTCGACAATGGCGACGGCCGTCCTGTTGGATTTGGTATTGATCGCGGCGACAACTTAAACAGCAACGCTGATGATAGAATCTATTTCTCTGGCGGGAGCGGTACTGCTGATCGTAACTGGAATACGATGCGTAAAATTGACGATTTGGCTACCGGCGGAAGTTCCGTCGTTTTCGAGGATATTTCCGGCTCAAGAACGACTAGCAGCAGAGCCGACATGACCGTAGACGCGGCCGGCAACTTGATTTGGTTTGAGAACAGTTCTGAGTGGCTTATCGCCGTCTCTCCTCCGGATGGTCCAAATTCCTTCACCACACCGGCCAACGATGGCATTTCGATCAGCACAGCATCTACTGCCAATGCTTTTCCGCAGATATCCTCAATAACCGATGTGCCGAATGACCAAGGTAATCAGGTTCGGGTATCCTGGGCAGGTTCTTTCCTGGATCGGATTGGCAATAACGGCATGGATGAATACGAAGTCTATCGTCAGGTCAATGGCAACAGCGCAAGCAAAGTCAGCAGTTTAAAAAGCGGCCCTCCGGGTGCATGGGAGCTTGTGGGTACGACCTCAGCACGTCAAACCAGCAACTATTATTTAACGGTACCCACATTGTATAATGAAACTCCGGACACCACAATTCTTTCTACATTTTTCGTAAGCGCGATTGGAAATTCTGGTACACGCTGGGACTCTAATGCAGCGAGTGGATTCTCAATCGACAACCTGGCACCAGGCGCGCCCGCAAATGTCGCTGCCAGTGAAGGGGCAATCTCCGGTCAGAGCTTCGTTCAACTCACATGGGATGAATCACCAGATGAAGACTTCAACTACTTCGAGGTGGTTAGAAGTACTGCATCCGGATTTGATCCCACCAGCGCAGAAATCATCGGGTCCTCTACTGATCCGAATTTTGTTGACGATGCGGTCAATGTCGGAGAAACCTGGTTTTACAGAATTGCAGCCTTTGACTTCAACGGCAATAAAGGCGAATTCTCAGACGAAGTTTCCTTGCTGATCACGAGTGTAGAAGAAGGGACATTTGTCTCCATTCCGAAAGAGTTTACTCTACAACAAAATTATCCAAATCCATTCAACCCCGATACCAATATCGCATACGATCTGCCGAAATCAGCAGACGTTATTTTGAAAATCTACAACATCATGGGGCAAGGAGTAAAAACGTTGGTGGATGAAAGCCAACCGGCCGGTCGATATACTGTACGCTGGGACGGCACAAATAATTTTGGTGTGAGAGTTTCGAGTGGGCTGTACGTCTACCTCATTAAGGCGGGTGATTTTGTGAAGTCAAGTCGCATGACTTTACTCAAGTAGCATCTGCTTTTATTTTTCGGTGGACAACCGGAACTAAGGCCTTCTTTCCAAAAGATTGAAGGCCTTTTTTTTTGGCAATAAAGATAGAAACCAACATTCACGACAGTGAATATCAAGGTCAATTGGGATATCAATTTCGTTTGAGAGTACCGACAGTTATAAGACCAAATAAATTTCTGCGATCAAAAACCGACATTTTGCACTATCTACTTTGTTTTTGGAGTTAAATGACTGCGTCAATTTTAACGTCGACCCAATCGACGTACTCCGGAGAACTCTCAGAATAGGCACAATTTACGATTACCAGCACACCGGCCATCAGGTAAATTTTCCCTATCTCACCAGAGCCAGCTTTCTTGACATGATAAGTCGGTCAGCGGTCATTCTGTAGATATAAATACCACTCGCTACACTTTTGCCACTAAAATCTTTCCCGTCCCATTGCACCGCGTAGTTTCCTGCTTTTTGATTTTCG
>SMVB01156467.1_pt1 | contig 29946 bp, 24 predicted proteins | sample 2456461 | NCBI WGS metagenome assembly SMVB01 (sample SAMN11095934, study PRJNA526329) | marine sediment metagenome | biome: Marine sediment; feature: Surficial sediment; material: Deep marine sediment; isolation source: Hadal surficial sediment | place: Pacific Ocean | collected 2014-05 | depth... | reverse complement strand
CAAAAAGCTGCCGATGCTGGCTGATCTTCGCGATGAGTCGGACCACGAGAATCCGACCCGGTTGGTACTGATCCCGCGCTCGAACAGGGTAGACGCCAATCGGCTGATGAGCCACCTGTTCGCCACCACGGACCTCGAAAAGAGCTTCCGTATCAATGTAAATGTGATTGGGCTTGATCTGCGACCCCAGGTGAAGGATCTCGCAAGCCTGTTGAAAGAGTGGCTCCGATATCGTCAGGATACCGTACGCCGGCGTCTGACGTTCCATCTGGAACGTATCACCGCAAGGCTGCATCTTCTGGAGGGTCTGCTCGAGGCGTATGGGAACCTCGACGAAGTGATTCGCATCATTCGCGAAGAAGACGAGCCGAAAAAAGCCCTCATGAAACAATTCACGCTGTCGGACATCCAAGCCACAGCGGTTCTCGATCTGCGTTTGCGCCAGCTTGCCAAGCTCGAGGAGCACAAGCTCATGGATGAGCGGCGCGGGCACAATGTGCACAAGGCTGATCTTGAAAAAACGCTCAAGTCTAAAGCGCGGCTCAAGACGCTGATCAAGAAGGAGTTGCTTGAAGTAGCCAGGGAATACGGCGACAAGCGTCGCTCGCCACTCACCATCGTCGACGACGCCATTGCCTACAGCGAAGAAGATCTAATCAGCAATGAGCCCATAACGGTCGTTCTATCGGAGAAAGGCTGGGTGCGTGCGGCCAAGGGCCACGAAGTCGATCCCCTCGAGCTGAGTTACCGAAGTGGTGACAAGTATGGTCACGCTGCTCGGGGCAGAACTAATGATGTGATGGTGTTTGTGGATTCCACCGGACGCACGTACACGGTTGCACCGCATAGTTTGCCTTCTGCCCGCAGCCAGGGCGAGCCGCTCACCGGGCGTTTAAAGCCGCCGGCCGGAACGAGATTCGTCGGTGTTGTGATGGGGCCAGGGCCGACACGCGTGCTTCTGGCCAGCGATGCCGGATATGGATTCGTCAGCACTCTCGAGGAGATGGTCACCAAGAATAGGGCCGGCAAAGCCTGTTTGAGTGTTCCCAAACAGGGCCGCGCGTTGCCGCCCGTGATGCTCGGCCTGAACGCTGGAGCGCAGGTGGTCGTGGCCACCAGCCAGGGCCGCATGCTCGTTTTCCCGCTGGCGGATGTATCCGAACTATCCCGGGGCAAGGGTAACAAGCTACTCAACATCCCTGCGGCGACCTTCAAGTCCGGTAAGGAGCGTGTGGTGGCGGTGCAGGTAATGGATCCGGGGGATGAACTGCTGGTTATCGCAGGTCAGCGCCATCTGCGGATGAAGGCCGGGGATCTCGAGAACTATATCGGCGAACGTGCCCGGCGCGGCCGCAAGCTACCACGCGGCTTTCAGAAAGTGGACTCGCTCGCAGTCGAGCCCCGGTGATCCGAAAGGCGTTCGACCTGCTGGGTGACCAGCGCTTGCTGGGCGGGCGGCAGCCCGGTCACCAGATGAGCGCTGGGAACTGTGGCCAGTTCATCGAGCAACGGATGTTGCAGCGGGTGGCCGTGCACCTGGCCATGCCGCAGCGTCTCAAGGGGAAAAGATCCGCTTACGGCCACGGTCATGTGCTTCGCCAGCGCCGAGAGCAACGCTACGTCCGCAATCTCCGCAACGTCGCTGCGAAGCTTCCCGCCCGCCGGTAACCCAACGCTGTGCACACCGAGCCGATATGCGCCGAGGTCTTCTGTTTCGTATTGAGCGAGGAGTTCGGCTAGCACGAAGCTAGCGCACAGAACCTGCAGCGCCCGGTCGGCATCGTCGCTTGGGTGGAAGTGTACGAGAAGCCCGGTGCCTGGCAACGGCCGAACCTCGCCGAAGTATAATCCCGCCACCTGTTCTGCGCACGCGTGCGCACGATCGAGCTCCGCTTTTCGTACCTCGCGCGTCATGCTGATCTGATTGTAGAGGTTGACCGCTAGGAGATGGTGCTGCTCCATCTCGTCGGCCAGGTGTACCGCGATTTCAGCACCAGCATGGGAGATCGCGATCTCCGCAGCGGGTTGGCGGACGTAGCGAACGCTGAAGGCTCCCATCGCGATCACGGGTGCGAGCAAGATCGTCAGGACGCCCAGCAGCAACGCTGCGATTGAGGACTGACCGTCTGGCTGACTTAGGGATATACGCACGTAACCCATAATGCTGTCATCGAAGGTGACGGGCTCGGTATAGTGCAGCCCGTTGTCGGTTTGGCCGCTTGCGGCCAGTACCTGGTTGTCGATGGTGTAAACCGCAATGCCTGACACCTCCGGCAGCTCCAGCGTCCGATTGGCCAACACACCCAGCGCGATCCGGTCCTGCTGCAACAGCGGATCGATTGTCAGCTGCGCCAGACCGGCCGCGAGACTTGCGCCGTAAGCGTCCGTTCGATTCTGCGAATCGTCCGTCAGTTGCCATAGGGCAATCAGGCCCACCGCAGTCAACAGCGTGGCAAGACATGCAACGGCGAACGGATGGGGTGTTGGTTTGACGAGCTTCAGCGAAGGCGTTAGCTTCAAACGACTTACTCCACGTGACAAGAACGTAATACGCGTGCCCAGCGAGATCATATTGGTAAATGTGTCGGGACAAGATCAGCCTGGCTTGTTGGCCATGTTGACATCCACCCTGGCTCAATATCAAGTGCGCGTCCTGGATGTTGGGCAGGCGGTGATACACGATGAGCTAAACCTCGGCATGCTCGTGCAGATCATCGCAGAATCAAAAGCACCCCAGGTGTCGGAGGTACTCGGCGCTCTGGAAGCCGCCGTACGCGGTCAGGGTATGTCGGTTCGCTGCACCCCGATCTCTACTGCCGACTATGCCGACTGGGTCAAGAGCCAGGGCAAACCGCGCTACATTGTCACTCTCCTGGCCGGCGGCGCTACGGGCGATCAGCTTGCGGCGGTGACGTCGATCATTCAACGTCACGGTCTGAACATCGACGCCGTTCGTCGTCTTTCCGGGCGCTTGCCCTTGGTCGGCTCCGATGCTTCACAGCGTATGTCCATCGAGATAGGTCTGCGCGGCACCCTGGCAGATGCGAAAGGCCTGAAGGTCGACCTGCTGGAAGCTGCTGATCGCCTGACGTTCGACTTCAGCGTGCAACGGGACACGGTCTATCGTCGCAACCGACGGCTCGTTGCTTTCGATATGGACTCGACACTCATCAACGCGGAGGTGATCGACGAGCTTGCTTCCCGGCATGGAGTGGGTAAACAGGTTTCCGCGATCACCGAGCGCGCGATGCGCGGCGAGTTGCAGTTTAAGGACAGCTTTCGACAGCGCGCGCGCCTCCTCAGTGGGCTCTCCGAACAGGCGTTGCGCGACGTGGCCGATTCCGTTGCCCTCAACGACGGTGCACACCGGTTGCTGCGCACGCTGAAGCACTTTGGTTATAAGACCGCGATCATTTCCGGCGGATTTCAATATGTTGCCGATCGGCTGCGCGCCGAACTCGGCATCGATTATGTGTACGCCAATGCGCTGGAGATTAGAAATGGCGTAATGACCGGTGAGGTCGACGGCGAAATCATCGATGCTGCGCGTAAGGCGGAGTTGCTCAATGAGATTGCCAAACGTGAGGGTATCTCCAGCGAGCAGACCATAGCGATCGGCGACGGTGCCAACGATCTGCCTATGCTGAACGCCGCCGGTCTTGGTGTTGCGTATCATGCGAATCCGCTGGTGAAAGAAACCGCCAGCCATGCCATTTCTACGTTTGGGCTCGACAGCGTGCTCTATCTCATGGGGTTCAGCGACCGTGACATCGAAGAAGCGCTAGCGGATTGATAAGCCTTCGAACACAGATCAGTCGTCGGTGCTGAAGTCGTAGTCCATCTCTGTGGATGGCTCCTGCAGGTAATGTCCTTGAATGTAGTTTGCGCCCGCCTGCCACAAGGCCGACAGCACGTTCGCGCTTTCGACCATCGGCACGATGGTGAGCTTGCCCGACGATTGCAGCTCGCGAATCATCTCGGTGATGGTTGCGCGCGTCTCCTCGTCATTGCCCATGCTTTCGATTTTGGCGCCGTCGAGCTTCACGAACTCAGCGGGGATGTGGCTGAGCACCTCGAACGGATCGGCGGTCGTGCCGAAGCGCGAAAGCGACGCCCGGCAATGCATCCGCGTCAAGCCCTCGACGAACTCGCGGGTCTGGCGGATGTAGGTGCTCGCATCTTCTTCGGTGATCTGGAATATTACGGCGTCGCTCGGTAGGCGCGCCGCTTTAATGGCGACACCGAGCCAGTGAATAAAGTCGGCATCGGTAACGCTGTTGCAGGTTAGATTGATCGTCAGCCGGGTGTTGTGGCCCTTTGAACGATGCGCGGAGAGAATCTTGATGGATTGCAGAATTACCCAGCGATCGATCTTGCCTGCTACGTTGTTGTCGATGGCGGTGCGCAGAAACTCGCCGGGGGACATCTGTTTGCCTTCCCGGTCGAGCATGCGCAGGAATACCTCGTAGTGTTCGTCGGAATCGCCGCGCAGGCTGATGATGGGCTGGAACAATAGAACGAAGCGCTGATTTTCGATGGCTTCGTTGATGAGATCTAGAATGCGCGCGGCCTCATCGTTGACTTCGCATTTTCCATCCGCGCCAATTTCCCCCCGTGGCAGTTCCACGCAGTTGCCATCGAGGCTCTTGATGGCTGCCTGGGTCGTTGCAAAGGCCGAATCTAGACAGTCCTCCACGGCCCGTTGCAGCTGGGCGCCGTCCTCGATCCCAAGCTCGGCGCCGCCGAAACTCAGGGTCGGGCGCACCGTTTTTTCGTTGATCTCCAGCAACAGCGCATTGATTTCTGAGCGAAAACCGTCGACCTCGGCGAGCACGCTGGTGCGTGTCGAGCCCTTTATGGCAAAGCCGAACTGATGGCTCGCGAGGCGCATCATGGACTTGTCGCCCAGGCATTCCCGCAGGCGCTGTTCGACTTTTCGGCAGATCTCCGAGCTGCCCGCGAGGCCGAAGTCTTGCTGGAATTGCGCGAACCCGTCGATCTCGGCGGCGAAGATGGCTTTGAAGGATTGATCGTCTGGTTCGCCCAGTGTTGCGACGGCCGCCGCCAGGAACAGGGGCAGCCCGCCTTCGGATGATTCAGCGTTTGAAGGCGCCGCCGCGGCGCCGTTGCTGATCTGGGCATCAGCGGTCAGGGTGGGGACTGACCCATCACCGGGCGTGCTGATGCGCATGGTTACCTGTATGCAATGTTCGCCTTCATACTCAGCAGCAGCCAGGGTCATGTTACCGGTAACGTGGTCACCCTTGGTGCTTTGGCCGGCAAAATCCAGGACACGTTCTTCCTCGCTCTGGCGGAAGCCCTTGAATGCAACTTTCAACGCGTTCGCGCTGTCAACGTCCAGCAGGTCCATGAGAGGTAGGCCTAACAGCTCGTCCGCATCTTCAAAGCCAAACAGCTTCAAGTAGCCTTCGTTGGCATAGATGTGCATGCCTTCGTGCACGTAGGCGATGGCGGCTTTGGAACTTTGCAGCAGCAACTGACAGCGCTGTTCAGCTTCTTTGAGCGCGCGCCGCGTCTGGTTCAATCGGTTGACCTGACAAATGTGTTCGAGTTCGCGCTTGACCACCAGTACAAGCTGCTCGGGATCCGACTTGGGCACGACATCCGCGGCACCGAGCTGCATCCCTCGGGTGGTAGTCATGTTCGAATCTTCTGTGATCAGAATGATCGGAACGTGCGGTGCCTTTGCCCGCAGGTGCGGCAGGATCTTTTCCAGATCAGGTAGGGCCGAATTGGCCAGAAGCATGTCAGCTTCACCCAACGCGTTGGAGGCCATGGGCAGATCGACGATTTTCATGCGCGTGGCAATGCCTGCGTCGCGCAGGAGCGAGTCGAACTCGTGCGCAGCGTTTTCGGAATTCTCTGCTATAAGCAGGCGCACGGGCGTATGTGGGGGCTGCTGTGCCGTCATATCCTTATTGAGCCAACGTTCCCTACTGAGAGTCGCCAGATTTCAGGCCATCAATCTCTGATAGGTTGCCCATGTTGAGGTTGATCTGGGCGTTTTCCAAGTAACCATCCAGCATACGAAATGTGAACTGGTTCACACTTTCCGTTTTAAGTATGCACTGTGACAACTGTGCGGTGGTTTGAATGCTCTGGCGTTGAATGTGAATCTTCTGGCCGGCTTGGAAAGGTAGCAGAGGCGTGATCAGCGTCGCGGGTTGGTTGATGGGTTCAAGTGCAGGCAACAGCAGACCACGAGCGAAATCGCTTGGCCCGCCACGCTTGTTGATGACCCGTATCGCCAACGGGATTGCCCGTGGGGAAATGAGTTCGATGCCCATGCTGGTGCCGTCATTGTCCTGGCGGATCCAGCGGATGACGGCGACGCACCAACGTGGATCGGTGGCGTCGCGCATGGCGACCAGTTCCCCCGCCTGGACGTTTGCGGGCAAAGGCTCGTTCCAGCTGATGCGATATCCGCCGGGGCTCGTGTCCATGGCGGTGGTGTCGTAAAAGTGCAGAGCGCCCTGGCCGTCGTTGCCGTTTAACCCCTCATCACTGTCTGCTTTTTTTGCGCCCTGCTTATCACCGCCGGGGCCTTGCAGCAGTATCCGTTCCGGATCGCCGATCTTCGGATTCACCGGAATTCTGACCCGTAGATCGAACGCGTCGTCCCACACGTCTTCGCCCGGGCCGGCTTTGTGGGCCGCGCTAACCGAAATAACGTCGTCGCCCGTCAGAAATGGATTGACCTCGCGCTGCAGGATCGCATCGGATTGGTCCAACTGATCAACAAATGCTACGCCGCCAGACATGAAATAGTGCGCGGACCGCATGCCGACACATACCTTCACCGAGCCTGACGCCTCGGCACGCCGGAATGCCCGCTTGCGCATGACGCCCCAGGCGTCGATAACGTGATCGAGCAGGCCTTCGCCGACGTAGTCGGGCACTGCGATGCGGCTCTCCATGTCCTTCGCATGCGCTTCGAGCTCGTAGACTAAAACCTCGGTGTTAACACCCCGCGGTTCAGCGGGTTGCTGAAAAAGCCTTGCATACCTCGGGCCCTGATCTGAGTCTAGATCCACCATGAAGAGGGAATCGTTTCTACGCCTTTCCATGGACACGTTTGGGGTCCAGCACTCCAGCGCGTTGAATAGCTGTCCGAGCTGGCGATGCCGTAGCTGGTTGGGCTTGGATATGGCAAGCAGTATTGAGCGCAGATAGGCGTCGGTGACGGTGACTTCGGTCTCGGAGTGATTCTCGGAATCTTCCCATCGCTCGGCCAGCACGCCGATTCGCTCGGCCAGCAGGTACAACTGGTTCAGCTCGAGCCAAAGGCGATCGGCGGGCGCCACGTAGAACTGCAGGGTCCGCAGAAACGTGCGTGACAGGTCAGACAGCGCTCTGTGGATGGCGAGCGCAATTGTCTTCACGGCATTCTCTGCACCCTGATCGGCGATCGCGGCCAGGATCACCGATTTGTAGCCTGAGTAAAGATTTGTCTGCAGTCGTTGTGCGAGCCGCGCGATGGTGTCGGAATGGGTGCCTGCTGCCGCGGCGGTGCGGTCGAGGCGGGCACATAGATAGTGCAGCGTTGGACGGATGGCTTCCAACAGATCCATTCGGTTGCCGAAGTCCGTTTTCACCCGGGCAACCTCAAAGATTGCCTGACGAATCTGGGTGACCGCCTCTGCTGTATCGGCCATAGGCAACGTGTCTACCCATTCTCGCATGGCCGCTGGATCGTCGTCCCAAAGCGACAGTTTGTCGAGCTCTGCCGCTGGCGCCGTAATCCTGACTGTCGGTTGATCTTTCATTAGCGCTCGCTGCAAATCTGCTCGTAGTATATGGGAAAGATTTGTTGCTAAAAGTGAAGTGCTTCCGCTCTCATCGGGCCGGAGTATCGGCTGGCTGGCCGCCCCTGGCCCGGCCCGGTATGATGCCGCCATTTCGATATTGACCCGGTAGGATGCGCGCAGCGCACGACGATTGTTCAGAGGTTCCGTGGCCTATGGCGACCTATTCCACCAACGAGTTTCGATCCGGGCTGAAAGTACTCCTGGAAGGCGACCCCTGTTCGATTCTTGAAAACGAGTTCGTAAAGCCGGGCAAGGGCCAGGCTTTCAACCGCGTAAGGTTCCGCAATCTCAAAACCGGCCGCGTGTGGGAACGCACCTTCAAATCCGGGGACCGCATTGAGGCGGCGGACGTGATGGAGCTCGACATGGAGTATCTGTACACGGATGGCGAGTTGTGGCACTTCATGCGAACAGATGGCAGTTTCGAACAATTCGCCGCGTCCGAGAGCGCGATCGCCGAAGCCAGGAACTGGCTCAAGGAACAGGAAACCTACCAGGTGACGCTGTGGAACGATCATCCCATTTCGGTGACGCCACCAAACTTCGTAGAGCTCGAGGTTACCGAAACCGATCCGGGCCTCAAGGGCGACACCGCTCAGGGCGGCACTAAACGGGCCACGCTCTCTACCGGGGCCACGATCAAGGTACCCCTGTTCATCAACATCGGTGAGGTGCTGCGCATTGACACCCGTAAAGGCGAATACGTCAGCCGCGCCTGACCACGGTGGCCATTACCAGGCAGTCGGATGAACCCGGGCCCCCGAAGCTGGCAACCCGCCTGTTCTGTAGAGGCGCTCGAAGCGCGCAGCGAGATGTTGCGCGACGTTCGAGAGTTTTTTCACACACGCGGCGTCGTCGAGGTGCAGACCGCGTGCATCGGCAGCCACACGGTCACGGATGCGGCCATCGAATCCCTCAGCGTCTCGGGCGCTGGTTATCTGCAGACGTCGGCGGAATATCAGCTCAAGCGTTTATTGGCTGCGGGCGCACCGTCGCTGTATCAACTGGGCCCCGTGTTCCGCGCCGGTGAGACCGGTCGCTTGCACAATCCCGAATTCACCATGCTGGAGTGGTATCGGCTGGGGTATTCGGATGTCGAGATCATGGATGAGGTAGCCGAACTGGTGGACCACGCGCTCGGCCCGGGCGACTATGTAACGCTGAGCTACGCCGATGTGGTTGCCCGTGGCGAAAACGGTGACCGCAGCCTCCACAGCAGCGTTGGCTCGCTCCCCGATCGTGCCGCCCTGGACCTGGCCTATGCCAATGGTCTTAAGGCTCTGGGTGATGGCCGGGTGTTCGTCGTGAACTACCCCGCCGACCAGGCGGCGTTGGCGCGGCTGCGACCGGACAATCCTGAACTCGCCGCACGTTTCGAGCTCAGCATCGACGGGGTTGAGCTTGCCGACGGCTATTGGGAGCTTGGCGATCCCCGAGAACTGCAGCGGCGCTTCGAAAAAGATCTGGCGACTCGCCGGGTCGCAGGCTTGGCCCTGCCGGAGGTGGACGGCCGGTTTCTCGATGCCATGCAAGCCGGGCTGCCCGACTGCGCGGGCGTGGCGCTCGGCATTGACCGGCTGCTCATGGCCAAGCTGGGCGCGAATTCCCTGGCGGAGGTGATGGCGTTTCCCATCGATCGTGCCTGACGCTAACCTGCGAACCTTCCCAACGCCTGTCCCATTCGCACTTCCACGCCGGAGCGTATGTGTGAGGCGAACTCCGTGCGCCCGGGCTCGAAACATACGATGACCGTGGAGCCGAGCAGGAACCGGCCGATTTCATCCCCCCGGCCCAGGGACGTAACGTGGGCCGTCTGCTCGAGCTTGCGGTAGGGCGAGACGGGTCCCGACCAGACCGTTTCGATGCTGGCGACGATCAACGCGCCGACGAGCACGACCAGCATCGTGCCGTGTTCGGTAAGGAACCTGCAGACCAGGCGTTCGTTGCGGGCGAAGAGATTGTCGACGGCTGCCCCCGTCAACGCGTTTACCGAAAACAACTCTCCGGGGATGGCGGTCGTGCGCACCAGCGTTCCGCTCGTGGGCAGGTGTACCCGGTGATAGTTGTGCGGAGCGAGATAGATGGTCGCGAAGTTGCCGCCGGCGAACTCGTCTGCGTCTTCCCCGATCAAGGTCCGCAGCGAGTAGCTGCGGCCTTTTGCTTGTAGCAATCTGCCATCTTCAATGACCCCGGATTGACTGATGCTACCGTCGCAGGGACAAAGAATCGTCCTCGGGTCATCGTCCAGCGGGCGGGCGCCGGGTTTCAACGCGCGGGTGAAAAAGTGGTTGAACGAGCTGTAATCATCCAATCCGCCGTGCACGGCCTCGTCCAGCGTAATGCCGTAGGCGCGGGCGAAGCCGTGGATGAACGGGCGCCGGACCCAGGCGCGCTCAGAACTCGCAAAATAGCCAACCAGGCGTGACAAACCGTGTTGGGGCAGCAGGCGTTGAAAGGCGGTGAAAGCCTGGCTCATGGATTCATGATGCTAGTCTGGGTCCGCGGCGGGCGCTTTCTGGCACGCCTCGGGTGTTGGGCCCGCCACCGGGGTGTCGTCGCGGTTGCCCCATTCGGCCCAGGAGCCGTGGTAGGCACGAATATTAGGGAATCCCAGCAAGCGCGCCACCATGTAGGAAAGGCCTGAGCGGTGGTGGGTCTGGCAGTGCGTGATGATGTGCTTGTCTGACGTGACCCCATGATCGGCCAGCAGCGCCCGCAGGTTTTCGCTCAGCCGCAGTTGGCGGTCGGGATCCTTGAGCGCCATCCAATCCAGATTCACCGCCGTGGGAATGTGTCCTGCGCGTCGCGATTCGCTCTTCAGGCCCTGGAACTCTTCGCGTGAACGCACGTCCCAGATGGTCTGCTGCGGATCGTCCATCGCCCTCAGAACATCGCCAATTTCCGCCACCGGAGCAAGGTTCAGCGACAACGATACCTCGTGCGAAGTCAGGCTACGGGCGTTTCCCGTCTCCATCGGCAAACCGGCAGCGCGCCAACTGTGGATGCCGCCATTGAGGTAGGTCCACCGCTCATACCCAATGATGTCCAGCGTCCACGCCATCCGCCCGGCCCAGCCGCCGCCTTCATCGTCGTAGACCACGATGTCCAGATCCGGGGCGTATCCGAGGCGGTCGAACAACGCTTCGAGTCGCTCGCGGCTCGGTAGACGACCACTGGCCGGTGGGGCGCCGTCCACCAGTTCCCAAGGTTCGACCAGCACTGCGTCTGGTAGATGTGCCCGCGCATAGTTGGCCGCGCCGCCAATGTGAAGCAACAGCCTGTTCTTGGCATCTGCCTGGTGCAGCTCTTCAGGCTCGATGATTGCTACGTTGGTGATGTTCGTTACCGTGCGGGTTCTGGCAGGTGCCCATCTTAGCCGAGATCCCGTTCGCGGTGGCACGAGCGGGGCGTGTGGCACAATAGCGGCTCGAACACTTTGGAGGGCGTGGTGCCGGCGAATCTCGTATGGATGGATCTGGAGATGACGGGTCTCGACCCTGAGGCGCACGTCATTATCGAGATGGCAACCATCATTACCGATAGCGATCTCAATATTCTTGGCGAAGGTCCGGTGCTCGCCGTTAGTCAGCCGCATGCGAAGCTCGCGGCCATGGACGAATGGAATACGACCCATCATACGAAGTCAGGGTTGGTTGAACGGGTTCGCACTTCGAGCGTCCCCGAGCGCGAAGCTGAAGCCCAGACCCTTGCGTTCATCGAATCTCACGTGGAAAAGCACGCCTCGCCGCTGTGTGGCAACACCATCTGGCAGGATCGGCGCTTTTTAGCCCGCTATATGCCAACGCTCGAGGGCTACCTGCATTACCGGAACATTGACGTCAGCAGTATCAAAGAATTGGTCGCGCGATGGCGTCCGGATCTGTTGCAGGGTTTCAGCAAGACCAATCGACATACGGCGCTGGCCGACATCCACGAATCAATCGAGGAGCTGAAGTACTACCGCGAGCACTTCATTCGTCTTGAGTAGTCGCGGTGACGCGGCCCAGGCGGGCCAACGCCCAGTCGATGTGTTCGGTGACCATGGCTGCGGCGTTGGTGCGGGCCGACCTCAACGCGGATATCGCAGCGTCGCTCGCAGAGCCGTTGCCAAGCGCCACCGCCAGATTACGTTGCCACTGCTCGTAGCTGATTCGGCGAATCGCGGAACCCCGCGTGTTCTTTTCGAATGTTTCCTTGGACCAGAGAAACAGTTCCACCAGAGTTTCGGAGTCAAGCTGATGACGCGGCGAAAACTCGCGCTCGGTTGTCGTGTTTGCTTGGCGATTCCAGGGGCAGAATAGTTGGCAGTCATCACAACCGAACACACGATTCCCGATCAGAGCTCGCAACGGCTCGGGTATGGCATCCTTGAGTTCGATCGTCAGGTACGAGATGCAGCGCCGTGCGTCTAGCTGTTTTGGGCCGACAATGGCGTTGGTCGGGCAGACCGTCATGCAGGCTTTGCAGTTCCCGCAATGATCTTCGCGGTGAGGGTCGTCTATGGGCAGTGGTAGATTCGTGAATATCTCGCCCAAAAAAAACCAGGACCCCGCGGTGCGGTTCAGCAGTAAGGTATGCTTGCCGATCCAGCCGAGCCCGGCCTTTTCTGCCAGCGCTTTCTCGAGCACCGGTGCGGAATCGGTAAACGCGCGATATCTCGCACCCATCTCGCTTGCGGCTGTATCAATCCGGCTGGCCAGTTTTGCCAGCCGCCCGCGCACCACTTTGTGGTAGTCACGGCCCAAAGCATAGCGGGAGATGTATCCGCGATCCTTATCGTTCAGCACTTGAATCGGCTGGGTGTCATCGGGCAGGTAATCCATTCGCACAACGATCACCCGGCAGGTGTCCGACTCCAGTTGTTCAGGGTGCAGACGCTTTTCGAGGTTGCGTTCCAGATAACCCATGGAACCCTGAAACCCGTTGCGTAACCACGCACGCACGTGGGGTTCGTGTTCGGTCAGGTCCACGTCCGTCACACCGAGTTGTTGGAAACCAAGCTCTTCTGCCCACGATTCAATTGCCTTTCTGAGCTGAACAATGGTGGTCATCGACGGGCTGCTGGTTTGTAAAGCCTGCCAGTATAATGCGTCGGTAATCCAAAGGAGCGATATCCTGGAACAGCTTTATACAGGGGCCGAGTGTCGTGAGCTGGACAGAATCGCCATCGAAGAGCATGGCATCGATGGCTTTGAGCTCATGCGCCGGGCGGGCCGCGCAGCGTTTGCGGAGCTTCTGACACGCTGGCCGGAAGCCGGCTCGCTCAGCATCTGCTGCGGCAAAGGCAACAATGCAGGTGACGGGTACATCATTGCCGGGCTCGCGCGCGAGATTGGCGTGTCTGTAGAACTGGTGCAGCTTGGCGACCCGAAACAGCTGCGTGGGACGGCTGCACGCGCCCGCGACTGGGCCGTAAATCGAGGAGTCGACATCCTTTCAGGTCCAACAGACGTGTTAAGGGGCGACGTCGTTGTAGATGCTTTGCTCGGTACGGGCATCGTCGGCGATCTGCGGCCGGCTTACGAGGACATGGTTAAGGTCATCAACAACGCGGGATGCGGCGTGCTCGCGGTTGACATTCCCACCGGCGTGAATGCAGACACCGGCTCGGCTTGCGAGGTGTCCGTACGCGCGGATGTCACCGTTACCTTCATCGGACGCAAGCTGGGGTTGTATACCGGTCCTGGCGTTTCGCTGTGTGGGGATGTGGTTTATGCCGGATTGGGCGTGCCCGACGCGGTGTTTCGTTCCGCGCGAGGGTGTTCGCTGCTGCGCTATGCGCAGCTGCCCGCGCTTGAACCCCGCGATGCCAACGCATATAAGCAGGCCCTTGGCCACGTCGCGGTTATTGGTGGTGACCACAACATGGGCGGGGCCGCCTTGATGGCCGCAGAAGCAGCACTGCGAGTCGGCGCGGGGCTTGTGAGCGTCGTCACTAGAGCCTGCCATCGCTCGGCCATGCTGTCGCGTCGCCCCGAGCTGATGGTAGTGGATGCCGATGACGACGAAGCTCGCCAAGAGCTGTTGACGCGGGCGACCACGCTCATTGTCGGTCCGGGTCTTGGACGCTCGAGTTGGGGCCATAAGTTGTTGATTGAGGCCATTAGTCTGGGTAAACCGGTGCTGCTCGACGCCGATGGTTTGCACGGCTTCGCGACTCTCGGCCTGCAATCGTCAGGGCCGATCATCGTGACACCCCATGCGGGCGAGGCGGCCGTCATGCTCGAGACCACATCGAGGAGAATCCAATCCGATCGGATCAACGCGGTAAAGCGGCTGGCGAAGCGGGTGTCCGGCGTTGCTGTGCTCAAGGGTGCCGGAACCGTCATCGCCGAATGCGGCGAGCACGGCCCCATGCTCGCGGGGGTGTGCGGTCATGGCAATCCGGGAATGGCAAGCGCCGGCATGGGGGATGTGCTAAGCGGCGTGGTGGGCGGATTATTGGCGCAACACATCGCACCCGCGCATGCGGCCGTTCGGGGGGTGTGTCTTCACAGCGCAGCTGCTGATGCTGCCGCCGAACAAGTTGGGCAACGCAGTTTGCTGGCATCGGACCTGCTGCCTGCGATGATGGAGATATTGCGCGATAGCGAGCAAGTTTAAGCAGTCAGTGGTAAGCAAAGTACACTCAGAGTCAGCGTACCTGGCCGACGCAGAAGCGACCGTTGGCTACGGTCGCAAGCTCGCGGCCCGTCTCGAAGCGGGGGTCCTGGTTTACGTCAGCGGCGATCTGGGTGCTGGCAAGACCACCCTTGTCAGGGGCATACTGCGTGGATTGGGTCATTCGGGTTCAGTCAAGAGTCCCACCTATACGTTGCTCGAGCCGTACGAATTGCCAACGCTCGTCGTCTATCATTTTGATTTCTATCGAATCGGCGACAGTCGGGAACTCGAGTTCATCGGGATCGATGAGCTCATGGACAGTGACGCTGTGAAGCTCGTCGAGTGGCCGGAACGTGGCGCGGACCGAATTCCGGCCGCCGATGTTCAAATAACCCTGCAGGTTGAAAATGAGGGGCGTCGAATTGAAGTTTCGGTTGCTCGTTAGCTGGTTGCTGCTGACTTGTTTTGCGCCGCCGGCGGTCGCCGGGGAACTCGAAGGCGTACGCATGCACGAGGCACCTGAATACACGCGCGTGGTCTTTGATATCACCGCGGCGGTCACCTACGATCTGTTTGTCCTCTCCAATCCGAATCGCGTTGTCATCGATCTCAAGAATACCCACGCCAAAATCGATTTCGATCCTTCTTTGGTTGCCGTCAACCCGAAGCGGGTCAGGGGTTTGCGGGCTTCCACGCGAGGCGCGGACTATCGGATAGTGCTTGACGTGACAACGCCCCTGAAGCCCAAGGCGTTCACGTTGCAGCCGGTCCCGCCTTATGGGCATCGATTGGTCGTAGATCTGTATGGAGCCCAGCGCAAGTCCGGACCTGTCTCTGCACCGCGCAAGGACACCAAGCGCGATGTGGTCATCGCCATCGACGCCGGACATGGTGGTGAGGACCCGGGCGCCACCGGACCGGGTCGGATCCGCGAAAAGGAGATCGTGTTCAAGATCGCCCAGCGTCTTGCGAGCAAGCTTGATGCTGCGAGCGGTTATCGGGCCGTGATGGTCCGCACCGGCGATTACTACGTTCCGTTGCGCAAGCGCGTGAAAATCGCCCGCCAGGCCCGGGCGGACCTGTTCGTGTCGATCCATGCCGATGCGTTCGACAGTCCCAAGGTGTCTGGCGCGTCGGTCTATACGCTGTCCGACAAAGGCGCCAGCAGCGAAACCGCCCGCTGGCTGGCCGAAAAGGAGAACCGTTCGGATCTCATTGGCGGGGTGGGCGACGTTAGCCTAGACGATAAGGACGATTTACTCGCCCACGTGTTGCTCGATCTCTCCATGGATGCGAATCGCTCGGCCAGCATTGAGGCGGGCGAATCCATGCTCGGCCAGTTGAGCGTCGTGGCGAAGCTGCACAAACGCCGGGTGGAACAGGCTGGCTTCGTTGTGCTCAAGGCGCCCGATGTTCCGTCGGTGCTGATAGAAACCGGCTATATTTCCAACCCTGCTGAGGCTCGTCGGCTGCACAGCAGCGCCTATCAGCAACAACTCGCCACGGCGCTGTACGACGGGATCCGCAACTACATGGCTCGCTCGCCGCCGCCGGGCACTCTGGTTGCCTGGCGTCGCCAACTTGGCGGGGTGCGCTACACCATTGAACGCGGAGACACGCTATCGGCTATCGCGGTGCGTTACGGGACCAGTGCGCGTCGCATCAAGGAAACCAACGGCATTTCCAGCGATAGCATTCGCGTCGGCCAGGTCATCGTCATTCCTGCCTCCTGACGAGCGCGCCGTACTTTTCGAATGCGGAGCGCCGTATCCTACTGTGCGCCGCATCTGCGAGAATGCGCGAATGCATAAACGTATCCACACCCTGGATGAGTTCGTAACCAATCAGATCGCCGCCGGTGAAGTCGTCGCGCGCCCGGCATCCCTCGTCAAAGAGCTGGTTGAAAACAGTCTGGATGCGGGCGCTACGCGCATTCAGGTGCAAACCGAGCTTGGCGGCGTGAAGCGGGTGCTGGTGAGGGACGACGGCGGCGGGATCGAACCGGACGATCTGCGGCTGGCGCTGGCGCCCCACGCCACCAGCAAGATCGACCAAGCAGGGGATCTGCTCGGCGTCTCCACGCTGGGATTTCGTGGCGAAGCGTTGGCGAGCATAGCCTCGGTGGCGCGGGTTGCGATCACCTCCAGGGTTGCCGGGGCGGATCATGGCTTTGTGCTCGAGGTGCATGGCGGTCAGGAGGTAAGCTTTGGCCCGCGGGCACACCCCCAGGGCACCAGCGTCGAGGTACTGGATCTCTTTTTCAATACCCCTGCTCGACGCAAGTTCTTAAAGACCGAGCGCACGGAGCACAACCACGTTGATCAGGTGCTGCGGCGCGCGAGCCTGGGCCACTTCGATGTGAGCTTCGAGCTGTGCCAGGGCTCAGGTCGTTCGCCTCTGGTGCTCGCGGCCGGCGATCCCGAGCGGCGTCTGGGGCGCGTGCTGAGTGATGCGTTTGTTACTCGCTCGGTGGTCGTTGATGAGCTGGCGGGTGATTTCAGGCTCTGGGGGTGGGTGGGTCTGCCCACCCATTCGCGCAGCCAGGCCGATCAGCAATACTTTTTCGTAAACGATCGAGCGGTGCACGACAAGCTGGTGGCGCATGCCATTCGGCAAGCTTACCGGGATGTTCTGTTTCACGGTCGCCAACCGGTGTTCGTGTTGTATCTGGAGCTTTCCCCGCGCAGCGTGGACGTCAACGTGCATCCGACCAAGCACGAGGTCCGGTTCCGGGACGCCCGATCCGTTCACGATTTCATCTTCTCGACGTTGAACCGCGCGCTGCGCGACGTGCGGCCAGGCAGCGTCCCGGCGCCGCTGACAGCGGTGGATACGCCATCGGGCCTCTCGGCGGGCGGCTCCGGCACGCGTCCTACCCAGGCGTCGCTGGGTTTGCGCTCGACGACGCATATGGGCCCGCCCCGTGGGGGCGCAGCGCTGGCTGGGTTGAGCCTTGCCGAGGCTTTTGCCGCATACGCTACACCCTTGGCCGCCCCGATCGATGGGCGCCTCGATGTACCAGAAGCCGCAAGCCATGTGCCGCCGTTAGGGTTCGCGCTCGCGCAGCTGCACGGGGTCTATATTCTCGCCCAGAACGATCAAGGCCTGGTGGTGGTGGACATGCATGCGGCCCATGAACGCATCACGTACGAGAAGCTCAAGCAGCAGAGCATCCTGAATTCGGTACCACAGCAGCGCCTGCTGGTGCCCATCGCTGTCGACGTCAGCGAGCGGGAAGCCGATTTGCTCGAACAAGTAGCAGAAACGATCGCGGCCATTGGGTTGGTGGTTGATCGCAGCGGTCCGCAGAGCCTCACGGTGCGCGAGGTGCCGGCGCTGCTCGCAGGCGCTGACGCGCAGCAACTGCTGCGCGACGTGCTCTCGGACCTCATGGAATTTGGCTCGAGTGAGCGCATAAAGAACAGTCGGGACGACCTGTTGGCCACCATGGCGTGTCACGGGTCGGTACGCGCAAACCGCCAACTCAGCATCGAAGAGATGAATTCGCTGCTGCGCGAGATGGAACGTACGGACAACGCCGGGCAATGCAATCACGGTCGTCCCACTTTTATGCTGCAGTCTATGGGTGACCTGGACCGGCTGTTTCTGCGCGGCCAGTAGGCCCCATCGTGTTCGATCTCAGCGCTTCGCGAGTGGTACTCGTCATTACCGGACCCACGGCTGTGGGCAAGACCGAGGTCGCCATCGAGATTGCCCGACGAGTGCCCTCGGTGCTCATCAGCATGGACTCAGCGCTCGTCTACCGCGACATGAATATCGGCACCGCCAAGCCATCGCCCGAGGTCCTCGAAGCCTATCCCCATGCCCTGGTGAACATCCGCGATCCTGCCGCGCCATACTCCGCGGCTGATTTCGTGCGCGATGCCGATGCGCTGGTGGGGGAAGCGCGCGAGGCCGCCCGCCTGCCCATTCTGGTCGGCGGCGCCATGTTGTATTTGCGTGCATTCCGCTCAGGTCTCGCCGAACTGCCTCAAGCTGACGCCGACGTTCGTGCCGCGATCGCGCGCGAAGCAAAAGCGTTGGGTTGGGCGGCCCTGCACCGGCAACTGGCCGAGGTGGACCCCCAGGCGGCGGCGAACATCCACCCCAACAACCCTCAGCGCCTGCAGCGCGCCTTGGAGGTGCATCAGATTACCGGGCGACCGATTTCCGCGTTCTGGGCGGAGCAATCGGAGGCCACTTTCGGCAGTCGTCTGGGCGGCGAGTTGTGTGTGGCCGGCATCGTGCCCGATGACAGATCCCACCTTCAAGAACGCATCGGTGAACGCTTCGCGCAGATGCTTGAGCAGGGGCTGATCGCCGAAGTAAGGGCGCTGAAGAAGCGCGGTGACCTCAATCTTGAACTGCCCTCCATGCGTGCGGTGGGGTATCGGCAGGTGTGGGAGTGCCTGGAGGGCGTGTTCGCAGAGTCGCAACTCGCGGAGCGAGGCGCGGCCGCGACGCGACAGCTCGCTAAACGCCAGCTCACCTGGCTACGCGGCTGGCCGTGGGTGAAGACCTTTGTGTGGGGTGACGCTCCAGCCCTCGCATTGGCGATCATTCAATATATCGAGGACAATCAGGCGCAGTGCGGGCGCCTTGAAATATCGTGAAGGTGTCGCCATAGTAAAATTCCAACTATAAGGACAGCGGCCTTTCCCCAGACCCCCTCGCCCATTAGCCGATTCCTGCGAATGGGCAGGGTTTGTCATCTGGGGCAAGAACTGAAAGGAGACTGCAATGTCAAAAGGGCATTCACTACAAGACCCTTATCTGAATACCCTGCGTAAGGAGCGAGTACCCGTTTCCATCTATCTGGTCAATGGCATCAAACTGCAGGGTCAGATTGAATCGTTTGATCAATTTGTCGTGCTGCTTCGCAATTCCGTAAGTCAGATGGTCTACAAACACGCCATCTCTACCGTGGTCCCGTCGCGCAATGTGCGGTTGTCCGGGACCAGCGCGGAAGACGAAGCGGAAGAAGAGCAGCCTGATCCCAGCTGAGCTGGGTAGCTAGGTAGCCGGGTGGCCGGCTAGAGGAGCATGTTTGTTTTTTGAACGCCCCGACGCTGGACGCAAAGCGGTTCTGTTGCAGGTTCACTTCAAAGGTCCCTCCAGAGACCACATGGCGTCATCGGTGAATGACCAGAGCGAAGCGCTCGAGCTTGCGCACACGGCACAGATCCAGGTTTGCCGGGTTGTCAGCGCCTCTCGGGGGGCGCCGCACCCGAAATGGTTCGTCGGCGCAGGTAAGCTGGAGGAAATAGACGCGGTCCTCGTAGAAACGGGCGCAGATCTGTTGATCGTGAATCATGATCTGAGTGCTTCACAGCAGCGCGATCTGGAGGGCGATCTGAATTGCCGGGTGATCACCCGTACCGAACTCATCCTGCAGATATTTGCGGCACGTGCCCGCAGCTACGAAGGCCACATGCAGGTGGAACTCGCTCAGCTCAAACACGCACAAACGCGGTTGGTCCGGGGCTGGACGCACCTGGATCGGCAGAAAGGGGGCATTGGTCTGCGCGGCGCGGGTGAAACCCAGATCGAGATGGACCGGCGCATGCTCGGCATTCGCATCAAACATGTGCAGAACAAGCTTGCCCACGTGGCCAGGCGCCGTGATCGGAACCGACGTCGCCGGCGCCGGGCGCAGGTACGCACAGTGTCGCTGGTGGGCTACACCAATGCGGGTAAATCGACGCTCTTCAATGCGCTCACCCGGGGCGACGTGCCCACGCAGGACAAGTTGTTCGCAACGTTGGATCCGACCATGCGCCGGTTGTCGGTGCCCGGTGCAGGAGAGGTGCTGCTGAGCGATACCGTCGGCTTCATCAATCATCTGCCTCACGACCTGGTGGATGCGTTCAAAGCGACCCTCGAGGAAATCAGCAACGCGGATCTCCTGCTGCACGTCGTGGACGCCAGCTGCTCGGATTGCGCAGAGCGCATAGCCCAGGTCGACGAGGTGCTCACGGAGATTGGCGCGCTTGAGTTGCCGACCATCACGGTCTTCAACAAGATCGACGCGCTTGCTCCGGGCGCGCAGATGCCCAACGCCGTGCCGCTTGGACCCGCATCTGGCCGACCAGTCCAGATGGATGACAAAGCAGTCAACGTGAGCGCGTTGACCGGCGTCGGGCTCGAGCAGTTGATCGCCGGCATCGGCAGGCGGTTGGGCGTAGAGCCACGTGCCGAAGTAGTCCTTCACCTGGAAGACGGTAAGACCCGGGCATGGTTGTATCGTATAGGGGCGGTTGTTCACGAAGAACTGACGGAGGATGGACGCGTGGCGTTGAAGCTTCGCGCTGATTCAAAATTGCTCGACCGCCTGGCGCGCACCCCGACGGTCCTGTTGCAGGTGAACGAGGCCATGCCTAGAATCCCGCCCCTGCCCAACTAATTCATATGGAGCATTAGGACATGGCGTGGAACGAGCCCGGCGGAGGCGACAAAGACGCGTGGGGAAGCCGAGGCCAGCAAGGGCCGCCGGATCTCGACGAGGCATTCAAAAAGCTACAGGCGCAGTTTGCCGGGATATTTGGTGGCGGGCGCGGCGGTCGCGGCGGTCGCGGCACGGGTATGATGAACCTCAACATTCTGTCTGGGTTGCTGGTACTCATTGGAATTGTCTACGGGTTGTTCGGCATATATCAGCTGGACGCGCAGCAGCGTGGCGTGGTGTTTCGCTTCGGTGCGGTGCTGCCGGACATCGTTGGTCCGGGTCTGCACTGGAATGCGCCCATCATCGACGTGGTGAAAAAGGTCAACGTGACCCAGGTGAATACTTGGCCGCATCGGGCATTGATGCTTACCGAAGACGAGAACATCGTGGATGTGAGCCTCACGGTTCAGTATGTAATCGGGGACCCGATGGCGTTTCTGGTGCAGGTCAACGAACCGAGGAAGAGCCTCGAGCACGCCACCGAGAGCGCGCTGCGTCACGTCGTGGGCAGTTCGGGCATGGACGAGGTTATCACGTCGGGTCGGGCGGCCATCGGCGCGGAAGTTCAGGAACGGCTGCAGAGTTACCTCGACGCCTACGGCACCGGCATTGTGGTGAGCAAGGTCAACATCGACGAAAGCGCGCCGCCAAACCAGGTGATTGATGCGTTCAACGATGTGCAGAAGGCCAAGGAGGATGAACAGCGGGTCATCAACGACGCGAACGCGTACGCCGAAAGCATCATCCCGGAATCCCGCGGTGAAGCGCAGCAGCAGATCGAGCAGGCCAGTGCGTACCGGGACCAGGTCATAGCGCGCGCCCAAGGTGAAACCAATCGTTTCGAGAAGCTGCTGGGCGAGTATCAGCTGGCGAAACAAGTCACCCGGGATCGTCTGTACATCGATGCAATGGAGTCGGTCCTAAGCAACTCTTCCAAGATCATGATCGACGTTGAGGGTGGCAATAATCTGTTGTATCTGCCTCTCGACCGCTTGGGGCAGACGAGCTCTTTGGTGACCGGCCAGAACCAGGAATCGGTGCGCAGCATTGCCGATGCCATCCTGCGTGAGGTCAACAATCGCATCGCGAGCGGTGGACTCCGCGACAACCGATAGGACTGATCATGAATTTACGTAATCTCATTCTCATCGTCATCGCCTTTATTGCGCTGCTGTTGGTGACGAACAGCGTCTATACGGTCCACCAGACCGAACGCGCCATTCTGCTGCGCTTCGGCGCGGTGGTTATCGCGGATGTGGGGCCGGGCCTGCACTTTAAAATGCCGCTGGCTGAAGAAATCAAAAAAGCCGACGGCCGGGTGCTCACGTTGGATTCCCCTCCGGATACCTACTACACGCTCGAAAAGAAACCGCTGATCGTCGACTCCTTTGTCAAGTGGCGGATCACCGATGTTCGCAAGTACTACACCGCCACCGCGTTTGACGAGCGCCGGGGTGAGCGGCTGCTGCAGGAGCGGGTGAGCGAGGGGCTGCGCAACCAGATCAGCCGCCGCGACATGCACGAGGTGGTGTCTGGTGAGCGTGATCAGCTCATGCATGAACTTCTTGCCGACCTCAACTCCGTGATGGCCCAGGCCGTGGGCATCGAGGTCATCGATGTGCGCGTCAAACGCATCGACCTGCCCACAGACGTGTCGACCTCCGTGTACGATCGAATGAACTCCGAGCGCCAGATCGAAGCGCGCCAGTACCGTGCCCAGGGGCGCGAGATGGCATTGGGTATTCGGGCGGACGCCGAGCGGCAGGCCGTGGTCATCGAAGCGGAGGCTTACCGCCAGGCGGAGCAGGTTCGCGGTGATGGTGATGCCAAATCTGCCAGCATCTACGCGAACGCGTTCAATAAGGATCCGGAGTTCTACAAGTTCACTCGCAGCATCAAGGCGTACGCCAACATCTTCAAGGACAAGGGCGACATGTTGGTGCTGGATCCTTCGAGCGAGTTCTTCCAGTACCTGCGTAGCCAAGGGTCCTGATACCGGCCGACTTTCAATGGGCCTGTCTGCCCAGCTGAACGGACCGAAGAACCATGGTCAATAGAAACTGGCGTTTGCCCGATGGGGTGGATGAGTTGCTGCCGCCTGCGGCGTGGGGCCTCGAGCAGGTTCGGCGCCAGGTCCTCGACGTTTTTCACACCTGGGGGTTCGACTACATCGAGCCGCCGATCATCGAATACCTCGACGCGCTGCTGACCGGAACCGGGCCCGATAGGGGCCGCGGTCGTCAGGACGACCTGGATCTTCAAACGCTCAAGGTGGTGGATCAGCGCAGCGGGCGAATGCTCGGGGTGCGCGCAGACATGACGGCGCAGGCAGTGCGTATCGATGCGCACAGCCGGCCGCGAGCCGGCGTGCAGCGGTTGTGCTATGCCGGCGCGGTCGTCCATGCAAACCCCGCCGCAGCGCTTGATTCGCGGGTGCCGATTAAGGCCGGTGCGGAGATATTCGGCGCCGAAGGGGTGAGTGCTGATGCCGAGGTCGTAACCCTGTTGCTGGAGATACTCCACGCGACCGGCATCCGTGAGCCGGTGCTCGTATTGGGGCATATGGGTATCTATCTGAGCCTCATCGCACCGCTGGGGTTGGACCCGGACGCCGAGCGTGACTTGTTCGCCGCCGTGCAGAGCAAATCAGAGGCTGATATCGCAGAATTGCTGCGCGGCCGCCCCGAAGCCGCTCTCATCGAACGGCTTCCCACCCTGATGGGGGGTCGCGAGGTGCTGGTGGCTGCGCAGTCGCTGTTCCAGGACGCGCCAGCGGGCGCGTCCCGCGCTGTGGATGCGCTCGCTCGGCTGGCCGACGAGGTGGAAGCTCGCTGCTCCGGTGTCGCGCTTCGGTTCGATCTCGCAGAGCTTGCCGGCTATGGTTACCACAACGGCCCGGTATTCTCGGCTTACCAGGCCGATCTCGGGCGCGCCCTCGCTCGTGGTGGGCGCTACGATGGTATTGGTGCGGCTTTCGGGCGGGGCCGTCCCGCCACGGGGTTCGACGTCAATCTGACTCAGCTGGTTGGCGAGCCGCCCGCTGTGGCTGGCATCTGGGCGCCGTGGCCGGAGGATTCGCAATCAGCCTCTGCGTTAGATCGCGCGCCCTCGCTGGCCGCCGAGGTCAAAACGCTGCGCGCTGACGGCCAGAGGGTCGTGGCAGCGCTGGATGCCGGCGATTCACCACCGCCGGATTGTGATCGGCAATTGTGCTACGCCGCAGGTGCGTGGAGCGTCGCGAAACTCGATAAGGTGGGGGGTGGACCAAGTAGCAGCCATGGGACGTAGCGTAGTAGTCATCGGCACCCAGTGGGGCGACGAGGGGAAAGGCAAAGTGGTCGATCTGCTCACAGAGCAGGCGGCCGCGGTGGTTCGATTTCAGGGTGGTCACAACGCCGGGCACACGCTGGTGATCGATGGTGAAAAGACCGTGTTGCATCTGGTCCCGTCGGGAATCCTGCGCCCGGAGGTTCAGTGCTTCATTGGCAACGGCGTGGTGCTCGAACCCAATGCCCTGATGACCGAGGTCAAGGACCTCGAAGATCGCGGCGTCCTCGTGCGCGACCGCCTGCGCATCAGCCCGGCCTGTCAGCTCATTCTGCCGTATCACGTGAAGCTCGATCTTGCCCGCGAGGACGCTCGCGGTACCCAGAAAATCGGCACCACCGGGCGTGGGATCGGGCCAGCATACGAGGACAAAGCCGCGCGGCGTGGCGTGCGCCTGGGGGATCTTTTTTACTGGCAGGAATTCGCAGCCAAGCTGTCCGAAGTCATGGAATATCACAATTTCATGCTGGAGAAGTACTACAAGACTTCCCCGGTAGATTTTTCCCAGACCCTCGATCAATGCGCGAAGGTTGCCGAGCAGATCCGCCCCATGGTGGCCGACGTTGTGCCGCTGCTGCACGATCTGCGTGGGCGCGGCGAAAACCTGCTCTTCGAAGGCGCCCAGGGGGCGTTGCTGGATGTGGACCAGGGCACCTATCCGTTCGTCACCTCGTCGAACACGACTGCGGGGAGTACAGCAGCGGGTAGCGGCTTCGGCCCACGCTATCTCGACTACGTGCTCGGGATCACCAAGGCCTATGCCACCCGGGTCGGATCGGGACCGTTTCCTACGGAGCTCTTCGATAGCACGGGTGCGCGGCTGGCCGAACGCGGTCACGAGTTCGGCTCGACGACCGGCCGACCCCGGCGCTGCGGCTGGTTCGATGCGGTGGCCCTGCGCCAGGCGGTGCAGATCAACAGCATATCCGGCTTGTGTCTGACCAAGCTCGATGTGCTCGACGGCCTGGAGCAAATCCGTATCTGCGTCGGTTACGAAGGCCCGGACGGCGTCAGTGGCACCCCGCGCTTTGGCAGCGAATACTACTCGCAGATCAAACCGTTGTACGAAGACGTGCCAGGCTGGAAGGATTCCACCGTGGGTATCCGGCGTTACGAAGACCTCCCGCAAGGCGCTAAGGGATACTTGAAGCGCATCGAGGAGACGGTGGGTGCGCCGATTGATATCATCTCCACTGGCCCGGGGCGCGCCGAAACAATAGTCCTCAAGGACCCGTTCGCCGCGTAGAAGCCGCCGCCCTCGCCCAGGACTGCGTTTCGCGAACCAGGAAATCCACATGCCACTGGACTCGAAATTGTTAGAGCTTCTCGTCTGCCCCGTGACCAAGGCGGCGCTCACTTATCGCAAGGACATTGATGAGCTGTGGTGTCGCGCCAGCGGGCTCGCCTATCCTATACGCGACGGTATTCCGGTAATGCTCGAAGACGAGGCTAGACGGCTCACGCCCGAAGAGCTCGACAGCCTGCGCGACCAGTCTTAACCCGTGGCAAGCACCGTGCATAGTTCGCTGTGCGCTCGCGTTACGATTGGTTACAATCCGGTGCCGGCTTGTGGGGACATTCCGGGCGGAGAATTTCCCGCGTTAACTTCCTGCGCTAAATAGAAGAGGACTGGCACATGAACGAACCGGAGCTCATTGTGGACAACGACCTGCCCGATGTTGCAAGTCGTGAGCTTCATCAGCCCCATGTGACCTTGGACTGGGTGGGGATGAGCGACATCCACCAACCCCTGCTGGTGCGCGACGGCAAGCACACCAAACATGTGCAGACCAAGGTGCAGATTTACGTCGATCTTAGCGATGAGTTGGCCAAGGGTATCCACATGTCGCGCCTGTACCTCATTCTGGATGAGCATTCCGAAACTCGGCCCCTTACCCCGGCCGGGCTGAAGTTGTTGCTGCGCAGCGTGCTCGAATCGCATCGCCAGCTCAGCACCCGGGCCTTCGTGCAATTCGATTTCGACTACTACCTGCGTCGGCAGGCACTGGTGAGCGAGAATTCGGGCTGGAACTCATATCCCGTGACCGTCAAGGGCACGCTGCTCGACGGCGAAATCACCTTGGAGATCGCGGTTAACGTGCAATATTCGTCCACCTGCCCGTGTTCGGCCGCGCTCGCTCGCCAGCTCATCCAGAATCAGTTTGAAGCAGATTTCGGCAGCAATGGCGGGGCCAGCGTCGACGACGTTCACGCCTGGCTCGGCACCGAGCAAGGCATCGTCGCGACCCCCCACAGCCAGCGCAGCGACGCGCGAATTCTGGTGCGCTTGCAAGACGGGCTGATAGACTTTCCGATCACCGATCTCATCGACGAGGTGGAAAGCACCCTCAAAACCCCGGTGCAGACTGCGGTCAAGCGCGAGGACGAGCAGGAGTTTGCGCGGTTGAACGGCCAGAACCTCATGTTCATCGAAGATTCCGGCCGCAAGCTCAAAGATCAGCTCAACTCAGATCCCCGGTTTTCAGACTACTGGGTGCGGGTGGAGCATCATGAGAGCCTGCACGCGCACGATGCCGTGGGCGTGTTCACTAAAGGGGTACAAGGCGGTTATCTGCCGATTCCCTAGATTGTAAAAAAGCCAGCGGTCACAAGAGACAGGAAAATAAGTGACCAATCCGGTCGTCATTAGCGGTGCAGGGCTGTGGAAGCCCGAGCACATCATCACGAACGCCGAGCTGGTGGTGGCCTACAACGGCTATGCCGACAAATTCAACCGGGACCACCGCGCAGAAATAGATGCGGGTGAGATCGCCTCGCTCGAGCATTCCAACGTTGAGTTCATCGAAAAAGCCTCCGGCATCAAGCAGCGCTACGCCTATGTGAAAGACGGCATCCTGGACGTCGATCGCATGCGTCCGCGCATACCTCATCGGTCGGAAGACCAGCTTTCGCATCAAGCCGAAATCGCCCTGAACTCCGCACGCATCGCCATGGACGCGGCACGCAAGACCGGCGCCGACGTCGATATGGTGATCGTGTCCTGCGCGTACACCGAACGATCCTATCCGGCGATTGCCATCGAGGTGCAGCACGAGCTTGGAATCGACGGGTTCGGTTTCGACATGCTGGTGGCATGCTCGGCGGCCACCTTTGCCCTGCAACGTGCGGTGGATGCGATCGCTGCCGGCTCCGCCCGCTGTGTGCTCGTGATCAATCCCGAGCTCACCTCCCCCCAGGTAAACTACACCGACCGCGATGGCCACTTCATCTTCGGTGATGTGAGCACGGCCATGGTGCTCGAAGCTCGCGACACCTGCACCTCGACGCATAGTTACGAAGTGCTGGGCAGCAAGGCCAAGACCTTGTATTCCAACAATATTCGTTCCAATTTCGGCTATCTGGCGCATGCGCAAGATACCGATCCATTTGCTGCAGAAAATCTATTCCACCAACACGGCCGGAAGGTCTTCAAAGAGGTCTGCCCGATGGCGGCCGAACATCTGCAAACCCAGGTTGCAGAGGTGGGTATGGCCGTTGCCGACATCAAACGCTGGTGGCTGCATCAGGCCAACATCAACATGAATCTGTTCATCACCAAGCGCTTGCTGGGCCGTGACGCGTCAGCCGAAGAAGCCCCGATCGTTCTCGATGAATTTGCAAATACGGCATCGGCGGGCTCCATCATCGCGTTTTGTCTGCATCATGAAGACCTGGCCGCAGGAGATTGTGGCGTGATATGTTCGTTCGGCGCCGGATATTCCATTGGCAGCCTGGTCCTTCGCAAACGCTAGCCATAGAAATTCGATACGCTGTTGCACGGGCCTGGTTTGTGTGTGGTGCCCAGGAGAGGACTTGAACCTCCACCTACTTACGTAGACATGGACCTGAACCATGCGCGTCTACCAATTCCGCCACCTGGGCTTTTGAACAATCGCTCAGACCTAGACCTGGCAGCCTTGGCCGGCAACGGGTGGCGCAATTTACTGAAGAGCCTTAGCGGTTGTCAAACCATGCACCATTCTCCTAAAAAGCCACGCAAAACGCCCAGCAAACGCAGTCGCGAATCAGACCGCCTCACCGGTCACGAGCTGAAGGAGGTACTGCGTGACGCGCCTTCACCGCTTGGCTGGCGTGAGCTCGTTGCGGCCACGCACAGCGAATCTGGCGGGGCCCGCAAAGACCTGCGGCGCCTGCTCCGAGGCATGACCGTGAACGGCGAGATCAATCAGGACCACCGGGGTTGGTATCACCTGGCTGATGCTCGAGATAATGCGACGTCGGCCCGGATAGGCGTGCTCGAGCGCCGTGCCGGGGTGTTGTATTTCGGCGAGGTGCTGGTAGAGCCTGGCCGCCGCTTGCGATTGCGAGCCGGCGATCGCGTTGAGGCCCTGGTGCACACTGAGCAAGGCAAGGCGCAGGCCCGGGTGCTGCGAGTGGTCGAGTACTCCGCCGAAACGCTCATCGGTGAGTTGAAGTGGCATTCGCGCTATCCGCATGTGGAATCCTTGAGCCCGGAATACAAAGGCCGGATCGCGTTGATCGATCCACCGGATGTTGGCCGGCACGGCGACACGGTGGCGGTGCGGATCCTGGGACAAGATCGCCGCGGCTTCACCGGGCTGGTGCAGAGCATCATTTCAGCGAACCGTGGTGCGGCGCATGCGGCGCAGACGCTGCTGGCCAGCCACGGTGTGCCCTGCGATTGGCCCCAGGCCACCGTGCAAAGCGCACAACGGCTGCCCAGGAGCGTGCAGCCAGCGAGGCACGACGATCGTCATGATCTCATGGCGCTGCCGCTCGTGACCATCGACGGCGAAACCGCCCGGGATTTCGATGATGCCGTTTTTGCCGAGGCACGCCGCGGTGGGTGGCGGTTGGTGGTTGCCATTGCCGATGTCGCTCACTACGTCAAAATTGGCGGGGCCCTCGATGCGTGCGCATTCGAACGGGGCAACTCGGTGTATCTGCCGGATCGCGTCATCCCCATGCTGCCCGAGGCGTTGTCGAACCATCTATGCTCGTTGCGTGCCGATGAACCGCGGTTGGCCATGGTGTGTGAGATGCACATATCGCGTCAGGGCAACGTGACCGGGTATGAGTTCTACGAAGCCGTCATTCGTTCGTGGCAGCGGCTCACCTATGCCCGGGTGCAGGAGTATCTGGATACCGGGGCGCTGGACGTCGAGCCGGAGGTGAGCCACTCCCTGGGTCATCTCAAGGATGCGTTTGCGGCGCTCAAGATCGCCCGTGAATCCCGCGGCGCGCTCGATTTCGAAACTCACGAAGGCGTTTTAGAGCTTGCCGACGGGATGGTTTGCGCGATCCATCCGGTGATCAGAACCGATGCGCACCGGCTCATCGAGGAAGCGATGATCTCGGCCAACGTGTGCGCCGCCCGATTTCTCGAGCAAAACTCGACGCGAGCCCTGTACCGGGTGCACGAGCCGCCCAAGGGCGACAAGGCCGAACAGTTGCGGCAGGCGTTCGCCGCCGCCGGCGTTCGACTCGCACGTGGCAAACTGAACCCGGAGTCCATTCGCAAGGCCCTGCGCCATCTGGGGGAAAGAAAAGATCGCTGGATTTTCGAGATGCTGATCCTGCGCTCCCTGACCCGGGCGATGTATAGCCCCACCAACAAAGGGCATTTCGGCCTCGCGCTGCCGCGCTACATGCACTTCACCTCACCCATTCGCCGTTATGCGGATCTCGTGGTTCACCGCGCGATCAAAGCCGTGCTGCATGGCAGGTCGACGGCCGTGACCGACGCGTGGCTGGTTGGTT
>SMVB01244436.1_pt1 | contig 29956 bp, 21 predicted proteins | sample 2456461 | NCBI WGS metagenome assembly SMVB01 (sample SAMN11095934, study PRJNA526329) | marine sediment metagenome | biome: Marine sediment; feature: Surficial sediment; material: Deep marine sediment; isolation source: Hadal surficial sediment | place: Pacific Ocean | collected 2014-05 | depth... | reverse complement strand
GAACGGTGAACGTGCACACTCTTGGTGTGCACATCCGAAAGTACACTTCCCGACCCGATGAGATATCCGGGCTAGCAACAAGGTGTCTTAGTTCACCAGACCGTCTCTCGCAGGACACTAGCGGCACACAAGGATTCAGCGGGCAGTCAACATCGTCGCGCCACCACGAATACCGTAGGGGGCGATAGGTCGGGCGCCTGCCCCGTCGGCGTGCAACACTTGCGGCGTTGACCCTCGTCGGAGTCGCTCCGGCGGGGATACGTGTGTTCAACGACGGCCCTCGCAATTGCTCCAAACGGTCGCTTCCATCGTTGCCGAGCATCCCGATCTGGTGGGTGTTGTGCGCGCGCTCGAGGGTCGCGAGAGCGTGGCTCTCGAGGGCCTGGCCGGTAGCTACATGGCCGCGGTTCTGGCGCGGTTGCAGGAAGCGGTTGGCCGGCCGCTGGCCGTCGTGTTGCCGCGCGGCGTCGATCGTGAGGCCTTGTTGCTGGACCTGCGGGCTTTTTATCCCGCCGACAAAGGCCACGGGAGGGTGGTCGGGTTTCCGCCACTCGGCGTCGATCCTTACGGCACGCTGACGCCGCATCCCGACCACATCCGCGAGCGCATCCAGACTCTGGATCGTTGCGCCGGAGGGCGGGTCGACATCGTGCTGGCTCCGATGCTGTCCTGGTTGGAGCGCCTGCAGCCGCGAGATCGGTTTCTGGGTTCGACGCTGAAGATCGCGGTCGGCACCGAGTTGCCGCCGGAGGAGCTCGTCGCCGCCCTCGTCGCCGCCGGCTACCAGCGCCATTCGCTGGTCGAGTCGCTGGGCGAGATCGCGGTGCGCGGCGGCATCATCGATGTGTTTCCTCCCACCCGGGAGCATCCCGTCCGCCTCGAGTATTTCGGCGACGAGATCGAGTCGATCCGCGAGTTCAACCCGCGCGACCAGCGGTCGATGCGGTCTATCGGCGCCGTCGAGTTACCGCCGGCGCGCGAGCATTTCGACCTTGCCGCCTCGATAGCCACCGAGATTTCGGAGCCCGGAGCCGATAGCCTCGTCGGCTCGGCGGCTGCGACGACGGCGGCGGACCGGGCGAATCCGGAGAGCGATGAGCCGCCCACCGTTGCCACACTCGCCGACTACCTCGTCGATCCGCTCTGGGTCGAGATCGAGCCCGAGTCGTTTACCGAGGAAGCGGAAGCGTGGACGGCGCACCTCGACGAGCACTACCATCGGGCGCTCGCCGACGGCCGCGACGCCGCCATTCCCGAAGATCTTTATTGCTCGCTTGAGGAAGGACTCGGGCGCGGCCAGGCGAAGGCCGGTCGACTGCTTCTCCGCGAGCTTGCCACGGAGGGCACCGGCTCGGGCTCCATCCGTCTCATGGCGCAACCGGCGCCGTCCTTCCACGGCCGCATGGCCGATCTAGCCGAAGCCGTCACCAAATCCCTGGCCGCAGGCGAGCGCATCTGCCTGGCAATGTCCCGCCGCGGTTCCGCCCAGAGATTGGCGGAAGTCCTGGAAGAATACGGCGTTGCGGTCGCCCTTTCCCTCGCCAGCAAGGAAGCAGGCAACGATCGGCCGGCGCCCGACCTCAGCCCCGGCACCTGCTGGGTGATCTGCGCCGATCTGTCATCCGGGTTTCGCCTTCCCCAACAGCAACTCTGGCTCGGCACCGACGTCGAGGTCTTCGGCCGCACCCGTGTCCGAGGGCGCCGGCGCCGCTTCCACGGCGACGCCTTCCGGGCCGATTTCCGCAACCTTGCACCCGGCGATTCGGTCGTTCACGTCGAGCACGGCATCGGCAGGTTCGTGGCCGTGCGCACCCTCGACGTCGACGGCGACGGACGCGAGTTCATGGAGATCCACTATCGCGGTGACGACCGGCTCTACCTGCCGCTCGATCAACTCCACCTCGTGCAGCGCTACCGCGGCGTCGAGGGGGCGGCGCCGAAGCTCGACAAGCTCGGCGGCACCGCGTGGGGGAACGTCAAGAGCCGGGTCAAGAAGGAGCTGCGCGAAATGGCTAGCGAGCTCCTCGAGCTGTACGCGGCGCGCAAGACCATCAAGGGTCACGCCTACGGCGAAGACACGCCGTGGCAGGCAGAGATGGAGGACGCTTTCGAATACGAGGAAACCCCCGGCCAGCTCACCGCGATCGCCGAGATCAAGGCGGACATGGAGAGCCCCAAGCCGATGGACCGCCTGCTATGCGGCGACGTTGGCTACGGCAAGACCGAGGTGGCCATGCGGGCGGCGTTCAAAGCGGTCATGGACGGCAAACAGGTAGCCCTGTTGGCACCTACGACGGTCCTGGCCCATCAGCATTCATTGACGTTCGCTGACCGGCTCGAAGCGTTTCCCGTCCGCATCGATCTGTTGTCGCGCTTCCGATCCACGGGTGAGCAGAAAGAAACCATCAAGAAGCTCGCCGAAGGCGTGGTCGACATCATCATCGGCACCCATCGGATTCTGTCGAAGGACGTTCAGTTCAAGGACCTCGGCCTGCTGATCGTCGACGAGGAGCAGCGCTTCGGCGTGCAGCACAAGGAGCGCATCAAGCAGCTCAAGCGCCACGTCGACGTGTTGTCGTTGACCGCCACGCCGATCCCACGGACGCTGCAGATGTCGCTGATCGGGGTGCGCGACCTCAGCGTCATCGAGAGCCCGCCGCGCGACCGATTCGCGGTCGCCACCCACGTCATGGTCTACGACCCGGAGGTGATCGCCTCGGCAATCCGCGCCGAGTTGTCGCGCCAGGGGCAGGTGTACTTCGTCCACAATCGCATCGAGACGATCTACTCGATGGTCGAGTCGCTGCGCGCCCTGGTTCCCGAGGCGCGGTTTCGGGTCGCGCACGGACGGCTTCCCGAGCACCAGCTCGAGCGCGTCATGCTCGACTTCGTTCGCCATGAGATCGATGTGCTGGTGACGACAACCATCATCGAGAACGGCCTCGACATCCCGCTCGCCAACACGATGATCATCAACCGCGCCGATAGCTTCGGCCTCGCACAGCTCTACCAGCTGCGCGGACGCGTCGGCCGTTCTGACCGGCGGGCCAGTGCCTACTTGATGATTCCGCCGCCGGACAGGCTCTCCGATGTGGCCCGCAAGCGGCTGCGGGCCATCCAGGAATTCGCCGATCTGGGCTCCGGCTTTCGCCTCGCCGCCATGGATCTGGAGATCCGTGGCGCCGGCTCCCTGCTCGGCGAAAGGCAGCACGGTCACATGGCGGCGGTTGGATTCGACATGTACGCGCGGCTCCTCGAGGAGGCCGTGCACGAGCTCGAAGGCGTCCCGCCACCTGCGGAAACTCGGGCCCAGCTCAACCTCGGCGTCAGCTTCGCGATTCCGGTGGACTACGTCGAAGATCCGCTGCAGCGGCTCATGGTGGCCAAGCGCCTCGCCTCGGCTCGCGATCGCGCCCAGCTCGAGGCGCTACGCGACGAGGTCCGCGATCGTTACGGCGCTTTGCCGGCCGAGGCCGAGGATCTATTCGCCTACGCCGAGCTGCGCCTCGACGCCGAGGCGCTCGGGGTGTTGTCGGCGGACCGGGTCGGTCGCCGTTTCGAGCTTCGCATCGGTCGCGACCCGGTGATCGACCTGGCTGCGCTGGTGGAGCGCGTCCGCAACGAACCGGGCTGGACGATACGGCCGCCGGACCGCCTGGTGGTGCAAGCTGCCGCGGTCGGCGCAGACGCTTCTGAGGACCGGGAGTTCTCACCGGTTGCGGCGCTTCGCAGCCTGCTCGACGGGTTGCCTCAGGTGCGTGGCCGTCCCGCCCCGTGATACCCTGAGATCCTGCTTGGTGTCATCTTTTTCGCAGCCATGGCCGTCTCATCTAGAGGAGACCGCCCCATCCCCATGCATGCGCGAGGAACCTCGAATGCGGTTGCATGAATCGCTACGCCGGACCCGAACCAGAGCCTTGGTGGCGGTGCTGGCCACCGTCTTCCTCCTCCTGGCGACCGGCGCCCAGCCCGCGGCTGCCGCTCAACAGGCGGAACGGGTCGCCGCTGCGCCGCAGGCCGGGCTCACCCCCGCCATGGGCGGCATCATCGATCGCGTCCTGGTGCGGATCGACGGCCGGGCGATCCTCTACAGTGACTTCGAAGCGCAGTGGAGGGATCAGCTGGTGGCGATCTCGAGCCAGTTCTCGCAGGAGCAAGTTGACGCCCAAAGTCCCCTTCTCCGCATGCAAATGATGATCGGCATGGCCCAGGGCATCATCCTCGAGCTGCGCGCCGAAGATCTCGGCATCGTCGCCAACGTCAACGACATCGATCGCGCCATCCTCAGCGTCCGCGAGAGCAACGGCTACACCGACGCCGCCGTGTGGGCCCAGGCCCTGGCGGAAGCCGGCATGACCGAGCCCATGTTGCGCGAGCAGTTTGAGAGCACCATCGTCCAGCAGCGCATGATGTCGCAGGAGATCACCCGCAGAGTGTTCGTCTCGCAGCGCGAGCTGCAAGCCTATTACGAGCAGAACCAGAACACGTTCATGGAACCCGAGCAGGTTCTTTACCAACAGCTCATCTTTGTGTACACGGGAGCTGACCGCGCTCCGGTCCGCGAGCGCGCCGACAACGCGCTCACCGAGCTGCGCGCCGGCATTTCGTTAACCGCCGTCGGCAACAAGTACGCGACGCCGAACGTAGATGTCGTTCAAGATGCCAGCCAGGCGAGCTGGATAGCGCCCGAAGACCTGCAGCCGCAGATTCTCGCTACCGTCAACAACCTCACGCCGCTGGACTACTCCGAGGTTGTCGAGGGCACGTTCGGCTATCACATCATCCAGCTCATGGACCGCAAGGAAGGCCGCAACGTGCCGTTCGAAGAGGTCAGCGGCTACATCGACGGCGTTCTCCAGGACCAGAAGATGGGCATCGAGCTGCAGAAGTACACCGCCGAGCTGATGAAGAACGCCAGCGTCGAGATCTACGCGGAAGAGTTCACCGATCTCCTGAAGGTCTGGGCCGAAGGGATCGAGGGTGCGCCAACCGGCACTCCCGGGCGCGGCCGCTAAGCGCTACGTTGCCGAGCTGGCGCTCGGCGAGCGGGTCGATACGACCTTCCTGCTGCGGCGCTGCGATCTCCGCACCCGCCAGAGCGGCGACCCCTACCTGGCGTTGCAGTTCAGCGACAAGAGCGGCACCGTTTCGGCACGCATGTGGGACGGGGCCGAAGCTGCGGCGCGTGCCGTCAAAGAGGGCGATTACGTTCGCGTCGGCGGTGCCGTCGAGACCTGGCAGTCGCAGCCGCAGATCAAGGTCGACCGTCTCGAGCCGGCCGAAACCGACTCGGTCGACCCGGCCGACTTCCTCCCCGCCTCGGAACGCGACGTCGGGGAGATGTACGACGAGCTGCTCGCCGTCGTCGACTCGGTTCGGAACGAGCACTTGCAAGCCTTGTTGCGGGCGACGTTCGGCGATCCGCAGGTTGCGGCGCTGTTTCGCCGCGCCCCGGGCGGCGTCGTGCTGCATCATGCCTACGTCGGCGGTTTGCTCGAGCACACTCTTTCGGTCGTCGCCCTGGCAACCCATCTGGCCGACCACTACGATTCGGTCGATCGGGACCTGCTGGTGACCGGCGCTTGCCTGCACGACCTGGGCAAGATCTGGGAGCTGGCCTACGACCAGGCGTTCGAGTACACCGAAGAAGGTCGCCTGGTCGGCCACCTGCTGTTGGAGAGTAACTGGCTGGCTCGACGTATGGACGACATCGAAGATTTTCCGGGGCCATTGCGCCATCACGTGCTGCACTTGCTCGCCAGCCACCACGGGCTCCACGAGCACGGTGCACCGGTTCGGCCGGTGACCCGCGAGGCGTTGGTTTTGCATTACATGGACGATCTCGACTCCAAGATGGGGGCCATGGACATCGCGATCGCCGAGGCGGAAGCGACCGGCGCCAACACCGCCTACAGTCGATCATTGAACCGCCGGGTGCTACGACGACGATGGAACGAGGTGAAAGAGTGAGATCAAAGCGATCCTATCGACGAGCTCGGGGCGTGATCGCGGCGCTGGCGGTTGGCGTCCTGACAACCGGTGTTCTCGCCTGCAGTAGCGCACCGGCGGCGGAAGAAGACCCCGCTACGGCGATTACCGCCGAAACACCGGCGGCCGCCCCGCCGGTCGCCACTACCGCCGCGGCCCAGGCGCCGCCTGCCCCACAGAAGCAGTTCCCGCCCCAGGACCATCTCAACAAGATCGTTGCGGCCTACACCGTCGCCAGCCAATACCCCGAGGTGCTCACCGGGCTGCCGTGCTATTGCCCGTGCGAGCTGTACGGACACGGTGGCGTCATCGACTGCCACCGCTCGCAGCACGCCGCGATGTGCAACATCTGCATGGACGAGGCGATCGAGGCCGGCCAGATCCACCAGCAGCAGCTCGCCAACGGTGTCGACGACATCGCCGCCGCCCAGGCGCAGGTGAAGGACCGCTACCGTGCCGCCCTGGTGCAGCAGACGGCGCAGCAGTTTCCGATGATGAACACGCAGATGGGGCAGGCGTTCCTGCAGGCGTGCTCCGATTGCCACCAGCCGCCGTCACCGGCGATGCACCTGCCCGGCGACTGGGACACGTCGCTGGGGCGCATGGAGCAGTACGCTCGCGGCAGCGGCAGGATGCAGAGCGACCAGGTTTGGCAGGCGGCGCTGGAGTACGTCAAGACGGTTTCCGCGCAGGTGCCGGCCTCGACCGTGGCGCAGTACCGCCAGAGCCTCGAGACCACGGTCGAGCACCTCAAGAGCGCCGAGGGCAATGCCGCCTACTACCCGAGCGTACGCGATCCGGTTCTCGATCCGGCCTGGGCCGAGCGCGTGGCGGCCGCCTACAGCGCCGCCCGCGCATTGCCGGCCGAGCTCCTCGCCTCGAGCCCGACTGCCTGTCAGGAGTGTCTGGACGCCGGCAACACCAGCATCCTCGCGTGCTTGAACGCGATGCGGGCGATCACCTGCGAGACGGCGATCGAAGAGGTCGAAAAGCTGGTGGCGGAGTACGAGCGGAACCAGTAGCGCCCAGGTCGGCAGAGCTTGCAGACACGCTTGATGTCGCGGAGAGCGCCCGACCGGACTACTGGCCGCGTGGCCTGACCCTATCGAGCTCCGCGAACTCGCCCCAGGTTTCGGTTGAGGGGTTGGACTCGATGATCAACCGCACGCCCTCGACACCCGGCGCCAGCGGGCGCACCTCGACGGCGTACGACTTCGACAGGCCGCGCATGTCCATGTCGGACACGTTTATCGGGACGCGCTGCGCATCGAGGACGTTGCCGTCGGCGTCGAGCTGCTCGACGAGAACCGTCAGGCGGGTCAGGCTGTCTTCGGTGTTCTTGACCACGCCGACGCTGAGATAGAGGTACGGTGCCGCGGTGTCGGTATCGCGGTCGATCCACGAGGAGAGGCTCACCTCGAAGTTGTTGCGAACGGCGATGACCTCCGCCACCAGGTCCTCGGCGGTGGGCGGTGAACAGGCGATCGCCGCGGCGGCGAGCAGCAGGACGGTGAATGTGGCGGGCGTGCGCATCAGCGAGTTTCCTCCTCTTCGACCAACAAGGCCCGGTAGATCTCGCGCCGCGGCACGCCGTGCCGGCGCGCCAGCGCTTTGAGGGCTTCGTTGCGCGGCGTTCCTTCCTCCAAGAGCTGCGCGAACCCGCGGTCGAGGTCGTGACGATCGAGCGGTTTCCCGGCGCTTGCCGCGCCCGGCGTGACGACGCTCGCTCCGGCCACGCACACGGTGACCTCGCCGCGAACCTCGGTGTCCGCGAACCGCGCGGCAACCTCGGGGAGGGTGCCACGAATGAATTCCTCGTGCATCTTGGTGAGCTCGCGCGCCACCACGGCTGGGCGCTCGCCGAGCACCTCCGCCGCGTCGGCGAGCGACCGTGCCAGCCGGCGCGGCGATTCGAGGAAAACGAGCGTTCCGGGCTCCCCGGCCAGCGATTCGAACAGCCGCCGGCGGGCGGCGGCCTTGCGCGGCAGGAAGCCACAAAACGTGAATCGGTCGACCGGCAGGCCGGAGCCGGTGAGGGCGGCCAGCAGCGAGCTCGGACCCGGAATGGGAATCACCTCGACACCGGCATCGAGCATCGCACGGACCAGAGAATGTCCCGGGTCGGAGATCAACGGTGTGCCGGCGTCGCTGACCAGGGCCAATCGCTCTCCTGCCGCCACCCGTTCGGCGAGCCTCGTTGCCTGCGCCTTTTCGTTGTGGTCGTGCAACGATTTCAGCGGCGTGCGGATCTCGTAGTGGGTCAGCAATTTCCGCGTTCGCCGGGTGTCCTCCGCGAGAACCACATCGGCGGCGCGAAGCACGGCCAGCGCCCGCAGGGTGATGTCCTGAAGGTTTCCGATCGGTGTGGCGACGAGGTAGAGGCCGGCGGCGAGGCTTTCGCTGTCGTTCTCGGAGGGCATGGCTGAAATCTACCAGAAGCGATCGCCGTGGCGGCGTCGCGCCGCCTCGCATCTGGTCCTAACGGCACCCCCGGGAGTTCTTCACCACCCTGGTAAATCCCACTTGGCAGGCGGGCCACAGTTTCATCCCGGTCTGCTAAAGTTGATCGCTTGACTTCCTTCCTCAGGAGATGACTGTGATCGACGGCGTCAAACTGATCCCGCGGCTTCGCCATAGCGACGACCGTGGCTACGTCACCGAGATTCTCCGCTCCGACGAGGAACATTTCGAGAATTTCGGCCAGGCTTACGTCACCGGGTGCTACCCGGGCGTCGTCAAAGCGTGGCACAAGCACAGCAAGCAAACCGACTATTTCTACGTGGTCACCGGGACGATGAAGGTAGGCTTGTACGATGACCGCCCCGACAGCCCCAGCGTGGGGAAGTACCAGGTAGCGATGCTCGGGGAGCGCGGCGATGACACGCAGCTGGTGATTCCCGCCGGTATTTGGCACGGCATGATGGCGATCGAGACGTTCTCGGTGATGCTCAACATCCCCACGGCGCGGTACGACTACGACGATCCCGACGAAGAGCGTGTCGCGTGGGATGCCTTTGAGGATATCTGGACGGTCAAGAATCGTTGAGCCGTGTACCGTAAGATACGGTAAATTACAGTAATTTCAAGAAAACTTGCATCGCACCGCCCATGAGCGCTGCAGAGATTCTCGGCACGATCGACACGATCCGCGTTCGCGGCGCCCGCACCCATAACCTCCGCGCCGTCGACCTCGACATCCCGCGCTACTGCTTGGTGGTCGTCACCGGCCTGTCGGGATCGGGGAAGTCGTCTCTCGCCTTCGATACGCTGTACGCAGAGGGGCAGCGTCGCTATATGGAGTCGCTCTCGGCCTACGCCCGGCAGTTCCTCGACCAGATGGAGCGGCCGGACGTGGAGAGCATCGAGGGATTGTCGCCGGCGATCGCCATCGAGCAGAGGACGACGAGCCGAAACCCGCGCTCGACCGTGGGCACGGTCACCGAGCTCTACGACTTCCTGCGCTTGCTGTACGCCCGCGTCGGGACGCCGCATTGCCCCGAGTGCGGGCGCGCCGTTCGATCGCAGACGACGCGGGCAATCGTCCATCAGGTGATGCGCCTCCCCGCGGGCTCGCGGCTGCAGATCCTCGGTCCCATCGTGCGCAGCCGCAAAGGTGAGTTCAAAGCCGAGCTCGCCCGGCTGGCGCGCAGCGGCTTCGTACGGGCCCGGATCGACGGGCGCGTCATGGAGATCCACAAACCGCTGCCACTGGTTCGCCAGCAACGCCACAACATCGAGGTCGTGGTCGACCGCGTGATTCTGCGGCCCGGAATCGAGAAGCGTCTGCGCGACGGCATCGAAAAGGCGGTGCAGGTGGGCGACGGCGTGGTGATCGTCAACGTCCTCGGCGACGCTGACTACCTGTACTCGAAGAGGCTGGCGTGCCCCCATTGCGAGATCAGCGTTCCGGAGCCGATGCCGCGATCGTTCTCGTTCAACAGCCCGCGTGGCGCCTGCTCCCACTGCGAGGGGTTGGGTCATCGCTTGGAGTTCGATCCCGAGCTGGTCGCTCCCGATGCCGATGTCTCGTTGCCGTCCGGCGCCATCGCGCCGTGGCGCGGCTCCACCTACCCGGAGCATTTCTTCGCGGCTTTCTGCCTCGAGTTCGAGGTCGCGGCCGACACCCCGTGGGGCGAGCTGCCGGAGGCGCTGCGCCAGCTGGTTCTCGACGGCCCGCCCGACGGTGAGACGCTCCAGATCCCGGTCGCCAGGGGACTACTCGACAAGCGTCTCGGGCGCGGGTTCGACGGCGTGATTCCGATTCTCGAGAGCGTTCGCAGACGGGAATCCCGGGGTCGCCGCGGCCACAAGATGGAAAAGTTCATGCGCGAAAGCCTCTGCCGGGTGTGCGATGGGAAACGACTGCGCCCCGAGAGCCTCGCGGTCCTCATCGGCAAGCGATCGATCGCCGACTTCACCGCCCTGACCGTCGACGGCGCCCTCGAGGCGCTGCAGGAGGTCAAGGTGCGCAAGCGATTGCGGCCGGTGGCCGATCCGTTGTTCAAGGAGATCGGCGAGCGCCTGAGGTTCCTCCAGCAGGTGGGTCTCGGTTACCTGACGCTCGACCGCCCGTCCGGCTCGCTCGCCGCCGGCGAGAGCCAACGCATCAGACTCGCCACCCAGATCGGAACACGGTTGCGCGGCGTCATGTACGTGCTCGACGAGCCCAGCATCGGCTTGCATCAGCGCGACAACGCCCGCCTCCTCGCAGCGCTGCGCCAGATTCGTGACCAGGGCAACACGGTGATCGTCGTCGAACACGACGAGGAAACGATCCGTGCCGCCGATTGGGTCATTGATCTGGGTCCCGGAGCGGGAGAGCATGGCGGCTACGTGGTTGCCGAGGGCCCGCCGGAGGCCATCGCCGCAAACAAGGAATCGCTGACCGGCGCCTACCTTTCGGGCCGGCGGAGTATCGCCATCCCGGCGTCCCGCCGCCGCCCGGCTCACCGCATCGCTGCCGGCGCCGAAGCGTCCGGCTGGCTCACGGTTCGGGGGGCGCGCCACAACAACCTGCGCGATATCGACGTTGCCTTCCCGCTCGGTTGCTTCACCGTCGTCACCGGGGTTTCGGGGTCCGGCAAGAGCAGCTTGGTTCAGGAGATCCTCTACCGCGAGCTGGCGCGGGTCCTGTATCGTGCCCTCGAGCAACCCGGTGACCACGACGCCATCGACGGGATCGAGCTCGTCGACAAGGTGATCGACATCACCCAGGACCCCATCGGCCGCTCCCCACGGTCCAACCCGGCGACGTATACGGGTACCTTCGCGCCGATCCGCCAGCTCTTCGCTTCGTTGCCGGAAAGCAAGGTGCGCGGCTACGGGCCGGGGCGCTTCTCCTTCAATGTCGCGGCGGGACGCTGCGCCGCCTGTGAGGGTGCCGGGGTGCGCAAGATCGAGATGCACTTCCTGCCCGACGTCTATGCGCCCTGCGAGGTGTGCAACACGCGGCGCTACAACGCCGAGACCCTCGAGATCCTCTACCGCGGACTCAGCATCGCCGACTTCCTCGACCTCACCGTTGAGCACGCGCTCGAGGTGTTCGGCAGCGTGCCGGCGATCGGCCGACGCCTGCAAGGTCTCATGGACGTCGGCCTCGGCTATCTGACGCTCGGCCAGTCGGCGACGACGCTGTCGGGCGGCGAGGCGCAGCGCGTCAAGCTTGCCAAGGAACTCTCGAAGCGCGCCACCGGGTCGACCATCTACATCCTCGACGAGCCCACAACCGGGTTGCACTTCGAGGACGTCAATCGCTTGCTGCAGGTGCTCGACGCGCTCGTCGAGCAGGGCAACACGGTAATCGTGATCGAGCACAACCTCGAGGTGGTCAAGTGCGCCGATTGGATCATCGACCTGGGACCGGAGGGCGGGGAACAGGGCGGCCAAGTCGTCGTCGAGGGAGCTCCGGAATCGGTGGCCGAGCACCGCGGGTCACACACTGCGCGCTACTTGCGTAAAATCCTCGCCGGCGCGCCCGTCTCGGCGTGACCCCTACACGGGTGGCGGCGGCGGCGCGGGCCGGGGAGCGTCCGCTGCGCGTCGCGATGTTCTCTCCGGTGGCTCCGATCCGGTCGGGAATCTCGGCGTACCTCGCCGATCTGTTGCCGTTGCTACCCGAGGTTTGGGACATCGACGTGTTCACCGATGTCGACGTCGAGCCGGACCCCCGGGGGTTGGCGCGGGTCGGGTGTTCGGCGCCGTGCTTTCCCCACCCTGAGTTCGGGGCGCGGAACGCCGCCGCGCCCTACGACCTGAACATCTACCAGGTAGGCAACAGCACCGCCCGCACCTACATGCTCGAGTACGTCACCGCGCACCCCGGTTTGCTCGTTCTTCACGACGGTGTCCTCCATCCGGGGCGGATCGACGCAGCGACCGCGGCGGGGGCGATCCAGCAGTATCGGAAGATCACCGAGAACTGCCGCGGCGACATCGGCCGCGCCGTCGGCCACCTGGTCGCCGGCGGTCTCGGCGGCCCGGCCATCTACTTCACCTTCCCGATGTGTGAGGATCTCGTCGGTGCCAGCCTGGCAACGGCCATGCACGGAGAGCTGGCGTGCGGGTGGTTGCGCGGATTGGTTCCGTCGGCGTGCGTCGTGCCGCTGGCGCACTGGCGCTCCGTGGAAGTCGCCGACGATCTGCGCGCCGCATGGAGAGACCGACTGGGAGATCCGGACGATGTCGTCATCGGCTGTTTCGGCAACATCGGGCCCGAGCGCCGTCTCGACCGAGCTCTCTACGCCCTTGCCGATATCGATGCCGGCCGGCCGTGGCGTCTCGCCGTGGTCGGATCTGTCGACGAAAGCTTGGGACTCGCGGCGCTTGCTGCCGAGCTCGGCATCGGGGACCGCATCCGTTGGTATGCAGGATTGGGCGACGTCGACTTCGTCGCCGTCATGGGCGCTGTCGACCTTGCCATCAACCTCCGCTATCCAGTGGCGCGCGCCTCGTCGGGCGTGCTGCATCAGTTACTGCAACTCGGTGTTCCGACGCTGATCAGCGACGTGGTGCACTGGCGCGAGTATCCGGAGGAGGCGGTGGCGCGCATACCGCCGGGTCCGGATGAAGCCGAGGACAAGTCGCTGCGCGCCTCGTTGGCGCGGTGGATCGTCAACCCGGAAGCACGGGCCGCCGCGGGGCGGGCGGGGCGCCAATGGGCGGCGCGCCATATCTCGCCGCAACGCATGCGGGAAACGTACATCGAGGCGGTCGAAGAGGCCCTTGGCGCGGTGCCGAACGACCGCAAAGGATCGAGCGGCCTTTGATGTATCATCCCCCGAAACCCGCCCGCCGTTTCTCGAAACGCGCCCGCCCGCCCCGGCTGGAAGCGCGCAAGCGCTCCGCGGCACCACCCGTCTCCGTTCTATGAAGCACTTGCAGACCGCCGTTATCGGCACCGGTTACGTCGGCCTCGTCTCCGGCGCGTGTTTCGCCGAGTTCGGCGTCAACGTGACCTGCGCCGACATCGACGAGGAGAAGATCCGACAGCTCGAGCAGGGGCAGATTCCCTTCTACGAGCCCGGTTTGTCTGAAAAGGTCCGGGCCAACGTGGCGCAAGGGCGGCTCAGCTTCACCACCGACGTAGCGGCGGCGATACACGACGCGTTGGTGGTCTTCATCGCCGTGGGAACGCCTGCCAACCGTGACGGAACGCCCAACCTGGACGCCATCGAGGCGGTAGCGCGCCAGATCGGCCGAAATCTCTCCGACTACAAGGTCATCGTCACGAAGAGCACCGTGCCGCCGCGAACCGGCGAGCGGGTGCGCTCGATCATCGAGGCCGAGGCCGAGGAGGGCGCCGAGTTCGACGTCGTCAGCAACCCCGAGTTCCTGCGCGAGGGTTCGGCGATCGAAGATTTCATGCGGCCCGATCGCATCGTTATCGGGGCTGAGTCGGAGCGCGCCGTCGACATCATGAAGGAACTCTACAGACCCCTCTATCTCGTCGAGACGCCTTTCATCATCACCGACGTGGCGACCGCCGAGATGATCAAGTACACGTCGAACGCCTTCCTGGCGACGAAGATCTCCTTTATCAACGAGATCGCCAACGTCTGCGAGCGCATCGGCGCCGACGTTCACCAGGTCGCCCGGGCGATGGGTCTCGATGGCCGCATCTCGCCCAAGTTTCTCCATCCCGGACCCGGTTTCGGCGGTTCGTGCTTTCCGAAGGATGTGAGCGCGCTGGTTTTGGCGGCGGAAGCCGTAGACTACGACTTCAAGATCGGCAAGGCGGTACTCGAGGTCAACAGCCGGCAGCGTCAGCTCATGGTCGACAAGATCGCCGCCGCCGCCGGCGGCGTCGACGGCAAGGAGATCGCTTTCTTCGGCCTCGCTTTCAAGCCCAACACGGACGACATGCGCGACAGCCCGACGATTGACATCATCAAGAAGCTGCAGGAAGCCGGGGCGCGCATCCGCGCCTACGACCCGGCCGCGATGGAGAACGCGCGCAAGATCTTCGACGACGTCGAGTACTGCTCCGATGCTTACGAAGTCGCGGTGGGTGCCGAGGTGCTGGTGGTGGCGACCGAGTGGAACGAATTTCGCAACCTCGATCTCGAGCAGGTCCGAGACAGCATGCGCAGCCCGATCGTGGTCGATCTGCGCAACATCTACGATCCGAAAAAAATGCACGAGCTCGGTTTCACGTACGATTGCATCGGCCGGCCGCAGGCGGGGCGGGGATCGGAAGCAGCGGCGGGCTGAGGGGCCTGTCCGTCGACAACCAGGAGGGCGCCGTGGACCGAGACGAGGTCGCAAGACGCCTCGAGAAGATCCGCGCCGTGGTACGCGATGAGCTCGCCATGCGGGAGCCGGCGGTCTTCGACGATTCGGTGCGCGACGAAGTACCGGTCTACCTGCACCCCGGCCTGAGCATCATCCTGACCGGCGATCCCGGACTCAGCAGCACGGCGGACCTGGAGGCTGCCAATCAGGCCGCCGATATCCTCGCCGTCGAGCCCTCGAAAACCCGCGTCTTCGGGCCACTCATCGACCTGCTGAGGCGCCTCAGCCGCCCGCTCGTGAACATCTTCGTCGGCGGCCAGCTGGCTCGTCAGCAGCAGTTCAACGCCCACGCCGTGCGCCACATGAACGAGCTCGGCCATCTACTCGAGGCCCGCATCCGTGCCCTGGAGGAAGCGCTCGAGGTGTGGACGGAGAACCCCGGCGGCATCGATGGGCGCGTGCGCCGCAGCCTCGAGACATACGACGCCGCGCTCCGCCAGCGTCACATGACCCTGTTCTCGGCACTCGAAGAAGAAGTCTTGATCGCGCACGCTGCTGCCGAGCGGGTGCAGAAGCTCGAGGAGCTGGTCGTCGAGAGGGCCGAGGCGATCGACGCGCGTTTCGCCGAAAAAGACAAGGTTTTCAATGTTGCCGTTACCGAGTCGCGAAGCCGCGAGAAGAGCCTCGAGGACTCAGTCTCTCGCGTCGAAGGCCAGATCGGCGAGGTTATGGCGATGCGCTCGTTGTTGCGTAAGGCGCTCGAAAACGCATCGACCCAGGGCGATGCCAAGGGCGCCGCACCGGCCGCCACCGGGCCTACCCCCAAGGCCGAGCCGACCGCCTGGAGCGAACTGGGCGAGTGGATGGGGGACCAAGACTATCGATCGTTCCAGGATCGATTCCGCGGAGACCCGCAGACGATCACCGAGCGCATGCGGGAGCACGTCGTTCGTTTCGAGGGTGTCGGGGGTACGGTCGCCGATCTGGGATGCGGGCGCGGTGAGTTCCTCGACCTCCTGGCCGCGGCCGGGATCGACGCGATCGGCGTCGAGATCAATGCCGCCGACGTCGAGGAATGCCGTCGGCGCGGGCGCGAAGCGGTCGTCGCCGACCTGTTCGACTGGCTCGAGGGGCAGGACGACGCTTCGCTCGGCGGGGTCTTCATGGCGCAGGTTATCGAGCACCTCCCGCCGACCGACTGGCAGCGGTTCGTCGAGCTCGTTGCCCGCAAGCTGGCAGAAGGCGGGCGCATGGTGGTCGAGACCATCAACCCCGAGAGCCTGTACGCGTTAGCCCGAGCCTACGTCATCGACCCGACCCACGTGCGGCCTGCTCACCCCGAGTTGCTGGCGTTCCTGGCGCGGCGCGCCGGCCTGCATCCGGTCGACGTGCACTTCCAGTCGCCGGTACCCGACGAAGAGCGCCCGACCGGCCTGCCTTTCTTCCAACGTCCGCCGGGAGGCGAGCTTGGCGAGGAGATGGCGGCGCTCCGGGAAGCGTTGGTCCGGCTCGACCGCATCTGCTGCGCTCCCCAGGAGTACACGCTGCAGGCGACACGCCCGCCGCGCGGAGACGAAGAGTGAAAGGACACCGCATTTGCGTGACCGCGCCCCAGGTGCCCTACCTGCGCGGCGGCGCCGAGCTGCACACCGATCTTCTCGTCGAGGCGCTCGAGGAGGCGGGACACGATGTCGAGCTCGTCACCCTGCCGTACATCTGGACGAGCGACGTCAGCACGCTCGAACAGTGCCTCGCCTGGCGCATGATCGACTTGGCCACCGAGATCGCCGGCATCGACCTCGTCATCGCCACCAAGTTTCCCTCGTACTTGGTGAAGCATCCCAACAAGGTCGCGTGGATCTTCCACCAGCAGCGCGAGGTGTATGACCTGCACGCCACCCCGTTCGGCCGGCTGTCGGCAGGTGATGGCGATCGCGGCCTACGACAAGCGCTCGTCGAGCTCGACCTGCAGGGCCTGGGCGAGAACCGGGCCCTTTTCGCCAACAGCCGCAACACCGCCGGTCGGTTGGAGCGCTACAGCGGCATGCAGGCGCGGGCCTTGTATGCCCCGCCGAAGCTGCACCAGGAGCTGCATCCGGGCCCATACGGCGACTATCTTTGTTTCGTCGGACGCCTCGATCGCATCAAGCGCCTCGACCTGACGATCGGCGCAATGGCCGAGACCCGGGGGTCCTTCAAGCTCAAGGTTGCCGGCAAGGGTCCCCATCTCCAGGACTTGCAGCGCCAGGTCGCCGATCGCGGTCTGTCGGAGCGGGTCGAGTTCCTCGGTTTCGTCAGCGACGAGGAGGTTGTCGACCTGTACGCCGGTTGCTTCGCCGTCGTCCTGACGCCACACGATGAGGACTACGGCTTCACGACGCTCGAGGCCTTCTTTGCCGGCAAGCCGGTGGTCACCACCGAAGACGCCGGGGGCGTGTTGGAGTGGGTCCAAGACGGCGTGACCGGTAGTGTCTCGCCGCCGGAGCCGTCGCGGATCGCCGAGAAGCTCGACGAGCTCGCCGCCGACCACGATCTGTGCGAACGGTTGGGAACCGCCGGCCGCGAGCTCGTACGAGCCGAGGTCAGCTGGCCGCTGGCGCTCGCGGCGCTCACCGCGACTCTATAGCACCCTGCTCTTGGCAGGCCGAGGTGACAGTGTGAAGGGTCTGGTTCCGACGACAAGAAGGATGCGCATCGCCGTGGCGTTGCCGAGCCTCGGAGCCGGCGCCCTGGAACGCCGCTCGATCGATGCCATGCTCGCGCACCTCGCCGAGGCGGGCCACGATCTCGAAGGTTTCGCGGAGCACGATCGATCGGACGAGACCGCCGCCTTCCCCGTCTATCACTACCTGCGCATGCCCGAGCGTCACACCGCGGCGCCGTTCGACACCGCGTTGTATCCCCTCGGTCGTGACGCTACGCCGTACCAGAGTGTATTTGCGTTGATGAAGCTTTTTCCCGGCGCGGTCTGGTTCCTTGACCCGATCGTCCACCACCTGGCGGTAGGCGGCATCGCGCTGATGGACGATTGGGCCGCATATCGCGAGCTTCTCGACCAGGCCTATGGCGCTTCAGGGTCGGCGGTCGCGCAAACGGTGGCAACCAATTGGGGCACCGGGGCGTTGTTCCGCCGCTACGACCTGATTGCGGCGACCGCTGCCGAACAGCCGGCCGTGTTCGCCGCCTGGCCCGCGTTGGCGGCGCGGATCTCGTCGCGACTGCCGGCGCGGTCGGTGTCGGTCGTGCCGCTCGGAATGCCCCGGGCTCCCGATGCCGCGGCCGTCGCCACGGAGGGTTCCGAGAGCGGCAACCGGATTGCCATCATGAGCGTCAACGATTCGTACGCGACCACGGCGGTACGGGCGGCGGCGGCCGCTCTCGAGGTCGATACCGTCGCCCGGGTTCGTATTTGCCTGAGCGAGCCTATCTACAAGGCGGAGGGAATCAAGGTTGCCCGCCACATGGGGATCGACGAGGCTGTCGAGTGGGAGCTGACGACGTCGCCCGATGACCTCGCCGCGGTAGCTGCGGACAGCGAGGTTCTGTTGTGGCTCGCCGAGGAGCTGCAGGGTGGGCATCGGTTATTGATGTTGCAGGAGATGGCGGCGGGCAAGGTGACCTTCGTGCCCGAGTGCTCGCTGTACGCTGACCTTCCCGCCGGTGCGGTGGTAAAGGTCGCTTTGGGGAAGACCCTGGGACCGACTTTCAGCGCCATCCTTCAGGAGGTGCTCGAGGATGCAGCGCTGCGCGGCGGCCTGGCGGACAACGCGCGGGCTTTCGCCGCGGAGTGTCCGGGGACCGAGGAAGCCGCGCAGGTGCTGGCTGCGGAGCTCGAAAAGCTGGCAGCGGCGGGCGGGTTCGAGAAAGCACCGGTGTCGGCGCCGGCATGGAACGCGGTCGCTCGCCGGATGAACGAGGCGGCGATTCCCGGCGGTGCGTCGACGGAGGTCGAAAGCCTCGTCGCCGGCGTTCTCGGCGCCCATACGGAACCGTTCCGCAAGTGAACCGACCCGGGAAGTCCGACGTGCCAGACCCGCCTCGCTTCCACCACGGTCTGCCATGAGCCCGTTCGTCGTCGGGTTCGCGCTGCTCATGTGGTTGCCGGGCCACCTCGCGCTCCGTCTGTCGGGCAGCGGTGAGTACGCCCCGCGTCGCTGGTCGCTGGCCGAACGACTCTTTGCCGAGATCGCGATCTCTGGCGCGCTGATGCTATGGGTGGCGGTGACGCTGGGAGAGCTCGGCGTGCTGACGCGCGGCGCCTTGATCGGGGTTGCGGCGCTGCCGACGTTGGGGCTCGCCGTCGCCGCCAAAAAGCGCGGGCGCAAGTTGGGTGGCGGCGCAGGCTTCCGATTGGACGGGTCGGTGGTTGCCGCCGTCGTCCTGATCGGGGCAGCGGCCTTTCTTTACACGCCGCCGTTCGAGCAGCTCGCCGGAGGCAGGGACCCGGTCACCTACTTGGTTTCCGGGATCCATTTGGCACGCGAGGGTAGTTGGGTCGTGCACGACGACCTGGTGACGTCGATCCCGGAAAGGCACCGCGAGGCTTTCATCGGTCCCGACTATCGTGAGAGCCACGGGCATTGGGGGTCGTTCTATCTCGGCTGGTACCTGATGGACCCCGAAACCGGCCGCGTCGTTCCGCAGGGGTTGCCGCTGTATCCGTCGGCGATCGCTCTCGCGTACTTGCTCGCGGGCATCCAGGGTGCGGTTCGGGTGACCACGCTGTTGGCGATCGGAGCGGTGTTGGCGCTGTTCTTCCTCGGCCGGCGATCCCTGAATCTCGCCGTAGGGATGACCGGGGCGGCGCTGCTTCTCGTCTCACCCGCGCAGGTGTGGTTCTCCCGGTTCGCCAACGCCGAGACCCTCGGGCAGCTTCTCCTGATCAGCGGGCTCTATGGTCTCGTCGTCTTCCGGCGCCATGGCGGCTGGGCATACGGCCTGCTCGCCGGCCTTTCCTTCGGCCTCGCCTGGCAGACGCACATCTGGATGGTGTGGATCCTCTTGCCTTTGGGCGCGATCCTGGTCTTCGATCTCTTGCGCGGTCGCGTCGATCGGACCGCGCTGCTGGCGCTTTGGACGCCGCTGACCGTTCTCGGCGTTCAGGCGCTGATCGTCTGTTTCGCGATCACCACCGCCTACCTGCAGGCGGTGTTCGAAGTTGCCATCTGGACGCCGTGGGCGATTGCCCCGATCGTTCCCGCGCTCGCCGCGATGCTGTTCGGGATCTGGTACTGGAGACGCCACCAATCGATCGCCGGGGCGCCGCGGGCGGGGGACAGAAAAATGGCGGAATGGCCGCGGCTTCTCGCCGCCGCCATGATCGTCGCGGCGGCGGCGTTCGGCTATTGGATCCGGCCGGCGATCTCCAACGCCTGGGCCGCGCAGTCCATCGAGCGCCTCGTGCAGGCGGTCACCCTCGCGGTGTTCGTGTTCGCGGTGGCCGGCGTCGCCATCCTGCTGATCGACCGGCGGCGCGGCGATGCCACGCTGTGCTTCCTCGTAGTGGCGCTCGGCATCATCGTTCCGGTGCTGTGGTCGCCGAGCATCAACCCGATGCTCATGTGGTCGCTGCGCCGTTACCAGACGTTCCTGCCGCTGATTTTTCTTTTCGCCGCCGTTCCCCTTTGGCTCGATGATTCGAGCTTCCAGCGGGCTTCCGCCGGGGCGCGCCGCGGGCGGCGCGCCGTAAGCCTGGCGGTGTCGTTGGTTCTCTTCGCCTCGCTGGGGTCGCTCGGCTGGAACTATCGCGGCTTCAAGCAGCCCGGCGAGACCATCGCGATGGTCGAGGATATCGCCGCCGGTCTCGAGGAGAACGCGGTCTTGATCTTCGAAGCCCGTTCCGGGTGGGGTGCTCTCGACTTTGCGGCCCCGCTCGCCTTCTGGAAGGGGTTCGACGTCGTTTGGTTGCGCGACAAGAATACCGACGTCGAAGCGCTGCGTGACCTCGTGCGGCGCCAGACCCAGCTCGGCCGGCCGGTGTACTTCTTCACCCAGGGGTTCAACTACTTCGTGCCCGACCCGCGCATGGTGCCGCACCGGCGCTGGTGGGTTCAGCGGCAGCAGCTCGAGGAGGTCCTCGACGTGCTCCCGGAGACCATCCTGACGTCGCGCTTCCCACTGGCGAGCTACCAGCTTCTACCGTCGGGAACGAACGGGCCGCTCGACGGCATGCTCGACGTCGGCGAGTGGGACGACATCTACGTCGGCGAAGTGCTGCCGCGCGAGATCACCGGCAACATGACGGCGCGTTGGACGAAGGGATCCGGCGGGTATTTCTGGCTCCCCGGCCTGGAAGAGGGAACCCGGGAGATCATCGTCCACGCCGGGACGATCCAGGGCTCGGAACGCTTCAACCGCACCCTCAGCGCCAGCCTCGACGGCGTCGAATTGGGTGAAATTCCCATCGTGGATGAATGGATCGACTACGTTTTCGATGTACCCTCCGACTGGCGACCGGCGGAGGGCGAGGTTCCTCGGCTGGTCTTGTTGACCGAACCTCTGCAGCCGGACGCGGTTAACGGCGAGGGCGATACTCGGTACCTGGGCGTGTTGGTCAACGCCATTACTTGGCGATAACGAGGATTCGGGCAGGTCGCGGGCTCATGAAGCTGATCGTCCAGATTCCATGCCACAACGAAGCCGAAGCCCTCGAGGCGACCCTGGCGGCGATCCCGCGGCAGATCGACGGCATCGACGCGGTCGAGATCGTCGTTGTCGACGACGGCTCGACCGACGAGACGGTGGCGATCGCGCGGCGCGAAGGGGTCGAGCACATCGTTTGTTTGGCGCGCCAGCGTGGCTTGGCGCGCGCCTTCAAGGCCGGCCTGACGGAATCGTTGCGCCAGGGGGCTGACATCATCGTCAACACCGACGGCGACAACCAGTACGAGGGCGCCGATATCCCCAAGTTGGCGGCGCCGATTCTGGCGGGCGAGGCTGATATCGTTATCGGCGACCGCGACACTGCGACGCTGGCGCATTTCTCGGTGGCCAAGAAGCTCTTCCAGAGGCTAGGCTCCTGGGCGATGCGCAGACTATCGGGGACGAACGTTGCCGACGCGCCGTGCGGTTTTCGCGCCTACAGCCGGGAGGCGGCGCTGCGCATCAATGTGGTCACCGATTTTACCTACACGCTCGAGACGCTGATCCAGGCGGGCAAGCGCAAGATGGCGGTGGTCGACGTGCGGATCCGTTCCCGTCCGACGCCACGCTCATCCCGGCTGGCGCGGACCATGGGGCACTACCTGGCGCAGGCGGGCGGCGCCATGATGCGGGCCTACGCCCTGTACGAACCCTTGAAGATCTTCGCGGTCAGCGGCGGAGCGATATTGGCCGGCGGCGTCGGGCTTGGCGTCCGCTTCCTCTACTACCGGTTCTGGGTCGGCATCGTCGCCACGGAGATGACCCAGTCGTTGATCCTTGCCGCGATCCTTTCGATCGTCGGCTTCATGCTGCTGACCGTCGCCGTCCTCGCCGATTTACTGGGCACCAACCGGCGCCTGCTCGAAGAAGCGCTGTACCGCATCCGCAAGCTGGAGCTCGATCCGCGCGGCGGCGGCCCGGGAACCCGCCCGCCGGTCGGCGAGCCGGTCACCGTTGTCGCCTCTGCCGGCGACGAGCCGGGCCGGGGGAGCTGACGCCATGCCTTCGGTGAGCGTCATCCTACCGGCGTACAACGAGGGTGAGGTGATCGGCTCGGTCGTCGAGGCGCTGCGCGCGGTGGCGGCGCAGGACTGGGAAATCATTGTCGTCGACGACGGCTCCGACGACGATACGGCGGCACGCGCCGCCGTCGACGGCGTGCAGGTCATTAGCCACCCCTACAACAAGGGCAACGGCGCCGCCGTGAAGACCGGCCTGCGCGCCGCGACCGGTGAGCTGGTTTGCTTGATGGACGCCGACGGCCAGCACGACCCGGCGCAGATCGCCAGCCTGCTCGAAGCGCTCGACACCTACGATCTGGTCATCGGTGCGCGCCAGGACGGGGGCGGCACCGGCGGCCTTTTCCGTCGCCTCGGCAACGCCTTTTACAACCGGCTGGCGACGTACTTGTCGAACCAAAAGGTGCTCGATCTCACCTCCGGGTTCCGTGCCGCCTGGCGCGACAAGATGATGGAGTTCTTGCCCTTGTTCCCCAACGGTTTTTCCTATCCGACGACGAGCACGCTCGCCTTCATCAAAGCGGGCTACAATGTCGGGTACGTGCCGATATCGGCCTCCAAACGGGTCGGCAAAAGCAAGATCCGGCTGCTGCCGGACGGCGCCAAGTTCGTCGTCATCGCGCTGCGGATGATTGTCTTGTTCTCACCCATGCGGGTTTTTCTCCCTGCCAGCCTGCTGATGTTCGTCGCCGGGGCGAGCTATGGCACGTACAAGATCTTGTCGAGTACGGACGGCGTCACCGATTCCGTCGTTTTGCTGATTACGATGAGCGTGGTGACGTTCCTCGTCGGCCTGGTGTCGGAACAAATCGCCCTGATGCGCCTCGAGCGCCTGCAAAAATGAGATCCTCCGGCAAGGCCCCATTCTGGATGGCCGCGGGGTGGCGGTTGATCGGCGTCGTGCTCCTGGTCGTGATTTTGTGGCGCGTCGGCGCCGGACAGTTGTCCCGCGTTCTGCTTGATGTCGACCCGCTGGCGTTGGTGATCGGAGCCCTGCTGACAACCAGCGTTCTCCTGCTGCGTGCGTTGCGTTGGCGCATCCTGTGCGGCGGGCTCGATATCCACCTGTCCGTGCGCGAGGCGGTGCGGCTGTATCTGCTCGGCACGTTCGTCGCCTCGATCACCCCGGGTAGGATCGGTGACCTGGTGAAGGCGTACTACGTGCGCGATCGGCGCCCCGAAGCCGGCCTGGCGGCCGGCATCGCTACGGTGGTTTACGACCGTCTCCTGGACCTCGGACAGATCAGTATCCTGGCGTTGGGCGCCATCGTGGTTCTCCCTTGGGTGCCGGCGCGGGTCGGCCCGCCCCTCGTCCTGCTCGGGCTCACCGCTTTCGTTATCGGCAGCGCGTGGCGTCCCACCCGCGAGGGACTGATCGCGCGGCCGCTCAACTGGGCGCTGCGGCGACTACCCGGGGCGGATGGTTCGGCGCCGCCTCCGCCGTCGGCGGCCAACGTGTTGGCGGCGCAGGCGTTGACGTCGGCGAGCTTGATAGGGTTTGCCGGGGTGAGCGTCGTGCTGGCCCGCGGCCTTTCGATCAACGCGCCGGTTTGGTCGTTGGCCGTGCTGTCGGCGCTCGGAGCTCTGGTCGGCTTGTTGCCGATCACCGTCCTCGGGATCGGCACCCGCGACGCTCTCTACGTCGCCGCGGCTCCGTTCCTGGGAGTGTCTCGCGAAGCGATGCTCGGCCTGTCGCTCCTGCTTCTGGCGATGTACGTGCTCAACAGCATTACGGGTTGGACCGCCTGGTTCCTCAGCCCGCCGCGAGATCGGCGACCGCCGGCTCCGTAGCAGGCCGTGGTGAGGCTGGCGACGCCACCAAAATGAACATTCTCCATCTGGCAACGACGTACCCGCTGCACGAAGCTGACAGCAGCGCCGCGTTCGTCGAGGCACTGTGCGAAGCTCTCTGCAGGCGCGGGCACGTGGTACATGTGCTGTTGCCGGCCCACCCGGAGCTCGAGCTTCGCCGTGGGAGTCGGCAGGCGGTATTGCATTCTTTCAGCGGCACCCCGATCAAGAGCTGGCACCCTTGGGGATATGCTCAGGCTCTCACCGCGGATCGCGCGCTGCGCTGGGACGCCTATCTCGCGGCTCCCTTTTCAGCGGTCTCGGCGGCGCGGGCTCTGCGGCGCATCATGCGGGAGACGTCGATCGACGTCGTCCACGCCAACTGGTTGCTGCCGGCCGGCCCGATCGTCGCCGCGGCCCTGTGGCGAACGGAAATGCCCATGGTGGTGTCGTGCCACGGGAGCGGTGTCTTCCTCGCCGAGAAGCGCCGCTGGGCGGCGGCGGCGGCCCGCTGGGGCTTGAAGCGCAGCGCCGCGGTCACTGCTTGCTCGCGGGATCTGAACCGGCGGGTCGGTGGGCTCGGCGCCGGCCCCGTCCCGGTGTGGATCCCATACGGCGTCGACATCGACCGTTTTCAACCGCCGACCCCCGACCAGCGCGCCGCGTACCGCGCCACTCTCTCCGGTCAGCACGGCGTCTCCGCCGAGGCCCCGTGGATCCTGGCGATTGGCCGCCTCGTCCACAAGAAGGGATTCGATGTTCTCGTGCGCGCCGTGGCGAAGGTGCGCGCCCGGGTTGGTGACGCCCAACTGATCATCGCCGGCGACGGCCCGCTGCTCGACGAGCTGCAGCGGCGGGCCGTCAATGAAGGGGTCGCGAACGCGGTTCACTTTGTCGGTCCGGTCGCCCACGAGAACGTCGCCGAGTGGTACGGGGCAGCCGACCTCATCGCCGTCCCCTCGGTGCACGACCCCGGCGGCAACGTCGATGGCTTGCCGAACGTCTTTCTCGAGGGGTTGGCGAGCGGCACCGCGGTCGTCGCCAGCCGTGTCGGTGGGATCCCCGACATCGGGCGCGATGGCGAGACCGTCGCGTTGGTTACCGAGGGCGACGTCAACGCGCTCGGTGCGACGATCGCCGATCTCCTCGAGGACGACGGACGGCGGGTCGCCTTGGGTCGGGCGGCGCGCGCTGACGCCGAGGCTCGCCTCGACTGGGACAACGTCGCCCAGCGCTTTGAAGAACTCTACGAATCGGTCCTGAACGCATGAGCGAGAGGCCCGACCGGAGGCGACGGATCGACCTCGTCTTCCCGCGTTTCAAGCTCCTGTCGGGCGCCGAACGCGCCATCCTCGGGCTGGCCGAGGGTTTGGCGGGCGTCGGGCACGCGCCGCGCATCGTCTGCCATCAATTCGACGATTCGTGCCGCCCACGCCTGGCGCCTGGCGTCGAGTTGGTGGTCGGCGGGGTACGCCTCGACTGGACCGGTAACCGCTATCTCAACGCGGTGTTCGATTATTCGCGCACGCTGAGACTCGGCGAGCTGCTCGACCCCGAGGCCGACTTTCGCGTTTTCTTCGGGCCCGCCCTGCTGCTCGCCTGGCGGCGCATGAGCCACAGCCGCCAGGCGGGGAGGCCTTCGATCTACTACTGCTGGGAGCCGCCCCGCGCCCTGTATCAGGATCGCGAAGAGGTGCTGCGGCGCATCGGCTGGCTCCGGCTTCCGATGGCCGCCGGCCTCGCGGCCTACCGCCGTCTGGACAGGCACATGGTTGACGCCGTCGACGCCGTGATCACCTCGAGCCCGTTCGCGGCCAGACAGATCGAGGCTTGCTACGGACGTCCTGCCGCCGTTATCACGCTGGGCATCGACCGCGACCGACTCGACGGTGGGCGGCACGATCCGGCCGCCGGACCACCGCGCCTATTGACCGTGAACTATCTCCATCCGCGTAAACGAATCGACCTGATCGTCCGGGCCGTGGCCGAACTGGTGTCGCGCACCGCGTCGTCCGAAGTACCGGCGGCCGGCTCGAGCCGGGCTCCGCTGCTGACGATCGTCGGCGACGGTCCGGAGCGCGAGGCGCTCGAGAGCCTCGCGACCGGCCTCGGAATCGTCGACAACGTCGAGTTTGTCGGCTTCGTCGCCGACGAGGAGTTGCCCCGCTACTATTGGGACGCGACATGTTATGTGCACGCGACGCGCGATGAGTCGTTCGGCCTCTCGGTGATCGAAGCGGCGTATTGCGCCCGACCGATTGTCGCGGTCGACGAAGGCGGCGTACGAGAGACCGTGGAGGAAGGCGTCACGGGGTATCGTGTCGGCGCTTCACCGGTGGCCATTGCGGACGGCATCGTACGGGTCTTGGCGACGCCTGATGGGGGGGCACAGCTCGGCGAAGCGGGGCGTGCGAAGATCATGACGGAGTTTCGTTGGAGCCGCGGTGCCGACGATATTCTCGGCGTCGCGAGTCGAGTTGAGGGCGGATGGTCAGGGCGCGATTAGCGAACCAGAGGCGTGGGAGGTTCGGGGAATGGGGGCTCCTCGTGCTCGTCGGCATCGCGTCATTGGTCCTGTTCACGCCGCGCCTCTACGGCGCCGACGAGATCAAGTACTTCGCTCCGCTGCGCTCGGTGTACTTCGACGGTGATATTCACTACGAGAACGAGTACGCGTATTTCATCGAGCGTGATCCCGTCGCCCATGCTGGTCTTGTATCGCTGCGCGACCATGTGACCTCCACGGGCAGGCGGCTCAACGACGGTGCCATCGGATCAGCGTTGTTGTGGGCGCCGTTCTATATCGCCGCTGACGGTTTCGTCGTCGTCGCCCGCTGGCTGGGCTCGGAGATACCACGCGACGGTTTCAGCTGGCCGTACATCTGGGCGGTATCGTTCGGGTCTCTGTTCTGGGGCACGATCGGGCTCTTCCTTACCTACCGACTGTGTCGCGAGTACGCCGATTCGAATTCCTCGACCGCGGCGTTGATCGGCATCTGGTTCGCGACTCCCGTCGTCTTCTACCTCTACATCACGCCGCCGATGGCGCACGCTAACTCGCTGTTCGCAGTGTCGCTGTTCCTTTTTGTCTGGATCAATACCCGCGACGAACGCCAGCTCTGGGAGTGGGGCATTCTCGGTGCCAGCGCCGGGTTGATGGTCCTGGTTCGCGAGCTCAACTGGTTGGTGCTGCTGGCGCCGGCGGTCGACGAGCTCGGTGAGGCGTGGGACGTCTACCGCGTCGCCCGTGCCGAGAGTGCCTTGGACTCTCGTGGTTTGTTTACCAGCTGGTGGAATCGCTTCAGATTCCGAACGGGCGGCTACGTGGTCGCGGCGGTGCCGATGCTCCTCTTGGTCACGCCGCAGTTCGTTGTCTACCGGATGCTGCACGGGACCTTCGGTCCGACGCCGTTCATCCTCGACAAGTTCGAGAGCCTACCGATTCACGCCGGCGAGGTTCTTTTCTCCGGCTTTCATGGTCTGTTCTCCTGGTCGCCGATCACCCTGATCGGGGTGATCGGGCTGCTGGCGTTGTCGGCAGCCCGCAATGGGCGCGTGGCGCTGGCGCTGGCGACGGTGTTCGTGGCCCAGGTGCTGATCATCGGGTCGTACGACACGTGGTGGGGCGGGGCATCGTTCGGCGCCCGTCGCTTCATCAACTGCATGCCGATCTTCGCCATCGGCCTGGCTGCTCTGCTCACCGGCCTGCGATCGCGTGCCTATCGGGTCGCGGTCGCGGGCGTCGCGGTTCTGATCGTGTGGAACTTCGGCCTGGCGGTGCAGTACAGCACAGGGTTGATTCCACGTGACCAGCCGGTGGCGATGAGCACGATCGCTCGCAACCAGTTCCTCGAGGTACCTTCCCGCCTCGCAGGGATCGCCTGGCGATTCGTCACCGACCGCTCGTCGTTCTACCAAACCCGATGATGACGTCGAGCGGGCCGGCCGATCCCGTCGACGTCGGTTCGGTGTCCGGCGTCGAGGGCGCCGCAATCTGGTTGGTCACCGACGTCTACCCGCCGGGTTGCGGCGGCAGCGGTTGGAGCACCCACGCTCTCGCCCGCACCCTCGATCGTCGGGGCCATTCGGTCGAGGTCATCAGTATCGACCCCGGCGCCTCCGGCGTCAGCCAACGGGTGTTCGACGGCATCCGGGTGGTAGAAGTCGGGGTCCGGAGCGCACGCCGCAACCCGCTACGCCGGCTGGGTGGGCGGGACTACGCCCACCACCACATCGAACGCTACCTGGGCGAGCGCCTGCGGACCGACCGCCACGTCCGCATCCTGCACGCACAACACCTGCACAGCGGGGCACCAACGGTGGCGGCGGCGGCGCGCCACGGCCGCGCCTCGGTGCAGACGCTGCGGGACTATTGGCCCGTTTGCCTGCACGGGACGTCGTGGTGGGACGGAACGGAGTGCAGTGGCTGCACCACCGCCAACCTGGTCGGTTGCATGAACGAGTACTGGCGGTGGCCCGGCCCTTTGGCGCGGCTCATGGTTCCGTGGGCGCGGCGCCGGCTGGGATCCCGTCGCGCCGGAATCGAGGCAGCCGGGCGCGTCATCACGGTGAGCGATTGGGTTCGACGGCGCATCGAACCGGAAGCACCCGCGGCGCGGTACGAGGTGGTTCCCAATATCGTCGACGCCGACGAAACCCGGAGCACGGCGGCCGGCGCCGATGATCTGGAGCACCGACCGGAGGGGACCTACCTCGTTGCCGCCGGAAAGCTTGTTGCGACCAAGGGGTTCGATCGGATGTTGTCGGCTCTCGCCGCCGCGGGCAGCTCGGCCCCGGTGATCCTCGCCGGCTCGGGTCCCGAGCGCGCGCGTCTTCGGCGGCAGGCAGGCGAGCTCGGCGTTGACGTCTTGTTCCCCGGTTGGGTCGAGCACTCCCGATTGCTCCGCCTCATCGCCGGCGCCGAGGCTTTTCTCCTGCCGGGCGCGTGGAACGAGCCGCTCTCGCGGCTGCTCCTCGAGGCGCTGGCTCTCGGCACGCCGGTAATCGCATGGCGCAGCGGCGGCAACCCCGAAAACCTCACTGAGGGCGTTGACGCGTTCGTCATCGACGATGCCGCGGACCTCCGCGTCGCGCTCGCGGCGATCGACGAACCCTCCCGCCGCCAGCAGATGGGCGCCGCCGGCGAGCGGCTGGCGCGCCAGAGGTTCGCCCCCGACGCTGTGTATCCGCGTCTTGTCGAGATCTATTCCGGCGCCCTCGAGGAGGCGGCCGGTGAGCGCCGATGAGCGAATCACCGTTGCACGTGGTCATGGTCAGCCGCCGGGTGCATCCCGCCCACGGACCGGGTGGGATGGAACGCAAGGTGCATGATCTGACCACCCGGCTGGCGCGACAGGGCGTAACGGTCGAGTTGTTCACCGAAACGCCGTTGGACACAGAGCGGGCGATCGAGGCCTCGGCGGCGATGCCCGACGGCGTGGTGATCCATTGGGTTCCCGGGCGCTGGCTTCCGATCGGTGATCGCAAGGGAACCGTGGTTCTCGACCGAATCACCAACTACCCGATGTGGACGCGGCGGGCGGCGAGTTGGGTGCGGCGGTCGCGCGACGAGCCGCCAACGGTCATACACGCCCACGGCCTGGCCGCATGGGGGTTTTTTGGCGGCGATTCCGATACTCCGCTGGTGATGTCGGTGGAGGGCCTGGAGGAGTTCGAGGTTCCGGCGGGGCCGAAACGCTGGGCGTACGGGGCATTTCGTCGTCGTATGCGCCGTGCAGCCGCCGCCGCCAACGCCGTCATTTCCACCGATGCGGCGCTCCAACCGG
>SMVB01328050.1_pt1 | contig 30004 bp, 24 predicted proteins | sample 2456461 | NCBI WGS metagenome assembly SMVB01 (sample SAMN11095934, study PRJNA526329) | marine sediment metagenome | biome: Marine sediment; feature: Surficial sediment; material: Deep marine sediment; isolation source: Hadal surficial sediment | place: Pacific Ocean | collected 2014-05 | depth... | reverse complement strand
TGGGCACGCGGTTACTGTGTTAGCACGGTGGGTTTAGACGAGGCCGTCATTCGGGAGTACATCTGAAACCAAGAGGAGGAAGAAAAGCGTCAGGAACAGCTGAACCTCAGGGGGCTTTAGCCCCCTTCCGTACGGTGGAGGCCCCTTCGAGGGGCCTTCATCAAACCACCCGCTATGCGGGTGGTAGTTGATTTCGTCCCGCCCGAGCCGCGGTCGAGCAAGCGAAAGCCATCGCCGAAGGTGATTTTTCGGAGCGGATCGACGTTCCCGCAGAAGGCGAGCTGAATACTCTGGTGGAGTCTCTCAACGTCATGACGGAAGAGCTTCAACGCGTCGGCGAGCTCGCGGAGACCGTATCCCAGGGACGCCTTCCAGAGGCGCTCACGCCGCGCTCCAAACGCGACCGCTTGCGGCATTCTCTCGCCGCCATGGCGGGCTACTTGTCCGAGATGGCTTCGGTGGCGGAGAAAATCGCTGACGGTGATTTGACGACGCGCGTCCGGTTGGCCTCCGGAGAAGACGTTCTCGGCACCGCTCTCGAACGGATGGTTCAGAAGCTGCACGGCTTGCTTTCCGAAGTGCAGTCCATGGCGGACCAAGTCGCATCAGCGGCCACCGAGATATCCGAATCCGCCGCGCAGTCAGCGGAGACAGCCGATCAAGCGTTGGGCGCAACCGAAGCACTCGCGAAGACGATGAGCCTCATGTCGCGGTCCCTCACGCGTATCCTCGGGACGACACAAACGGGCCAAACGGGCCAAACGGGCCAAACGGGCCAAACGGGCCAAACGGGCCAAACGGGGAAGAGCGTTTCGATCGAAGACATGGGTCACTCGATTCGCAAGATCGCCGACAACGTCGAGGAGCTCGCTTCGGTCGCGGAAGACGCCTCGAACGCGACAAGCTCGGGCCGCGACGCGATGTCTCGTGCCAATGACGGGATGAACGACATCCGCACGACGATTGGCGGCGCGGCGGACATCATCGAGGCCCTCGGAGAACAGGCGGGGAGCATCCGCCAGATCGTGGTCGTTATCGAAGATATCGCCGAGCAGAACTTGCTCGCGCTCAATGCGGCGATCGAGGCGGCACGCGCCGGCGAGCACGGAGCTGGCTTCGCGGTCGTCTCGGAGGAAGTGCGCAAGCTCGCCGTACGAAGCGCCGCCTCGGCCTCGGAGATTGCCGCGATCGTGGAGAACATCGACGGACGGCTCAGCAACGCGGTCGACAAGATGGCGAGCAGCCACAAGTCGGTCGAGGAGGGCATTGCCCGCGCCACGGAGGTCAACGAAGCGCTCGAGCGTATCGATCGCGTCGTGGGCCGTTTGCACAAATTCTCGATCGAGCTCGAAGAGGCGACGCTCGTCCAAGTCCAAGGCGCCGAGACCATCGCGGAATCCGCACGGGATCTCGAAGCTGGGACGGCCGATCTCGGCGGAACGCTCGCTACAATGCGAAGCTCGATTGCGGCCAATGCCGCGAGCGTGTCACAGCTAGCCGAGGCAGCGCGCCCCTTATCCGAGCAGGCCGAACGCCTTCACGTATTGCTATCCCGCTTCCGGGTCGGCAACCGGTAGCTCACCCCCAGGGCACTAGGGGTGGTTGGTCCCCTCGCTCGAGGGGTGCGGATCGTAGCTGTCGAAATAGCCGATCATCATTTCTTCGAACGTCTGCTCGCCGAACCGTACTGACGCGGTCGGATCCGGATTCGCGGGGTTGTCGGCGCTATTGTCGAACCAACCCGTCGAACGCAGCACCGTGCCTTTCGGAACGAGCTTGGGCTCCCGAAGCTTGTAATGAAGCTGCCAGTTGAAGTCATAACGCGGAATATCGAGAATCGTCTCCGCGCTGCCGTCGGGGTAGATGAGCTCATAGCGGAACGCTTTGGCGCGCAGATGCATATGCGGGAAGAACGACGTCACCACGGTGTCTTTCTCGAAGGCGTAGGTACCCGTGACCGCGTAATTGGCCGCGCCAGGCGGAATCTCGAACCGCGTGTCGAACGCGGCCCCTGTCTCCACTGCGCGCAACGGAGGCTCGTCCGCAAAAACGATTCCTAGCCGGGTCTGGTCCGTCGCCGGCTGACCATTCGGCGTGTAGTGCACCTGAAACTTGAGCCAGGCGCCTTTGGGAAGAAGCTTGGCCGTTCCCTCGGGAAAGATCGTGGGCTGCTGTCCCGGCACGGTGCTCGCAAAATAACCCGCGAGGCCTCCTTGAAAGATCGGCTCGCCAGGCTTTCTCGTTTTGTCGCGACCACCTTTGCGCCCCGGCTCCTCGATGAACACGAGCACATGGTGGGTGACTTGCGGCGCCGTGGGTAGAATCTCCATCTCCTGCACCCACTTGTCTTCGTCGAAATCAGTCTTGACGTAGACGTATTGGTAATCCACGACACCTTCGGCGGGGACCTGAAACGGCTCTTCGATCTCGAACACCGCATCAGGCGTTCGGATGCTCCAACCGCCCGAGTAGAGGCGCGGAAGCGGCGCGTCCGCGGGATCCCCCTCAGGGCTTCCCGCTTCGATCCATTGAAGGAGTGCGTCGCGTTCGCGCTCGGACAAACGGCGATCGTTCTCCCAGCTCCCTACCGATTTCGCGGCGAACCAGGGCGGCATGACTTCGTTCTCGACGACGAAAGAAATCATCGACGCGAAGCCTTTGGCGTGCCCGTAGCTCTCGAGCGGAAACGGCCCGGCTCCGCCGTCACGGTGACAAACCACACAGTTATTCTGCAAGATGCGGCTGACGCGGTTGTGATAGGTGACTTTCTCCGGCTCGGAATCTGCTTCGAACGAGAGCCCGAGGACACAGCCGGGAGCGGTCGTCGCCTCGACGCGAAGCTCGCGCCCGGCGAGCAAGTCTTCGAGGGCGTCGTCGAGATAGTCGGCTGTAGGAGTCGCTTTCGAATAACCGATCCCGTACTGATCGTCGATGGCGCCGCGATAGCGCAACGTATGGGCGCGGTCGACGACGAAAACTTCGGTCGTGGTCGTCGCGCGCAAGATCTTCGCGAATACAGCCTCGAGGTCCTGTACATAGGGTCCCTCGAATCCGAAGCGCGTGATCTCGTCTCGCATGGACTCGATGGAATCCTGGCTGCTCGCGTTCAGAAAAAGAAACCGCACGCCCTTCGGCCGGTAAGCCTTCTCGAGCCGGGCCAGCGTCGAGCCATAGCGACGGGAAACCGGACAGAGAACGCTCCGAAGAGCAATCACGAGGGCGTTCTCGCCAGCCGTGTCGCTCAGGTGCGCCGTTTCCCCGTCGAGATCCTCGAACGCGAAATTTCGTATGAGCTCACCGAGCCGGGCGCTCGACAGCTCGACAAGTTCTCGCGGCGCATCGCGGAAGCGCCCTTGGGCGAGCACGGTCCCGGACACGGATAACAAGCACGCCGCCGCGGCGACGCATCGGACTCCAATCGGCACAAATACCCCTTTCGGCAAGCCCCATTCTAAGGAACTTCTGCAGGCGTCGCTAGGCCAGCTCTCTGGGTTTGGGGTTCTCAGTGATGACATTGGACAATCGTTACTAAATGATAATTGGCATGACTGGAAGTAGCTATTACTGTTTGGGTTAGGGCAACAATGACAATGAATGCCATTATTCATGTAGAGCAGAGCTCCAGCTCGACCCGCTAACGGTAGACGTCGTCGGGCGGCAAGCGTTCTCGGACTTGAGCGCCGGAAGGAATTGGCGTTCGTGGTAGCGCTTCGCCGACACGGGCGAGGTCTGCGGCTTCGTTCGGGCAAACAGTTGCAAGCGTCGCCTGGTTCGCCGCGGCGTTTCTCGTGTGGACCGGCTTGGCTTCTCAGTGAGCTGGTGGCGCTTTTTCCCCCGGCGCGGGGCCACGCGCAATCATTGTCGTGAGTTTGGAACGGGCGCTGCAACCATAACAGCGCGCAGTCGCGCCGCATCAGCAGTGTGAGGGCATTCAGGGCGACGTCCCGGCCAAGCTTCGAAACGATAGACCTAGCCATACCGTCGGCGACCGAGCGCCTCGAGAATCTCACTCAGGCGACTGCCGCGTTCGAGCACCAAACTCCAGCAGACTCCGGCACAACGCGTTGGCCGAGCTTGGCTCCGAGGGAGAACGGTATGGCTAGTTTCCCGCCGGGACGAGGCGCCTGAGCTCTTGCATCCAGTCTGGACGAGAATCATCTGGTTCGGATGGCGAGAGGGCTCCCCGTCTTCGATCATGTAGAAGCGCTGGCCGTCTCGAGACACGTCGTAGTCGCCGAGGGGTATCCCGTAGCGTGTCCCGGTCGCGCCCTTTCGAACAGGACGCGTGGCGTGCCTAGCCACGGCCCGGCGTTCATGTCGACGTCGACAACCATGAGTCGTTTGCCATCACGGTAGAAGATCTCTCGGCCGTTCGGATTCCACTTGGGTAGAGTTCCCCCGCCCTGGGTCCCACTGGGTCTCGACGAACATAGAGAACAGGAGGGCCGTTCCGTCGGGTATCCAAGCACCAGGGGCCTGTGTGTATTCACTCTTTGAGAGACTTTTGGCGGGGGCGCCTCCATCGATGGACTGCTCATACAAATTGTAGGAACCGGCTCGAGTCGAGGAAAAGGTGAGATGCTTCCCGTCTGGAGTCCAGACCGGAAAGCTGTTGTCGAAATCGGCGGTCAAGGCGCTTGATACATCCTGGGCGAGGTCATAGATCCAGATGTTCCCATTCGCACCACTGATTCCAAAAGCCAGTAGGCGCCCGTCGGGGGAGAGGCGAACGCGTCGATAAGTGGAGGATATAACGACGGCGCGATGAAAGGTCAAACCGGTGGGAGGTCTTGTATGATGTCCCATCATGCGTGCATATCTTCGATTCGCAGTGATTCTCCCCTTCGCACTTGCCGCCGCGCCGGCGGTCGCGCAAAACGCCGTCGACCTGGTCTGCGAGTACAAGGAGAGTCCCCTTGGTATCGACGTCACCAACCCGAGGCTCAGCTGGAAAGTGGACACCACCGAGCCCAACTGGATGCAGAGCGCTTATCGTATCCAAGTGGCAAGCAGCTCGGCCGATCTGACCACCGAGAACCGGCTCCTGTGGGACTCGGGTAAAGTCCTCGAGACCGCGTCGGTGCATCGTGTCTACGAGGGTCCCCCTCTCCAGTCGAGCACGCGTTACTACTGGCGCGTGCAGGTTTGGGACGCGAGTGATCAGACGTTGCCATGGAGCGCGACCGCGTGGTGGGAGATGGGGCTTCTCGATGCAACCGACTGGCTAGCGCGGTGGATCACGCCCAGCGTTAGCGAAGATAAATCCCAATCCCAGCCCGCGCCGATGCTGCGCCGGACGTTCGACGTTGCGCGCAAAGTACGCTCGGCCCGGGCCTATGTGACGAGCCTCGGGCTGTATGAGATGGAGCTCAACGGTGTTCGGGTCGGCGACGAGCTCTTCACGCCCGGATGGACGGCATATCGAAAGCGACTTCAGTATCAGACTTACGACGTCACCGCTCAGCTGCACGAGGGAGACAACGCCATCGGCGTGTCGCTCGGCGACGGTTGGTATCGCGGGTTCATCGGCTTCGAAGGGCAGCGAAACTATTACGGCGACACGCTCGCGCTTCTTGCTCAAATCCGCATCGTCTACGAGGACGGCGAGGTTCAGATCGTCGGAACGGACACAACGTGGAAATCATTCACCGAAGGCCCGATCCGCGCCTCCGACATCTATATGGGTGAGGTCTACGACGCACGGCGCGAAGAGCCCGGCTTCAGCCGTCGCGACTACGACGATAGCGCGTGGTCGGATGTGAGAGTCGTCCCCTCGCCCGAGGCAAAGCTTATTGCCGCGGTGGGACCTCCTGTTCGCCGGATGGAAGAGATTCGCCCTATCGCGATCTTGCGCACGCCGGACGGCGACACGGTGTTCGACATGGGCCAGAACATGGTGGGCTGGGTCCGCGTGCAACTCGACCCCCGAGCGAGTTGGGCAGGACGAACCATTACGCTGAAACACGCAGAGGTTCTCGACAGCGAAGGCAATTTCTACACGGAGAACTTACGCGGTGCGACGCAGCAAGTGCAGTTCATCCTCGACGAAGACCGAAGCATCTATGAGCCGCATTTCACTTTTCAGGGCTTTCGTTACGTGGCGGTCGATGGCTATCCCGGTGAGGCGACGCTCGACAGCTTGACCGGCATCGTCATCCACTCCGACATGAAGGTCACGGGTACGTTCGAGACGTCAAACAAAAACCTCAATCAACTTCAGCGGAACATCGTCTGGGGACAGAAGGGGAACTTTCTCGACGTGCCCACGGACTGCCCGCAGCGCGACGAGCGGATGGGGTGGACGGGCGACGCTCAAGTTTTTGCGCGCACGGCCGCGTTCAATATGGACGTCGCGGCTTTTTTTACGCGATGGCTCGCCGACTTGGCCGCCGATCAATATGACAACGGCGCCATCCCATGGGTGATCCCGGATGTTCTATCTAGCGACGAAAGTGGCGCGGGCTCCGCCGGTTGGGCTGACGCGGGCACGATCATCCCGTGGACGCTCTATCTCGCTTACGGGGACACGCGGATTCTCGAAGTGCAATACGAGAGCATGCGAGCCTGGGTTCTGTACATGAAAGCGCAAGCAGGCGAGGACCTCGTTTGGAGCTCAGGATTTCACTTTGGAGATTGGCTCGCCTACAGCACGACGAACCCGGCTTATCCGGGCGCGACAACGGGCACCGACGTCATCGCGACGGCCTTTTTCGCGCATTCGACGGGCCTTCTTGCAAAGACGGCCCGCGTGCTCGGACGCGAGAGCGACAGGCTCACCTACGAGGCGCTCGCGTCCGATATCCGGGCCGCGTTCCAAAAGGAGTTCGTGACGGCCACGGGACGGGTGGCGGAGAATACGCAAACCGCCTACTCGCTATCACTGAATTTCGACCTGCTCGCACAAACGCAAAGGCCCGAAGCCGCGCGGCGCCTCGCGGCGGATGTGCGGGCGCGGGAGAACCATCTCACGACGGGCTTTCTCGGAACACCTTATCTCAACGACGTTTTGACGCGATTCGGCCATCTCGATGTCGCCTACGACTTGCTGCTTCAAGAAAGTTATCCTTCCTGGCTCTATCCTGTCACGCAGGGCGCAACGACGATATGGGAGCGCTGGGACGGGCAGAAGCCAGATGGCTCGTTTCAAAGCCCCACGATGAACTCCTTCAACCACTACGCCTATGGGGCCGTGGGAGACTGGATGTATCGCGTCGTGGCCGGGATCGACACGAGCTCGGCCGCACCCGGCTACAAGCATGTCATCATCCATCCCCGTCCCGGGGGCGGTCTGACGCACGCCAAGGCCTCGCTCGAGACGATGTACGGCACCGTCGTGTCGAGCTGGAAGAGCGACGGTAATCGATTCGAGCTAACGGTGTCGATCCCACCCAATACCGACGCGACGGTCCGTCTGCCGGACGGCCGCGTCGACACTATCGGGTCGGGAACCCATCACTTCGAAGCGCGTCAGAACTGAGCGTTTAGTTACCAACGGCGGAAGTCGTAGCCCAGGGTCCACTTGACGAAGTCCGCTTTGGTGAAGTTGTAGAACCGCGTTTTTAGACCGACGAATAGTCTGTCGGTGACGTGATATTTCAAGCCGATCTTTTGGTAGAGCGCTGGGAGCCGGTCGTCTTCACGACCTCGAGCCACATAGTAGCCGACCGAGACAGGGATGGAGAAGCGGCCAATCAGGTGCTCGTAGCCGCCGAAGAGACCGACCGCCATTCTATCCGAGCTCGAGACGTGGTCGAGGCCCGCATTGGCCGAGTCGTCGTAAGTCCAATCGGCGCCGCCGACGAGCTTCCCCATGCTGTGGACGTGACGGCTGAGCTCGAAAGTCGCTGCAAAGACGCCGAAGTCTTCCGGGCCTTCCTCGAGCGCGACCTTCTTCCAACCCGCACCTCCCGCAAGCGTCATCTCCCAGAACGGCTCGAACGGCGGAAGCTCTCGGCGCACAAAGCGAGGGCGGTCGTTTTGGAAGTGATAGCCGACGCGGACGACCGGGGTCAGAGCGTTGACGCCGAGGTTGGGGAAGCCCGTTCCTCCGTTCGAGAAATGCGTGAACATCCCACCCGCCATCAAGTCGAGCCTGGGCGTCAAGGCGTAGCGCGCGAGGAGGCCCCACTCGGCGAAGAACGTCACGCGCGTGCTGACCGCGTCGTTCGCCGGGTTTACTTCGGGGTCGAAAGGATTCCAGTTGAACGCGGCACCCAGGCTCAACTCTGTCGTGACGTCGAGCTTTCTGCTCACGTTGAACATGGGCCAAGTGAACCAACCATAGAGCGCCACAGGCGCGCCGAGCTCTTCGCCGTTTTCGAAGCTCGCCTTGTAGACGCCGATCCCGAAGGCGGGAAGTCGATAACGCTGCTCCCAATCCTTCGTGCCGTCCGTTTGCCAGCCGAGCTCGACCTTGAAAGCCTGGACACGTTCGATCGGCTCGCCTGCCTCGTTGTGGCCCGCGAGGAAATCGGACGTTGCCGCCACCCACCCCGGCTGATAGGCCAATAGTAGAAATAGCCGACTCTTCTTTTCTTCTTCGGCGGGCTCGTCATCCTTGGTGGGTTGTATGGGCTGCAAGGCCGCTCCCGGGCTCGAGAGGCCCAACGCGCAGAGAAGAAAAAGCCTTCGAAGATTCAACTTAAAGCAAACCCCTGTGCCAGACGGCGAGGAGATCCATCGAGAGCGCGACGCTGACATGCACGAGCGCACCCCACCAGATCGATCGGCCTCCGAGGGCCAATGTGCCGAGCACGAAGCCCGCGATGATGGATCCGAAGGCTTCGAGCCCGGGCTTCTGAAAATGGATCATCATGTACGGCACCATCATCACAAGAATCGCCATGTAACCGAAGCGGCGTGAAAGCCCGTGCAGTAGAAAGCCCCGAAAGAAGAACTCCAGGCTCACGAATTGCAGCGCATAGAGCACTTCCCAAATCCAAAAGCCGGGCCAGAGAGATTCACCTTCGATAATCGTGTAGAAGGGGTATTTCGCCTGGAACTCGGGATGGAACGAGGCCAGCACGACGAAAGGCGCGCTACCCAGGAGCAGAAGTAGATAAAAGCGGCCATAGGCCCACGTCCCACGGAGGCTGAGGCCGAATTCGCTGACGCGCTCGCCGAGAAGCCCGCGGATAACGAGCACCGGCAGGATCACGTAGCCCACGATGCGCCAAAGAGCCCAGTAAACGAGATGATTCATACGCGAGCTGGGAGAGCCCTCGAGCGCATATCGCAACCGATCCGCGAGCCAGTCGAGACCCATGAGCTCCATCAGGGACGAGAGCCAGCGCGTTTCCTCGGACGCCCCGGCAAAGCGGATCACGAACAGAGACAGGATTGCCGCCAAGAGAATGATGACGACACGACGCTCCCCGCCAGGCTCGATCTCTGAATCTACCTTCGTGCGGACGTCGACAACATATCGGGACCACAGAGAGCGCAAAGAGAAGTGTACCTTATTTTTCTATCGGCACTCCTCCCGACGTTCGAGCTCATTCCGGGCGAAGCGAGCTCAACGGATCAACATGCGCGGCCCGCCATGCCGGGACGAAGCTCGCCAAAGTGGCTGTCACGCCGAGCAGCACGACGACGCTCCCGATCGCCCATCCATCCGTGGGCCCGACCTCGAACAAGAAACGCGTCAACAAGCGTGTCACCAGAACGCTCGCCAACAGGCCGGCGACGATGCCGATCATGCTGAGACCGATCCCGGGGCCGAGCACGAATCCAACGATATTCTCGACACCCGCGCCAAAGGCCATCCGAACCCCGAGCTCGAGCCGTCTCTGATGGACCCAGTCCTAAACAGTATAGTCTTGTCAAGTATAGTTTGACCGAGGGCGATTAAAGATCCGTACGGCGTTTGGGTCGCCGGTTCGCGGCGAGGATCCGTTTTCTGAGTCGAACCGATTTCGGCGTGGTCTCGACGAGCTCGTCGCCCCGAATGAACTCGATCGCTTGCTCGAGATTGAGCTCGCGATGGGGCGTGAGCTTCACGGCAATCTCCGATGTCGACGAGCGCATGTTGGTGAGCTTTTTCTCGCGGGTGACATTGACATCCAAATCGGCCGAGCGGGCATTCTCCCCTACGACCATGCCTTCATAGACCTCCCTCATGGGCCCGATGAAAAGCTCGCCGCGATCTTCGAGATTGTGCAGGGCGTAAGCCGTCGACTTCCCGCGACGATCCGCGACCAGAGACCCCGTCAGCCTCTTGGGAAGGGAGCCCTGCCAATCGTCATAGCCGTCGAAGAGCGTATTCATGACCGCCGTTCCACGCGTATCGGCGAGAAGCTCGCTTCGGATCCCGATGAGCCCTCGCGACGGCAAACGAAACTCGAGCCGCACGCGCCCCGAGCCATGATTGACCATATGCGTCATCTGACCCCTACGGATGCCGAGCTTCTCGACGACGACGCCTTGATAAGCTTCGGCCACGTCGACGAGCAAGATCTCGAACGGCTCCTTCTTGACACCATTGACTTCCTTGATGATGACCTCGGGGTTCGCAAGGGTGAGCTCGTAGCCTTCACGGCGCATCGTCTCGACGAGGATAGCGAGCTGGAGCTCACCGCGGCCATAGACCTTGAACGCGTCCGCCGTATCGGCCTCCTCCATCTGCAGCGACACGTTCGTCAAGAGCTCTTTTTCGAGCCGCTCCCGGATTTTTCGAGACGTGACGTGCTCGCCTTCGTTCCCCGCGAAAGGGGACGTGTTGACGGAGAAGACCATAGAAAGGGTGGGCTCGTCGATCCGGAGGCGGGGGAGCGGCTCGGGTGCTTCCACGTCGACGACACTGTCGCCAATCGCGATCCCGTTGACCCCGGCGAGGCACACGATATCCCCGGCCCCGACGGCGTCGGCGGAGATGCGCTCGAGACCGGAGAACGTGAAGAGCTTGGTGATGCGGGTCTTCTGGATGCTCTTATCCGCTTTGGCGACCCTGACGTCGTCCCCGACCGTTAGCGTTCCCCGCGTAATCCGCCCGATCGCGAGCCGCCCTAGATAGTCGCTGTAGTCGAGATTCGACACCATGAGCTGAAGCGAGCCCTCGGCGTCTCCGTTCGGCGCGGGCAACTCGAGGATCGCATCGAACATCGGACGGAGATCCGTATCCTCTCCTTCCGGCTCCTCCGGGTCCGCGCGTAGCGTTCCCGCGCGCGCATTCGCGTACAAGATCGGAAACTCGAGCTGCTCTTCGGTCGCGTCGAGATCGATGAACAAATCGAAGACCTCGTTCACCACCTCCTGGACGCGCGCGTCCTGCCGGTCGATCTTGTTCACGATAAGCAGCAAGGGAAGCTTGAGAGCGAGCGCTTTTCCCAATACGTAGCGCGTCTGCGGGAGCGGTCCTTCGCTGGCATCCACGAGCAACATCACGCCGTTCACCATGCTGAGGGCACGCTCGACCTCGCCGCCGAAATCCGCGTGTCCTGGGGTGTCGACGATGTTGATCTTGACGCCTCGGTACATGATGGCGGTGTTCTTCGCGAGGATGGTGATACCCCGTTCGCGCTCGAGCTCGCCCGAATCGAGGACGCGCTCCCGGACCGCCTGGTTCTCTCGGAATACACCGCTTTGATGGAGCAGCGCGTCCACGAGTGTTGTCTTGCCATGGTCGACATGCGCGATGATGGCGATGTTTCTGATATTCTCGTTAGTTTGCACTGGTTAACCATTATGACACGCCGATTCTTGATCCCCTTGTTTCTTGTTACGGCCACGATTGCCTGCGCGATGTCATGGGAAGCTGAAAGCGGTCGGAGGCGATAGAATGAAGGATATGTATCGATTCGTGTTGCACGCCCCGATATTGCTGATGCTCTTCCAAAATGCCGAGCCCGAGCCTTGCCCGCCTTGCGGCGGCCCGGACCACGCGGGTGTTCTCGCGGTACGCGCGAAGCTCGAAGAAGCCTTTCAGCTCTCCTTGACGACGGCGGAGTGCGCGGGAGCAGAGCAAGTCGAGACGTGCCGCGCCATCGAAGGACTCCTCGACGAAGCTTTCGAGACGCTCGAAGAGATCGTCGCCGAGACCGAGGCGGGGGGCTCCATTAGCTGCATCCGCTGCGATCCCGCGCTCTACTTGACCCCGCTCTACGGCTCGTTCGAGGCTGTGGGGGCGTTACTCGAAGAACGGAGCTATGCCGAGTTCGTTGGCAAATTTCGACGCATGCAGCAGTCGATCCAGCTATGGGAGGGGTATCGCTGCTGCAAGACGGACGGCAAACGCGCGCGCCCGAGAGTCAACCGGGAGATGGACGCGCGGGCCGTGCTCATCGAAAAGTGCGGCACGAATTTCGAAAGGCTCCGCGGGGGATTGAAGCAAGTCGTGCGGATGCCGGGAGACCGCGAGGGCTGTTATCAGTCGCGCGCCTGCCGGGACCCGACACAGCATAACGGACAGTTTCTCGAGGGGGGCTTTTGGACCTATGACGGCGAGTATTGGTATATCTGGACCAAGAGGCGCACGCCCCGCGGGGATTGGGTGACCTGCGATCGCTAGCCTCTAACGCGTCAGAACCTAGAATTCCGTTCCACGTTTTGGAGCAAATTCTTTCTTATCCCCACCTCTCCTTGCTTTTGAACGGCCTGTTTTAAAAGCAAGGGGATGTGGGGATAAAATCGGGGATGTGGGGATGAGAGCCGTCTCGTGGCTAAAACGCTTTCAGGTGTAACTGGCTCGCTTTAGCTATTTCGGCGGCAGGGTCTTGGCGTAGTTGATTGCTCGCTTTAGCCATCGCTTCAGGTCCTCGTCTTTGCGGTAGCCTGCGGGGCGCAAGTACACCATTGTGGACAGGGGCGTGCCGGTGAAATCCATTTCGCGAATATGCCGCTCCGAGAGAGCCTTCAGAGCGCCGTCCTTTCCGAGACGCAGCATGATCGGTGCCGTTCACGCCACAGCACATGTTGCCATTCCGCAGAAAGGCAATGCCACCAAACATCTTTCGCTCGCTAATATTGCGCCTTCGCTTCAATGCCTGGCGCAAGCGCTCGGCAACTTTCTCACTGTAAGCCACTCTATGGCTCCAGCCAGTCGGTTAGTGGCACGAACTTGCCGTCCTTCAGCTCGCAGATCACGCCGGCTCTTTGCGCATGGTGGTTCTCCGCGGAGAAGCTCACGGGTGGGAGGATGCCTCCACTGTCCCAATCCTTGATCGATTCCATCGCCTCCAGGAAACCGTCCCTCGTCAGGTTTCTTCCCGCGCGCTCGAGGCCTTCCACCACGAGCATCCCGAAGGCGTAGCCGTATAGCGAGAGTACCGGTTCAGCTCCTTACCCGGGAAATGGACGTTCATCAGCCGGCGGTACTCGACGATTCCCGGCTCCTCGCTTTCGTTCGGGTCCGGGTAGTGGCAGAAGCCGAGCGTGCCTTCGGCGTGGAGCAAGACGGCGCGAGCGCCTCTGATTGTCTCGAACCGGAAGCGATTCTCTTGCGCGATGTGATCGCAAAGGCCGAGCGGCCCACCGTGAAAGAATAAAAGCCCCGCCGCCAACAAGGCGACGGGGCTATTAAATTTGAACAGGTCGACTAGACGGGTTTCACGTTCGCGGCCTGGGGTCCCTTGGGTCCCTGGGTGATCTCGAACTCGACTCGCTCACCTTCTTGGAGCGATTTGAAACCTGTGCCGACGATAGCCGAGTGGTGTACGAAAACGTCCGGTCCGTCTTCACGCTGAATGAATCCGAAACCCTTGCTATCGTTGAACCACTTCACAGTGCCTTCTGCCATGCGGGTCTACCTCCTTTCCTCAAAATTTGACCCGGCCGAAGCCGGGGTATTGTGTAGACCTCGCACTGGCAACAAAAAAGACCACAGGGCTAGTTCTTTTCTTCTCCCTGCGGTCCACTGCTGGTACAGGTAGAGAAAAACTACACTCTACAAAGAAAACCCTACCGCGACCCAGACCGTGTGTCAAAGCTCAACCCGGTGATTTGCGCCCCTGCCCAAAGAGCCTCATGATCCCCCATGTGACCCCGACGACTTTCCTACCCGTCATCGACATGCGAGCCGCGATGCGCTCCGAAACAGATCCGGCAAGCGGCCGTCGAGAGTGGTTTCTTCTACATCATCGGTCACGGCGTCGACGACGGCTAAAGCTCGAGCTGATGCACGCGGGTCGCGCCTTCGAACCAAGCGACAAGCTGAAGATCCGTATGGAGCTCGGAGGCCGCGCCTGGCGCGGCTATTTCCCCGTTGGCGCCGAGCTGACCTCGGGGATCGCAGACCAGAAGGAAGGCCTTTATTTCGGCGCAGAGCGCGACGAGAGCCATCTCAAAGTACGCGCGAGAGCTCCGCTCCACGGCCGCAATCTCTTCCCCGAAGACAACGATCTCCGTGTAATCGTGATCGATTATATGGACGCCATGACCGCGCTTGGCCGGCGCGTGATGGAAACCATCGCGCTCAGCCACGGGCTCGAGACTAATTTTTTTTCTCGGCTCGTCATCGACCTTCTTAGCAAGGAATCGCACGTGTTCCCGGATCTTCGCCGCGACGTGCTCTGACAGGATTCCCGGTTGGCCGATATTACCGTCGAGCTCGAAGCACCCGAAGCCTACGACTTGCGACGTACGATGGCGGCCTCGCGCATGGGAAAATACGATCCCACGTTGCGCCTCGAAAACGGTGCCATGGCCCTCGCACTCGGGACGCCCGAAGGCGCGGCGAGTCTCGCGGTGGAGCAACGCGGCCGGAAGCTCACCGTTCACGGTTTTGGCGAGGGCGCCCCCTGGCTCGTGCCGCACGCCTCGAAGCTTCTTGGCCTCGAGGACAAGCCGGAAACGTTCGAGCCGGACCGCGGTGTCGTTCGAAAGCTATGGCGGCAATATCCCGGAATCTACTTACCGACGTTCCCGCGCATCGTCCACCGCGTCGTCCAAGTAACGTTGCTCCAGCTCGTCACTTGGCAAGAGGCCTGTAGCTCCTGGGGAAAGCTCGTACGAAAACTCGGCGCGCCCGTGCCCGGACCTGTCGCGCTCCGTCTTCCCCCCGATCCGCGAACGCTCGCCTCGACCCCCGACTACGCGCTTGTTGCACTTGGCGTGCGCCCAAAACAAGCCCGTACGATCCGACGCGTCGCTAAATACGCGTCGCGCATCGAAGAGGCCGCGTCAGCTTCAACGGGCTCAACGGGTGCTGAAACTTTCGCTCAACGTCTGGCCGCGATACACGGCATCGGGCCCTGGACGATCGCCTATGTGCAGGGTACGGCGCTCGGCGCAGGCGACGCGTTGCTCCTCGGGGATTACAATCTCCCTAACACGATCGCTTATCTGTTGGCGGGCGAAGAGCGGGCTTCCGAAGAGCGCATGGTCGAGCTACCTCGAGCCTTATCGCGGACACCGCTTTCGTGTGATACGTCTTGTGTGGATGCACGGTGTGACGGCCCCGAGACGCGGGCCTCGACAGGAGCGCTTATGAGAAGACTAGCCATCATAATAGCTGTGCTGGCGGTGACGTCTGCCACCTCGTCGGTTCAAGACAGCTCGACGCATGTGAACGCGTCTCGAGTTGACTGGGACCCTCAACCCAACTTGCCGGACGTTATGAAAGAAGTGGTCCGGTGGAAGACGCTCGTCGGAACCGACACCATCCCCCAGCAAGATTTTTCCTTTGGCGAGCTCGAGCTCGCACCTCGGGCCATCTATCCCGGCCACCTGCACCCGTCACCGGGGATGTATGACCTGCTCGAGGGTCGCGTCGAGTCGACGGTGGGCGACGAGACCTTCATCGCCGCCCTCGACACGCCTCCCAACACGATGCACCACATGGTGAAACACGCGCGGACGGTTTGGGCGTGGTGGGCGCCGGGCCGCGGTGGAAGCGTGATGGCGACAAGGTATCGTTTGACCGAGCCCCTGCCCGAGCAGTCCGGGAAGGCGCGTTTTCCGGATGCTCCCGGTGCTCCCCATGCTTATTGATACCGAGATCGCGGAAATCCGCCGCGAGTTCCCGACGCTCGAGAACTGGACTCATTTCGCATTAGCTCACAAAGCGCCCTTACCGCGTTGCGCGGAAGACGCGATCGCTGGGTTTCTGACCGATTTCTACGAGAACGCGGGTAAAAACGCCTTCGACATGGAGCGGTGCGAAGAAACCCGCGCGTCGCTGGCCGCGCTCGTCGGCGCACCCGCTCACACGCTCGCCTTCGTCAAGAATACTTCGGAGGGAATCAACATCCTGGCCTCCGGCCTCGGCCTCGCGGAAGGAGACGAAGTGATTGTCAGCGATCTCGAGCACGAGGCCAACTTGCTACCTTGGCGGCGTCTCGCTAGCCGTGGTGTCACGATCACGATCGCATCCGGCGGAGCGCATGACTTGGTCCAAAAGCTCAGCGCGCGCACCCGCGTCGTCGCAGTGTCCTGGGTCACCTACGGGACGGGGTATCGCTTCGATCTGCCGACGCTCGGCCGTGCGTGCCGCGAACGTGACGTGTTGCTCGTCGTCGACGGGATCCAAGGCGTGGGTGTGCTGGCAACGCCGCTCGTCGCCCTCGAGGCGGACGCCATCGCCTGTGGCGGTCACAAAGGTCTTCTCGGTCTCGCGGGGGCCGGATTTCTCTATGTGCGTGAGGAGGTCATTCCGCGGGTCGAGCCGCCCTACGTCGCGAAGTTCAGTTTTGCTTCACCCGACAAATGGGATGAGCCGCTCGAGCTCGCCGCGAGCGCGCACCGTTTCGAATATGGCAACCCGAACCATCTCGGCCTCGTGGTGATGAAGCGCTCCACGGAGTTCTTGAGAGAGGTCGGGCTCGAGAACATCGAGGCACGCGTCAAGAAGCTCACGACGGAGCTCATCGAAAGCGCGCGCGCGGCGGGCCTCGAGGCTGCAACCCCCGACGCATGGGACGAGCGCGCCGGCATCGTGAGCTTCGAGATGACAAACGCTGCCGAGGTACAAGCATGTTTGGAAGAACGCAAGATTCTCGCGAGCGTCAAAGACGACCGGCTCCTTCGGGTGGCCTGTCATTTCTTCAACACCGAGGAAGAGGTCGCGCGCCTCGTCAAGGCGATCGTCTCATGTGTTTGAGCCTATAGTGATCGTGCGCGGATCCGTCGGGGGGCTCCACTAGAATTACCGCGCTAGAGGCGTCGATCCGGAACTAGGAAACCTCGTGGGCGCTGCCGACGTGCGGCGTGAGCGCTACGTTTTGGGGTGGTGACCCTCTATAACGTTACCGCCAACTTCTGATAAGCCTCCCACAAACGACGAATGTCCTCTTCCGTCGTCCGGAGGTGGGTGATGCACACCCTCTGCGTGAAGCGTCCACGCAGCCGATTGCGTGAGACGAAGAGTCCGGGCTCACGATTCACGCGCTCCATGAGCTCCTCGTTCAAGCGGTCGAGCGCCTCCTCGCTCTCGACCCCGGGAGGCACGTAGCGAAAACACACCGTGCTCGTCATCACCGGCGCGGACAGCTCGAAACCCGAGGCCGCCTCGACCCAAGACGCAAAAAGTTGCGTCCATCGTAAGTGGTCTTCGATTTTCTCTCGGACCGCGCGCGCACCATAGATTTTGAACGACATCCAGAGCCGAAGCGCGCGGAAGCGCCGCGAAAGCTCCATCGTATGTTCCATGGGTTGGCCGATCTCGCCCTCGGTGACGCTCACTTTCAGGTATTCCGGCACCGCCGTGAAGAAGCGCCGCATGAAGTCGACATCGCGCACGAGCAGGCAGCTCGTGCCGACGGGAACGAAGAGCCATTTATGCGGGTCGATGGAAAGGGAGTCGGTACGCGCGAGTCCCGAGCGCATCCATGCGCCGCTTTCGGCGGCAGCCGACAGAGCCCCGTAGGCGCCGTCGACGTGGAGCCACAGGCCATGGCGCTCGCATATGCCCGCGATCTCTTCGAGCGGATCGACCGCGCCGCTGCCAATCGTCCCCGCGGTCGCGGCGACGGCGGCAGGCCTCTTGCCGCGGGCGCGATCTTCTTTGACAGCCTCCTCCAGGGCCTCGGGGCTCATGCGGAACTCGTCGTCGGTCGGCAACCTCCGGACTGCCTCGGGTGGAAGCCCGAGAAATCGCAACGCTCGGTCCATAGAGCTGTGGGTCTCTTCCGAAAAATAGAAAGTGAGATTGTCTCCGGCGCCGGCTCGATGGCGGGCAAGCGCTAGCCCCATCAAGTTCGCCAGCGACCCGCCGCTCGTGAGAACACCACCGCCACTCTTGGGATAACCGAGCAGAGACTGTAGCCAGCCGACGACCTGAGCCTCGACCGCGGCGGCCGTGGGTCCTCCTCGAACGAGACTGACGTTCTGATTCATCGTGGCCGTCAAGATGTCAGCGACGACACCAATGACGCCCGTCGAGTTCGGAATGTAGGCGAAGTTTCCGGGGCTCTGAAGGTGCGTCGCATCGGGTACGATTTTCTCGCGAAACTCCTCGAACACCGCGCCGGGCTCACTCCCTTCATTCGGTAGCTCTTCGCGAAAGAGGTCGAAGACGTCCTTCGTGAGCTTTGGAGAGAGAATCGGCCCGTCGCCGCCGGGCTCGGTCATGTAATCGACCATCCAGTCCACGGCCTCGTGGGCAAAGCGTCTCAACGCCTCCGCGCTCAACGCGTCGCGCCCATCCAATTCGAACGTTCTCGGTCCTTCTTCCATTGCGCCTAAGTTTATCATTCTCGTCTCGAGCGTCCGTTTCCTGCTATCCTTCGGCCATCGATACACGATTCTATTACTGCTACCTTCTGCGCTGCGCGGACGGAAGTTTCTATACCGGTATTACTACCGATCTCGAGCGCCGAGTCGCGGAGCACAACGCCGGACGAGGCGCGCGCTACACCGCGTCTCGCCATCCCGTGCGGCTCGTTTGGAACGAGCGTCAACTGAATCGCTCTCTCGCGCAGCATCGCGAGGCAGAAATCAAGAAGTGGTCGCATAGCGACAAGGAAGCGCTCGTGAGCGGACGTCGCCGGCGTCGCGCGCGCCCTTTCTACGTTCGAGGCAAGGTGCAGATCGTAGAAGAAGGCGTGGTGCGTCTGACACGAGAGGTCCTCGAAAAAAACGTCGCCATAGGCGATGAGCTAACGGGGCGTTATTGGCAATGCGGCGTCGTCGACGTAACTCGCGGAAGAATCGCCTACCAACGAGGCGATCACATCGTTGCGCCCACGGAGAGCACGTACGGCATATTTCTCCCTCCCTTCTCGATCGTGCGTGCCGTCCTCTCGCGTTGCCACGCGCAATGGACCGGGCTCACGTCAAAAAACCGCCTTCCCAAGGGCGCGCCACGTCGACCCGTCCTTTTCGCGCCGGCGCCTTCGGTCGCACCTTCTACGATCTTGGAAATGATGGACGTTTTCGACGGCGCGAAAGAATTTCTCGACGTGGGACGCGTCGCGCACCCTTCGAAGACCGCGCGCGAAATCAAGAAAGCGTTGGACCGCGCTTTTGGTAGTCCCGAGCGATTGTCAGACATCGCCGGCGCGCTTCGCATGTCCCCGACAAGATTTGGGAGAGAGTTCAAGCGGGCTTTCGAAATGCCGCCGGTCGACTACCGGCGGGAGCTCCAACACGCGGACAAAATGTGGAAGTCTCTATTGGCGGCGGCGCGTCGAGAAGAGCCTTCGGAGGTCGGGCTCCGCGCGTAGCATCACTTCTTGTCGCCGCCCTTCATCGCGTCGCGGAGAGTCTGGGCCAGAGAGCCAAAGCTTTCGCTCTGCGCGCGGTCCTGACGCTCGGCAAAGTCGCGCGCTTCGCTCTTTTCTCGGCCTTCGGTGACGGCTTTCGCGCTCAAGCGGATCCGTCCGCGCTCGGCATCGATTTCGAGCACGATCACCTCCACGTCACTTCCAACGGGAAAAGCCCTTCGAAGATCCTCACCATGGTCGAGGCCCGTCTCTTCGACCGGAAGCAAACCCGTGCTCCCAGGCTTCAGAAACACGAAGACGCCATAATTCTCGTGGCGCTCGACCTTGCCTATGAGGTGAGCGCCGAGCTCGACCTTTTTCGAAGCTCGAGCGTGGGCGTTCTCGGCACGGACAGAGCCTTCATCAACGACGGCCACCCCCATGCGCTTGCGCTCCGAGTCGATCGTCAGGATCTCGACCGCGACTTCGTTACCCGGCGAAACACTCGCTTTCCATCCATCGGTCTTGCCCGTTGGCGGGAAGGTGGAAACATGCGCGAGAGCTTCGATACCCGGCGCGATCTCGATGAACGCTCCGAAATCGGCGAGCCGTACGACGCGGCCGCTCATCACTTGACCGACACGATAGGTCGCCGACACGGCCAGCCACGGATCGGCTTGAAGCTGCTTCAAGCCGAGCGAGATCCTCCCTTGCTCTTCGTCGACGCGCAGGACCTGCACTGTGATCTCGTCGCCCGGTTGGACGATGGTCGAAGGATCGGTCACACGGGACCAGCTCATCTCCGAGACATGGAGCAATCCTTGGACGCCTCCACCGAGATCGACGAAGGCACCGTAGTCGCGCACCGATACCACCTCGCCCGGAAGAACGGCGTCGGGAACAATGAGCTTGCGGACCTCTTCAGCGCGCTCACGCGCCTCCTCTTCGAGGAGCGATCGCCGGGATACGACAACGTCTTTGCCGTCACGCTTTATCTCGACGATGCGGAAAGTGTAGACCTTGCCCTCGTGAATCGACGGATCTTCGGTATAACGCGTATCGATTTGCGAGATGGGGCAAAACGCGCGCTGAGAGGAGAAGCGAACTTCGAAACCGCCTTTGATGGCTTTCTCGACACGCCCTTCCACCGGGAGCCCGGAGCGATACGCGTCTTCCAGAGCTTCGCGCGTCGCGGCTTGCCGTGCGAGCTTGTGCGAAAGCTTGATGCCGCCAGAAGTTGAAACAACGACAGCTTTGACTTTGTCTCCAACTTTCACCGATGGTTCAGCAGACTCACCAGGCTCCCCGGGCTCGGTGAGCTCTACGAGATCGATGGTCGCTTCGCCTTTGCTACCCACGTCCACGAAAGCGACGTCGGAGCCGATGGCAACAATCGTCCCTTCGACCGCATCACCTTCGTGCAAAGATGACGGCTGTTGAGACGCCTCGAACATGGCGGCGAAGTCTTCTTCCTCTTCTTCCGCCGGGGCGTTCTCGTCATTTTCGTCGTTTTCGTCAGGCTCGCTCGGACCGGACATCGTAGGTCTCCTTTTGGATGCGGGAGCATCATAGTCCAAGAGCGCGTCGTTTCCACCCTCCGGGCTGGTCGACATTGGCGCCAGGACTCATTACGATTTCACGATGGCCTACCGTGTCGCGGTCTCCTTCGTGCGATGGCTGCTCCGCATCTTCTTTCATCGCGTCGAGGTAACCGGCCTCGCGAACATCCCCGAAGATGGTGGCGGTCTCGTCGTCTCATGGCATCCTAACGCGATCATCGACGGCGGGCTCGTCCTCGCTCATTTTCCGCGGCAGATCGTTCTCGGCGCTCGGCACGGGCTTTTCGCCTGGCCCGTCCTCGGCCCGCTCATGCGGGCACTCGAGATAGTGCCCGTCTATCGGCGTCAGGATTTTGCCGGTTCTGACGAGGAGATGCGGCGCGAGGCCAACCGGAAGAGTCTCGACGTGCTCGCCGAGGCGATCGCGGGGGGAAAGTTCGCAGCACTTTTCCCGGAAGGAGACAGCCATGACGAGCCTTTCCCGAAGGAGCTCAAAACGGGCGCCGCGAGGCTCTACTACCGTGCGCGTGAGCTCACGCCGGAGAACGCCCCGCCACCCGTGATCATCCCCATCGGCCTGCATTACGACCAGAAACGTCTTCTGGGCTCGAGCGTGCTCGTTGCCATCCACCCGCCGCTCGAGCTCGACGAGGCCCTCTCGGCAAACGCGACTGGCGAAGCGAAGCGCGAGCAGTACCGACGGCTGACCCAAGAGCTCGAAAGGGTGCTCCATCAGGTCGTTCACGCCACCGAGAGTTGGCAGCAACACCACGCGATGCACCGAGGGCGCAAACTGCTACGGGCGGAGCGAGCCCATCGTGCCGGCGCGTCCCCCCCGCGTCCCGACATGAAGGAGCGCGTTCTCGCTTTCTCACGCATGTGGACGGGCTACAACGCGCTCATGGGCACACAGCCCAAGGAGATCGAGCAGCTGTTTGCGCGCGTTCGAGAATATGACGAGAACATGCGGGAGCTCGGGCTTCACGATCACGAGCTCGACAGCTCCCCACGACTCGCCTCGCCCTGGCTCGGTGCCATCCTCGTGTTGCAAATGATGCTCGTCTATCTGCTGCTGCCCCCGATCCTAATCCTCGGCTATATCGTGAACATGCCCACAGCCCTCGCCGTTCTGCTCATTTCGAAGAAAGCCGCGCGCAAACAAAAAGACGAAGCTTCTCTCAAGCTCGTCGCGGGAGCGATTGCCTTTCCCGTCACGTGGTTCGTGGTCGCCGTGCTCGTAGCCCTCGGCAATCGGCTCCTCGAGCCCATCTATCCGGCGATACCGGGCTCGCCTCTTTTGACAGGCGTCACTGCTTTTTTCTTGAGCGCGGCGAGCGCCTATCTCGTGCTCAACTATCAGCGCCTCGCGCGGCAGACGCTGCGCTCGATTCGCGTGCGTCTCACACGGTATCGCCGCAAAGCGGCACTCGAGCAATTGCGCATGGAACGTAGAGAGCTCTATGACGCGTTCACGAAGCTCTCCGAAGGGCTCGCTCTCCCCGGCCGACTCGAGCCGGACGGCCGCGTGGTCGAAGCTATTCGAGATGACGCGTAGGGATTTCCCAACGATCGCGCGTACCCCATGAGGCATAACTGGTTTATTTGCGGACAGTTAGAGTTTGGCCATCTCTTTGCAGGAAAACCGCTGCTATGAAAACCAAGACCCACTCCCATCAAGGACGTCTAGAGACGGCATCACTCCCCCGCATCGTACGCGATCTTTGGCGCGCGAAAGCGACAGGTAACCTTCATCTGTGGAACCGGGACGCCACGAAACGTCTCGTTTTCAAAGACGGGCACATCGTCTTCGCCGGCACCAACGTGGAAAAAGAGAAGCTCGGCGAGCGGCTCGTACAGGCCGGCAAGATCGACCGCTCCGTCCTCGACTTGTCCTTTCGTGTCATGGAGCGCTCGGACGAACGCTTCGGCAAGACGATCGTTGAAATGGGTTGGATGAGTCCGATGGAGATGCAGCGCTACGTCGCCACCCAAATCAAGGACATTATTTACTCGGTGTTCACGTGGGACGAAGGCGACTACCGATTCGAAGCCGTTGACGACCCCGTACCGGCCGAGCTCATGCTCGAGCTTCACACGGCGGAAGTGATTTATGAAGGTGCATGCCGCGTCATCAACATAGCGTCGATTCGCGCCTGTGTCGGGTCCTGGAAAAACGGCTTGAAGCTCGCCGAGGGAGAACGGTTGAGCATACCCGTTACTCGAGAGGACGGCTTCATCTTGTCGCGCGTGAAAGAGGGCGCTTCGATTGGGGACGTCGTGTCGACATCACCTCTCGGCGAAGAAGAGTCGCTTCGGCGGATCTACGCGCTCGTGCTCGCTGGCGTTCTGGAGATCGAAGAGCTAGTAGAGAAACGGAAGCGACGCCCGTCGAGCGACGCCGACGAGACCCGGGACATGACCGAAGAAGAGCGCCGCTTCCGCGATTCGCTCGCCGCGCGTCACCACGCGCTCGAGCTCGGTGATTTTTACGATCGTCTCGAAATCGATTTCGGCGCGTCGGGCAGGCGTGTGCGAGAGGCCTATGATGAGGTCATGGCATCGCTCGAGCCCAAGGCACATTTCAGCGCTTATCTGGGCAACGTGGAAGAGCGCTTGATGAAGGTGCAGCGGAAGGTGCGCGAGGCCTATGAAGTGCTCAGTGTGCCCGAATCGCGTCGCGTCTACGATTGTCGGCGCGAGGGTCAGGCTGCCGGGTTCTCGGGCGACGAGACGATCGCCGCTCTCACGTTGGACCGGCGTGCCCAACCGATCGCCGTATCTGGCACCGATTCCGAAGAGGCGGAGCTCGTGTTCCTCGAGGCCAAACGGCTCCACAACGGGGGAGACTACTTCGACGCCATCGCGGCATTAAACCGCGCGGTACAGCTAGAGCCGACTAATGGCGGCTATCACCGGCTTCTGGCTCAGTGGCTCGCGCAGAATCCTGGCTGTTGGGAATCCGCCCAAGTGCATTTCGAGCAAGCGATCGCGATCGACGACAAGGACGTGGAAGCCCATCTCGGCCTAGCCGCGCTTCACGAGGAAGCAAGCTGCGCCGACAATGCGCTCAGCGTCTACGAGAGAGTCATCGAGCTCGACCCAGACAACCGTATCGCCCGCGAGAAGCTCGAACCGCAACCACGATGAATTCAGCGTAGGCTTCCAGCCGCCCGGTCACCAATAGCTGCTAAGATCGCGTGCTTGGACCCGAGAAGCTCCGAGCGCGAAAGTAGCGGCTATGTCGCGCTCGTCCGCGGAAACCGCAATTTCAAGTACCTCTGGTATGGCCAGATCGTTAGCCTCTTCGGCGACTGGTTCAACCTGATCGCCTCCGCTACACTCGTCGCGTCGCTCACCGGCTCGGGCCTGGCCGTTGGCGGTCTCTTCGTCGTGCGCATGCTGGCGCCGTTTCTCATAAGCCCGCTCGCCGGCGTTGCGGCCGACCGCTACAACCGCAAGAAGCTGCTCATTCTCACGGACGTCGTGCGGGCCGTCGTCGTTCTCGGCTTTCTCCTCGTCCGCTCCGCGGAGCTTCTGTGGTTCCTGTACGCGCTCACCGCCATCCAGCTCGCCATGCATGGCGTCTTCTATCCGACACGCAACGCCATCATGCCGGACCTCGTGTCCTCCAGAGAGCTCGGCACCGCGAATGCCATCACTGGGACGACGTGGTCGGTCATGCTCGCAATGGGCGCGGCGGCAGGCGGCCTCGTGGCCGGCGGATGGGGTGTCTACCCGGCCTTCATCATTGACTCGGCCACGTTTCTTCTCTCCGCATATTTCATCACGCGCATCCGCTACGAGCCGGAGCGCCGAGACGCTCACGACAAAAGCCTGCGCGCCGCTCTCCACGACTATGTCGAGGGGCTCCGCTATTTGGCGCATAACCTCACAACGCTCGCGGTGGCGCTTCACAAAGCGAGCCTCACGCTCTTCGTTGTGGGCGCTTTCGAGGTCATTCAAGTCACGCTCGCGCGGGATTTCTTCGTCATTGGTGAAGGGGGTGGCATCAGCCTCGGCATCCTCTACGCCGTGATTGGGGTGGGCTCCGGCGTCGGGCCGCTAGCCGCGCGCTATTTCACCGGCGATCGTGAGAGACCACTCCAAATTGCGATTTTCCTCTCATACGTCGCGATGGGCATAGGGCTCGCCATCATCTCGACGCTCGCGAGCTTCGGCACGGTTCTCATCGGAACGCTCATCCGAGCCATGGGTGGCGGCACGCTCTGGATCTTCTCGACTCAGCTTTTACTCCAAAAGCTGCCTGAACAGATCCGTGGACGGGTCTTCTCGACGGAATACGCCTTTCTGACCCTTGCGATGGCGACGGGCGCTGGGCTCTCCGGGTGGGCGCTCGATCAAGCAACGACGGTCATCCCTGACATCTTGCGGCTGATGAGCTTCTTGATTTTGGTGCCGGGGCTCCTCTGGGGCGGTTTCCTCGCGAAAACGCTCTTTCGCCGCACCGACTAAAGAAATCAGGAACCCTTTCCTGCTCTTACTCGTCCAAGAAGACATGAAAAGAGAGATTCGCCACGTCTTGCGCAAGCTCGCTCGTGCGCCGCTTTTCACGGCCGTCTCGATTCTGACACTCGCTCTCGGCATCGGCGCCAATACGGCAATCTTCAGCGTCGTCCGTGGCGTTTTGCTCAAGCCGCTCCCGTTCGAGTCCCCCGAGCAGCTCGTGGGGGTCTGGCACAAAGGCTTCGGCTTCACAGGTGGTCTCAATCAATCGCCAGCGACCTATTTCACCTATCGCGAAGAAAGCACGACCTTCGAAGATATCGGCATGTGGGACAACGATTCAGTGTCCGTGACCGGCCTCGAAGAGCCAGAGCAGGTCGTGGCCATGTACGTCACCGACGGGACTCTCCCGATCTTGAAGGTCGAGCCCGCGCTCGGGCGACGCTTCACCCCCGAGGACGACGCTCCGGGAAGCCCGGAGACCGTCATCCTCGGACACGCTTTCTGGCAGAGCCGTTTCGGTGGCGACCGCACAGCTCTCGGCAAGACGCTTATTATTAATGGACGTCCGCGCGAAATTATCGGCGTCATGGGCGAAGGTTTTCGGTTTCTTCGCTTCGACGCCGCGGTGTGGCTCCCGTTCCAATTCGACCGAGCGGAAGTCTATGTTGGGGACTTCAGCTATCAGGCCCTGGCGCGCCTTCGGCCCGGCGCCACCCTCGAAACCGCTCACGCGGACGTCGCTCGCATGATCCCCATGGTGCCGGAGAAATTCCCGGAAGGGATGACGCTCGAGATGCTGCGGGACGTCCAGTTCAGCCCTTATGTGAGGCCTCTCAAACGGGACGTCGTCGGCGATGTCGGGAGCGTTCTCTGGGTCCTTCTCGGGACCGTGGCCCTCGTGCTTCTCATCGCTTGCGCGAACGTCGCGAACCTCTTTCTGGTGCGCGCCGACGGCAGGCAGCGAGAGATGGCAATCCGAACCGCGATGGGCGCCGACCGGGCGCGTCTCGCGAAAGAGTTCTTCTTCGAGAGCAGTGCGCTCGGGGTCCTGGGCGGTGTCATGGGCCTGGCTTTCGCCTATGTCGGTATCCGTCTCCTCGTCTGGATGCAGCCGGACAGTCTTCCGCGGATCCACGAAATCGGCATCGATCTCGTCGTGCTCTTGTTCACGCTCGCGATCTCGCTCTTCGCGGGACTCTTGTTCGGAATCCTTCCGGTCCTCAAATACGGTAGCCCCAACTTAATCTCCGCTCTCAAAGAGGGAGGACGGGCTTCGAGCGACGGGCGTGAGCGCCACCGCGCGAGGAGCGCGCTCGTCATCGCGCAAGTGGCATTAGCACTCGTGCTCCTCACGGGATCCGGCTTGATGTTCCGAAGCTTTCGAGCGCTTTCGAACGTCTTTCCTGGCTTCGTTCAACCGAACAACGTGCTGACGCTCAAGATCAGCATCCCCGCGGCCGAGGTCGAGGACCCCGTACAAACAGCGCGTACCCATGAGCGCATCTTGCGCCGCATCGAGCAAATCGCGGGCGTGAGCTCCGTCGGGCTTTCGACCTCGATCACGATGGACGGTTGGGACAGCAATGACGGCATCCACGTCGAAGAGTTCCCCATCCCGGAAGGCCAAGTGCCGCCGATCCGACGCTTCAAATGGATCTCGGGGAACTATTTCGAAACGATGGGAAATCCCATCCTCGCCGGGCGGCCTCTCACGTGGAAAGACACCTTTGACATCACTCCCGTTGCTGTCGTGACGGAGAATTTCGCGCTCGAATATTGGGACGCGGCGGAAGAGGCCATCTCAAAGCGCATCCGCCAGGATCCGGACGAGATTTGGCGCGAGATCGTCGGCGTGGTGGGCAACATCCACGACAACGGCGTTACCGAAGGCGCCACCGCCACCATCTTCTGGCCCTTGCTCCAGCGCGATTTTTGGGGCGATGAGATCTTCACGCGGCGGACCCTCGGCTATGCGATCCGTTCACCAAGAGCGAACGCGCCCGGCTTTCTCGACGAGATACGGAGCGCGGTCTGGTCGGTGAACAGAAACCTTCCACTAGCGAACGTGCGCACGCTGCAGGAGTTTCTCGACAACTCCATGGCTCGCACCGCCTTCACTCTCGTCATGCTGGCCATCGCGTCGACGGTCGCGCTAATTCTCGGCGCCATTGGCATATACGGCGTCATCTCCTATGCCGTCTCTCAGCGCACCCGCGAGATCGGCGTGCGCATGGCGCTCGGCGCGCGCCGGGCTGATGTAAGCCGGCTCGTGCTCCGGGACGGTCTTTTTCTTACGGCAACAGGTCTCGCCGTGGGTATCGTCGCCGCGCTCTTGCTCACGCGCTGGATGTCGACGCTCTTGCACGGCGTAAGCGCGGTAGATCCCATCACCTATATCTCGGTCTCCGCCGTTCTGGCTGGGGTCGCGTTCCTCGCGTGCTACGTGCCGGCCCGCCGGGCCTCGAGCATGGCGCCTACCGAAGCGCTTCGTTGGGAATGATAGGGGAATAGGTCGCCTTCGTCATCCCTTCGCGATTTTTTCCCGCGCGAGCTCGTCGGCGATGAGATGCGGTGGCCGGTCCTCGGCCAGCGAGCGCTCGAGGATCATGAGGGTCCTATCGTAGATTTTGTCGATGCGCGGCAGCACTTTGCTCACGTCGTAAGAGCCAAAGATGTCGCCGCTCCCATTCAGCATACCGCCGGCATTGACGACATAGTCGGGTGCTACGAGCACGCCGTTTTCGTGCAGGATTTGGCCGTGGCGATCTTCCGCGAGCTGGTTGTTCGCGACGCCGGCGACGATCGGGGCTTGCAGCTTCGAGATGGTGTTGTCGTTCAGCACACCACCGAGAGCGCACGGGGCGAAGACGTCCACCTCTTGCTCGTAGATGGCATCGACGCCGACGGGGATGGCGCCGAAGCTCGACACACTTCGCTCGAGAGCGGCGGCGTCGGTATCGGTTACGGTAAGCCTAGCGCCCGCCTCATGTAGCAACTTAGAGAGCTCGAAGCCGACACGGCCGACGCCCTGAACGGCAACGCTCAATCCGGTGAGCTCGTCGCGCCCGAGCTTGCAGCGCACGGCGGCCCGGATACCTTGAAAGGCGCCGCGCGCCGTGAAAGGCGAAGGGTCTCCCGTCGAAGGAAGACCGAACACGTGTTTCGAAACGCGTGCCATCACCTCGACATCCGCCATGCCCACGCCCACATCCTCCGCGGTGAGATAACGGCCACCTAGATTGTCGACCTGACGCGCGAACGCCTGCAACAGAGCTTCGTTCTTGTCTTTCGCCGGATCGGCGATCACGACGCTCTTGCCGCCGCCGAGAGGCAAGTCCGCGAGAGCGTTCTTGTAGCTCATCGCGCGAGAGAGGCGCAGGACATCGGTGAGCGCGTCTTCCTCGCTCGCGTAAGGCCACATCCGGCAGCCCCCGGCAGCGGGCCCGAGCGCGGTGCTGTGGATCGCGATGATCGCTCGGAGTCCGGCCGCGGCGTCGCGGCAGAAAATTACCTGCTCGTGGTCGTCGAATTCTGGGTGCTCGTGCATCAACGGCTCATTCTAACGAGCCAAGGCCGCCAAATGGTCTCGGTCTCGGCTGGAAGCGCGCTCTTTACGTTCGCTATCGATCCAGAGTGAGCGTCTCTCCATTCAAGCGGACGGCGAGCTCGACCTCGGTCGGCTTCCTGAGAGACTGGATCACGAAACAGCCCGCCTCCGAGACGCGAACGAGCTTCGCGATCTTCTCGGGCTCTTCATCGGATTCGATAAATAGCTCCGTCTCGATGCCTTCGCACCCTGTCTCGATCGTTTCCGCCTTGATCGAGCCCGAGCCGAAATACCTGCCGCGCACCCGCGCTTTGGCGCTCTTGACCTGAAGCTTCAACATGGCCGCATACAGCGACACGTGGGTCAGCAGTCAGAACGCGATCGAAGACGTGAGATAAGCGAGCGGCGGCGGCGCGGTGTCATCGCCCTTCAGATAAGCGCCTTCGTCACATTGGATCGTGAAGGTCGTTCCCTTCGGGCTGACGAGGTCGATGGTCGCTTCCTTTCTCTGCTTCTCGAGAGCGGCGGCTTCGGCTACGACTTCGATGACATGTCCAGAACGATCGAACTTTTTTCCAAAATTATCCATGCGGGATTCTAACGGGATCGCCCGAAAAACGCATCGGCGAGATCAATAATATTAAAAAAAGCGTAACGCCTAAGGGAAACGTTTGAGTTGCTTTTTTGGCTCTTTTACATTTTCTTTCAGTTTTCGCTTTTTGGGTCTTCGGCAAAATCTGTGGGTAGAAACCGTCTGCCATCGCCCCCTCAGCAGACCACGGTGCTCGCCGGCGTAAAGGCTTCCCTCGCTTCGCTCGGCGCTTCGCGGCCTTGACCCCGGCTCCGCTCCGTGGTCC